>Ga0208219_1000088_pt1 | contig 40216 bp, 39 predicted proteins | sample NGESurshal072012_7_FD_184469 | JGI IMG/M metagenome (GOLD analysis project Ga0208219, IMG submission 184469) | Arctic peat soil microbial communities from Barrow, Alaska - NGEE Surface sample 53-2 shallow-072012 (SPAdes) | ecosystem: Environmental > Terrestrial > Soil > Wetlands > Peat ... | reverse complement strand
TCGTCCAGCGCGCCTCGGTCGTTGCCTGGAACGACGAGCGCCACGTCGACGAGACGCGTGCGCGGTACCGCGCGAAGCGCGACGTGATGATCCCGGCGATCGAGGCGAAGGGCTGGGAGATCGTCGCGAGCGAGGCGACGATGTACCTCTGGGTGGTCGGGCCAGATCCCGACGCGCTCCTCCAGCGGGGCATCCTCGTCTCCCCCGGTGAGTTCTTCGGGCCGAGCGGCGCCGGATACGTTCGCTTCGCACTCGTGCCGACCCTCGACGAGTGCGAGCGCGCAGCGGCGATACTCGCTGAGCTGTGAATACCGAAGAGACCATCGCGGCGCTCGACCGGGGCGATATCCGCGTCGCCGAGAAGGTGGACGGCGAGTGGCGCGTGAATGAGGACGCGAAGGCCGCCATCCTCGACTACTTCCGGATCAGCAAGCTCGAGCCGATCGAGGTCGGTCCTTACGAGTACGTGGACAAGATCCCGCTGAAGCACAACTACGCCGGGCTCGGCGTCCGCGTCGTGCCCCCCGCGACCGCGCGTTTCGGCTCGTTCCTCTCGCGCGGCGTGGTGATGATGCCGAGCTACGTGAACATCGGCGCCTGGGTCGGGCCGAACACGATGATCGACACGTGGGCGACCGTCGGATCGTGCGCGCAGATCGGAGCAGACGTGCATCTCGCCGGCGGCGTCGGCGTCGGTGGCGTCCTCGAGCCCATCCAGGCGCGCCCCGTCATCGTCGAGGACGGCGCGTTCATCGGGTCGCGCTGCATCCTCACCGAGGGTGTGCTCATCGGCGAGCGCGCCGTGCTCGCGCCGAACGTCTCGCTCACCGGCTCCGTCCCCGTCATCGACGTCACCGGCCCCGAGCCCATCGAGCACCGCGGCTACGTCCCGCCGTACTCCGTCGTCGTTCCCGGCACGCGGCCGAAGGAGTTTCCCGCAGGGACCTACCAGCTCGGGTGCGCGCTCATCATCGGCCGCCGGAGTGAGCAGACCGACCTGAAGACGTCGTTGAACGACGTCCTGCGCGAGTATCAGATCGGCTGAGCAGGACCGGTGAGCGTCGCGCGGCCGCCCTCGAGGCGCACGCGCAGGTCGCCGCCGGGAAAGTGCACGACCACGTCACCCTCGCCGTGCGTCGCCGCCGCGACCGCGACGGCGCTCGAGCCGGACGCGGTCGTCTCCCCCACGCCGCGCTCCCAGACGCGCGCGGTCACCTCGCCGGGCGCGTCGACGCGTGCGACCTGGACGTTCGTCCGATTCGGAAAGCGCGGATGCGTCTCGAGCAGCGGGCCGATCCGCGGAAGGTCGTCGGGATCGCCGACGACGACCGCGTGCGGGTTGCCGACCGACACGCAGACGACGTCGAGATCCGCGATGCGCTCCGGCTCGGAGACTTCGACGTCACCGAGCTCCGACTCGTACAGCTCGCCTACACGCCGTACCTCGACCACGCGCGGCCCGACACGGACGTGCGCGACGTCATGACCGGTGCGCTCCATGAGCCACGCACCGGCGATGCGCGTCCCGTTGCCCGACATCTCGGCGTGAGATCCGTCCGGATTCACGATCGCAATGGTCATGTCGTCCCCATCGACCGACAGGACGTCGACCGCTCCGTCGAGGCCGTCCTCGTGCACGTACGGCTCACCCTCGAGGACGAGGTACACGTTCCCGTGTGCGTGCCAGCGCGACGATGTCATCGGCGATCTCGCCCGGCGGGCGATCCGCATCGACCATAGCGATGCCGGGAATGCGGCGCATCCATTTGCGCTGGTACGCGGCATAGCGGCGCGTGCGCACGACGAGCGCCGCGATCGCTTCCTCGCGCGGCAGGGTCGCCACCTCCTCCAGGCCGAGAGCCTGCCGCGCGGTGATCGAGATCGTCCCAGTGAGCGCGAGCCGAACTTCCTCCTCCACGCCCGCCTCGAACATCGCTCGCGTCCGCTCTTCGATGCGCGCCTCGAGCACGGCCTTCGGGACGTCGAGCCCGACGACGACCGTCGGGTGGCGCGTCGGGCCGGCCCAGAGCCGATCCTCACCAGGCGCGAGGGACGCTCCCGCCTCGGCGAGCTCGAGGGCGCGGACGACGCGCCGGCGGTCGTTCGCGTGCACTGCCGCAGCCGCCGCCGGGTCGAGCTCCTCCAGCCGCGCATGCGCAGCCTCGGCGCCGTGTTTGTCGTAGACGCCTTCCCATCGCTCCCGGGCGCCCGGCGCAGGCGCGGGTGGCAGCGAGAGCTCGGCGAGCGCGGCCCGGAGGTACAGCCCGGTGCCACCGACGACGATCGGCGTCCGGCCGGCCGCCAGGATCTCGTCCACCGCGGCATGGGCCAGCGGGGCGTATTCGCCGACCGAGGCCTCCCGGTCGAGGGGCCAGATCCCGACCATCCGAGTCGGCTCGCTAGGCTGGTTCGTCAGAATCGGGATTCCCCGATAGACCTGAAGGGCATCAGCAGAGACGAGCTCGGCTGGAATCCGGTCGGCGACTTCCGCAGCGACCCTCGATTTGCCGCTCGCGGTCGGCCCGAAGATGCCGATAACCGTCACCGGAGGATTCTCCCCTGCGTTACCTGAACTTCGAACCGAAGAGCCATCTGCACCGGTCGACGACGGAGTCGTCGTTCTTCCTCGTGGCCGCCTCGCTCCTCGCGCTGGCGACCCTCTTCGCGCTGAGCGAGGTCGCCGGCTTCGAGCGGGTCTGGGATCGGATGCAGCACGTGCAGCCGATCTGGTTCCTCGTCGCGTTCGGCGCGGAGATCGTCGCGTACCTCGGGTACATGCTCGGGTACCGCGAGGTGTCGCGCGTCGACGACGGGCCGAAGATGGGGAACGGCCGCGCGGCCGCGGCAGTCGCCGCCGGATTCGGCCCGTTCGTCACCCAAGGCGGGTTCGCGCTCGATCTGCACGCGTTCAAGCAAAGCGGAATCTCAGACCGTGAGGCGCGCGTGCGGGTGCTCGGCCTCGGCGCGCTCGAGTACGCACTGCTCGCGCCGGCCGCCTGCATCGCGTCGATCCAGCTGCTCGCGAGCGGCGCACACACGCCGACGATGGGCCTGACGCTCCCGTGGGCGATCACCGTGCCGCTCGGCTTCGCCGCCGCGCTGTGGGCGGTCGGCCATCGCCAGCGGTTCCGCAACAAGGGGTACTGGCGCGACGGGCTCGCGCAGGCGCTCGACTCGATCCACGTGCTCCGCTGCCTCTTTGCGCGCCGGCACCTCGCCGGCCCGCTCGGCGCGGCCGTGTACTGGTTCGGGGAAATGGCGTGCCTGTGGGCGTGCCTGCATGCATTCGCGCACGGCGCTCCCAACGTGGAGCTCCTGCTGCTCGGCTACGCGACCGGCTACGCGCTCACGCGGCGGACGCTGCCGCTCGGCGGCGCCGGCGCAGTGGAGGCGCTGCTGCCGTTCGCGCTCTCGTGGACCGGCGTGCCGCTCGCGGCAGCCGTCCTTGCCGTCTTCACGTATCGCATCTTCAACTTCTGGCTACCGGTCGTTCCCGCCATGGTGGGAATGCGCAGCCTGCGCGCCGCCGAGGCCTAAGCGGCCGCGCCGGCCAAGCCGGCACGGCCTCTTCTGGTCGGCATCGCAAGCGACGCCTAGGCCGAAACGACGGCGAGCTGCGCGCCGCCGAGCGTCTGCGACGTCGCACGCTCGATCCGCACGTTCACGAGATCGCCGGGAGGAGCGTCGCCCCTGAAGTTCACCGCCATGTTGCGGCGCGTGCGTCCCCGCAAGAAGCTCGGGTCGGTTCGGCTCGGCCCTTCGACGAGCACTTCTTCGACGTTTCCGACCCGGGTCGCATTGCGCTCGGTTGCGACGCGCTGCACGACCTCGACGAGCCGCTCGATCCGGTCGCGCTTCACGTCGTCGGGAACCTGGTCCGTGCGCGCCGCCGCCTCGGTGCCGGCGCGCGGCGAGTAGACGAACGTGAACGCGCTGTCAAACCCGACCTCCTCGACCGCCGTTAGCGTCTCGCAGAAGTCCGCCTCCGTCTCGCCCGGGAACCCGACGATCAGGTCGGTCGACAATGCGAGATCGGGGATGGCGGCGCGCATCTCGCCCACCAGAGCGAGATAGCGCTCACGTGAGTACGTGCGGCGCATCGCCTTGAGCACACGGGTCGAGCCCGACTGGAGCGGAAGATGCGCGTGCTCGCACACCGCAGCGCACTCCGCCATCGCCTCGATGACGTTCGCGCGGAAGTCCTTCGGGTGCGGGCTCGTGAACCGGATGCGCTCGATGCCGTCGACGGCGTCCACGGCGCGCAGCAGCTGCGCGAAATCGGTGCCGAGGTCGCGCCCGTACGAGTTGACGTTCTGGCCGAGCAGCGTCACCTCGCGCACACCCGCTGTCGCGAGCGACTCGATCTCGGCGAGGACCTCGCCCGGCCGTCTCGAAACCTCGCGGCCGCGCACGGCCGGAACGATGCAGTACGAGCACACCGAGTTGCAGCCCATCGAGATCTGGACCCAGGCCTGGAACGTCCGCTCGCGGTGCATCGGCAGCGTCGCGGCGAACACCCGCTCCTCCCCGGTCCCCCACGCACCACGCGCGACGCCGAAGCCTCCTGCGCCGAGCCACTCCCCGAGATGCGCGATCGTCCCCGGCCCGAACGCGACGTCGACCTGCGGATAGAGCGAGAAGATGCGCTCCTGCTGCGCCTCGGCGTAGCAGCCGCCGACGGCGATCACGGTGTCCGGACGCTCGCGCTTTCGCGCGCCCGCGTCACCGAGATACGCGGCGAGCTTCGTGTCCGGCTTCTCCCGGATCGTGCAGGTGTTGAAGACGACGACGTCCGCGTCCTCCGGAGCCGCCGCCTCGCCGAGCCCGAGCTCTTCGAGCATGCCCTTGATGCGCTCGGAGTCGTGAGCGTTCATCTGGCAGCCGAAGGTGGTGACGTGGTACCGGCGCACCCGCGTAGGGTAGCCGGGCCATGAGCGCCCAAACCGCCGTCGCGGTCGCACTGGCGCTCGCGGCGACCACGCTGACGAACGTTGCCTACCTCCGCGAGCACGACGCGGTGAAGGCCCTTCCGGACTTCTCCCCGCGGCGGCCTGTGCAGGCGGTGCGAGTCGTGATCACCAATCGCGACTGGCTTCGCGGCTTCGCGCTCGAGAGCACGGGCTTCACCCTCTACGTCGTCGCACTCGCGCTTGCGCCCCTGACCCTCGTGCAGAGCCTCGCCGCCGGCGGAATCGGCATCCTCGCCTTCGTCTCGGCACGGGTGAGCGGTAGGTTGCTTCCGCGGCACGAGGTCGTCGGCGTCGTCGTCTCCATCGTCGGGCTGGTCGCGCTCGCGGTCTCCCTCGCGGGCGGGAGCGGCGAGGGCGGCGGCGGCTCGGCACTGGAGGTCGAGCTGTGGCTTGCAGCGACCGCTGCCGCGGCGGTCATCGTGGTGGCCGTCGGCCGCAGGTTCGGCGGGCTCGCTGTCTCCGAGGGCATCGCCGGGGGGCTCTTCTTCTCCATCGGCGACCTCTCGGTGAAGGTCGCGACGCAGGGCGGCGCCCGCGCCGCTTTCGGGATCACCGTGGTCGCCGGGTACGCGCTCGGCACCGCCCTCCTTCAGCTCGGCTACCGGCACGGCGGTGCGCTCACCGTCGCCGGGCTTGCGACGCTGCTGACGAACGCATTGCCGATCGCCGCCGGGACGGTCGTGCTGGGAGAGCCGGTGCCGACCGGTGCGCTCGGCGTCGTCCGGGTGCTCGCCTTCGTCGCCGTCACCGCCGGCGCCATCCTCCTCGCGCGGCGCAGCCGCGGGTAGCCGTGAAACGCGCCGTCGCCGTCGCCGCCGCTGTCGCGCTCGTCCTGCCTGCGACAGCCGGAGCGCACTTGCGGACCGGCACGGTCGCCGTCGACTACCGCCCCCGCATCACGCACCGCCCCGCGGGGCCGTTCACCATCGGTGTCTATCTGAGCGATCGCGCGCTCCATCTCAGCGTCCAACGCGACGCAACCGTCGTCGTCTACGGCTACCTCGGCGAGGCGTTCGTGCGCGTGAGCGATTCTGGCGTCGTCGTCGACACGGATTCGCCGACCGCCGCCGCGACCGGGCTCGTCCCACGCGGGACCGCGCACACGGGTTGGATGCTCCGCTCGAAGGGCCGCTCCGTCGTGTGGCACGACGTACGCACGAGCCGCCGGCAGTGGCGCGTCCCCATCGCGGTGGACGGTCGGCGGGGAGCGATCGCGGGTGAAACGCAGAGGTTGCCGCGACCGGCGCTGTGGCCCTGGCTCGTCCTCCTCGCGGCGATCGCAGCGGCTGGGGCCGCCGTCCGCCGCTCGACAGCGCTCGGTTTGCTCTCATCATCGGCCGCGATCGTCGTCGCCGCCGGGTTCGCGCTCAGCGCGTATGCCGACCCCGGAACGTGGATCGCCGGCGTCGACGAGCTCTTCTTCGCCGCCGCCGGCATCGGCGTCCTGCGTTGGGGGCCGCCGGTCGCGCGGCTGCCGAGCGCGTTGTGGCTCAGCGTCCTCGGCCTCGCAGTCGGGCTGAGCAAAGGCGCAGTGTTTCTCCACGCGCTCGTGCTGGCGCCGCTGCCCGGCACTGCGATGCGTGTGGCCGTGGTGATCGCCGTCGCCACCGGTCTAGCCGGAGCGGTGAGTGCCTGCGTCACGTATGCACGAGCTGGCTAGGCTGGGCCGGTGGACCATCCGAACACGATCGAGGCGGAGAAGCTGGTCCGCGAGTTCAAAAAGGGGCCTCGCGCCGTCGACGGGATCGACCTGCACGTGGAGGCCGGAGAGATCTACGGCTTCCTCGGCCCGAACGGCGCCGGCAAGTCGACGACGGTGCTCATGCTGACGACGCTGCTGCCGCCCACGGCGGGCACGGCGCGCGTCGGTGGCTACGACGTCGTCCACGAAGGCCCGCAGGTGCGCTCGCGCATTGGCGCCGCGCTTCAGGAGGCAGCGCTGGACGGGCTGATGACCGGCCGCGAGCATCTGCGTCTGCAGGCGGCTCTCCAGGCGTTGCCGCGCAACGAGCGCGCCGCGCGCGCAGATGAGCTGCTCGAGCGCGTCGGCCTGACCGAGGCCGCCGACCGCAAGGTGCGCGGCTATTCCGGCGGGATGAAGCGCCGTCTCGACCTCGCGATGGCGCTCGTCCACAGACCCCGGATACTGTTCCTCGACGAGCCGACCACCGGCCTGGACGTTCAGAGCCGCACTGCACTCTGGAGCGAGGTCGGACGGCTCGCGCGCGAGGACGGCGTCACGGTCTTCCTCACGACGCAGTACCTCGAGGAGGCCGACGTGCTCGCCGACCGCGTCGGGATCATCGACCACGGGCACATCGTCGCCGAGGGCACGCCGGACGCTCTGAAGGCGGAGATCGGCCGTCCGACGGTCGAGGCGACGGCGTCCGGCCCCGACGGCCGCGCCGAGCTGACCGAGGTCCTCGAGCGCTTCGGCACCCTTGTCCCCTCGTCCCGCGGGGTCGCCGTGCGCCTCGACGCGGGCGAGGCCGGGTTGGCCGACGTCGTGCGAGCGCTCGACGCGAAGGGGTGCAGCGTCGCGAACCTCGAGCTGCACCAGCCGAGCCTCGACGACGTCTTCCTCGCGAAGACGGGCCGCTCGCTCGAGGGCCACGGCGGCGACGCATCCGAGCCTGAATGAGGACGATGGCCGACCAGGTCCTGCTGCTCGCGCAGCGCTCGATCGTGCACACCGCACGGCAGCCGGCTGCAATCGTTTTCCCGCTCCTCTTCCCCATGTTGCTCCTCGCCGTCAACTCCGGCGGCTTGCGCGCCGAGACGCACCTGCCCGGCTTCCCGACGAAGTCGTTCGTCGCGTTTGCGCTCGCGGTCCCGTTCATCCAGGGAGCGCTCTTCGCGACGATGAACGCCGGAACCGACCTCGCGCGCGACGTCGAGACGGGATTCCTCAGCCGGCTGTCCCTCACGCCGCTACGCGGGGCGGCGCTCCTCGCCGGCCAACTCGGCGGAGTGGTCACGCTCGGCGTGATCCAGGCGTGCTTCTACCTCCTCGTCGGCGTCGTCGTGGGCGTGCGGCCAGCGGCGGGAATCGGCGGCGTCGCCGTGCTCCTCGTCTTCGCCGCGATGATCGCGCTCGCGTTCGGGAGCATCGGCGCGTGGGCCGCGCTGCGCACCGGGTCGCCGGAGGCGGTGCAGAGCCTCTTCCCCGTCTTCTTCGTCTTCCTGTTCATCTCGTCGATGAACATCCCGCGCAACCTCATCTCGACAACCTGGTTCCGCTACGCAGCGACCGCCAACCCGGTGTCCTATCTGCTCGAGTGCGTCCGCAGCCTCATCATCACCGGCTGGGACGGCGAGGCTCTCCTCCTCGGGTTCGGCATCGTCACACTCGTGGCGATCATCGGGCTCTCGCTCGCTTCGTACACGCTGCCGCGGAGGCTCGCACGATGAAGCGGAATCTGTCGGTCGCGCAGGGCGTCGCCTGGCGCACGCTGCACAACGTGTTCACGAACCCGTCTCTCGTCATCCCGCAGCTCGCGTTCCCGCTGTTCTTCTTTACCGCGTTCGTCGGTGGACTGTCGCGGATCCACAACGTCCCCGGATTCCACTACGCCCAGGGCTACACGGCGTTCCAGTTCGTCTTCGTCCTGCTGCAGTCGGCGGCGTTCGGCGGCGTCTTCACGGGATTCGGGATCGCCCGCGACTTCGAGACCGGGTTCGCCCGGCGCCTGCTGCTGGCGGCGCCGCATCGCACGGGCATCGTGATCGGATACGCGGTCGCCGCACTGTGCCGTTGGCTCGTCACCGCCATCTTCCTCACCGTGATCGCGTTCGCCGTCGGTATGAAGGTCGGCGGGAGCGGCATCGACCTCCCTGCGCTGTACGTCCTCGCAGCGATCGTCAACTCTGCAGCGGTCCTGTGGGCGTGCGGCGTTGCGATGCGGTTGCGGACGATGCAGGCCGGGCCGGTCATGCAGATGCCCGTGTTCCTCGTTCTCTTCTTCGCACCCGTGTACGTCCCGTTGAACCTGCTCACCGGTTGGATCCACGGCGTCGCACTCGTCAATCCGCTCACGCGCGTGCTCGAGGCCGGGCGCAGCTTCGTCGCCGGCTCGCCGGCGCAGGTCGCGGCCGCGTACGGTGCAGCGTTCGGGCTGGCGGTGCTCTTCGCGTGGTGGGCCATGCGCGGCCTGCGCAAGGCCGAGGCCGCCGGCTGAAGCAGCTCGTACGGCCGCGACTACGCGACGTCAGCGCCCTGGCGCTCCTCCGAGTCCGCCGGGCCCAGCTCGTCCAACACGCCGTTCTGCCCTCCGTGGTTGCGTGCGACATCGACGGCGCGGCTCTCGCGGATCACGGTCACCTTCACCTGGCCGGGATACTCGAGCTGATCCTCGATCTCGCGCGCGATCTCGTGCGAGAGCAGGGCCGCCTCCTCGTCGCTCACGTCGCCCGGGGCGACGATGACACGGATCTCACGACCGGCCTGGAGCGCGTAGACCTTCTCGACCCCCGGCTTCGCGGCTGCCAGCTCCTCGAGCGACTCGAGGCGCTTGATGTAGTGCTCCAGGCTCTCTCCTCGTGCGCCTGGACGCGATGCGGAGATAGCATCCGCCGCGATCACGAGGACGGCCTCGACCGTCTGCGGCTGTACCTCGTAATGGTGCGCCTCGATTGCGTGCACGACGCCCTGCTGCTCTCCGTACCGGCGCGCGAGCTGCGCGGAGATGAGCGCGTGCGATCCCTCCATCTCGTGGCTCATCGCCTTGCCGAGGTCGTGCAGCATCGCCGCGCGCTTCGCGGTGCGCACGCTCGCGCCGAGCTCGGTCGCCATGATCCCCGTGAGGTGGACGACCTCGAGCGTGTGCTTGAGGACGTTCTGTCCGTAGCTCGTCCGGAAGCGGAGCCGGCCGAGGATCTTCTGCAGCTCCTCGTGGAACGGCCCGCAGTTGGCCTCGAACACGGCCTGCTCGCCGGCCTGCCGGACGATCTCCTCGAGTTCGGCCTTCGACTGGTAGTACGTCTCCTCGATGCGGGCCGGGTGGATGCGGCCGTCCTCGATGAGCTTCGTCAGCGTCAGCCGCGCAACTTCGCGACGCAGTCCGTCGAACGACGAGAGGACGACTGCGTGCGGCGTGTCGTCGATGATGAAGTCGACGCCGGTGAGGTGCTCCAGCGCGCGGATGTTCCGGCCCTCGCGGCCGATGATCCTGCCCTTCATGTCGTCGGATGGAAGCTCCACGACGGTGACGGTCGTTTCGGCCGCATGGCTTGCCGCCACGCGCTGCAGCGCGTCGGCGACGAGGTTGCGCGCACGCCGCTTCGACTCCGCGCGCGCCTCCTCCTCGAGCATTCGCACACGCCGCGCGAGATCATGGCGAACGAGCTCCTCCCCACGCTGGAGCATCTGCGCCTTCGCCTCTTGCTGCGTCAGGCCGGAGACCCGCTCGAGGGCGGCCTGTTGCGCGCGGTTCGCCTCCTTCAGCTCGTCCTGGAGCGCACGCAGATGCGTTTCGCGATCCGCGACGCCCTGGTCCCGGCGGGACACCTCGAGGAGCCGTCGCTCGACGTCCTCCTCCTTCGCGAGGACGCGCTCCTCGACCTTCACGACCGCCTGACGGCGGTCGGCGAGCTCCGCGTCGATCTCCGCCCGCAGTTTGACCGCCTGCTCGCGCGCCTCGATCTGCGCTTCGCGGCGAACGGCCTCCGCTTCGCGCTCGGCGTCCTCGACGATCTGCCGCCGAACGCGACGGGCCTTGCCGACACCGGTGACGCCGAATACCTGCACCGCGACCAGCGCGAGGATCGCTCCTCCGACGATTCCGGCGGCGACTCCGATCGCGATCAGCACGGGCTGCTCCTCGCTCAGGTGGAGATGAGTTGTCCGCGCCATCCGCCGGTCACCGGCAGACGGGGTGTCCCCGAAGTCGCTCAGCTGTCGGCGCCCACGTCCGTGCGCGCCACCGTGCGCCGCCCTACCTCTGCGGCAGCCTCCGGTCGTTCGAGTCGGTTGCGAAGTCGATTCTCACAGCGTGGGATGCGTTTCGGAAAAAGCCCGTATGCAGGAAAAACGTCAGATGGAACGTGGAGGGATCGTAGCGCCGATCACGTGTCGGACGCAACTTCGAAGCCCCGCGCAGCCAGCCAGCGCTGCGAGCGGCCGGCGGCCAGGAACGCTCCAGCCCGCTCGTGCTCGGGCATGAGGCCTCCGATCGCCGCTTCGAGCGCCTCTCCGGCGAATCCCTCCCCCTCGAGCGTCAACCGCACCGCCGCGTCTCCGTATCCGCGGCCGGCGAGCCCTTGCGCCCGGGTCGCCGCCGCCCGGGCATCGTCGAGGATCCCGCTCCGCTCCAGGGTCGCGATCGCATCGTCCGCGGCCTGCCCGGGGATGCCGGCGGCCGTGAGCCGGTGCCGGACGGCCGCCTGCGACCGGTCGCGATGCGTGAGCGCCCGCGTGGCCCGTGTGAGGGCCCTTGACCGACGCAGCTCACGAGCGAGTGTCCGAGCCGCCGTGCGATCGAGCGCGCGGCCGACGAGCAGTCCGCTGCGCACGACCGCGTCGGCCGGGAGCGTGCGCCACGGCACGCCGTCGAGCTCGACGTCCACGCAGCCGCGCGGACGCTCCCGGAGCGCCGTGACGGTGGCCACCTACGCCGTGACGGGCTCGGTCGCTTCCTCGGTCTCGACCTCAGCCTCGGCTTCGGCTTCGGCTTTCACCTTGGGAGGCTTCTTGCCGTTCGTCGACGGTTCCTCCAGCACCGGCAGGAGACGCGCGGACACGACCTGCTCCGGCCCCAGATCGATCTGGATGCGCTGCAGGATCTGCTGCGTCACGTCCGGATGCTCACGCAGGAACGCGGACGCGTTCTGCCGGCCCTGGCCGAGGCGCTCGTCGCCGAAGCTGAAGTACGAGCCCGACTTCGTCACGACCTTCCGGTCGATGCCCGTGTCGAGGACTGTGCCCTCCCACGGGATGCCGGTGCCGTAGATGATGTCGAACTCCGCCTGCTTGAACGGCGGGGCAACCTTGTTCTTCGCCACCTTCACGCGCACGCGGTTGCCGTATGCCTCGACGCCTTCCTTGAGCGTCTCGATGCGGCGAATGTCGAGGCGGACCGAGGCGTAGAACTTCAGCGCACGGCCGCCGGGCGTCACTTCGGGATTGCCGAACATGACGCCGATCTTCTCGCGCAGCTGGTTCGTGAACAGGCAGATGGTGTCGGTGCGATTGAGCGTGCCTGCGAGCTTGCGCAGCGCCTGGCTCATGAGCCGCGCCTGCAAGCCGACGTGCGAGTCGCCCATCTCGCCCTCGATCTCCGCCTTCGGCGTGAGCGCAGCCACCGAGTCGATGGCGACCACGTCGAGCGCGCCGGAGCGGATGAGCAGCTCCGTGATCTCGAGCGCCTGCTCGCCGGTGTCCGGCTGCGAGACGAGGAGGTCGTCGATGTTGACGCCGATCCGCTTCGCGTACGCCGGGTCCATCGCGTGCTCGGCGTCGATGAAGGCGCAGATGCCGCCGCGGCGCTGCGCCTCGGCGATGACGTGGTACACGAGCGTCGTCTTGCCCGACGACTCGGGACCGAAGATCTCGACGATGCGACCGCGGGGCAGCCCGCCGATGCCGAGCGCGAGGTCGAGCGACAGCGAGCCGGTCGAGACCGCGCCGACGGACACCGCCGCGCGATCGTTCATCTTCATGACCGAGCCTTTGCCGAACTGGCGCTCGATCTGGCCGAGCGCGACGTCGAGTGCTTCGTTCTTGTCCACCTTCATCGACCTCCAAGGCGTCGCTTGCGATGCCGACATTCAGTACGCGCGGGTCCCCCGCGCGTACGTCTGCTCTGCCGGACTCCAACGTTCGTATTCACACTTGCGCTCCTAGGGCAACTGACGCGAGAACCTCGTACTCCGCACCGCTTGGGCGTAGCCGGGACAGATAAGCAGAGGCGTCGGACGGAATGAGAACATATGTTCCCATATTCGCCAGGTTCGGGTCGAGTCCTGGCGGCTCCCGAAAACGGCCCACCGTGAGGTGCGGGAGCCACGGCCGCCCCTCCCGGCGGTAGACACCGGCCCGTTCCAGCCGCTCCTGGAGGTCGGCCGCGAGCGCCGCCGCGCGGCCGCCCTCGTCGTCGCAGACGAGCATGGCGACGCTTCGCGTCTCCCGGTAGCGGACGGGCATGAGCCGGAGCTCGACCTCGGCGCCGCCCGCGGCCGCCCGCAGGGCCTCGAGGACGACCGGGAGATCGGCGGCCGGCCGATGCCCGAGAAAGGCCAAGGTGAGGTGCAGCTGCTCGCGCGGCGCGATGCGCATGCGTTCGAGGTGGACGTGCTGCCACGCCTCGACGACGTCGAGCGCGGCGCCCGGTAGGCGAAGGCCGAGGAAGAGCCGGATCCGTTCACTGCCGCCCACGCTAGGCGGCGCGGTCATACGGCTTCGTCGCGACTCCGTGTCAGGAGCCGGCGCACGAGATGGAGCGCCCCGACCGCGCTGCGCGCGCGGATTGACCCGCGGTCGCCGGGGAAGCTGAACTCGCGGGCGAGGCCGCCGTCCGGCCCCTCTGCGTGGAGATACACGAGGCCGACGGGCTTCTCCGGCGTCCCGCCGCCTGGGCCCGCGACCCCCGTGACCGCCACCGCCACGTCTGCGCCGAGCCGCTCGCGCGCGCCGCGCGCCATCGCGCCCGCCGCCTCCGCGGACACGGCGCCTTTCGCCTCGAGCAGCCCTGCGGGAACGCCGAGCTGCACTTCCTTCACCGCGTTCGCATACGCAACGACGCCGCCGACGAAGACGTCGCTCGCCCCGGGTATGGACGTGAGGCGTGAAGCGACGATGCCACCGGTCTCCGATTCCGCCGTCGCAAGCGTCAGTCCTCGCGCACGCAAGAGCGCCAGGACGTGCTCCTCGATCGGGCGTTCGTCGCGCGAGTACAGCCAGCGTTCGATCGGCGGCAGGAGCGCCGACTCGAGCGCATCGGCTCGCTCCTCCGCTCCGGGCTCGACGACGAGGTCGACATGGATCTCGAAGTCGCGCGCGCAGATGGTCGCCTCCACCCCGTCGCCGTCGCCGCCCGCTTCCGCCAACGCGCGTGCGACTGCCGACTCGCTGACGCCGAAGAAGCGGAGCACGCGCCGGCCCGGGGGCTGCGTTCGCGCGAGCAGCGCACGGAAGGCGTCGGTCTCGAGCGCGTTCGGCCACAGCCGTTGCAGCTCCGAGGGCGGCCCCGGAAGCGCAACAACCACCCGTCCGCCGTCGTGGTCGGCGAGGAGGCCGGGCGCCGTGCCGGCGAGCCCGAGCGAGACCGCGCCGTCGGGGATGGTCGCCTGCTTCGTCACGCCGCTCTGGAAGTCGGCATACGGCCGCTTGAGCCGCTCTGCCGCCGCGCGTGAGACCGCTTCGATCTGACGTTCGAGCTCGGCATCGACGTGCAGGTCGCGTCCGAGCGCGCGGGCGACCATCTCGACCGTGCGGTCGTCGTGTGTCGGCCCGAGGCCGCCGGAGATGAGGCAGACCTCCGCAGCGACGCCTTCGGCGACGGCCGCCGCCAGCTCCTCCGGCGCGTCGCCGACGATGACGATCCGCGCCGGTTCGAGGCCCAGCCGGAGCGCCTGGGCGGCGAGGAACGGGCCGTTGCGGTCGGTGCGCTCGCCGCGCACGAGCTCGCTGCCCGTGACGACGACGATCGCGCGGGGCCGGCCCGTCAACCGGCGAGCGCGGTGCTCGACGGCGTCACGAGCACGGTCAGCGTCTTCCGTCCCGGGAGAGAGACCGTCTTGCCGTCCAACGTCATCCGCAGGCCGTTCTGGTGGCGGATCCGCACCCAGAAGCGCTTGCCGGTGACGAGGTTCGACTCGCCCGAGCGAAGCGTCCCCTCGTACAGCACCGAGCCCGTCGACGAGCCGCGACGCACCTCGATGTACGTTCCCGCTCCGGAGAAGCGCAGCCCCTGCGGCGCGGACACCTGAGGAAGCAGGGACTGCGTCGGGCTCGATGTTCCGCCGAACTTCCACGCGACGATGACGAGCGCGGCGAGCGCCGTCATGCCGACGAGCGCGAGCACCACCGCGCGCCGCTCGAAGCTCAGACCGTGCTGACGCTGACGCTGCCTCGAGCGGCGGTGCGCCGGAGCGTCGACGAAGCCCTCGGCGACGAAGCGCGACTCGTACTCGTCCACGTACAGCTGTCCGTCGAGGCCGAGGAAATCGGCGTACGCGTGCAGGAAGCCCTTGACGTACGTCTCGGCCGGCAACACGTCGAAGTGCTCCTCCTCGAGCGCGCGCAGGTACTTGGCGCGGATCTTCGTCGCCAGCTCGGCCTGCGAGAACTCGAGGCCTTGCCGGGTGCGCGCCTCGCGGAGGCTGTTGCCGAGCTCGAACATCAGTGGCCCTTCAGGTGATGTTGCCACGCTTCCGGGGCGCTAGCACCAAGCGATGCAAGGACGCAGGGAGCGGTCGTAGCCACTGCTACGGCCGCGACCGAGGACGCAGCAGCACGCCGGTGATCGCGTTCCGGAAGCCTGGATGACATTGCCTGAAGGGCCACTTACCTGGCGATTGTAGGGGGACGGAGGACGGCGAATTGATCGGTGATCTCGAGCGTCGTCGAGCCGAAGCGGTACAGGGCTGCCGGGCGACCGCCGCCGCTCCCGTAGTGCCGCTGCTCGCCGGTGTCCTCCAGGAGCCGGCGGCGCAGGAGGACGCGCTGGAGGTTCGTCGCCGAGACCGGGTGGCCGAGCGCGGCCGTGTACAGGTCGCGCAGCTCCGCCATCGTGAAGACACGCGGCGCGAGCGCGAAGCCGAGGTTCGTGTACGAGAGCTTCCCGCGCAGGCGCTCGCGGGCGGCGAGCAGGATCGGCTCGTGGTCGTACGCGAGTTGCGGTAGCTCGTCGAGCGGGTGCCAGCGCGTGTCGGGCGGCAGCGCCGGGTCGGCGTCGCTGGGGACGAGCCCGAGGAACGCGGTCGCGAGCTCGCGGTGCGCCGGGTTCCGACCGGGGTCGCTGCGCGTCTCCAGCTGCTCCAGGTGCGACACCTCCCGGACGTCCACCTTGGCCGCGAGGTGCCGACGCACCGACTCCTCCAGCGTCTCGTCCGCCTCGAGGGTGCCGCCGGGAAGCGCCCAGAAACCGGCGTACGGCTCGCGGGCCCGCTGCCACAGCAGCGCCTGCAAGCGGCAGTCCCGCACCTGGAGGACGGCTGCGAGAACCGCGTGCGCGGCTGTTTTCGCTCGGGAGTCGGGAACCGTGTACACTCGCCCATAGGTTATCGCCTTTGAGGAAGAAACTGCATCCCGACCTCGCGGTCGTCGGTTCCGGAGTCGCCGGCCTCACCGCTGCGCTGACCGCCGCCGACACGGGCGCATCGGTCCTCGTCCTCGCGAAGGGCGCCGTCGACTCCTCCAACAGCTGGGCCGCGCAGGGCGGCGTGGCCGCGGCGGTCGGCCCCGACGACGACCCCTCGCTGCACGCCGCGGACACGCTCGCCGCCGGCCGCGGGCTTTGCCGCGAGAGCGCGGTCGAGCTCCTCACCCGAGACGCGCCGGAACGGATCGCCGAGCTCGTCGACCTCGGGGTGGAGTTCGACGAGGGCCTCGCCCGCGAGGGCGGCCACTCCCGCAGCCGCGTCGTGCATGCGGGCGGCGCCGAGACCGGCCGCCGCATCGCCGAGGTGCTCGCTGCGCGCGTGCAGGAGCACCCGCGCATCCGCATCGTCGCAGGGGAGCGCGTCGACTCCATCTCCTCGCTCGCGGGGCAGACGGTCATCCTCGCCACCGGCGGCTACGCCGCCTTGTGGGAGCGAACGACAAATCCACGCGGCGCGACCGGCGAAGGGCTGCTCCTCGCGCACGGCGCGGGCGCAGCGCTCGCCGACCTCGAGCTCGTTCAGTTCCATCCCACCGCGCTGCTCGACGACGGCTTCCTCCTCTCGGAAGCGTTGCGCGGCGCCGGTGCCACCCTCCTGGACGAGGACGGCGAGCGCTTCACCGACGAGCTCGCGCCGCGGGACGTGGTGGCGCGCGCAATCGCCGCGCGCGACGGCGCGTCGCTCGATCTTCGCAGCATCGAGCGCGACCGGTATCCGACGCTTATGGCGACGCTTGCGCGTGCGGGCTACGACCCGGCCGGCGAGCCGATCCCCGTCTCCCCCGCCGCGCACTACGCGATCGGCGGCATCGTCACCGATCTCGACGGCCGAACGAGCGTGCCCGGCCTGTACGCGGCCGGCGAGTGTGCGTGCACCGGCGTGCACGGCGCCAACCGGCTCGCGTCCAACTCGCTGCTCGAGTGCCTCGTCTTCGGCCGCCGCGCGGCGCTCGCCGCGCTGGACGGCGAGACGGTGTCAGACACCGAAAACCGGTGTCAGACACCGAGTCCAGACGACGGAGCCGCCCTCTGGCGCGACGCAGGGCTCATCCGCAGTGCCGCCGGGCTCGAGCGCCTCCTGGACGCGCCGTCGGAGCTCGTCCGGCTCATCGCCCGAAGCGGGCTCGCACGCACGGAGAGCCGCGGCGTGCACTTCCGTGAGGACTTTCCCGCCGAGGACGACGCGCTTGCCGGTCACATTGTCATTCATCCCGGCGCCGACCCGGAGCTGGAGCGATGGAGCTGACGGACGCCGAGGTCGACCGCGTCGTCACCGCGGCGCTGGCCGAAGACGTCGGCACAGGAGACCGCACGACCGTCGCGCTCGTCCCCGCGGACGCGCGCTGCCATGCTCAGCTCCTGCTCGAGGAGCCCGGTGTCGTGTGCGGCGTCGCGATCGCTGCCGCCGTGTTCCGCGCCGTCGACCCGTCCGTTCACGTCGAGTTGCTCGTCGAGGACGGAACAGCCGTCACCGACATGCCGGCGCTCCTCGCCGAGATCGAGGGGCCGGCGCGCGCGGTCCTCACAGGCGAGCGCGTCGCGCTCAACCTCCTCGGCCGACTGTGCGGTATTGCCTCGCTCACGCGCCGCTACGTCGAGCTCGCGCACGGGACCGGTGCGACGATCCTCGATACGCGCAAGACGACCCCAGGGCTGCGCGCGCTGGAGAAGTACGCGGTGCGCTGCGGCGGCGGCGCGAACCACCGCGCCGGCCTATACGACGCGATCCTCGTCAAGGAGAACCACCTGCGGATCGCCGGCGGAATCACGGCCGCCGTCGCCATGCTGAACGGCAGCGCCGGCGTCGAGGTCGAGGCCGAGACGCTCGCGCAGGTGCAGGAGGCCATCGACGCAGGCGTCGGGCGGATCCTCCTTGACAACATGAGCCCCGAGCACGTCGCGCAGGCAGTGATGCTTACCGCCGGGCGCGCCGAGCTGGAAGCGTCGGGCGGCATCTCGCTCGCCACCGTGCGCGGCTATGCCGAGACAGGCGTCGACTTCATCTCCGTGGGCGCGCTCACCCACGGCGCGCGCTCGCTCCACGTCTCACTGGAGGTCGAATGACCGTCACCACCTTGCACGAGGAGATCCGCGAGCTCGCGCGCACACGCGACGCAGTCATCCTCGCCCACAACTACCAGCGTCCCGAGGTGCAGGACGTGGCCGACTACGTCGGCGACTCACTCGGCCTCTCGCGCCAGGCGGCCGCGACAGAGGCCGACGTGATCGTGTTCTGCGGCGTCCACTTCATGGCGGAGACGGCGGCGATCCTCAGCCCGGAGAAGACGGTGCTCCTCCCCGATCTCGGCGCCGGCTGCTCGCTCGCCGCGTCGATCACGGGCGACCAGCTGCGCGAGTGGAAGGCGAAGCATCCCGGCGCCGTCGTCGTGTCCTACGTGAACACGACCGCGGACGTGAAGGCGGAGACCGACTACTGCTGCACGTCGGGCAACGCGCAGCAGGTGATCGAGGCGATCCCGGAGGACCAGGAGATCCTCTTCCTGCCGGACATGTATCTCGGGCTCTGGCTCGAGCGCGTCACGGGACGAAAGCTGACCATCTGGCTGGGCGAGTGCCACGTGCACGCCGGCATTCGGCCCGCGGACATCGAGCGCTGGGAGCGCGAGGCGCCGGACGCCGAGCTGCTCGTGCACCCGGAGTGCGGCTGCGCAAGCCAGGCGATGGCGTTCGGGAGCGAGCGAACGCAGATCCTCTCGACGGAGAAGATGGTCGACTACGCGCGGCGCTCGCCGAAGCAGCGGTTCCTCGTCGCCACCGAAACGGGCATCCTGCATCGACTCGAGAAGGAAGCGCCGGGGAAGACGTTCGAGCCGGTCCGCGAGGACGCCGTCTGCCGCTTCATGAAGGTGACGACGCTGGGGAAGGTGCGCGACTCGCTCGTCGAGATGCAGCATCGCATCACCGTCGAGCCGGAGGTTGCCGACCGGGCGCGGCTTGCTATCGAGCGCATGGTCGCGATCGGGAGCTAGAGGAGGGTCTGGCGAAATAGTGGCTGTGTCGCAGATGGTGCGCTGGATCGGCGCGCTGCTGCGTCCTCAGTCTCGTCCGTAGTGAAACGACGAACGCGACCTGCGTCCTTGCATCGCATCCGACCAGCGCATCCCTGCGACGAGCACCATTCCGCCAAACCCTCCTAGTGCTCGAGCCGCACGAGCAGCTCGTAGAAGCCGACCGCGATCCCCGCCGAGACGGCGACACAGATGCCCGCCACCGCGAGCCAGCGGGTGGCGCGCAGCCGTCCCGCTCCCCCGGCGCGCTCGAGCGTGCGGCGGATCTGGCCGCGGGCGCCGCGGGCGAGCAGGAGCGCGCCGAGACTGAGCCCCATCCCGATGGGGATGGCCCACACGGCGTCGAGGAGGTGGATCTTCCCCGTCTGGCGCGAGAGCGCCACCGCGGCCGGCACCACGAGAACGCCGCACAGCGCGGCGATCAGCGCGAGCGAGGCGCGGTGATTGGAAGGGCTACTGCTTGCGGTACCGCTTGCCATCGTCGACAGGGTAGGCGCAACGGCGGCTACTGCTTGACATACGGCTGTCCGTCGGCCGCCGGCGGGACGGAACGGCCGATCACGCCGGCGACGGCGATGAGCGTCAGGACGTACGGCAGCACTTGGAAGAGCGTCGCCGCCGAGCTGGAGTAGACGGGCAGCCGGTAGGCCAATGCCGTCGAGAAGCCGAACAGCAGCGCCGCACCCCAGGCGCCGAACGGACGCCAGTTCCCGAAGATCATCGCGGCGAGCGCGATGAAGCCGCGACCCTCCGTCATGTTCTCGGTGAAGCTGCCGCCGCCGAAGCCAATCGAGAGGAACGCGCCGCCGAGCGCGGCCAGCATCCCGGAGACCACCACAGCCGCGTAGCGCACCGCGTAGACGTTGATCCCGACCGTGTCGGCCGCGCGCGGATGCTCGCCGCACGCGCGCACCCGCAGGCCGATCGGCGTCTTGAAGAGGACGAAGTACGACAGCGGTACGAAGGCGACCCCGACCCAGATGAGCAGGTTCAGGTCGCCGATCGCGGGCCCCAGATACGCCATGTGGTCGATGCCTGGAATGGCCACGTTCGGGACGGTCGACACGCCGGACGGGATGTTCTGATTGCCGTAGAGCTGCTCGAAGAAGTACCCGGTGACGCCGAGCGCGAGAAAGTTGATCGCCATCCCGCTCACGATCTGGTTCGCCCGCAGGTGGATCGACCAGTAGGCGTGCAGGAGCGCGAACAGGCCGCCCCCTGCGAGGGCGGCGAGGATGCCGACGACCCAGGTCCCACCCTTGTCGGCGCCGTAGACGCCCCAGAACGCGCCCATGAGCATCATTCCCTCGAGCCCGACGTTCACGACGCCGCTCCGCTCGGACACCATCCCGCCGAGCGCCCCAAAGGTGAGCGGCGTCGCAAACACGAACACCTGCGCGACCAGGTCGGCGGCGAAGACGACGTGGAGGTTGCCGGAGCTCGACCGCGTGGCGAGCAGACCGAGCCCGAGGCCGATGACGCCCGACGCGATCGCGCCCCACCCGAGGCGGCGCGTGCCGCGCGTGACGGCCCACAGCCCGGCCGCGATCGCGAGGACGCCGATGAGGATGGGCACGAGCGGCGAGCGCACCGTGAAGGGCGGGAGCGCGCTCCAGAACGCGACGAGCCCGAGGATGCTCCCGGCAACGGCGATCGCCTTCGGTTGGAACGCCCAGTGCGTCTCCTGGAGCGGCTGCGCGTGGTTCGTCACGCGGCAGCTGCCTCAGCTCGGCGTCTCGGTCGGAGCTTCCGGCGGGAGTTCCAGATGTAGAGGACGAAGACGTCGGCGCCGACGAACAGCACGATCAGCCCCTGGATCATCGAGGTCAGGTTGCCGGCGAGGCTCGGGTCGAAGACGCTCGGGTTCAGCCCGCGTGTCGTGCCGTACAGAAGGCCGCCGAAGAGGAACGCCGCTATGCCCGTGCCGACCGCGGTGTTCCGGCCGAGCAGCGCGACCGCGATTCCGAGGAACCCGATCTGCGAGGCCTGGACGTCGAGCACGCCGAACTGGAAGAGGTAGCCGAGCATGTCGAGTGCGCCCGCGAGGCCTGCGAACGCACCCGAGATCGCCATCGCCTGGATGTACTTGCGTCTGACGTTGATGCCGCCGTATGCCGCTGCTTCGGGGTTGAAGCCGACCGCGCGCACCTCGTAGCCGAGCGTCGTCCGGTTCAGGATCAGCCAGAAGACGACGAGGGCCGCGATTGCGACGAAGATCCCGTAGTCGAGGCCCTGCAGCACCGGGTTGCCCCAGAAGACCGGGATGTGCGCGCTCTGCACGACCGTCCCCGACTCCGGCGCTGCGGGGTTGTACGTGTTCTGTAGCGGGCCGCCCTGGCCGAACAAATACTGGCCGCCCCAGATTGCAATCCAGTTGAGCATGATCGTCGAGATCACCTCGTGCGCACCGGTCGCCGCCTTCAGGAAGCCGGCGATGCCGGCCCACGCCGCTCCGGCAAACGCCGCCGCGCCGATCCCGAGCAGCACGTGCGGCAGCGTGGGCCAGCTCGCGAAGGAGACGCCGACCCAGTTGGCGACGATCAGCCCGACGAGGTACTGGCCTTGTCCGCCGATGTTGAAGAGCCCGCAGCGGAACGGGAACGCGACCGCGAGCCCCACGAGGATCAGCGTCGTCGTCGTGAGGAGCGTCTGGCTCAGGTTGAACGCGTCGAGGTTGACCGTGTTCGTGTTCCAGGGAATGTGGAAGATCCAGTTGAAGCCGGCGCCGTCCCAGATGCCCCGGTAGGCCGTCAACGGGTTGTGTCCGGTCGCCGCGACGACGATGCCGCCCGCCAGAAACGCGAGCACCGCCGTCAACACCGGCACGACCAAACCACCGGCGCGCTGTGCGACGCCGAGCCGCACGACGAAGTCGGTCGAAGGCTCCTGCTCGGGCGGCAGGTTCGCGCTCGGCGTCGCCTGCTCGCTCATGCGGCCTCCTTCCTGCCGCCGAGCATCTCCAGGCCGATCTCCTCCTCGCCGGCGCCGGCCGCGTGCTCGCCGACGATGCGTCCCTCGTACATCACGAGGATGCGGTCAGCGAGCGACAGCACCTCGTCGAGCTCGAGCGACACGAGCAGGATCGCGCGGCCCGCGTCGCGCTCGGCGACGAGCCGCCGGTGCACGTATTCGATCGCGCCGACGTCGAGCCCGCGTGTCGGCTGCGCCGCGATCAGCACCACAGGGTTGCGCGCCACCTCGCGCGCGACGACGACCTTCTGCTGGTTGCCACCCGAGAGCGCCCGCGCAAGCGTGAGCGGGCCGCCGCCGCGGATGTCGAACTCCTTGATCAGACGCGCGGCCCGCTGCACGAGGCGCGCGGGGTAGAGCCAGCCGCGCTTCGAGTCCGGCGGCTTGTCGTAGTCGTGCAGGGCGATGTTCTCGGCAAGGTTGAACTCGAGCACGAGACCGCGCCGGTGACGATCTTCCGGGATGTGCCCGATGCCCGCGTCGATCATCATCCGCGGCGTGACGTGGCCTTCGAACGCGCGGCCTCCGACCGCCACGGTGCCGCTTGCGATCCGGCGGAGCCCGGTGATCGCCTCGACGAGCTCGGTCTGCCCGTTCCCGTCGACGCCGGCGATCGCGACGATCTCGCCACGTCGCACGCTGAACGAGACGCCGCGCACCTTCTCGAGGTCGCGCTCGTCGACCACCTCGAGGTCCTTCACGTCGAGCGCCACGTCTGTCGGCGACGCCGGTGCCTTGTCGACGCGCAGGAGCACTTCTCGACCGACCATCATCCGCGCGAGGCCCTCTTCGGTCGCGCCTTGCCTGGAGACCGTGTCGATCCTCTTGCCGCGCCGTAGAACGGTGATGCGGTCGGCGATCTCGAGCACCTCGTTCAGCTTGTGCGTGATGAAGATGATGGACTTGCCGTCTGCCTGGAGGCTTCGCACGATCGCGAAGAGCTCGCCTGCCTCCTGCGGCGTCAGCACCGCCGTCGGCTCGTCGAGGATGAGGATCTCGGCGCCGCGATAGAGCGCCTTCAGGATCTCGACCCGCTGCTGCTGCCCGACGGTGATGCTCGAGACGAGCGCGGTCGGGTCGACCGCGAGGCCGAACTGCTGCGAGAGCTCCCGGACGCGCTCCTCGGCGCCGCGCTCGTCGAGCAACACACCGTCGCGCACGGGCTCGACGCCGAGGACGATGTTCTCCGCCACCGTCATGACCGGAATGAGCATGAAGTGCTGGTGCACCATGCCGATGCCGGACTCGATCGCGTCCTTCGCGGATGAGAACGAGACATGCTTGCCGCCGACGAGGATTTCGCCCTCGTCGGGCTTCGTCAGCCCGTAGAGGATGTTCATGAGCGTCGACTTGCCGGCGCCGTTCTCGCCGAGCAGCGCGTGCACCTCACCGCGCCGCAGGTCGAAGTCGACGTGGTCGTCGGCGACGATCCCCGGGTAGCGCTTCGTGATGCCCTGCAGCTCGAGGACGCTGCCGCTCTCGTCCGCCATCGCGATGATTCTACGCGCCTGAAAAGAAGGGGACGGGCATGACGCCCGTCCCCTCGACAGTTCCTACGTCAGTGCGTCGGCCCGACCTTCGCGCCCGGCAGGAGGCCGAGCAGGTCGGAGCCCTTGGCGACCGGCACCTTGACCGCGCCGGAGATGAGCTTGGCCTTGAGCGCGTTCATCTTCGTGATGAAGCCCTTCGGCACCTTCGGGCTGATCTTGCCCACGCCCACGCCGTTGTTCTTCATGTCGAACAGCAGGTCGCTGCCGCCCTTGAACTGACCGGACTTCGCCTGCTTGTCCGCGGTGAAGATGCCCACGTCGACGCGCTTGAGGGCGCTCGTGAGCACGTTCTTCGCCAGGCTGTACTGGTCGACGTCGACGCCGATGCCCCAGATGCCAGCCCCTGCTGCCGCGTTGAGGGCGCCGATGCCGCAACCGCCGGCGACCTGGAACTCGACCTGCGAGCCCTGGCCGATCTGGTTCTGCGCGACGGTCTTGCACTTGTCCTGCGCGACGAAGTCCTGCGAGTAGCCGACGAGCACCTTGATGCCCGGATCGGCCAGCTTCGCGCAGTAGTTGTACCCGACGATGTAATCGTCGACCGCCGGGATCTCGATGCCGCCGACGGCGCCGATGACCTGCTTGCCGCCCTTCGCCTTCGCCATCTCACCTGCGAGATAGCCGACGAGACAACCGGACTGGTTCGACGCGTAGACGAGACCCTCGATGTTCTTGGTGCTCTTCGCCTTCGCGAAGTCCGCGCCCTTGACCGAGTCGTCGGTGATCGTGAAATCGACCTTCGGGAACTGCGCGGCCACCGTCGAGAGCGTCGGCGCGAGCAGGTACCCCGCCGCGGAGACGATGTTTGCGCCCTCGCGGACCATGGTCGTCAGGTTCGGCAGGTAGTCCGAGCTCGAGTTCGACTGGATCTCGAGCGTCTTGATGCCAAGCTGCTTGCCGGCGCGCTTCAGACCGGCCAGCTGATTCTCGTTGAAGCCCTTGTCGTTGAACTTGCCGATGTCGCTGACGAGCGCCGCCGTGAACGTGGCATGAGCCTTCGCAGGGGCCGCAGTTCCGCTCCCGGCGAGAACGAGCCCCGCGAGCAGCGCCACGGCCGCCGCGACGAGCAGTGATTTCTTCACAAACCCTCCTAAGACCGAATAGTTGGTATCCCTCCGATTCAAGGACGAGTCTAACCCGGAGAAGTTTGGGAGTCGAGAGGGGCCTTCGTTACGCGATAGCGTAGGAACCGTGACCGTCGCCGGGCCGCGAGAGCTCCCTTTCGACCTCACGGACGACCGGTTCATCGCCGATCCCTATCCAGGCCTGAGTGCGCTTCGCGAGGCTGCCCCGCTCGTCTACGCCGAGCGCCTGGGCCGCTGGTTCGTCACCGGGCACGCCGACGTCCGTGCCTGCCTCCGGGACAAGCGCCTCGGTCGCAACTTCCGCCACGTCGGCAGCGACGCCGAGTTCCACGCCGAGCCTCTGGACCCCCGCTGGGCCGAGTTCTGGGCGAGCGAGCGCTGGAGCCTCCTCTGGCTCGAGCCGCCCGAGCACACGCGTATCCGGAAGCTCGTCGCCGCGGCGTTCACGCCGCGCGCGGTCGAGAGCATACGCGACCCGGCGACACGCCTGGCGCGCACGCTGCTCGAGAACGTCGGCGAGGAGTTCGACCTGCTCTATGACTACGCGCAGCCGTATTCGATCACGCTCATCTGCGAGCTGCTCGGCGTGCCGACCGACCGCCATCGCGACCTGCTCGACTGGTCGCACGCAATTGTGAAGATGTACGAGTTCGACACCACCGAAGCGCAGGCGGTCGCGGCGAACGATGCGGCGCGCGAGTTTCGCACCTACGTCCTGGGGCTGATCGAAGAGCGTCGCGCGGATCCGCGCGACGACATGGTGAGCGGGCTCGTCCACGCGCGGGTCGACGGGGAGCGGCTCTCAGACGACGAGATCGTGTCGACCGTGGTCGTGCTCCTGAACGCAGGCCACGAGGCGACGGTGAACACCATCGGCAACGGCTTCCGCGCGCTCTCCGCGCATCCGGACGAGTGGCGGCGACTTGTCTCGGGCGAGGTGCCGGCCGCGCAGGCGATCGAGGAGCTGATCCGCTGGGACCCGCCGTTGCAGCTGTTCGAGCGCTGGGTGCTCGAGGACGACGTCGAGGTCGCAGGATTGCCTGTGCCACGAGGCGAGAAGCTCGCCCTCCTCTTTGGCTCGGCCAACCGCGATCCGCGCGTCTTCGCAGATCCCGATCGGCTGGACATCGCACGCACGAACGCGGCCGAGCACATCGGCTTCGGCGGCGGCATCCATGTCTGCATCGGCGCGCCGCTCGCGCGCATCGAGCTCGCCGCGAGCCTCGAGGCGCTCGCAGAGCTCTGCCCCACGCTCCATCTCGTCGAACAGCCGGCGCGCGTACCGGCGTTCGTCATCCGGGGCTTCGAGTCCGTGCGCGTCGCCCGCTGAAGGCCTACGAGCGCTGGACGAGCGCCGACTCGTCGACGAGCACACGGCGCGGCTTCGAGCCCTCGTAGCCGGAGATGATCCCCCGGCGCTCGAGCATGTCGATCAGCCGGCCGGCTCGCGTGTACCCGACCCGGAGGCGCCGCTGGATGAGGGAGACCGACGCCGTCTGCGTCTGGACGACGATTTCGAGCGCTCGGTCGAGCAGCGGGTCGTCGTCGGGATCGAACTCGCCGTGGGCCCCGTCGTCCGCGGGCTCGGCGAACACCTCGGGAAGCTCGAGGTAGCCCTCGTCCAGCTCCTGCTCCCGCTGCCGCGTCTGCTCGACGACGAGCGCGATCTCCTCCTCGGAGACGTACGCGCCCTGGACGCGCTGGAGCCGTGACGTCCCGAGCGGCTTGAAGAGCATGTCGCCCTGGCCGAGCAGCGCCTCGGCGCCGTTCGTGTCCAGGATGACGCGTGAGTCCGTTTGTGACGAAACGGCGAACGCGATCCGCGACGGCACGTTGGCCTTGATCATCCCGGTGATGACGTCGACCGACGGGCGCTGTGTCGCGAGCACGAGGTGGATGCCGACGGCGCGCGACTTCTGCGCCAGCCGGATGACGGCGTCCTCGACCGCCTGCGGGGCGACCATCATCATGTCCGCGAGCTCGTCGATGACCACGAGCAGGTAGGGCAGCGTCGGCTCGCCCCGCTGGCGGAATGCGCGGTTCGCCTCGTTCAGGTTGCGGGCGCGCACGGACGAGAGCCGCTCGTAGCGTCGCTCCATCTCGGCGAGGCAGTTGGCGAGCACCGCCGCCGCCTCCTTCGGGCTCGAGACGACGGGCGTCAGCAGGTGCGGGATCGACTCGTAGTGGTTGAGCTCGATTCGCTTCGGATCGATGAGGATCATGCGCACCTCGTCCGGCGTCGAGCGCAGCAGGATCGACGTGAGGAGCGCGTTGATGCAGCCCGACTTGCCCGAGCCGGTCGTCCCGGCGATGAGCAGGTGCGGCATGCGCGCAAGATCGGTCCACACCGCGGTGCCGGAGATGTCCTTGCCGAGCCACACGGACAGCGGGCTCGCCGTCGCCGGCAGGTCGTCGAAGATGTCGCCGAGCGTGACGAGGTTCGGCGAGAGGTTCGGCAGCTCGACACCGACCGCCTGCTTGCCCGGGATGGGCGCGAGGATGCGGATCTCCGTCGTCGCAAGCGCGTAGGAGAGGTCGTCCTTCAGCCCCGCGACCTTCGACACCTTCGTGCCGGGCGCGAGCTGCAGCTCGAAGCGCGTGACGCGCGGCCCCGAGATCTGCCCGATGACCGTCGCGTCGACGCCGAAGTGCGCGAGCGTCGTCACGAGGAGCTCGGCGACGCGGGCCGAGCTCTCCTCCGACGCGCCCGGCTTCTCGGGGCTGCGGTTGAGGACGCTGCGGTCCGGCAGCTTGTACTCCGGATGCTCGGTGGTGACGTCCTCGAAGAGCTGCTCCTGGTGCACGACGAGCGACTCGGGCTCGAAGCTCATCAGCGGCGCGTGCGCCAACGCCGCGTCGGTGACGACGTCGGGATAGGCCTCCTCCGCGTCGACGATGGGCTGCGTCTTCTTCGGGCGAGCCGCGCGTTCGAGTGCCGGCGCAACGGCCGGCCGCGGCCGGCGAGCGCGGGTCGCCGCCTGCCGCATCTGGCGATGCGAGCCACGCAGCATGGCGCCGAGCGACGCGCCCGAAAGGAGCAGCGCACCGACGAGGAGCAGGACCGCGCCCAGGATCGTCGATCCCGTGACGCCGATCGCGACCCCGACGGCGCCGCCGAGCACCTGCCCGAGGTAGCCGCCCTGATCGCGGCCGAGGGCGATCATGAGCCCGAAGGCGAGGATGACGAGACCGGCGCGGAAGGGGCGCACGTCGACGAGCGCGCTGCGCGCGACCATGAGGGAGCCGAGCGCGACGAGGAGCACCGGCAGCACCCATGAGGCGCCGCCGATGAGCGTTTCGAAGCCATCCACCAGGGCGTGGCCGACCCAGCCCCCGTTCCAGCCGGCGTACCGGACACTGCCGAGGAAGGCGCCGAACGCGACGACGCCGAGGCCCCACAGCTCGGGGTAGCGCTTGACGAGGCCGCGCGGCAGCGACCGCTTTTTCTTCGCGGGCGCGCGGCGTCGGGTGCGCTTGGCAGGCGCCATGCCCGGGTTCTTCGCCTTCCCTAGGCCGATACCTCTGCGACAGCCATGCCGTAGTACGTCGGCACTGCGTAGGCGAGTAGGTCAACCGCCGCATCCTCTCCCATCGCGCCCTGGAGGACGAGGAGCTGCCAGAGCGAGTCCGCCTTGCCTGCTTCGACGTGCTCGGCCAGGGGTTGGAAGTCGAGCCGGCCGGAGCCGAGGATCTCGAGCAGCTTCGCGTCGTAGACGGCGGCGGCCGGGTCGAAGCCGTACGGCCCGTCCGCATCGTGCGCGTGACCGTGGTCGGCCGACGCGATGAGCGCATGGCGACCCGGCAGTCCGGCGATCGCACGGCCGAGCCGAAGGTGCTCCTCGAGCGGCCGGTCGCGCGCGGGCGCGATGACCACGACACGCTTCGCACGCATGCAGGACAGCGGCACCTCCGTTCCCCAGTCGAGCGGCATCTCCGCCTGCGACGCGTCGTTTCCGCCGTACGAGACGCCAAGGATCGGCAGGTCGGCCGCCAGGAGTGTCTGCGCGAGCTCGCGGTCCGTCTCCCACTCCCCCACGCGGCCGGCGGTGACGACCGCGAAGTGGCCCTCGACGTGCACGTTGTGCGGCGTGACGACGATCGCGGTGTCGGGCGCGGCAGCGTCGAAGCGGCGGCCGAGCTCCTCCATCGCAGCGCGCAGCTCGGGCGCGAGGTCGAGATCGCCATGCGGCGCGATCGCGGCGAACACGATCACGGCAGCGTCGCGATCCGATCGTGGAGCAGATCGAGGAACCGCGGTGCGTCGACGTCGACGCCGACGTGCGCGTTCCGCGTCCCGCTCGTGGCGTGCCAGCGGTCGACCACGGTACGGCCGTCGCAGAAGCGCGACGCGGTCTCGATCTCGACGTTGCAGTGGACCGTCTCCAGCAAGGAGGGGTCGACGACGTGCGCAACGGCCATCGCGTCGTGGATCGGCGATCCGTCGAAGCCGTAACGCTCCTCGTGGAAGCGCTGGAAGAAGTCGGACAGCTCGGCGACCACGCGCCCGGCCCGGCCCGTGCGGCGCAGACGGTCTGCGTGCGCCCGCGTGAAGAGCGCCTTGTGCGTCACATCGAGGCCGACCATCGTCAGGTCGATCCCGCTTCCGAACACCGCCGCGGCAGCCTCTGGGTCGACGAACGCGTTGAACTCCGCTGCCGGCGTGATGTTGCCCTCCGCGATCGCGCCGCCCATCCACACGATGCGGTCGATGTGCACGCCGCGTTGGACGAGGCGGGCGACGTTCGTCAGCGGTCCGGTCGCCACGAGCACGACGCCGGGCTCGAGCCAGTCGGCCGGGTCGACGTCGGACGGGGCCGCGGACGGCTCCGGCAGGTCCGGACCGTCCAGTCCGCTCTCACCATGCACGTGCGCGGCGGTGCGCAGGGGCCGCCGTAGTGGCGCGGCGGCGCCTCGCGCGACTGGGATGTCCGCACGTCCGGCGAGCTCGAGCACCTTGAGCGCGTTGCGCGTCGTCTTGTCCACGGTCTGGTTACCCGCGACGGTGACGACGCCGCGCAGCTCCACCTCCGGTGAGGCGAGCGCGAGCAGAATCGCGATCGCGTCGTCGTGGCCCGGATCGCAGTCGATGACGATCGGTGTGCTCACATCAACGCGTCCACTTCCGCCGCCGTCGGCAGGGAGGTCTGCGCGCCGAACCGCGACGCGGCGAGCGCTCCCGCGATGCATGCCCGACGCAGCGCCTCCTCGCGCGTGCGGCCCTCGAGCAGCGAAACGACGAGGCAGGCGGTGAATGCGTCGCCGGCGGCGGTGCCGTCGACCGCCTCGATCGCCGGCGGCGTCGCCCGCGCGACCTCCTTCCCGTCCTCGAGCAAGATCGCTCCCTCCGCGCCGAGCGTGAGCGCGACGACGCCGTCGCGCTCCGGCAGGGTCCCCACCTCGAAGCGGTTCACGATGGTGACGTCGGCGGCCGGGATGGGGCCGAGTGCCGGCGCGGCGTTAAGGAAGAAGCCGTCGGGTGCGAGCTGGGACGCGCGCTCTACCGTCTCCAGCGGGATCTCCAGCTGGCAGAGAACGGCGTCTGTGTCGCCCAAGTCAAGGTCGTCCGGCAGAAGCAGCAGGTTCGCGCCGGGGGCGACGACGATCTCGTTGTCGCCGTTCGCGTCGACGGTGATGAGCGCCACCCCGGTCGGCCCCTGCACCCGCTTCAGCCGGTCGAGCCGGACGCCGGCCCGCTCCAGCTCGGCGAGCGCCAGCACTGCGTGCTCGTCGTCGCCGACGCAGGCGATGAGATCCACCTCCGCCCCGAGGCGGGCCGCCGCGACCGCCTGGTTGGCGCCCTTGCCGCCGGGGATCCGGCTGAAGGTCGCGCCGGTGACGGTCTCGCCCGGTTGCGGTAGGCGCTCCGCGAGGGCGACGAGGTCGAGGTTGATCGACCCGACGACGGTCAGGCGTACCTGTGGCAAGCCTACGGCTCCTGGTTACAGGCGAGGTGAGGGGGCCGCCAGCACTGCACTCAGCCCCGGAGCCTAAGCGACGGTCAGGACGCGGAGGTCGTCGAGCGCGCCGCCGAGCAGGTTCTCGCGCAGGTCGAAGAGACCGGCCCAGAGCGACGATCGGTCGGGCACGAGCTCGATGCGCGCCGCGTCCGTGAGGCCCTCGAGCGCACGCACGAGGACTGCCAGCTCGAGGTACGCCTGCGCAACGCGGTCGGCCGGCACACGCACACCTGCCCGGTCGAGGATCGGCTCCCAGTCCAACAGCTCGGCGACGCCGGGGCCGCCGTACCACGACCGGCCTTCGAGCGCATCGGCCTCGAGCTCGAGCAGGTACCGGTCGAGGGGATCCTGTAAACCGGAGAGCGCGGTCTCGACGCGCTCGGCCGCCCTACGCAGCGCGGCCTGGCGTCCGCCCGGCGTCGCCGGCTTCGGCTCGCCGCGCGCCCACTGCTCGAGCTGACGGCAGAACGCGAGCGCGGCCGCCTCGCAGGCGCCGAGTTGTGCGACGAGCCGCAGCGCGGTCGCCTGCTCGGTCGCGCACTCCTCGAGCACGTCCGCCCACGTGGGCACGTAGCGCAGGCGGTGGTGGGCCATCAGTGGTTGTCCCCGGAGGTACGGTGCTGCTCGGCCGCGCGCAAACCGAGCAGTGCAAGGACGCAGGGAGCGGTCGTAGCTGCTGCTACGGCCGCGACTGAGGACGCAGCAATGCGACGGTTTGCAGCCGCGCCGGGCGGTGCCGTATTTCCGGGAGTGGCCACTAAACTTCTACCAGCACGGGAAGGATCATCGGCCGCCTGCGCGTCCGGTGATACACGATGCCGCCGAGCGCGTCGTGCAGATGCTCCTGGAGGAGCTTGATCTCGGTCACGTCGTCCCTGAGGAGCTGCTCGAGCACGCGCAACGCCTCGGCGCGCAGGTCTTCCAGGAGCGGCTCCGCGCCTTCGCCGAACCCGCGCACGATCAGCTCCGGCGGCGCAGTGAGGGCGCCGGCGCCGTTCGAGGCGGCAAGGGTGGCGACGACGATGACGACCCCGTCCTCCGCGAGTCGGCGCCGGTCGCGCAGCGCCACGTCGTGCACGTCGCCGACGCCGAGGCCGTCGACGAAGGTCATTCCAGCCTGGACGTGGTCGACGACGCGCGCGACGCCGTCCTTCAACTCGACCACGGTGCCGTTCTCGGCCAGCACGATGTTCTCTTCCGCGAGGCCGCTCTCCCGCGCGAGCTGTGCATGCGCGGCGAGCATGCGGAACTCGCCGTGCACCGGCATGACGGCGCGCGGACGGAGCAAGGCGATGATCGTGCGCAGCTCCTCGGCGCGTCCGTGCCCGGAGACATGCACCGGCGCGTTGTCCTCGTGCAGCACCTCGGCGCCCGAACGGGCGAGGCGATTGATCGCGTCGTGCACGCGCAGCTCGTTGCCGGGGATCGGCTTCGCCGAGATGATCACCGTGTCGCCGGCCTCGACCCTGACGGCGGGATGGTCGTTGTACGCGATGCGCGTCATCGCCGACATCGGCTCGCCCTGGCTCCCCGTGCAGAGGATGAGCTGCTCGCCGGGCGGGAGCTCGGCGAGGTCCTGTGGGCGTAGGATCATCTCTTCGGGAACGTTCATGTAGCCGAGGTTGCGTGCGATGTTCGCGTTCTTGCGCATCGAGCGGCCGACGAACGCGACCTTGCGGCCGCACTCGATGCCGACGTCGGCGGCCTGCTGCATGCGATGCACGTTGGATGCGAACGACGAGATGAGGATCCGGCCCGTCCTGGACGGGAAGATCTGGCGGAACGCCTCGCCGACGACGCGCTCCGACTGCGTGACGCCGGCTCGTTCGGCATTCGTCGAGTCGCCGAGGAGGAGGTCGACGCCCTGGTTGCCGACCGAGGCGAGCTTGCCGACGTCGGTCCGCTGGCCGTCGACGGGTGTGTGGTCGATCTTGTAGTCGCCGGTGTGCACGACGCGCCCGCCGGGCGTCTCGAGCACGACCGCGGCCGCATCCGGGATCGAGTGCGCCATGCGAATGAATTCGATCCGGAACGGGCCGAGATTGAACGGCTCGTCGCCGGGCGCAACCTCGCGCAGCTCCGCTTCGCGCGCCAGGCCGTGCTCGTCCAGCTTCGACTTGATCAGGCCGAGCGTGAGCCTCGTCGCGACGACGACCGGAACGTGCACCTCGCGCATGAGATATGGCAACGAGCCGACGTGGTCCTCGTGGCCGTGCGTGAGCACGACGCCGCGGATCATCTCCGCGCGCTCGACGAGATAGGAGAAGTCCGGGAGGACGAGGTCGACGCCGAGATGCTCGTCGCGCGGGAACGCGAGGCCTGCATCGACGATCACGATCGAGCCCTCGGCCTCGTACGCGGTCATGTTCTTCCCCACCTCGCCGAGGCCGCCGAGGGGGATGATGCGGCAGATTCCCACGCGGGGAGTCTAGTTGTGGTGGCTGCGCTCCCACTCGAGTGGATCCGCACCGTCCACCTCGACGCCGCGGCGTCGCAACTCCGAAAGCACCAGCTGCCGGCGATACCCGGACCACGTGAGCAGGTGCGCGGCCATTCCCGCGTACGTGAAGCTCTCCGGCGGATCGCACGTCGTGTCGACGAAGGGGGTGTCCCACGCGCCGCGGTCGCGCGCGTCGCGAATGACTTGCGCCAGTCTCGGCCCGGCCTCGTCCAGCCGCTTCTGCAGGCACATGGTGCTTCCCGGCCTTCGCTCCGGAAGGCCGCGGCCCTCGACGGCCGCCAGCCACATCTCCTTCGTCCAGACGAGCCGCTCGACAACAGGAATCCACCCTCGAACCGGCTCGGCGCGACGCCGAACGCGCGCTTGAACGCGCGGGCGAATGCCTCCGGCGAGTCGTACCCACCGGCGGCGGCCGCCTCGCCGACCGAGCCGCCGCACGCGAGCGTCCACGCCGCGCGCTCGAGGAGCAGCCGGCGTCGGAACACGCCCGGCGTCTCGCCGATCGCGGCTGTGACGAGACGGTCGAAGTGAAAGCGGCTGACGTGAGCTCGGGCCGCGACGTCCTCGCCGCGGCGGCCACCGCGCTCCACGCTCTCGACGAGCGCGTCGAGGAGGGCTCCCAACCCGTCGGTGCGGATTCCCATAGCGGCGATCTTGGCGCCGCCGGCCGCGTCCCGCCTAGCCGATCTTGCTCAGCTACGCCTGGACCGGCTGGAGCACGCCGGCACGCTCCAGGCACGCGCGGATCTGCGCGAGCTCGTCGTCGGTGGGCTCGACCATCGGCAGCCGATAGCCGCCGACCTCGTGCCCGAGGAGATTGACGGCGGCCTTGATCGGGATCGGGTTCGTCTGGATCTTCAGGAGATCGAACGCAGGCGCCATCTCGTCGTTCAGCGCCTTCGCGCCGGTGGTATCGCCGCTCTTGTACAGCCGGACCATCTCCTTTGTCTGCGGCCCCCAGACGTGCGTGTGCACGCAGATGCCGCCCTCGCCGCCGAGCTCGAGGAACGGGTGGAGGAGGTTGTCGTCGCCCGCGTAGAGCGTGAGCCCAGCGTCGACGATGTGCCGCGCCTGGGCAAGGTCGTCGTTGGCCTGCTTCACGCCGGTGACGTTCTCGATCCGCGCGAGCTCGGTGATCGTCTCCGGCTCGATGTTGACGACGACCCGGCTCGGGATGTTGTACGCGATCACCGGCTTGTCGGTAACGACGGCGATCTCCTGGAAGTGGCGGACGATCGCGCGCTGCGGCGGCTTGTTGTAGTACGGCGTGACGGCGAGCATGCCGTGGACGCCGAGGTCGTGCGCCTCACCCGTGAGATGGACCGAGTGCGCGGTGTCGTACGTGCCGGTGTTCGCAACCACCGTCGCGCGATCGCCGATTGCGTCGATGGCCACGGCGAAGAGCTCGAGCTTCTCCTCGTCGGTGAGCGTCGGCGCCTCCCCCGTCGTGCCTGCAACGACGAGGCCGTCGGACCCGTTGTCGACGAGGTGGGCGGCGAGCCGCCGGAAACTTTCGAAGTCGACCGACCCGTCCTGGTGGAACGGAGTGACGATCGCGGTCAGGACTTCGCCGAGCACGGAAGTCATTTTACGTGAGGCTCCCGTCACGCACCTGTAACAGGGCCTGGCCCCGTTACGGGAGTGTCACGGAGCGAGAGCGGCGACCTGGCTCCGCGGCGGCCGTGACACTCTCGTATCGGTACCAGGTACCCGTACGTCGGTGTCACGGAAGTGAGTCCGCGAGCTCCCGGAGGCACCAGAAGATGCCCTCGGAGAAGCTCGGGAACGGCTGGATCGTGTCGAGCAGGACGTCGACCGGGACCGCTGCGCGGACGGCGAGCGTCAGCTGTCCCAGCCACTCGGTGGCCTGCGGCCCGACGGCGACGGCACCCACGAGGACACGCTTCTCGGGATCGGCGAACAGGCGCAGGAACCCGTCGCGCTTCGGCTTCTCGTACGTCGCCATCCGGGACGTCGCCGTCAGCTCCCACCGCGCGGACACGAGGTCGTCGCCGTCGGTGCGCCCGACGGTCGCCACCTCGGGATCCGTGAAAATGCCTGCCGGAATCGCGCGGTAGTCGGCCTCGACCGGCCGCCCGGCCATGTCCGCCGCGGCCACGCGCGCCTGGTACTTACCGATGTGGGTGAAGAGCGCGACGCCCGTGACGTCGCCGATCGCCCAGACGTTCTCGGCGGCGCGCATGCGCCCGTCGACCTCGATCCCGCGCGGGCCGGCCTTCACGCCGATGTCCTCGAGGCCGAGGCCCTGCACGTGGAGCTTGCGGCCGGTCGCGACGAGCAGCGTGTCGGCGTCGACCGTCGAGTCGTCCGACAGCGTGAGCCGCACGCCCGGCTCGACGCGTACGACGTCCGTGCCGAGCCGCACGTCGATCCCCTCGGCGCGGAACACGTCGGCGATAAGCGCGCCTGCTTCCTCGTGCACGCGGCCGAGCAGGCGCGGGCCGTGCTCGACGAGCGTCACCTGCGAGCCCATGCCCGCGAAGAACTGCGCGAACTCGGCACCGACCGGGCCGCCGCCCATGATCGCGAGCCGGCTCGGGATCGCATGCGTGCGCGCAGCGTCTTCGTTCGTCCAGTAGTCGACGCTGTCGAGCCCCTCCACCGGAGGGATCGCCGGCGCCGAGCCGGTCGCGATGACCAGCCGGTCGTACTCGAGCTCAGGCCCGTCTTCGACCGCGATCACGCCCGGGCGGACGACCCGTCCATAGCCGCGGACGAACGCGGTGCGGTTTTCCTCGAGGAACTGCAGCCCCGCCGCGTCGTCCCAGTTGTCGGTTGCCCAGTCGCGCCACTCCCAGACGCCAGCCTCGTCCGGACGCTGCGACCGGAAGCTCGGGGCGTGGTCGAGCGCGGACGACAGCTCGACCGAGCGCAGCATCGTCTTCGTCGGGATGCAGGCGTAGAACGTGCACTCGCCGCCGACGAGACGGGTCTCGACGACCGTGATCTCGACGTCGGCGTCGAGCCGGCGGAGGGCCCCGACGAAATGCTCGCCGGTCGACCCCCCGCCTAGCACGACGACGTGCACTACTTGAGCCCGTTCGCCTTCAGAAAGGCGGAGGCGACTGCCGCGGGCGTCTTCTTGTCGATCCCGACCGCCTTGTTCATCGCTTGCATGGCGGCAAGCGTGAGCTTGGACGAGACCGCGTTCACCGTGCTCGAGAATGCGGAACCGCCCGCCGCGAGGAGCTTCTGCGACACGATTGGCGCCACGTTCTGGAACCCGAAGATGTGCTTCGTGTCGGTCAGCGCGACGTACTTGCCCGTCGCCTGCTGCGGGTCGGTCGAGAAGCCGTCGCCGCCCGTCGCCTTCCCGTCGTCGAGCAGCGTGTACACACTGATGGTCGACAGCGGCACGAACTTCGTCTGCGTGAGCCCGTAGGTGCGCTTCAGACCGAGGAGACAGGTCATGCGCGTCTGGCACTCCGGGAAGCCGGCGTACGTGAACGACTTGACCTTCTTCAGGTCACCGATCGTCTTGAGGCCGTACTTCTGCGCCGTCGACTTCAGGACGGTGACCGTGTCGGTGTCGTAGAACGGCGTCGCGTTGAGCATCGTCAGCCCGCGCGTTTGCTCGAACTTCTTCGCCTGGGCGTAGACGGCGCTCGCCGTCTTGCCCGGCGTCTCCTTGGCGATGTCCTGCACGACAACGCCGGTGTACTCGGGCAGCAGGTTGATCTTGCCGCTCTTGATCGCGGTGTCCGCGAGCTCCGAGCTGCCGAGGCTGCCGGCGTACTTCACGGTGAAGCCCTTCGCGGCAAGCGCCTGGCCGTACAGCTGGCCGAGGATGAACTCCTCCGTGAAGTTCTTGTTGCCGACGAGGACCGTGGGCTTCGCCTGCGGCGCCGCCGACGCGACGGCCGCGGTCCCACCCAAGACGATCGCGACACCCAACGAGATCGCGAATGCCGCCTTTGCGGCACGCCGCGTGTGCTTCCTGATCATGCGCCCCTCCCGGGAACGGAGTGATAGATACCCCGGGAGCCTACGGAAGCGGCACAGGTCTAGGCGAGGCGGCTCTCCGGATGACCGAGAGAATGAAGGCGGCGAGAAACGCGAGCGCCGAGACCCACAGCGACGCTGCGACAACGCCGCTGAGGCCGTAGCTGGCTTGGTTGACGATGATCTGGCCGAGGCCCCCACCGCCTGCGACGGCGGCGATGGTCGCGGTGGCGATGACGAAGATCGCCGCGATTCGGATCCCTGCGAGAACGAACGGCAGGCCGAGCGGGAGCTCGACCTGCAACAGCACCTGGCGCCCGGTCATCCCCATGCCTCGCGCAGCTTCGACCGCGTCACGGTCGACCGTGTCGATCGCGAAGTACGCGTTCGTGAGGATCGGCGGGATCGCCAGCACGACGAGCGCGGCGGTGTTGTTCCAGAAGCCGACACCGAGGATCGTCAGCCCGAAGGCGATGAGCACGAGACTGGGCAGCGCACGCCCGACGTTCGAAACGCTCGCAGCGACGAAGAGCCCGCGGTGCAGGTGGCCGAGCCACAGCCCGATTGGCAGCGCCAGAACGAGCGCGATGCCGAGCGCGGCGCCCGACAGCTCCAGGTGCTCTCCCGTCTTCGCGAGCAGGAGATGCGGGTTGTCGGCCATGAAGCGAAATGCGTTGATGAACGTCTTCATGCGCGGACCCACGGAGTGAGGCGGCGTTGGAGAAGGACGAGCAATCCGTCGGCGACGAGCGCGAGCGCGATGACCATGCCGCCGGCGGTGAAGATCTCCGTCTTGAAGATGTCCTGCGAGAGCGCCGCATAAATCGGCTGGCCCAGTCCCTTCGCGATGACGAACGGCGCGATGGTCGCGATCGAGATCGTCGACACCGTCGCAACGCGTAGCCCGGTGAGGATCGCCGGCAGCGCAAGCGGCAACTCGACGCGCCTGAACGTCTGCGCGCGCGTGAAGCCGGAGCCGCGCGCCGCGTCGACGACATCCTCCGGGACCGCGCGCAGGCCCTCGATCATGTTTCGGTACAGGATGAGGAGCGTGTACGAGACGAGCGCAATCTCGACCGTGAGCAGCGAGATGCCGGTGAACGGGACGAGAATCTGAAAGAGGGCGAGGCTTGGGATCGTGTACAGAAAGTCCGACACGATCCCGATCGGCGGGTCGACGAGCCGGAAGCGGAAGCCGACAAGCGCGAGCGCGAAGGCGATCACGAAGCCGACCCCGATGGCGATCGCTGCGAGCTCGACGTGCTGGAGGAGCGCCGGCTGCAATGTGTCGCTCCAGTGCTGGCGCACCCAGTCCGTGCAGAACCAGCCGTTGTTCACCTCGCAGGAGCTTCCGCTACCGAAGTTGGGAATGACGGGGCCGCCGGCGACGATCACGAGAGGAGCGCGTCCCTCGTGATGGAACCGACGACGGTGCCGCTCTCGTCAGTCACGGCTAGGACATTCGCGTGCTTTTGGAGTAGGAGCGCAAGGGCGTCACGGACCGTCATCGTGCGCAGGCATTTCGGCCCGTCCGCGGGGGGGCCGAGCTCGAGCTCCGCCAACGTGTGCAGCGCAAGCGCTTTCAGCGCGCGGTCGGCGCCGACGAACGCGGCGACGAAGTCGTCCGCGGGCTTCTCGAGGATCGCGCGCGGCGTGTCGAACTGCGCGAGGTGCCCGCCGGTGCGGAGGATGGCAATGCGGTCGCCGATCTTGATCGCCTCGTCGATGTCGTGCGTGACGAAGACGACCGTCTTCCGCACCTCCTTCTGCAGGCGGAGGAACTCGTCCTGGAGCCGCGCGCGCACGATCGGGTCGATCGCGCCGAATGGCTCGTCCATGAGCATGAGCGGTGGATTCCCGGCGAGCGCGCGTGCGAGGCCGACGCGCTGGCGCTCGCCGCCGGAGAGCTGCGCCGGGTAGCGCTTCGCGTACGACTGGTCGAGTCCGACGAGCTCCAGCAACTCCTGCGAGCGGGTGTGGATCCACGAGCGCGGCCGGCCGTAGAGGCGCGGAACGGTTCCGATGTTCGCCTCAATCGTCATATGCGGGAAGAGGCCGACCTGCTGGATGACGTAGCCGATGCCGCGACGGAGCTGGACGAGGTTCTGCTCGCGGACGCTCGTCCCGTCGATGCGGATATCGCCGCTCGTGAGCTCGATGAGCCGGTTGACGAGGCGGAGCGCCGTCGTCTTCCCGCCGCCGGACGGGCCGACGAGCACGCAGATCTCGCCCGCCGCGACGGTGAGCGACAGGCGCTCGACCGCCGCGCCCTCCCGTCCCTCGTAGCGTTTCGTCGCTTCGTCGAAGACGAGCTCGGCGGCCTGACCCGGCATCGCCGGAATCATGTCTTACTTGCGTCGCCCGAAGATGCGCAGGACGTACAGGAAGAGGTTGACGAAATCGAGATAGAGGGCGAGCGCGCCGACGATGGAGGCTTTCTCGACCGCCGGGTCGTTCGGATCGCCGTCCACCTCGTACTTCTTCAGCCGCTGGACGTCATACGCCGTGTACGCCGAGAAGATGAGGATGCCGGTCGCCGTCGTCGCCCAGTAGAGGGTGCTGTTGAGCCAGAAGATGTTGACGACGAGCCCGAGCAGCTGGCCGAACAGGAGCCCGAGGAGGAGGTTGCCCCACGAGGTGATGTCGCGCTTCGTCGTCCAGCCCCAGAAGGCGAGGAACCCGAACATCGCCGCCGCAACGAGGAACGCGGAGAAGATCGACTTCGTCGTGTAGACCGCGAAGATGGACGAGATCGTCAGTCCGTTCAGTGCCGCGTATCCGAGAAAGACCGCGGCGGCTTCGAAGAGGCTCATGTGTTGCACGAGCCCGACGAGGCCGGCGACGAGTGCAAGCTCGACGACGAGCGCCACGATGACGATCACGAGGCCCTTGCCGGTGAAAAGGGCGTTCAGC
>Ga0208219_1000087_pt1 | contig 40475 bp, 44 predicted proteins | sample NGESurshal072012_7_FD_184469 | JGI IMG/M metagenome (GOLD analysis project Ga0208219, IMG submission 184469) | Arctic peat soil microbial communities from Barrow, Alaska - NGEE Surface sample 53-2 shallow-072012 (SPAdes) | ecosystem: Environmental > Terrestrial > Soil > Wetlands > Peat ... | reverse complement strand
TCGCGCCGCGCTGCCAGGGCGAGTGGGGATCACAGAAGTAGACCGGGACGCCGGTCCTGACGGAGAAGCTTCGGTGGTTGGCCATCTCCTTGCCCTGGTACGCCTCCGCAATCGTCATCCGAGGTGTTCGTATGAGGCGCACCAGGACTGGCTCAACAGCTCGAGGATCCTCTCCGGCGCGAGCAGCACGAGCCATCTTCGATATGTCTCGAAACGAAGTAACGGAAGGAACTCGATCGCTCGTATATTTCTCAACCATGGCGTCAACAAATCTGTCTTCATCGATCCGCTTGAAGACATCCGGTGTATACCGTCGAATCGCACTCTTGGATTTGTTGATCTCAACGAACAAGTCGACCTTGATCACCTGTTGATCCTTCGGCTTCTTGGCTTCCCGCATGAGCATGTCTTGGTACTTCTTCGGTAGCTCGAGCAAGTCAAGGCAACGACGGACCGTCGGAATCGAGAGTCCAGTAAGACCAGCCAGATTCGTAGCGCTCGGGGCTGTTCCTGATTCCTTCTTCAAAAGCGTCTGAACATCACGCAACTTCAACGCTGTGGGCATTAGGTCCCAGTCCTGACGAACGTTGTGGATGTTGAACATCGTCAGGATGTTCTCAAGTCGGCCCGGCTTAGGCTGAACCATGGCAGGGACAGTTGGCAAGTTCAAGCGCACTGCACATCGCCAGCGACGCTCTCCATCGACGAGTACGAACCTTCGACCATTCCGATATACCGATAGCGGCACCTGAATCCCAACCTGTTCGATCGAGTCCAGGAGTGCATTCATCTCCGCCTCGCGGAAGATGAGGCGCGGATTGTCCTTGTTCGCATCGATTTCAGTAGGCCGAATCTGGCGAAGCGTGGCGTCTGTCGCTGAGACCATCTTCGCTCCCTTCTATATCGAGAGAGGAAACGAACAAAGCAGGACTTCCGATACTGGGCGGCGAAGCTCCCTGCCGCCTCCGATTAACGAGTGACGCTTGAGCTTCATCACGTAGAACTTCGGATAAAGGTCGATGACGGATTGGTGTGCCGCGTTTGAAACGATCACGACGATTCCGTCCTTGCGCAACGACTCGGCGAGTTTGGCTAGTCGCTCTTGATCCTTCCATGAGAAGAGCTGTGCGTTCCACTTCACGAAACCGTTGTTATTGTGAGTGGTGACGTAGGGCGGATCTAGGTACACTAGGTCCCCCCGTGAGGCATCTCGCAGGGTGGTCTGATATTTGGCGGTTCTGAGGGACGTTCCAGCCAGGGCCGCCGACGCCGCCCTCAAGCGTTCGGGCTGACAGACATTTACCTCGGGATAGCTACCGAATGGAACATTGAATTCGCCGCGCTGATTTACCCGATACATGCCATTGAATGCGGTCTTGTTGAGATAGATAAAGCGCACCGCGCGGTCAACAGGCCGCCAAGGTTCTTGGGCTCGCATCCTCCTAAAGGTGGTCACATTGCTGCGCAGTTGCGATAGGCCTTCAATTACGTCGTCAACGTTGTTACGGACTGCTTGGTAGGTAGCAATCAGGTCAGCATTGCTATCGCTGAGCGTTGCGGATTCGGGGCCGAGAGCAAAGAAGATCGACCCGCCCCCCAAGAACGGCTCAATGTAGTGGCGGCTCCGGTAGGGAGCCAATGAATCTCGAATGAGGAAGCTCAACCATTGTTTTCCCCCTGTCCACTTCAAGAACGGCTTAACGTGCGTCGCAGAAGCGCCATCTTGGCGCTGCACGCTTGCGGGCTGAGTGTCCATGTGCGGGCTCACAAATAATTGTACACATCAGCGCCGAATGCAGCGCTCGCCAAGCGCTTCCAACGCATCGCCCGTGCAACGACGGCCTATCTGGCGTCCGACCACTTATTGGTCGTGCCGAGTCCCGAGTGGCTGCAACAACCGGAGTCAACAACCGCGACCTTGAACCGGGGCAGCCTTTATCCAACCTGGTAGATCGACGCTGTGTCCATCACTTCACATCTACAACCTTTACCCACACCACACTGCCATCGGACGGCTCGCCAGTGGTCTTGTCGGCACCTCATCGGTCATTTTCGCCAGATCTAGTGGCCAAGGTATGCACGAATGGTCGGTGCCAGATGGGCTCGCTGTCCCGCGCGCCCATACTGCGACCGACATGCCGAAATGATTTTGGGGGATGGCCAATGGTGATGTAAGACACATATGACGCCGCCTTGTGGCAAAACCTGCTGAGAACTATTCCCAGAAGGTTGGCTCACTCGAAGCATAACTCCCGCAAACGCGGCAACCTTCGTCTTTCCACTTGCTTTCACCTCAAGATATACGTCCCATGACCTCTTTGGAGAAACTTCTGGTCCGAGCAAAATCGGAAACGGAAGCGTGTGAATCGTGAACGGAGGACCAAGGTGAATATGACCCGGTCGCTGCACGCCCACATATGCACTTGGCGGCCATCCGACGGCGGTGAGCGTCGGCTGAAGATTGTCTCTGACAACACCTACATTGAGCAAAACGGGGGTTTCGATACCAGGTGTTGGGATCAATGTGACTCCCAGCAATCGCGTCCTAATATTCGAATTCGCAGCAAGCAAGATGAGAAAATCAACTGGATTAGAGGCGACACTACCGACGCCGGATGCGGTGATTGACTGCCCACCGAAGAGGGAATTCGACACCGCGTCAGGGTTTCCATGGTTCCCATCTGAGACCAGCCATAGCGCTGACCCAGCAATCGCGAGCCCCACCGCAAGGGAGCCAAAAACTTGCCGCTTTCCCCGCCAATCGCGAAACAATCAAGCACTCATATTCATCACGTCGACTCCCACAGTAACGAAGAATTCTGGGGGTGACGAGCGCCGCAAGCATACAGGACATTTGAACTGGCATTTGAATACATAATCTGATCATTTGTCGTGTATCCCGTGGTCGTTCCGAGCGTAATAAACACCAAAGTCAGTGATGCAGATTCAAATTCAGCCTTCTGATTGAATGTCTCATAGGTTCCGGGACCGTCGGGTCCGTTCGCGTTGAGAGTTGCCTTTCCATTCGGATCGGACGTGCAGGATGCTCCCCATGGCGTGCCTGTCCTGAGGGCGGCGCCGCCATAGACATCCCCAACTGATTGGTACGGGGTCACGACGTGCGAGCCCGGGATAAGACTACATCCTATGTCTCCGTATTGCGTCACGAGGAATTTCCCCACCCACAATGTGTCCAAGACGCGTCTACTCACATTTTGGCCCCAAGACGCCGAGCCTCCCGAACCGCTTGAGCTAGAAATCGTATTGTTAACCTGGAAGCTCCCTCCAAGGCCCCACTTGCCTGAGTAAGCCCCTTGGAAGCCAACTTGGCTAGATGTATCCGCCTGTTGAGTGTATGTGTAACTTCCCGATGCTCCGCCTCGGTTTGCGACATGGATTTGACCAACGATTCCCGCTTGGGGCCAAGTGTGCTGTGATTGAATGACGCAGTTCTGATAGTTCAGGTAGAAGCTCGAGTTAGGATTTGGGGGGATGAGATCCGAGTGGGCGGGCGGAGCTCCGGTGGTGTCAATGCCGTAAGTTCCCGCGGCAAACGACGGAACATTCTGAGTCGGTATGGGGTTTTGAGAGAGCACCGAATTGGACAAGTATGCAGTGTTGGCGGTCGATAGGTCCAATGGGAACATTTGCTCTGCTTGAACGTGACCGTTGTCAATGACTACCATCGAATTCACGATGCCGCTATTCGCATTGACGATCGCAGTGGCTAGTGCTTGATTGTATGGGATCATAACTGAATAGCCAGGTCCGGAGACGGTGGTCTGATAGATCTCCTGCATCGGGAACACCGAGCCGGAGTCTTGGGTTGACGAGAGGTCTGGTATCGCTAGGACGGTCAACTGGGCGCCGTTCGAGGCAAATCCTGGGAGGCGTCCCGTCAACTCTGTTGCAGTCCCGCCGTAGATCTGCGTGTTGCCGGAGCAGCCGACGCATGGTCCAGTCTGCTGGCCAGCGCCTCCGAGTGTTTGGCTTTCGACATAGGAGCTATTCCAACCTGATGTAGGCGCTAGGACATTCGACGGAACGGTAAAGGCGTTTGTATTGACCTGCTGGGCGACTGCCGGGGGTCCGTCGCCGACTTGGTTGGTGGCCTGAATTGAGGCTTGGTAGGCGGTCCCTGTAGCAAGGCCGGCGAAGGTGTACGAGGTTGATGACGACGACACCGTTGCCGTTTGTGATCCCGGTTGCAGCGACACGGTGTAGCTCTGTACTGGCGCTCCACCATCCGAACCAGGAGCGGACCACGTCACGACGGCGTTACCGGAGCTATCGGTGGGTGCGACAGTCGCGCCAAGGGCCGGACCCGGAAGAGTGGGCGACGCGAAGTAGCCTCGAGCAGAGACCATCACTTCCACCGTGCTCGCGCTGTGATTGCTAATCGTGATGCCTCCGCTGGGAGATGTTGCGGATGCAATCGTGCTGTCAAAGGTCGTATCACCGTTGTCATTCTCAACAAAATTCACCACCGCAAGGTTGGGGTCGCTTGTGCCCTGCGGATAAACGGACAGCCATCCGGTTAGTTCGGGGGTGATTGCATTAACTTCATCAGCGACCGCGGTTACCCCCTCCAGTGGAATGCCGGCGACACCAAGTTCTTGGACATTTATTGACCCATTTGCTGGAATCGGTATGTCAGTTCCAGAGGAGTTCCTAGTATCCCACAGCACTTGGGGAGTGATCGGTATGTAACTCGAGGCGGCTGCGGGACTTGTCGCAGCCAAGAAGAATCCCTCTACGATTACCTGAACATCAACCGCACTTCCCCCAATGTTTCCGATCCAGATATTCCCATTTGAATCTGGCGCAATTACATCGGTCGTGCGATCCTTTTCTCCCGCGTGATAGGACAAGAGTGACGGGACACCGGTCTCATTAAGTGAGGTCTGGTCCACTAGGAATCCGTTCTGTGGCGCGTTGATGGCGCCCACTTCGATCTGGACGGCGCTGACAACGCTCCCCGCGGGTGCCAGGCCGGTAGTGCCAACGCCTATCGAGGAGTAGGCGCCGACTGGTGCAACTGTCTGCCCGGGGACTCCAACTCCGGTTCTCGTGTCGTAAATTGACGCGGCAGGGACAGGGACGTACGTCGCTCCAGGACTCGAAGCCGTGTCATCTAGGTAATAGCCTCGCACTGAGATCGTGAGGTGCGTTGATCCGTTCGAGTGATTCGTAATGTCAATGGCGCCAGAGACATCGGTGCCGCTTCCATCCAGGGCTCCGAAAGGTGCTAGCGAGACGACGTCGCTTCCATTGGCATTCTGTCCGGACTGAAAGGTCAACACGGGGGTGTTGGGATCTGAACTGTCAGCTTGGTAGTCGGTGACATAACCCGCAGCCGACGGATTGATGTTGCTCACATTGATAAACACGGCACTCAAGCCTGACGCGGGTATACCCCCCACACCTTCAATCTGGACGGTGATGCTTTGGTGCGCGGACAAGGGTGTTGTTGTACTTATGCCGATGGCGCTACGGGTGTCCAGCACTTTGACCGGCACAATTGGTACGAATTGACCGGCAGCCGGAGCAAGCGGTGCTTGGGGTGAGTCTGCACTTGCTTGTCCTTCCCCCAAAACCTGAATCGACACTGGAATGGCTACGGTAAGAGCCAGGATCGTCAGCCGGGAGACCGTGCCCCGCCTGGGTCCGCAAAATTCGGTGGAATGCCTCAACTGGCCCCCTGTCAACAGCGTGCGTGGGCGTGAAAGTAGTTGGACCGTCATGGTGTGTCAACTGCCGGAGGTTGCGTCAACTCCAGGGATCCGCTGTGAGAACGCGTTTCCCCAACCCGTGATTTGGTCATGCCAACGTGACAGCGTTCGCCCGAGCGATCGGACCTCTGGCGGAAGGGTGTGATCGGCCGTCGACTGGATGAGCTCGTCGATCCACGCAGCCGCGCTCCTCGTCGGCGTGGGCATAGAGCTCGCGGACGGCGTCCTTGGCGTGCCACACGACGGTCACCTGACCGCCGCATCGCCCGTCGCCGGGAGTTCACGCACAATCTTCGTGTTGAGAGAACGGAAAATAGCGCGGCGGTTGAGCAGGCCGCCCAGATTCACTGATCCACTTGACTCACGATCTTCGCTGGCGCATCCCAGGGCGGGGGACGGACTTTACCCGCGCGTGCGACGAATACCCGCGCGAGACAGGACTTCGGCGGGAACACCTTTGGCGCGAAAGGCGGCGTGGGTAATGCCACGACGGCTGGCGAACGATTTCGCCACAGCGACGAACTCCTTTTCGAGCGCCGTAAGATCAGCTTTGACTCCCAGCTTGAGCTTCTCGGCCTCGAGGTTCAGTCGTTCCTGGATGAGTTCCAACTGCTTCAGGTGTGTGGCGTCTTTCAGCGCCGCTCCGATGCGGGCAAGCCGGGCATCGATCGACGTTGGAGTGCGCTTGCGACCACGCTTCGCGGGACCGGTGTCAAGTGCACCTAGATATTGATTGATCGCGTGTGACTCCCGACGACCTTGAGCGAGTGCGACCTTGTGGCTGGCACTCATGGAACGACTGGCAGCACGCGTCGAGCGCTTCGCGGGAGACTTCGAAGCCTTGGTGGACCTCTTGACAACAGTCTGAGTCCGCGCGGGGGATCGCGTCGCTGCCTTCTTTGTAGCCGCTCTAGGCACAGTGAACTCCTTTGTTCAATCGGGCGTTGGCACCCTAGTGCTCGTCTGGTGCTGCTGGCGTGCCTCTACATGGTGGGGACTGACAATAAGAGCAACAACTTATCGAGAGACTCGCGGCTTGTTGAACGCTTGGCATTGGCCGCACTGAAAGATCGCGTCTGCCACATCCTCTGCCGCCAGTCCCTCAACCAGGACGTATTCACAAGCCCCGCACCGCAGCGCGTTCTCGCCAAGCCCGCTCAGAATCGGACCATTCGGATTGCCTCTCATGACAGACCCCTGGAAGGCGTGAGGTGCAGTGACGATCTCCATCGTGTGCTCCACGGTCACGAACGATACGACTTCGCTCCGAGGTACTGACCAAGACAGACTCCTGGTCCCGGCAGTATCGGTGTTTTCACCACTTCAACCCGTCGACGATCTCGGCCGGGTTGATCTGAAGTCCCTCCGCAAGACGGAGGAGCGTGGACATGCTGATGTTGCGCTCGCCTCGCTCGATCGAACTCACGAAGGTGAAGTGCATGCCGCACCGCTCGGCCAGCGCCGACTGACTGATCCCCAGGGCCGTGCGGCGCTCCCGAATGCGCAGACCGATGGCCGTCTGGGTGGGGTTGCGCAGCGTTGACCGGCCCATGTGCCAAGTGCACGTCAATTACGCCTATCGGTCGAGAGTCCATCGTGTTAGCGTCCCTCGTACTAGTTACGAAGGACAGCAGTGGATCAGACACCGAATCGGCTCCAATTCAAGGGATCGCGGGCTCCCGCTTGGAGTGCGGCCGGAAGTAGAGCCCTCCGGAAAATCGTGCGGGCTGCCACCATCTCTCCGATTGCTATCGGCGCCATCGTCCTGGCGACCGTTGCTGGGCCAGTGGTTCTCGCCCCATCCGCTGGCGCCAGCTCACAGCGTCAGGTGATCGAGGTCTTCGGCGACTCGCTTGGTTGGCAGGCAGGCAGCTACCTCGCGCGCGACTTTCGCAAGACCACCATCGTGAACGAGAGCCACCTCTATCCGGGAACGTCGGTGTGCGATTGGCTCCCCGCCATCGAGAAGTTGACGACCTCTGACGCTCCGAACGTCGCGGTGCTCGAGTTCATCGGCAACGTCAGCACCTGTGACGGATCGGTGACGTCACCCACGGCCCTCGCCAGCGCCTACAAGGCTGATCTGACGAAAGCCATCACTACGCTCCTGGGCGTTGGTGTTCGCTACGTGATCGTCGACGAGGGTCCGCGGGCGCATTGCACGTTGTATGCCTATTGCGTGGCCCAACCGAATCTCCATGCTGCCTTCGTCCAGGTCGTGACGTCCTTCAACTCTTCCTACGTCATCTACGCCGGCCTCGCGGACCGAGCGGTCGAAACGCCTGACGGAAAGTTCGCGCAGTCACTCAAGTGCCTTGCTGCCGAGAGCAGAGCGAAATTCTGTGCAAGAGGAGCTCAAATCATCGTCCGATCGGCAGACGGTGTGCACTTCTGTCCGGTCAGCGATCAGGCTCAAGGCAAGATGACACCTTGTCCGATCTACGCCTCAGGTGCGTACCGGTTCGCAGCTGGACTCGCCAAGACAATCTGGGCGCTCGATCCATCGACTAAGCCGACAACCGGGACAACCACTCCCTAGTAGGGCGGAGCGAAAGACCTATCGAAGGATGGCGATAGCAGTGCCTACGATGCCCCGATGGACTTCGCCGACTCCGTGTTGACGTACAAACGAAATTGACTGCCGGTGATCAGGGACGTTGTGAGACTTGACACACACTTGACAGATGGCATCTGAGGAAGGCTGGCCGAATACATTTGGAGCGGCGGAGATTCCGCCAAGGAGGTACCCAGTGAATCAAATCCAAGAACTGATTGGCTTCACTGAGAACACCGGGCAGCAATGGACGATCTCGATCGTCTCGCGCTGCATCCGGCCGTAGCCGCCTACCTATTTGGACAGGATCATGTCGACAAGAGGTATGAACGAGGGAGTCAGGAGCACAAGCGTTACTCAATACTCGTTCTCGCCACAGTCGGACGTCCCCGAATATGGTCTGCGTACTACCAAGCACACGTGCTCTCGGACTTTGTTCCGGACGCGAAACCACCAAGCAAGAAGCGATACAACAACATGCGTCATGCGCTCGACAGAGCGCGGGTTCAGCTGGAAGGGAGTGGAAGGAGACGGGGCTAGCCCTCGTATCGCGACCCTCCACCTAGCCGATCGCTGCAATGCTCCTGAGGCCGTCTTTGCAACACACATGTAGACACGATCCTTGGATCGACAGACATCAGATTGCGCCTTGAGCGCAGTTAGCCCCCCCGAGCCAAGGCTCGGGGGGGCGCTCTCTTTCAGGACTCAGTTATGACCCGGCTCGCGGTCCAGCTCTTCGAACATCCGGTCCATCCTGTCCAAGACTCGAGCGGCCAATGTCGGATCCGCGAACACGATTCCCATTTGACGAGCCACTTCAGGATCCGGCATCGGCCGGAGGGTGTTGGACTCGCCCAACTCCCTCACACTTGCCCATACTTCTGTCAGTGGAACGAGGTCGTCAGCGTTGACATCGACCTCGATCTCGGCGTCATTCCCAGCGCGGGCGAGGTCTCGCACGATTGCCCAAATCGTTGGACCGACGAGGCCGCGCAGGATTCGCCAAGAACCAGTCGGTTCATCTTGAAATTCCTCGCGCAGGTAGCCGTCAACGCCCGTAAGGCGGGTCGGATGAACCTCCGCGAACATCACGCCCATGTCTTGGGTGACTTCCACACTCACTTCCGGCCCGTCCGGATCGAGCCCCGGCCATTCAAGATAGATCTCGATGCTTTGCGGCATCGTCACGTCTCCTGCAGGAAACGTCGTTGTCGTGCTCCCTGCATATCCGACTGTGACGCGCAACGGCGCCTCCCTCCCCTGAAGTCCCACGCCGACACTCGGCAAGGGACTGCGGGACGCGAGGAGCGCAACACTCGTCATCGCGTCATAGTGCGGGAATTAGGTCCTTTTGTCAAGCGTGACAACTTTCCTTTTTCCGCTTGACAAGGGGACGCATTTGAGGGCATGTCCTGATTCACTCATGGGCGACCCGCGATCACCAGCGGCGACGTGACTAACCGACACTGAATGGAGACGGCCATGAAACTAAGGGATCAGTCCGACGCAAACGAGCGCAGTTGTCCGTGGCCACGCTGCGGGAACGTGAACCACCACGCCTACTCGTCGTGTCATAACTGCAACAGCTGCTCAACACTCTCGAATCGAGGTGCAGCAAAGTGAACGACTCCATCGTCCCCTACACCGGCGGATTGGTTCAGCGCGGGCGCACCGCACGCGGACTCGCCGAAATCTCATCCGTCACGACTCTTGCCGAGGCCCGGGAGGATTCACTGGCCCGATTGGCCGACGTGCGAATCGCCAACGGGTGCGTGCTTCTGGAGCGCACGGTCCTCCGCTTCGCCGCCCTCGACGGTCTGATATCAAGTGTCTCTCACGACCGACCTGGCCTAGAGATGACACTGCGCGCGATCCAGCAGGACGTCGGCATGGCAACGGCCGGCGTGATCCGGAGCTACATGCAGCGATGACGGCTGTTGTGTCGCAGTTGCAGCAATACCACGAAATGGCGATCACCTTCGGCTGTCTGGCCGCATTCTTCTTCCTGCTGCTTGGCATCACTCTGTGGCTCCACGAGAACAAGCGGGCGGAGAACGAGGCGCTCAAGCAGGAGCTTCGCGATCTCCACACTGAGATTCGACTCTTCCACAGGGCCGAGGGCGAGATCGATCGACAGTTCGGTGCCGCGTTTACAGAGGTTCAGCGTCGGAGCCGATTGCGATAGGCGGAAAGTACCGATCTTGAACGGTCTCGACCGCCGTATCACATCTGCTCTTGTGCTGGTGTTCGCAACTTGTGTCCTTGTTCGCGTGGCCGCCGATCTGGTGGCTCCACTGGTTCCCGGGCTCATCGCCTTGCTCATTGTGGGCGCCCTTGTTCTCTTTGTCGCCAGGCGTCGATGAGTCACAACGCCAAGAAGACACACCCTGATCACGTGCACTTCTGTGACATTGCCCAATGTATGTAGCGCTAGCTCCGCGTAAAACAAGACATAGGGGCTCACGACATTCATGCACTTTTTCAAAGGTGCGGCGGGTGAGCCGCAAGAAAGGGGGATCAAACATGAAAGCGAATCAACGTCGCATCGTCATCAAGCCGAAGTGGAGGCAGGAGCCTGATCTCACGCTGATTGCACTCGCGATCATCGAGATCGTCAGGCAGGTCGGCGACGAGGTCGGCAGCGAGGTTCGGGGTGGCTGATCCAACGATCGCCATTTCGCTAGCAGGCGCCGTGGGGCTCGCTCCCTCTGTCACGGTGCTTGCCCTCCGCCGTCTCGATGCTCAGCGCTGGTCGGCTGGCCTCCGCAACTATCGGCTATCAGTCCCTTCTGGTTGCGAGCCGTCATCGATTGAGTCCTTCCTCGCTGGACTCACCGGACTCCTGCCGGCGAAGTGGGAGCGCCCGCTGTCAGTTCGCGGCATCGGACTAGAGATCGTCGCCACCGACACCGGCATCCGCCATGAGCTGCTCGTACCCGACATCCAAGAGGACATCGTGCTGGGACAGTTGCGCACCTGTCTCCCGAGCGCGCGGGTCGAGGTAGACCCAGATCACCAGACCTTCAGTCCCACCTTGGCCGGAGAGTTGGCCACTGCCCGGCCCCACCGCCAGCTGCAGGTCGACCACCCCGAGATAGTTGCGACCGCCATCCTGGGTGCACTGCAACCGGTCGGTCCCGACGAAGTCGCCTGCATCCAACTGCTAGTGCTGCCGCGCGCACCGCTCGCGGTTCCACCGACCAACGAGAGCTGGCCGGACTTCTTGAGCGGCTTCACCACGTCCGCGGATCGTCGGAAGTCCGAGCCTTCGAAGGAGGCGCGCGAAAAGTACCTCCATCCGCTCTTCGCGGTGTCCATTCGACTCGCGGTAGCAACCAACTCTCCGGCGCGGGACCGCCAACTGCTGGCGAGACTGACGGCGGCGTTTCACGCCGCCAACTCCGCCAACGCCATCCTTCGCCGGCGGCGGGTGTCACCGAAGCAGTCAGCTCGAGACTTCCGGACGCGACGGCCACCGACAGTGGTGCCGTCCTGCTTGCTGAATGCGCGTGAACTGACCGGGCTGTTGGCGTTACCGCCAGTTGGGTCAATGTTGACCGGATTGACTCTTGGGGGCAGTCGGTTGCTCCCGGCCTCGGCAGACATCCCCTCACGGGGATGCGTGATCGCCGACAGCAACTACTCAGGTGCTGCTCGACCTTTGGCGCTCTCGGTGGTCGCGGCGACGCATCACGTCCAAATCGTCGGTCCGCCAGGAACCGGCAAGTCATCTCTTATGACGAATATGGCAATTCAAGACATGGAGGCGGGTTATGGCGTCATCGTCATTGATCCCAACTCGGATCTCGCAAGCGACCTGATCGACCGGATACCTCGCGCCAGACAGCGCGACGTCACCATCGTCGACCCTCTCGACCACCGACCCGTTGGCATCAACGTGCTGCAGGGTGTGGGCGGCGATGCCGAGCTGGCCGCCGAACAAGTCTTCTCGACGATTCGCAAACTCAACCCCGATTCCTGGGGCCCGCAGTTGGCCGACATCCTCCGAGCTGGACTGCACACGTTGGCCCAGACACCCGGCGCAACTCTCGTCGACCTGCCGCGCTTGCTGACCGACCAAACCTTCGCCGCGCAGGTGATCGGCGGGCTAGATGATCCACTGGGTCTGGGCGCGTGGTGGTCCTTCTGGCACGCTCTGAGTGATGCGGATCGCAATCAGCGGCTCAGTAGCGTCCTTAATAAGTCGAGACCCTGGGTGGTGCGCCCGACCCTGCGCCACGTCCTTGGGCAATCCCACCCACTGCTTGACTTTGACGAGGTGCTGGCTGAGCAACGCATCCTGATCGTGCCGCTCTCAGCGGGCGAGCTGGGAGACGACGTCGCCAGCCTGCTGGGAGCCATCACGCTGGCGAAGATCTTCCAAGCCGCGATGCGTCGAGTGCGAGTGCCCAGGAGCGAGCGGACGCCGATTCGCCTCTACGTGGACGAAGCCCAGGTGCTGGGGAAACTCCCGACGCCGCTGGCGGACATGTTCGCGATGTGCCGAAAGCTTTCCGTTGGAATTGTCGCCGGCCACCAATCGCTCGGCCAATTCGACGCGGAGCTGCGGGAAGCGATCCTCAGCGCTGCTCGTTCGAGAATCATCTTCCAGACCGGGGCCAGCGACGCGGCCCGATTCAGTAGGGACCTCGCGCCCTACGTCACGGCCGAGGACTTGAAGGGTCTCGCACCGTACGAGATAGTCGCGTCGCTCTCAACCGGTGAGCGAGTCGCCCCACCCGCGACCGGGCGAACGCGACCAGTTCCTCCGCCAAATGGTGATGGCGAGCGGGTCCGGGAGCTCTCGCGGCAGCGGTGGGGGCGTGATCGTGACGAGGTCGAAGCTGAACTGCGGCAGCGTCAAGAGCGACCGACCGGATCCGGCCCGATCGGCAGACAGCGGAGGTCATCGTGACCCCTGCAGGATTGCCGGTCGCTGTTCCGGTCGTGTCGAGTCGCGAACGGCGGGAGCCCGCTCTGGCACTTGCGATCACTGTCGGATTGGCGCTGACTCATGACCCATTTGGGAGACGAATCTGATGGGTCGCCTCTACCTCAACTCGACTCGCCTCGACCGGCTGGCGCGTGAACTCTCCCCCCAGGAGCTGGCCATCCTGACGACGCTCCGACAACTCCGACTCGTCAGTGCCGCGCAGCTGGAACGGCTTCACTTCCAGAGCGACACGGGACGCAACCGCCGGCGGGTGTTGCAATCACTCAGCGAGCGGGGGCTGGTCTGCCGTCTCGACCGAGCCATCGGCGGGCGGCGGGCGGGGTCGGCGGGCTACCTCTACGCCCTTGGCGTCGGAGGTCAACGCTTGCTCGGCCACGGACAAGCCCTGCGCATCCGTCGCCCCGTCACGCCCGGAGCGCCGTTCGTCGCCCACACCCTCGCCGTCACGGAACTCGCGGTTCGGCTCAGCGAGATCGCCCGTAGGGGGTCAGTTGAGGTCCTCAACTTCGAAGCCGAGCCCCGCTGCTGGCGGCGTCATCCGGGACCGGGCGGCGGCATCGTCACCTGCAAACCGGATGCCTTCATCCGGCTGGGGATCGGCGCCTTCGAAGACTCGTGGTTCCTCGAGGTCGATCGCGCGACCGAAGGTCCAGCCACGATCAACCGCCAACTCGACGCCTATCGGCGGTACTGGGCGAGCGGGATCGAGCAGTCCCGTCGTGGCGTCTTCCCACGCATCTTGTGGACCGTGCCGGACGAGCGCCGCCACCAAGCGCTCGTCGACATCCTCGCTCGTCAACCTGCCGAGACCTGGCAGCTCCACCTCGTCACCCTCTACGACAACGCCATCCCGATGCTGACGGAGGGTCAATCGTGACGCCGCGCAACACCATCCTCGTGGGCGACGCGCTCCACCACCTGCGGCGCTTCGCGTCCGATTCGGTTGACTCCTGCATCACGAGCGTGCCCTTCTACCTGATGCGCGATTACTCGACACCCGGCCAAATCGGACTCGAAGAGACCGTTGAGGCATGGGTCGATCGCCTCGCCGCCGTGATGGTCGAGCTGCGCCGGGTCTTGGCCGACCACGGCAGCGTCTGGCTCGACTTGGGCGACTCCTACAGCCGCCACGCCCGCTTCGGCGCTCCGGCCAAGAGTCTCCTCCTGGCACCCGAACGATTGGCCATCCGACTGGTCCGGGAGGGCTATCTCGTGCGCAACAAAGTTGTCTGGTGGAAGCCGAATGCCATGCCTGATGCCGTCACCGATCGACTGACCAACACCTACGACGTCGTCCTGCATCTGGTCAAGCAGCCGCGCTACTTCTACGACCTCGACGCCATCAGGGTTCCCGAGCCGAGCGGGGATCTCGTCGGCAAAAACCCTGGCGACGTGCTGCGACTGCCGGCCGCCAACTTCCGCGGCGCACACTTTGCGACCTTCCCACCGGGACTCGTCGAGCGGCCACTGCTAGCTACCTGTCCGCTGCGCGTCTGCACGAGCTGCAACACGCCGTGGCAGCGCGAGTCGGGTCGCATTGTCACCATCGGCAAGCGCGTGCCACCGGGGAATGATCCGCGCGTCCGGCGCTACCGCGGCAGCTGGCGAACGCTACGACAACCTGGCGAACTCCGGCCTAACTGCGCCTGCGACGCGCCGGCCCGGCCAGGTCTGGTGCTCGACCCTTTCATCGGATCCGGAACGGTCGCCGCGGTCGCGGAGCAGCACGGACGCGATTGGCTCGGCATCGAGATCAACCCCGACTACGTCGCCCTCGCCTTTGAGCGGCTTGGTCGGGCCCGACCCGAGCAAGCAGTTGCGGCATGACCCCTCGCGGGTGTCAGGCGGTCGTCGTCGCGATCCCATACCGGGATCGCCGGCCGCCGAGCACCAAGGAGGCTTCCGTGAACATCGGAACCACATACGGCTACTGCCGGAGGCAGCGCAGACTCACTGTGCAGCCCTGGCCTCGAATCAGGAGGGGCTTCTGATGAAGACCATTGCATGCAGGTTCGAGGATGGGCTCTTCGATCTTCTGTCGATGACGGCAGACCTCGAAGACACGTCCATCGCGGACGAGATCCGGCAGGCAGTCGAAGCTCACGTTGCCCAGAAGATGCAGTCTGGGGCACTGGCAGCCAAAGCCACTGAAGCAATGGCTGAGATCGACCAGGAAGCGAAGGACCGCAAAGCGGCCATCGCAGTCCTGATCGGCAAGTCGGGAGCCTCGACTGCTCCGGGGACACAGCCGCGTCGCCGAGGCAAGGCGGCCGAGACGGCCGAGCCGGACGCTGCTCCAAGCAACGAACCGAAGACCCGCAAGGGTCCGGTGGGATTCGCTGCACCGAGCACGCGTACGGGCAAGTAGCAAGGCGAGGGGCGGAGGGGGTGTCGCAAAGGCGCTCCCTCCGCCCCCAACCCATTTGGGCACTGCGCCAATATACGGCCGTATTTGGGGCGTATATTTGGCACATAGCCGTAGTGTTAGCGCTGCATTTGGTGTATTATATGGAAGTAAGTGTGAGGTTTATTGTGAACAATGAATCACCCCAACGTATCGGTCCACTCTTGCGGCAGCTGCGAGAGGACGCCGGGCTATCGGTGCGCGGTCTGGCCGGAGCGGCCGACGTCGACTCGACTTGGCTGTCACGCGTCGAGCACGGCATCTACATCAATCCCGATCCCAAGAAGCTCAACCAGTTGGCCAAGGTGCTGGGCGTCGAGACGATGGAATTGTTCCAAGCGGCCGAGTATGCCGAAGGTCTGCCGGGATTTGCCCCCTATATGAGAACGAGATACGACCTGCCACAGGACGCCGTCGACCAACTGAAGGCTCACTTTGACCTTCTGGCCGAGAAGTACGGGGTGGAACAGGAGGGTAGCGATGACGACCATCATTCGGCAGCTGCGTGATCTGGTCCCGCTCCGACCGCTCTCGGTGGCCGAGTCCATGCGCGTGGCGGATCAGCAAGCCACTCGGCTGTTGGCGCTCATGGGCGTCCTTCAGGGTCCAGTGCCCGAGTCCGTGATCGCTGACCTGCCCCGCGTCCACGTCGAGCGCATGACGCCGGCACCGGTCTCCGGGGCAGCTCAGTGGTCAAAGGGTCGGTGGCTGATCGTCGTCAACGGCGGCGAGCCGTACGGACGCCAGCGCTTCTCGATGGCACACGAACTGAAGCATGTACTTGACTCGCCGTTCACGCACTTCTTGTATCCGTCGCGCGATGGTCAGAGTGCACCCGACCGAACCGAGCAGATCTGCGACTACTTCGCCGCCTGTCTACTCATGCCGAGAGCTTGGGTGAAGTCCGCCTACTGCAACGACGGTGTCCAACGTAATGCGACTGGCAAGACGCTTCGAGGTGTCGGGGACGGCCATGCAGGTTCGGCTGTTGCAACTCGGCCTCGTCGAGCCACCTCGTCGCTGCGGCGCCCTGATCGGAGCGAGTCGATGAATCCAATGGAGCAACCAATGAGAGGACGAGTGATGCGATCAAAACTGGTGACGATGGATGACTCAACGTCGACGGCGCTGCCGCGAGCCGTGCTGTACCTCCGCGTGAGCACGCCTTCGCAAGTGAATACGGACTACGACCCTGAGGGGATCTCGATCCCAGCGCAACGCGGTGCGTGTGAGCGCAAGGCGGCGCAGTTGGGCGTAGAGATCATTGACACATTCGTCGAGCCCGGGCGCAGCGCGACTTCGATGGACAAGCGGCCCGCTTTCCAAGCGATGCTTGAACGCATCCGGACCCAGCGCGACGTGAACTTCGTCATCGTCTACAAGCTGTCCCGGATGAACCGGAACCGCCTGGACGACGCGCTCGTCTTGATGGAGCTCAAGAAACACGGCGTGGCCCTGATCTCGGCCACCGAGCAGATCGATGACACTCCCGTCGGTCAACTCATGCACGGGATTCTGGCCTCCTTCAACGAATTTCGCTCCCGAGAGGACGGGGCGGACATCAGCTACAAGATGGGCGAAAAGGCCAGGCGCGGCGGGACACTGGGGAAAGCCGTTGTCGGCTACATGAATGTTCGCGAGAACTTCGAGGGCCGTGAAGTCCGAACCATCAAAGTGGACCCGGACCGGGCACCGCTCGTGCGTCAAGCCTTTGAGATCTACGCAACTGGCAACTATTCGATCGCCGATCTTGAAGAGGAGATGCAGACCCGTGGCTTGACCACACGCACTGGAAGGACTCCGGGCCTCCTGTCGGGGAATCAGCTCACGCGGATGCTCACGAATCCGTATTACACCGGCCGGATCTCCTACAAGGGTGAGACCTACCAGGGCCGACACGAGCCGATCGTCGAACCGAAGTTGTTCGACGAAGTTCAAATTGTGGTGGCTCAACGGGCGACGCGCGATCTACGCCGTCGCACGCACAATCACTACCTCAAAGGCGTCCTGTGGTGCTGGGAGTGCTCCCAACGCGGCATCGAAAGTCGGCTTATCCGCCAATACTCCAAGGGCAACGGCGGCGACTATCACTACTACTTCTGCGTCGCACGCAAGAAGGGCTTGTGCGAGTCTCGCTACATTTGGGTGCAGGATCTGGAGGACGCCGTCGAGGCCTTCTACGACCGAATCCGCCTCGCGCCAGAACTGGTCACGCTCATCCGCCAGCGCCTCACTGAGGTCGTTGAGCATCAGACCAAGTCGAGTCGGACACGCAAGGCTCAGATCAAGCGTGAGCTTGAACGGCTCGACTCCCAAGAGAGCAACCTTCTCGACCTCGTACAAGGTGGTTCGGTGCCCTCGCCCAAGGCCCGAGTTCGCTTGAACGAGATCGCCGTTCGTCGGATCGCGCTACAGGAACACGAAGCTACGGTCGATCAGGACTTGAATCGAGCCGCGGAGTTCCTTGACATTTGTCTCTCGGTCATCGAGAGTGCAGGCGTTTTGTATCGCACGTCTGGCGACGCTGGACGAAAGTTGTTGAACGAAGCGCTGTTCGAGAAGCTCTGGGTCTTCGCCGAGGACATCGCCTGTGCCGACTTCAAGGAGCCCTACGACGTCTTGATCTCAGTTGACGACTCGCGCATAGTCATTACGGAGAGCTCGTCCGAAGGATTCGCAAGTCTTCACCCGTGTCGAGTGCGCAACGCGGAGCAGGCTGCTCCCTTCCTTATGCCTAATGGTTCTAATAAGGCCCATCTGGTGGAGACGATGGGACTCGAACCCACGACCCCCTGCTTGCAAATATGCCCGATCCGGACGGTGGCGAACAATGACGGACGGATACGGCTGGTCAGCGTCGCAATCTGAACGGTCGCGAACAGTGGCGGACGGCTGCGGGTGGTACGTGGATGGTCCATCACACGCTGGACGACGCGAACCTGAGACGCCGATGGCCTCCTCAGTCGCTGAGCGACACGCGCAGGCATACCTCCTCGATCGCGCAGGTCCGGAGGTCGTCGGGACCAGCTGAGATCGCCAGCCGTCCATGGGTATCCAGCACCGGCCGGTTGATGGAGAGCAGAAGAGTCGACGAATCTGGCCCAACGGCAACCCTCGCCCACTCGCCGAAGAAAAGCCTGAGTGGATCCCCAAGATTGGTTATGGCTCCAGGGCCTACCTCATTCTCCCAACGCCAGAAGATTCTCTCTCCTTCGTTGATCCCGGCGAGCTGACTCTTGCTGTCGAAGGCCACGACGGTCAAGGGGTCGAGCTCAGTCTCACCGATCCGTTGGAGCGTGTGGCGATCAATGACTGCGAGTCGCTGACTGCCATTGCTCTGTACGGAGCAACCGAAGCCGTCGCCACTCGGTAGCCAGGCCGCGCAGGAGGTGCCGTCGCGGTAGAAGTCGGAGACACCTGCACTTCGTCGTTGCCCGCTCCGGCTGTCCAGCAACATTGGGCCTTCATTGGTCAACGCGAGGATGTCGTCGTCGTGAGGTGACCAGATGAGCGCGGAGGCAAACAGGTCGCCGAATTGCTGGACCACCGCTTGCTGGCGAAGATCGACGATCGCCACCTCGTATCGCCAGGCACCGCCTGGCCAACGGCTCAGGATCGGGACGGCGAATCGGTCACCACCCGGGGACCAAGGCTGATAGCAGGCACTGTCCCCGACGCTCAACAGCAGCGACTCTTGTTCGAGCACTGGCTGGCCGTCCGATCCGACGACGTCCCAGCGAGCCCAGACGGTCGCTCCCATGCCAATCTCGGTGATGCTCAGGCGTCGCAGCGTGGCATTGCCGCTCGGACTCGCGTACTCAGCGCGCTCGTCCCAGCCCCTTCGGCGTCCGGACCGCAAGACCTCCACGCTCTTCACGCCAGGCATGAGCGGATCGTACGTCGCAACGTGAGCGCAATCTCAAGATTGAGCGCGAGCAGCTACGTGATGATCTTCACCAAGTCACCTGTCGCCGCGCTGAGTTCGATCACGGAGTTGGCTTGGTTGTTGGCGATCCACACGTGATTGCCTGCGACAGCGATCACTTCCGGTGAACTGAATCCGTCTGCGGCGCTACCGACAGCGCGGACCACTGCACCCGTGGATCGATCGAATTCCGTGACGCCGCCGTTGCCCGCATTCGGGCTTCCGTTGTCCGTCACCCACAGGTCTTTCCCACCCACGGCCAAGGAGTTGGGTGGGTGGTAGGCACCGTAGGTGGTGTTGAAGGTCCGGATCGGAACGTCGGTAGCTGCATTGAGGATCGTCACTGGGTTGTCGGTTGGCGCGTTCCCACCGTCTGCGACCCAGACGAGGTTGCCCGCTGCGACGATGCCCACGGTTCCCGAGCTCGCAAGCGATGCGGCTGGATAGACGACACGGATGAGCCTTCCCGTCGTCGCGGCAAGGATCGTGATCGACCCATTGCCTGCGGAAAGTGACTCATTCGCAATCCAGATCTTTCCATCGGCCGCCGCGACTCCGACTGAGCCATAGATCGAGTCGGTGCCGCCTGCACCTATGTCTCTGATAGCTGCCCCCGTCGATCCTTCGAACTCTGTCGCGCCGCTCCGGCCTTGGAAATTGGTGACCCACACGTCAGATCCGGAGACTGCGATCGCACTCGGAGAGCTGAGGTCGCCTCCGGGCGCTCGGAGCGTTCGCACGAGCGCACCCGTTGCGGCATTGAGCTCCGTGACTGTGCCCGTGGGGCTGTGGTCGAACATGGGACCGCCACCTTGGTTCAAGACCCAGACGTACCCGCCCGACGCCGCGAGTGCCACAGGGTTGGCGAAGCGGTCGGCCTGCGCCCCAATGACGCGAACCACCAAGCCAGTTGACGCACTCAACTCCGAGATCGAACCGCTGTTGCCATAGCCTCCGTATTGACTGGCAATCCACACGTCGCTCCCTGCGGATGCAATCGCACTGACTGAATTGAAGTCTGAACTTGCTGGCCCGACGGAGCCGCAAGAGCTTGTGAGCACTGCGACGCCCACGAGGGACGCCAACATCGAGATCCGGCTGACACTCATGATCTCCCTCAGGACCGTTGAACGACTGTCGATTCCACCAGGGTCAGAGCTTGCTATCAACCATCCTCTGGCGGTGACAAGCGAGTGCGGAGAGGCTACCGAGACGGAAAGGAACATTTGAAGTGACGACCCCCTACTTTCCCGGCCAGGGAATGTCGGTGACGACCCGCCACGGCTGGTCACAGCCCGGAATTGAACATGAGCGTACGGGCGCGAACGGCTGCAAGCGTTACCGCTTTGTTACCACGAGCTTGGACGCGAGAGCGCCGAGCGCAGGATGCTCTACCCCGGTGTGAGGACCGTCGAGTAGGGGTAGTAGGCCGGTGGGCCATTCGAGGGGGGTGCTGGAGAGACGCCGCCGCCCCCGATGGCTAGACACGATGCTGGAGACGGGCATGCGACGCCTTCGAGAAACGAGCTGTTGGAGGCGGCCGACCCAGCGGGGACTCCTTGCTCAAGGGCCAGGGGGCTCCATGTCCCGTTCGACCAGGTCGCTGCCACTGAGTACTGCGGGAAGTACTCGCCATATGCAGCCAGTCGTGCGGCGATCCCGACGGCCATGCAGACAGTCGGCTGGCACGCGATCGCGTAGAGGCTAGAGACATTCGTCGCCTGAGATCCAGAGGGTGGCGGCAGAGTGTGCAGCGCGCCCCACTTCCCTGATGTCTCGGTGATCGCCTCGGCCGAATAGACAGCCCCTCCGACGGCGATGCACATGCCCGGGCTCGGGCAGGCCACGTCGTAAACGAAGAAGTGCCGATTCGTGCTCATCAACCTCGGAATCCCCCACGAGCCGTTGGTCTTCGTCCAAGAATACGAAGCACCATTCGATGCGACCGCCGTGCAGTTGGCTGTCGACGTGCAGGCAAGCCCCATGGCCGAGACGAGATTGGTCCCACCGGTATCAGTGCCGACCCGCAGCTCGGCCATCGCGCTCCATGTCCCCGACCTCTCGACGGCGGTCATCAAGAACTGAGAGGTTCCCGGCCCCGTGAACGAGCCCACCACGACGCAGTTGCCGACCGAGGCGCACCAGACTCCGGCGAGGGCGGCCAGCTGGGATGATCCTGTGTTCGCGCCCACGGGCAGCGTTGGACTCGTTGCTGCGCCCCATGTCCCGGATACCTCGGACACGAGCAGCGGCTGCGTCGAAGTTCTCGACACCTTGTAGTTGCCCACAGCGACGCAGTCGCCGACGGACGGACACGAGACCGCAGACAGCCGTGACTCACTGCCAGTTGCCCCGGCTAGCACTGCGATCGCCGCAGCCACACCCCAGACGCCCGACGACTCGGAGTCAGCGACCGGCCCGCCGTGGAACTGCCCGCCGACGGCGGTGCAGTCCGTCGTCGAGGCGCAGGACGTGGGGCCGTATTGGATCAGGTCAGTCGGCTGGCTACCGGCGGGAAGGGGAATCGATTGGATCGGGGAGAACCCGGGTTCTGCGGCGGCAAGTCCGGCGGAGAAGGCGACGGCCGACACCAAGACTGCAACTCCAGCTGCGATCTTCGCCAGACCAGAACCGAGGCTCATGGCGAAAGCGTACGCCCAAGACCGGTGGACGGTCTGGTGCGCCACATGTTGTACCTCCAGCGCGAGAGCGAGCGGCAGCCTGGAACCACCACAGTCACATTTGCCCGCACTCTGCCCGTCCCGTCAGGGTCCTTCGCTGCATCAAGTGCTCCCGTGGTTGAGCCGCCTAATTCGTCCCCTTCTTCTTGTCCTGCCCAGGGTCAGGTGTTCTCGAGAGCAGCCATGACCCTCGGATATCGAGGCTGGGGAAGCTGTAGGGATGAACGGTGCCGGACAGAAGTCCCTGACCAGAGGGGCTGTCGTATGCCGCTGGCATAGGCTCACTCCTTTCGGCTGTTACCACGGCGTTACCACGAGGCCACATTCGGCTGCACCGCGGTGCCGCATTTCGCCTGATCAGCCGGCGTGGAGACGATGGGACTCGAACCCACGACCCCCTGCTTGCAAATAAGCCCACGCAGGACGGTTGCGGACGGCTCCGAACGGAAATGGCTGGTCGGAGGCGGTACTTGGTACGCCGGCGGACGCCCTGAAACGGCTGGGGATGGTGCATGAAATGGTGTATATCCGCTCCACTGGTGCAAGCCAGTTCCAGTGATTGGTTGGGGATACTTGTTCGTTGGCCTCACTCGACCGCGATCAGCTCAGTCCAGGAACCTTGAGCACCTCAGGTTCGGACTTAGGTCTGCCCGGCAGGTTTGGTGAGTGATGCCGGCTTGAGGAGCCAAACAATTTGAGCTGCACCGAACCCTGAAGCAAAACTGCCCATGGTGCGCACGCTGCCCGGTTCGGCTGCATTCGCGATACCGAGCTTGGAACCCATAGCAGCACTGATGCGAGCGCCGTTTGGAGACCAAACCATCCCAAACCATCCCTTGGGCAGCCATTTCACAGTCCCGTCCTGCACACTCAGCACGCCGCTTCGGTTGTTGTTGGTGGTGATCAACAACTGGCGGCCGTTTGGCGACATGATCACGAAGTTGCCATTGGCGATCGTCGTGTGCACCTGGTGCCATGAAGCCTTGTTGTGCACCAGAATCTTCGGAGGCGGTCGAGTTCCTTGTGACGGGTCGACGATTGCCAAGCGTGATCCAGGTCCGAACGACGGTTGGCTCGGACCCGACAGCGATCTGATGCCTGAGTAGATCCACATCGGCGGGCCAGAAATGGTTTCCTCTAATCCAATTCGCCATGGTTGACCTCTGTAGGGCACAGTGAGCAGAGCCATTGTTCCTGTCGGGGAGATCGCGCCCGCTATGGCATGGCCGCCGCGTCCGGTGTTGAGGGCTGCGGTTCGACCACCAGACACGAGTCGCTCAAGTTGGTCAACGCCGCCACCGATTGGGTTGGCGATGAGGATTCCGGCACGGGACGCGTCGAAGTTCGATATCCCATAGTGCTCAGGATTGTGGGTCAGTTCGCGCTCGGTGCCACCGTTAGTGAACAACCACAAGTTCTCTGAATCCGACTGCTGACCGATCAGCATGTAGAACGTGCCGCCCGGTAGCGCCCGAATTGTGCTCGTCGGAAGCGGCCCACGAATTCTGGGTGATGTCGTGCTGGACGTCGCACACCCAGTGAGGAGTGCGGCGCACAGCGCGAAGGTCCCCAGTAGTTCGAGGCGATGTGAAGTCAGGACTCCCTTTCGTCTGATCAACCCGACACCCGTGCTCGCATCGCCACATCGTACGACCGCGGGCCAAAATGAATTCGTGGCAACCTGCGCTTTAGCCAATGGCTGCGCAGCATCCCGGATGTGCCGGTAGGGACGGATTCATAATTGGCCGCGGCCATATCGTCGAGTCCAAAGCGACTGTGTGGAGCGCGTGAGGAATGGTCGATCCTCAGCGCCTGCCCGCCTTCTCCGAGGTAGGCAGTCTCGGATGGTGCATGAATGGTGCATTTCCGATTGCAGGCAGGGGGTCCGACATCCCCAAAAGTCCTGATCACACGGGGTGGAGACGATGGGACTCGAACCCACGACCCCCTGCTTGCAAAGACGCCCGAGCCGGACGGTGGCGAACAGTGACGGACAGTTACGGCTGGTCAGCCCCGACATCTGGACGATCGCGAACAATGGCGGACGGCTGCGGATGGTACATGAATGGTCCATCCCTGAGCAGACCTCGCCACGATCGACGGCGGCGGGTTCAGCCCAAGTTTCGACGCAAGTCAAGCGGCCGCTGTCGTGCGGTTCCAAGCATTGCGCTCCAGGATCTGCCGTTCCACCGCTCGACGAGCGCAGCCTGCAAACCAGCGATCTGCACCGGGCCGACGGCAACGCAGCTCTCAAGATTTGCACAGTCGATGGAAACCAGACCGCCCTGTCCTTCAAGGTTCCATGGGGACTTGGTGACGGGTGGGATCGCGCTCCAGATACTGCCGGCCAGTTGGTACGCCACCAGCCGCTCGACCCCTCGCCGCGTGTCCACGCCCACGATGACACAGTGCATCGCGTCCGCACAGCTCACCGACTGAAGTGAGAGATCGCCTGCAGCGAGTAGAACCGGCACCAACAACCAGTGCCTGCCGTTCCAGCGATATACAACGCCGCCGTACCCTTGGGTCGGGATCTTGGGTCCCCCTTCCGCCAATCCAATAGCCAGGCACGAGGTTGGAGACCCGCATGAGACGGCCACGAGCCCGGTGAACTGATCGGAGTCACCGGGGAGCGGGATCGGTCGCAGTGTGGACCCGTCCCAGATGGCGGTGAGTGGCGTCGCTATCGCGGAGGGGCTCGGCGCACGCTGCCCGATGACCATGCACCAGTGCCTTGCGGCGCAGGATGAGCCAAGGTACGTGGCGACGAATCTCCCTGCGATGGGCTTGATGATTCGCCACCTCGATCCGTTCCACCAAGCCACGTCGCCATCCGGCGAGGTGCCGACGACAAATTTCGAGGCCACAATGCAGCTCCGCTCTGACGCACATGCCAGCGAGAAGCCTTGGCCGATCTTTGGACCGGCAATCTCGGTCCAATGCCCTTCCCGGTAGATCTCGGCGGCCACAACGGCGTGTGCCATGGCTCGCAGACTCGCGTACCCAAGCACCATGCACCAGTCCGTTCGCACGCAGGCAATGGTTTCGTAGTCAAACAGTGGGCCAGGTCTGATTGTTGCAAGCGAGTTCGAAGACAGCCGCGCAAGGACTCTCGATACCTGGTTGTGCTCGACTCGCCACCCCGAGGCGAAGCACGACAGAGGGGATGTGCAAGAGACGATGCTTAAGGAACTAGGAGCTGGCAATGCGACGGTTCCTGGGCTCTCTAGCGCCAACGATGTCGCGACAGCAACCGCGATCGCAACACAGCTGACGATCAGAACCAAGAGGCGACGGCTACTCCATCGCGTTCGCGCGGCTGGCGGCTTCGCCTTCGTCATCCGAACCTACGGCGATCGGGTTGCAACCGCCGTTGGCGAACGTCACCTCTGGGCGTCAACTTCCTGCCTTCATTTGCTCCCCCGGATCTCCAGCTGGGCATCGGTGCGAGGTGTTTGCGGCGTCCGGCCGGTGAGCGCCAATCTGAGGTAAGTCCCAGGGGAATCGAGATGAATGAAACTCTGGCTCATAAGTACGGCACGTCCATGCGTCGTGATGGAGGCTGCTGCGATGAAGGGCCTCGGCAACCACCGCGTCGTAGGAGACCTCTCTGCTCTTGAAGAAATCGGCTCGCAGGCCGGTCGCCAGAAACTGACAACAGCACTCCTTGGATGGAATCACGAAGTGTCGATAGCTGGCCGGTGGGTGGAACCAGGGACCCCCATAGGTCCGCTTGTTGTACTCGTCGATTCTCTCGGCCCACCCTGAGCCAACCAGCTCGACAACGCCCGAACCGAGCTCCCGCGGGTCGCTGTCGTACGCTTCGTCATTGGGATACCCCATTACCGATTGAATGCATCCGAACGCCGTCACGAGAACCCGATATTCCTCGTCTGCATCCGCGGTCAAGAATGCACCAGCAAGCACGAGGAACGCCTTCGATTCCTCCTCGCCGTGGATCAGTAGAAGCCCAGATCCGGATCCAAACGATTCGAAGCCGAGGTCAATCTCGATTGCTCGGCCGGATAGTCCCTCGATCACCATTTGAGCATGGCATGACGCTCGACCGAACCGCCCGAGTCCAGGATCGGGATACCGCCTCTAGTGGGAGACGGCGGGCGGGAACCCCTGGGGAGCTCTCGATACCTAGAACCAGCGCACCATTCACACCGCTATGCCGCTGCGGCTGGTACATGAATGATCCATCGACGCTGAAGTTCTGGCCCGGGCATTCGGCATCAGGCCAGATCAGACTGGGTGGAGACGATGGGACTCGAACCCACGACCCCCTGCTTGCAAATACGCCCGACCCGGACGACTGCGAACAGTGACGAACGGCTGCGGCAGATCAGCGGCGCAATCCGGACATTGGCGAACGCCTGCGAACGGCGGCGGACGTTACCGTTTTGTTACTGCGGAGCTCAGGCGTGAGTGGGGCCGGCTCACGGCAACCTCACGCACATTGAGCGATGCCGATTCAGCGTCGACCACATCCACATCGCCACGCGGCCCAGCGAAGACGGCCAGCCCAGCGAATGTGCCACCAAGCGAAACCGAGCTCGATCCCTTGGCACCAAATGGTGACGCGATCGCACCGCTGAGACGCATCAGGTGGAGCTGGAGGATTGAGGAGATACCTCGGGTCTGCGGATTGTCGCCAATCGCGAGATAGCCGTCGGCCAGAGGGACGGACACAAGCGATGCGCCCGACGGCAGTCCGGTTGCGATGTAGGTCTCGAGGCTGGGCGGCGGTGGCACGACGAGCCTTCGTGTGCCCGTGCCCTCGGACTCACCTCTTGGCCCTAGCTCGACTTCGAAGCCGAATGCGGGCGCACGTACTGGCGGAGCCGGCTCACCGGACACCGGCCACGGAGGGTTGGTCACACCCCAGCCAACGACTCCGACGCCTCCGAACCGATCGACATACGCGACACCATCAATCTTGTTGGCAGCGGGCAACCACGTGACGGCGTCGGTGAGGCGACGCGAGCCAGCGTCGTCTGCGCGTCCGGCAGCATCGAGCGACGAGAGGACGAGGTGACCCTTGTTCACCTCATATTGCAGCTCACCGACAGCGACGATGGAGCCGTCCGGCATCTCGAGCAGCTGCGCGAGCTGCGCTCCTCCACCGAGCACACGCGCGACGCCGTGAGTCCCGAACGAGGTGACGAGTCGACCCCGCGAATCGAGTTCATAGACGAGGGACTGCCCTCCACCCAGTACGTCGTCGACACCCACGAGGATGGTCCCGTCGGGTCGGAACGCAACGATCGCCACATTGGAAAGGAACTCCGACACAGATTGATTGACGAACCCCGTCCAGCCGCCTTCGCCGAAACTTCGGACGAGTCGACCGTTGGGGCCCACTTCGGCACCGATGATCTCGCGGCCATAGTTGCCAAAGAGCAGCACGTCACCGGACGGAGTTGCGGCCATGGCGCCGATGAAGGCCTCCCCACCAACACCAGTTCGAGGGGGAACCTTCCCGTTCACAAACGGGAGTGGAAGCGTCACCATGCCTCCGGGTCCAAATCGCTGGACTGGTGCACAGGCAGAACTCAACTCTTCGAGAACGACAGGCGCCTGTCGCGGAAGCGTGGCCCCAACACCTGACAACTGGTACCCAATGAGCGCGCCGCCACCGGGGAGCGGAGCGCCAAAGAGGCTCTCACCTCCGTAGCCCCGGAGGTTCACGCCGCTGCCTCCACTACAACCCGTGCTCGTTCCCGCGGCTACCAGCGGCTGGGCCGTCGGCTCAGTTGGTGTGACGCCGAATGGAGGCCGGGCGGGCATCGCGGGCGTCGCCATGGTTGACAGAGTGACGAAAAGAGATGCGACGAGTGCGGCAACGAACACGATGCCGGACCAGACGAACAGGCGTCGTCGTCGATGCCGCCTCGCTTCGGGAAAGAGCACTTCCTCGTCGAAACGGACCTCTTGAGCAGTGGCGGTGAGCATGGCTACGGACCTTGCCCGGGAAGGAACGTGAAGTTGTTGAACGACACCTTCCAGGCTCTGCCGACCAACACCAGGACTGCCGTCTCCAGCTCACCGTTCTGAATCGTGTGGACGAAGACAGATCCGTTACGGGACTGGTACGCCTGACTCTCCCAGGTCCTCGCTCGCGCACTAACCGTCACCGACGTGGCGGTCTGCGAGATGATCGCAAAGCTGGTGAGGAACGCGCCTGCGCTACCGACCTCGAAGCCATTGCTCGGTGCGGCCTCCGTGGCGAGCGCCCCAGGAAGCCAGGTCCGCATGTTGGCCATGTTCTGCGCCGTCGTGACCTTCCGTGCGGCGGCAAAGGCCGCGCGAAGCATCGAGCCCTGCTGCGTCTTGCTGAGCGAGAACTGGCCGCGTGCGTCTCTGACGAGATGAATCGCACCAGATCGCCCCAAGGGCCTTGAAGGCGTGACAATGGGCCAAGCAGCGGAGTCGTTGTAGTTCGGAATCAGCACCGATTGCTGCAGCTCTAGGTACTCACCGAGCGCAAGCTTGACCCGGGCCGTTCGAGCCGTACTTGCCGATGGACCGATGCCACCGCCCTCTCCGGGTCGCGCTCTTGTCGTGCCTGACGTCAGCCCCATTGAGACCACGACGGCCGCACTCAGGCTCAGGACGACGAGAATCGTCAGGGCGACGAGTCGCCGTCGGAGCCGCTGCCGCCCTCTCGCCTCTGGGATGAGCACCTCAACCGGCTGCGCCTTCTCGACAGTTTCTAGGAGGTCGATCACGGCAGCTCCTGGAGCAGCGTCACGACGTCCTCTCGCCGGTAGCCCTGATGTCTCGCGTACACGACCAGCTCGGAGAGCTTGGCGATCATCGCGCTCCTCTGAGGAGTACCCGTGACCCTGACCCCACGACCACGCGTCATGTCGACGGTGCCCTCGTCGCGAAGGATGCGCAGCGCTCGGAGCACCGTGTTGCGATTGACACCGAGGATCGCGGCGAGGTCCATCGAGGGAGGCAGCTTCTCCCCGGGCTTCGCCTCGCCTTCTGCGATGGCACGCCTAATCTCGGCGGCCACCTGATCGTGCAATGGCATTGCCTCATCTCTATTGACGCTCATAGCCATAGTGCTACGCACAGTAGTACTCTCCGAACGATGGGTGCGTCAATGCTGATCGAGGCAACGACCACGCAGGCGACCGAGGCTCCTGCGCCACATACTCAAGTCCTGATTCCTGAGGCTCGGCGAGACGACGTGGCCGCGCTGCTTCAGGAGCTGCCATGACCACCACTCAAACGGTGACCTCCAACGACGCAGACGAGGCACCCCCATCGCCGGCGTCCACCGACAGCGCCGAGATGGCGATCGAAGTCCTAATTCACGAAGCGAGGCAACGGACGAGTCGGCGCCACCGTTGGATCGCAGTAGCAGTCGCGGCGATCCTGGTCGTCGCGGCAGTGGCGTATGGCATTGGCGGGCTCGGCAAGTCTCCTGTGGCAACGCAAGGATCCGCGCACGAGTCTCGCCTCATCGGAGCTCCTGCAACCGTCGAGGCACTCGGAGCTGGATCTGCCATCTGGTCGATCGACATGGTGAGTCCCCGCGTCGGCTACGCCGTCGCTGGGGTGCCCTCCCAGACCCACGATGCGTACCTCGTCGCCACGACCAACGGCGGCACCTCCTGGATCGTGCGCAGTGTGCTGCCGTACGGCGTGTCGACCGGAAGCTACACACAGCCCACGCTGGCTTTCGCGAACGCCTCGATCGGCTACACGGAGGCTGGCAACGGGGTTGGCGTCGGCTCGAACCCGCACGTCTACGTCACGTCCGACGCCGGCGCTTCATGGCATCCGCTCGCCTTCTTCGGCTACCCACCGAAGTTCGCGTCGCCGACGCTCCTCGGAGTGGGACCCAACCAAGGCTTCCAGCTGGTAGGCGGGGTGCTGTCGCTCGTTGCGCTCCAGTGCACCTCTACAGAGTTGGCGGACGCAGCAAATTTCTGTCCTTCAACGCTCTATCGATTCAGGCTGGGCGAGACAGGCCCCTTCGCCACGAAGACGATCCCGTACGTCCAGGACACCGCGACGCGAATCTTGCACCAGCACTTAAGTGACCGGATTCTCGCCGCAGTCTCTGCGTCGACGGTAATTGTCGCCGAAGGTGGCGGGAGCGGCGACGGCGAGAGCGCGGCGCCGTCCGTGATCACGACAAACGGTGGCGCGACGTGGACCCGATGGAGGAATCCATGTGACCAGCTTTCGTTCTCACCGTATGCCTACGGGCTCCCCGCCCAGAGTCTCCAGGTCTCCGCCAAGGGGACGTGGCTCCTGACGTGCTACATGGGAAGCGGGATGCAGCAGGGCCTCATGTACCTCGCACTCTCGCGGAATCATGGAGCGACCTGGAGTGTCGTGTCCAAAGCAAGCCAGACGGGCTCGTCGGTTGGAAGTCTCGGCGACTTCGACAACTTCATCTGGACGAGCAACGACGGACGAGTCATGTGGGCGTGGTCACCAGTCGTCATGGCGATGACCTTTTCGACTGACGCAGGTCGGTCTTGGCACTATCCGGCGCCCGACGCGCTAGGCGGAAGCGGTCGCTGCCTCGGCTGTGGTCCCCCAGGAGTCGTGATCTCGGCCGTAGGGCCGAAGGGCGCAGTTCTCGTCGGAGCCAACGGCATGGCGTATCGAACTCAAGATGGTGCATCGTGGCGATCCGTGCGGCTGCTGCCTCTCAGATAGATCGTTTCGTCGAGGGATCAGTGGCACGGAACAGAACGGCATGGCGTGACCGCCGCTTCCGGTGAGAAGTTGGGCACATGACCCCCTGCTGTCGTGACTGCGGGACTCTCGACCCTTCCTCCGCTCCTCGAGATTGTCCTGATCACAGTGCTGCGACCACTTTGGGGCGACGGCACGCTCGTTCGTCGCGTTACCAAGCTGTTACCGCGAGCCGGTCGTGGCGACGTCGAGGTCTGTGTTTCACCTGATCAGCGGTGGAGACGATGGGACTCGAACCCACGACCCCCTGCTTGCAAATACGCCCGACCCGGACGGCGGCGAACAGTGACGAACGGCTGCGGCAGGTCAGAGGCGCAATTCGAACGGCGACGGACGAGTGCGAACGGCTGCGGATGCGCCATGAATGCGCCATCGGGTCGGACCGCGCGGTTCCCGTCGACGGCCGATGTCAACAAGCTCCGACTGTCGATCAATCGCCTCGTCGGATATCCCGAAAAGTAAGGACGCGACCGTCGTCGTGGAACCAGGTCTCCCCTCGCTCGGGTTCGGTGGGAACGGTTGGTAGACCCTCAATGAGATTCAGCACGAGGGGTACAACCTCTTCGGAGACCTGAGTTGCGAACTGAACACCGGCGTTTCCGCATCCGCGGATGCCACAAGTGCAGAGCGGAATCTCCGAGAGTCCAATCGGTCGGCCATCACGATCCTTCACGATGGCGACTCCGACTTCGTCCGTCGGATCACCCAACCACAGCGAGATCCAGGACTCGGGTAGGTCAGAACGAAGCAGCACCGTAAGCCCGCGCTTCACTGATACCGCTGCGCCGAGATCTCCCCAATCGCTCTCACTTAGCTTCGCCGGATAGCTCCAACCGTCTCCTTCGATCGTCGAGGTCGTTTCGTCGAAATGCACATGGCCACTGTGCCAGCAAGGGACCAAGCTGGCAACGCTCGAACGAGGATCCTTGGGCCGAACTGGATTTGACACCCCCGGTCGTGATGGGCGTGTTTCCGGACCCGATGCCCTGGGAGAATGAGGGGTGGATGGCGAATGGACTCCGGTCCTAGTCGGGGCAGCGGACAGAGCATCTTCGAGCGCACGGCGGCGCTGTCTGATCCAACCGGAGATAACTAGAACCGCTTGCAGGTGCGTTCCCTGATGCGTGTATCACAGCACCCGCAACCTGCATCGGACGATCTAGGACGTATTTCCGTCGGGCATACTCGACCATGTGGAGCGGACAACGGACGGGGAGGTCCATGTCTTTGACCAGTTCAGCCGCCTCGCAGGCACCGGTCAGCTCGCCGTCGTCGCACTTGTGACGATCCCTGTCTCAGCTGCGTTGGCGTCTCGCATCACGTGGCCGGGCTCTGTTGCGCTAGCAGTCTGCGCCGAAGCGCTCGTAGCTGTGGCGATCGTCAGATGTCAGCGTGTTGGGCTTTGGATCTCTGGCGATCAAGTCCGCGTGGTGAGGCCGTGGAGGACAGCGATCGTCAGAAACGGGACGTTCGAGAGGTTCGTTGGGAACCATGGTATGCGGGTGGCTGGTTTCCAGCGCTCAAGCTGGCTGACGGCTCCATCGACTTGTGTCCATTCGCGAGAGCCTTCAAAGGTGGCTCTTGGTTCTTCGGCGGGGTGGGCGACGACTCGACTCTTGACGAGATCAAAGTGGCTCTCGACCTCGGAGAGAGGTGCTGAGAATCGTTCGTAGCATTTCGAAGTTCCCAGGTTGAGGCGGGCTCCTGGGTCCACTGAGTGCGGAATACCCGTGTTCCTATGAGTGGACTTAGAGCCGGGATCTTGGAACGAGCGGGCGAGCCCGCCGAGCAAGGTGTCGCTGGATCCGAATGCCTCGTCGAACAGCATGGAGACAGTCAACGTTTTCTCGACTGGAGAATCCAGTGGTGGGCGAAGGGGCGGGTAGGCGTGGCGTTCCGGACTTACTACCAACTTCCGGGTGGCAAGTCCTCACCAAATTTCAGACCCGAGTCTTCATGGTCGCTGACGACTGACCGCTACTCGATGTAGCACAGCTCAAGCACTCCAACTTCGTTCGCCTCGGCTTCTTGCAACAATCCAGTGAGTTCGAAGTCGTCGTCCGACACGTAGACGACAACTTGAGCGCCGCAAGAATGGAACATCTCGGAAGCATCACGCTCTGATGTCCGCAGCTTCTCCAAGAGATCGGTCACGGCGTCTGGCTCGAGAGCGAACACGTGCTCGAAGTGATGCCCGACGACGAAGCCTGGATAGTACTGATCCTCGGTTGCATAACCTTCCAGGAAGGGGCCGAGAACTCCTTGTGGGCACGTGATGTCGAAGATCCATTTGGAGTCCCTTCCAACGCACGCTCCCAGAGCTCTGGCCTCCTGGTGGAGCTGAGGACCAATCGCGAGGTGGCCACCGCTTGCCCGGTAGGCGGCGCCGACGACTTCGCCATGATGTCGCACGACGAATCCAAGGTCCGGATCAGCGTCATCGCTCGTCGGGCTCGGTTGAATGGTTGCCAATTCGGTGAGGGGCAGCGCAAGGTAAGACTCACGCGTCCGATACGCCTCGGTGAGCTGAAGGAACTCATCCGGGTCGCACGCATATGTGTCCACGTTCCGAAACTAGCGACGAGACCCATCTCGGCACCTCATCGTTGGCGGGATCGGCATAGGCGCAACCTCCAAGCGCGAATGCGGTTGGAATGCTCCGATGAGTCTTGCGGAGCACGGGTTCACATCGGAGGGCCGAGGACGTACACGTTCTCCGACTGGCGAATCCAGGAGTGGAGAATGGAGAACGTCGAATGAGAGGATGCTCGCGGCATGATCTATGCGTCGGTAGGGGGAGCAGTCCTAGCGATCTGCTTGTTCGCGCTGCTGCCGCGCCGTCGAATAGGCGCTTGGTCACAGCAGGGAGCCTCGATAGAGGGCGAAAGGCCGATCTTTGGGATTGTCGGAGGAGCCAGTTGGCGCACCGGGTTGGTGCCCTGGACCGCGACCCCACCGCTCGCTCGCCTCGATGTGTACGCATGGGGGATCAAGATTGGCTCAAGTGTTCGCATCCTCCGCTGGAGCATGCCGACCACGGAACTGAGGTGGGAGGAGATAGCTGCAGTTCGACGCATCAGGATGGGTATCCAATTCGAAGTGAAGGCACGTCCGGGGGAATGCGTGAGATTCGGAATGTTCATGCAGCCCCATCCCGAGATCGATCCTCGACTCCGGCAGCTATTGACTCAGTCTGGCGTTCCGATCGAGGAGTGATCACGCGCGGGTGCGCTGCCTGTGACTGTGACAAAGCACCCGCAAACCGCATCGCAACGATTGCGGCGGCGATTCTGTGCCTGCATCACGCCGTCGAGAAGGATTCGTGTCATGGGGCAATCGTCAACAGTCAATCTGACCGGAGGAGAAGCAACGAGGCAGCAAGCAGCCCGCGCCACCTGCGATCGGCAGAGGACCAAGCGCATCACCTGCCGGTACCTTCTGACATCAGCAGCGTTAAGTTCCCTCTCGTGTCAATGGAGAAACGATCGCGCCCCAAAATCCTCCTGGCTCTAATTTTTCCAGTTGCGGCTGCCGGATCGATGGTCACAACACTTTGGACTCCCGCTGGCGCTGCATGGACAGCCACAACGCTCGGATCACCGCAGCTGCTGATTGATTCGATCGCCTGCACAGCGCCCGGGAGGTGTGTAGGTGCCGCAGTACCACCTCACGCCAAAGGCCAAATCGCAATCGAGACGCTCGCCTCAGGAGTGTGGACTGACAAGGTGCTTCAGCTCGCCGCACCGCTGGCGGTTCCAAGCGGCGTGGCGTGCACGACGACAGGGAACTGCCTTCTGGTAGGCGTGGAGTTCACGTCCACTGGGACCTCGGGGAGAGAGCTCGGGTTCTACGCGTCCGAAGTCGCAGGGGTCTGGGCTGCCCCAAAGACCCTTCCAATGCTGCAGCCGACTGCATCGTCACTCATTACCAACGACGCGGTCTCCTGCGCTCCGAACACTTCCTGCACGGTTCTTGGAGTTGAAGGCGGCTCCGAGACTTGTTGCAGGACATTCGTTGAGTCGTGGTCGCCGGGAATCGGCTTCTCTTCGAGCCCGATACCACTACCTGCTTCGAAGATCGTCAGCGGCGTCGAGCTCAGCTCGATCTCCTGTCCGAGCGCAGGTTCGTGTGTCGTCGTCGGGGGCGGCAGGGCGCATGGGCAAAGCACTGGCATAGCCGTTACGTGGAATGGCACCACCTGGGGGACGCTCACCAGCTTCCTCGATCCAACCCACACGTCCAATTTCGGTTTCGATGACGTCTCGTGCGGATCGATTGGCAACTGTGCTGCTGTAGGCGGAATCAGCACGGACCACGGTCCGCATGACGCGAAATGGGTAGTTGAACTGACCGGGGGGACCTGGGGGGCACCGCAGACGGTGCCTGTCCCATATGGCATTCAGTCTGATCTCGCGCAGGAAGACACGTTCACGGTCCTTGGTTTTCCGGGCGAGCTTGTGTCGTGTGTCGGAGTGCCCATGACGTGCACGATCGTGGATAACTACTTGGACATGAACTCGATGAGGTCTTACGCGGTCACGGCGCAGTCGAGCAATGGCGTGTGGGGTCAGTTCACGATGCTGCCAGCTCACGTGGCCCCAGGACGCGAGTGGGAAGTGCTCACCGTGTCGTGTGTCCCCGGGCCGTCGTGCGTCGCCGCTGGCGACAGCGTGAACTATCGCCATCAGCCCTTTCGACAGCCCACTCGGCTGGATCGATCATTCCGGTGGCTTGCGACCGGGACACCTCCCTCGAGGCCTAGGTCGGCCAGAGCGTCAGTCCTGTCCACCACTGAGGTGAAAGTGAGCTGGGCTCCGCCTACAGGAGGAGCTCCAGTCGATCACTACAACGTGTGGGCGGACATGGGTTTGATTCGACGGACCTATCCCGTAGCGACCAAGGACACGAACATTGTGCTCCTCGGCCTGTCACACAAGATGACGTACACGTTCGAGGTCCAAGCCATCGGCAGGGACGGAGAAGCTATGGCACCAGTCGCGACGGCGGCAGCCCAGACTCGCTGAATCCTCGCGATGAGGACCTCGAGGACGGCCTTGTATCGCTGCTCCACCAGATTGAGCTCGACCAGCACGGTCGCAGCCGCGATCGACGAATCACGTCGCACTGGCCGATCGCTCCCACCGCTCGATCAGCGTCCCTCTGGGACCATTGCCGACTGCGAAGTCGTGCCCCCTCGACATTGCAACCCCACTCAGAACCGCCCCGTCGACGTGCGGACCTATGACAACTCGCCAGGTGCTCCCATCCCACTTTTCCATGAAGCCGACGGCTCCCCCATATAACACGGAGGAACTACCCACAGCGACACAGTCCGCCGCCGATCGACAGGCCACGCTCTTGAGCGAATTCTGTCCGACCCCGCCTAGTGGAACCGGGAGTGCGGTCCAGTCCCTACCATTCCAGATCGCGGCAATCGCACGCTTGGCGCTCCCTTCCCCCACGCTCATGCAACCGCGAGCGCTCCAACACGTGACTCCGTCGAACTCAGAGAGTGACGAGTGCAGCAGCACCAGTTTCGAGCTCGACCACGCTGAGCCGTCCCATGTCTCAACCATCGGACGCTGTCCCCGGTGACCGACCGCCATGCAGAGTGTGGGGGTTGGACAGGAGATGCCATTCAGTCCCACGTCCTTGAAGCGGGCCCAGACGAACCAGGCACCACCATCCCACTTCAATGCCAACGATTGGAAGCTCTGCCAACCCACCGCGACGCAATCGTTGCGATGGATGCACGTCACGCCGGTCAAGGTCGTATGACCGAATCTCGAACTGTTGACGACGGTCCACCTGTGACCAACAAGCCGCTCGATCAGTGACGCGTACACATTCTTCGTGCCCACTGCCCAGCAGGCGCCAGGGGCTGAGCAGTACACAGAGTTGAGATCGCTCGGCTCTGCCCCGACGTTTGGACTAGGGGTGATGCTCCACGTTCGTCCGTTCCAAGTCTCGACCAGGGTCCGATCGGGAACGCTCGCCGAGTCTGAATAGCCGACAGCGACGCAGGCCGAGCTCGAGACGCAGGATACGCCGGACAGGTAGTCGAATCCGGGGCGATTCGGGCTGGCGACGACCGACCATCCCGTCGCAGCCGCGGAGCTCGAACAGGCCACGAGTCCAACTCCCGCGGCTGCTATGGCTGCGAACCAAAGCAATCGCGCCACAGCGACTCGGAGTACTCGCCCGCTGGTCTCCGCCACTCCGGTACGAGGACTGAACGGCTGCATTTTCACATTCTTGCTTGGTGGGCCAAGGTGCCGCTCAGAGTGACCGGACCTCCAGTCTTCTGATCCGTAGTCAGGAACTCCTAGGTTTCACCAGCGTCATGAGAGAGCAAAAGCCGAGTATTTCAAGGGATCTAGGTTTCACTAGCACCACAAGAATCAGGAGTTCCCAGGAAATTGGTGGCTATCAATTGGCTATCACGATCGGGGGATCGGCACTGCTTCGGCAGGGGTGCCGTTAGACAGGTCAAGCCCCGCTGCTCGCGCAAGAGCCTCGATCGTTTCCGACAGTCCATGCCTCTCGAGAAGGACTGATTCGTCGGCAAGGAACCGCTCCGCAGCTTGCTTCAGGGAGGCTCTCAGCGAGCTCGCCACGATCGCCTGCGCAAGCTGACTCAGATGTTGCAGGTTGACGAGCACGTCGGGAACCTGGCCCTCGGGAAGTCCACTCTCGATGAACGTGGACCAGATGTGCTTCCGGAAGAGGTCCGCGAAGTGGATCGCGACTTCATCCATGAGTCCCTTCAGGCTCTCGTACTCATCGAGGGTCTCGGCGAGGGGAACTCCAAGCGTGGCGAGTTGCGATCCGACGTCCAAGAACTTCGGATCGCCGATGACGGCGGTGTCGCCCTCGATGCGCATCAACCCAAGGTCGATCGCACGCTGCGCGAGCTCGATCGAGAGGTCGCCTCCAGGCATCCGGCCAGCGAGCTCCTCGCCGGTCAGGACGAGAGGCTCGTTGGTTCCCCACGTCGCTGCGACCTGGGCTTCCAAGCCGAGCAGCTCGTCGAGCGCCCGCCCCTCCTGCCAGGCCTTGAGGAGACGCCCGATTCCCGCAAGGGAGAAGCCGTCGTCCTGCAACTGCGAGATCAGCCGCATCCGAACCAGGTGCGTTGGGCCGTAGTAGCCGACCCTGCCCTCCCGCTTTGGGGCAGGAAGCAGGCCCTTCGACTGGTACAGCCGAATTGTCGACGTCGGTGTAGCCGTTCGCTGCGCCAGTTCGTCAATGGTCATCTCGCTGGTGGCCCTGGGCATCCCTATTGTCTAGTCCATCCACTTGTGTGGTATTTACTCTCATAGTGTATGATCACACGATGAACTCTCGGCGGACCTGCTTCCGCCCTTGGCACGGACGCACGCCACCGGACTCCACCGCTGCGCCCGGGAGACTTGTCGGGGATGCAGCCTCCCCGACCTTCACCACACCCGATGGCCGCTGGCGGTGGGACGGTGCGGCTTGGGTTGAGTCCCAACTGTCGTGGCCGGCGTCGGTTCGGCACGCGCGCCTCGCATGGCTCGCCTCGATCACGGCACTGTGGATCCTCACCTGGTGGCGCCCGTGGTCGCCACCCGGCCTGAGCGTCGCGCCGTTCGCGGGCGCATGCGCCGCCACGGCCGTCTTCGGCAGAGTGCTCGCACGAAGGCGCCAGGAGCAGATGGTCAGGAAGGCTGCACGCTCCGGCGTCCTTGTGCTCGGCGTCGCGTCGGTATTGGCGATTGCAACCGCGTCCGCAACAACCGGCGGTGGGATTGTCGTCTTCTTCGGTGCTGCCCTCGAGGTCATGGTGTTCGGGTCCATCGTCATCCTCGTGTTGGGCACACTTGGTTATTGGCTCCTGGTGTTCCTCCTCAGGTGCGGAGCGGGGCTCTCGACACGACTGCACAGGCAGGGCTGAGGTGGCGGCATCTGGTTCATTCCATCCCGTTGGCAAGGTGCAGCACGATCGGCCGGCCGGCCGACAGGCTCGCATCGGCTGGACGATCGAGGTCCTCATCGTCGCGATATTGGGTCTCCTTGCATGGCAGGCGGCCGCGTCCTGGCAAGAAGTGACGGGGTATGGAGCCTCCTTTCCGCTGGCCCTCGACTCGGTCACGCAATCCTGCGTTCCCCACGGCTGCTCAACCAATACGCCTCGTCTGCTGAGGGAGCTCAATCGTTCGCAACCAGGGCGTGCCGAGATCGGATCGTCGGTGCGGTATGTCGGACCTGATGTCTCGTCCACGGGGCCGTACGTCGTGTCAATTCATTCGGTCAGCTACGGGACGTTCGCCGCCGTTGCACTTGGCGACAATGGAACGTGTTACGCCGAGCTCGTCTACTACGGCCAAGTTGTCGGATCTGGCGGGGACTTCTACGCAGCGTTCCAACGAGGTTCTCCGTGCATGGGCCGCCTGGCAACCAGCTCGACCGTGACGAGCGGCGAGGAACTGCCGTGACCACCAGGTTTCGGACTCGGTGACCGCCGTGAGTAGAGACCGTGAAGAAACGGATACAGACCGCGTGCTCTCCTCCGTCGTCGGCATGCTGTCGGTCCTGCTGGTCTGGATCAACACCTACGTCTGGTGGGATTGGTTCAGCGGGAATCTCAGCTACGTTCCCTACGGCCACCCTGCGTTGCTCAAGCTCACCGTTGCGTGCATCGGCTTCCCGCCGCTTGTGGGCGCCGCGACGTATGTCCTTCGATACCTGCGAGGCGTTGACTCTCGAGCCGACCGTCTTGTTGACGCCTTGCTAGCGGCACTCTTTGCCTCGATCCCTCCTCTTCTCGTCGCCATCCCATTGCATATCTGACGACGAGGCACTCGGTCCGCCGACCGTTGAGACCGTGCGGGGGTTCGGGGCCCGCGGGAGGGTGAAGAGGTCAATCCCAGCCCCCGCACTCACCGCTGCCCAGCTCTTGACGGAGTGGGTGTTACGGGTGGTTACAGACCGATCAGCGAGCACCTGTCCATCTACTTTGATGCCGAATGTACGCGAACCGACTCAAGGATCCGGAGTGCGATTCTGGCGGTCGTGCCAAGTCCCAGCTCCATCAGCACTCGTGATCCGCCGGAACTCAGGGTCACGACGACCGAGCCCGAACCGGAGAGCCGGATTGGTCTTGCAATAGACACCGTCACGCCACCAACCTGCCGGTGGTATACGAACATCGGCCCGATGCCGACCTGTCCTGCGGCGTAGATCTTCATTGAGATCGGGTAGAGCCATACCCCGTTGCCGGGTGTCGCGGAGGAACTCTCCGAACTTGCCCAGGTGATCTCGGGGCAGAACAGCACGACTCCGCTAACACCAACGTAGGCCTTTGGCTCTGGGAAGGGCTCGAAACCGCACTCGCCGGGATCGGGAACGACCTTGGTCCGGCCTAAGTGGACCACCGGCCACGCGCGTGGAACTCCAACGACGAAGTGCTCGTACGTAAGTGGCTTACCCGTTGTCCGCGCGGACAACGTTGCAGCGAGGAGTTGCGCGAGA
>Ga0208219_1000085_pt1 | contig 40490 bp, 32 predicted proteins | sample NGESurshal072012_7_FD_184469 | JGI IMG/M metagenome (GOLD analysis project Ga0208219, IMG submission 184469) | Arctic peat soil microbial communities from Barrow, Alaska - NGEE Surface sample 53-2 shallow-072012 (SPAdes) | ecosystem: Environmental > Terrestrial > Soil > Wetlands > Peat ... | reverse complement strand
GGATGGCCAATTTGATAAATCTCATAGATTCCCCACCCGATTGCGGCCAGCACGACCAGAAAGCAGAGCGCGGCCACCACGATGCCCGCCGGGTTGCCGCCGACCACGACATCGGAGTCGTCGCCGGCCACCTGGGCCCGGCCGCCGCCCCTGGACAGGGCGAGCAGGCCGAGAGCGAATAGCGCCGGGAGCCCCGCACCAGCGATCAGGCCGAAAACTACGATCTTCCAGAGCGCTGCCAGGTTGATCCACGACATTGTCTGCTCCCCGCTCCCTATTCTCGGTCGCTCAGGCCGCTGCCGCGGGCTCGGGCTCGGCCGGAGCGACTGATCCGGTCCATTCGTCATTCACGTTGTTGTGGTCGACCTTGTTCGCACGCGACCTCCAGTAGACCGCCCCCGCTACGGCGGCCAGGATGGCCAGGACGACAATCACGCCCGGCGTGCGGCCGATCGCGCGGGCCAGGAATTCTGCCCCGGCCCCCATCAGCCCGGCACACGGCAGGGTGAACAGCCATGCCGTAGCCATGCGCCCGGCAGTGTTCCAGCGGACATCGGCACCCCGCTTGCCGAGCCCGGTGCCGACGATCGACCCGGTGGCGACGTGCGTGGTGGACAGCGAGTAGCCGAAGCCGCTGGACAGCAGGATGACCGCGGCCGAGGCGGACTCGGCCGCCATGCCCTGCGGCGCCTGGATCTCTACGAGTCCCTTACCGAGGGTGCGGATCACCCGCCAGCCGCCCAGGTAGGTGCCGAGGCTGATCGCCAGGCCGCAGGAGAGGATGACCCAGAACGGGGCGGTGGCGTTCTTGGGCACCGTCCCGTTCACGATCAGGGCCAGCGTGATGACGCCCATCGTCTTCTGCGCGTCGTTCGTGCCGTGCGCCAGGGACACCATCGACGCCGACCCGATCTGCCCGATCCGGAAGCCCCGGCCGCGGGCCCGTTCGGTCAGGCTACGGCTGATCCGGTAGAGCAGCCACGTCCCGGTCGCCGCGATGAGGGCGGCGATGATCGGCGACAGCCCGGCCGGGATGATGACCTTCGACACCAGGTCGTGCCACTGGATCGCGTGCCCGCCGGCCGCCGCGATGGTCGAGCCGATCACCCCGCCGATGAGCGCGTGCGACGAACTCGACGGGATGCCGAACAGCCAGGTGAGCAGGTTCCAGATGATCCCGCCGACCAGGCCGGCGGCGACCACGGGCAGCGTCACCAGGTTGGTGTCGACCAGGCCGCTGGCGATCGTCGCCGCGACGCTCAGCGACAGGAACGCCCCCACCAGGTTCAGCACCCCAGACAGGGCCACGGCCACGCGCGGGCTCAGCGCCTGGGTGGCGATGGAGGTCGCCATCGCGTTGCCGGTGTCATGGAAGCCGTTGGTGAAGTCAAAGCACAGTGCGGTGATGACCACCAGGACCAGAAGAAAATCGTTCACGTGACCAGGGTCATGAGTGAGTAAAGTCGTGTCGAGGGGCGTACCAACTATCCCGCGACATGTCAGGAACGCCCCATCCAATGTTCACCTGCCCTTGGTAGCGATCGTGACCCGAAGGACCAGGGCCGCCGTTCCGGGGCCGCCCGCGCCGGGAGCGATAGGTTCAGACCATGGAATATCGCGCACTGGGCGGGTCAGGTCTGCGGGTCTCCGTCCTCACTATGGGAACCATGACGTTCGGCGGCCGCGGCGGCTTCGCGGACGTCGGCTCGACGGGCGAGGAGGAGGCGCGCCGCCAGGTGGATCAGTGCCTGGAAGCCGGGGTCAACCTCTTCGACACCGCGGACGTGTACTCCGGCGGGCTGGCCGAGGAGATCCTGGGGCAGGCCCTGAAGGGCCGCCGGGACGAGGTCCTGGTCGCCACCAAGGTCCGGATGCCGATGGGCCCCGGGCCTAACGACGCCGGGCTGTCCCGCCACCACGTGGTGACCGGGTGCGAGGCCAGCCTGCGCCGGCTGGGCACCGATCACATCGACCTGTACCAGGTGCACGAGTGGGACGGCCTGACTCCGCTGGAAGAGACCCTGGAGGCGCTGGACTTCCTGGTCACCTCCGGCAAGGTCCGGTACGTCGGGGGCTCCAACTACGCCGGCTGGCAGCTGATGAAGGCACTCGGCATCGCCGACCGGCTGAGCCTGCCCCGGTTCGTCAGCCAGCAGATCTACTACTCGCTGCAGGCTCGCGACGCGGAGTACGAGCTGATTCCCGCGGCCGTGGACCAGGGCCTGGGCGTGCTGGTCTGGAGTCCGCTGGCGGGCGGCCTGCTGTCAGGCAAGTACCGGCGGGATGCGCAGCCCGCGGCCGGCTCGCGACAGCTGACCGACTGGAACGAGCCGCCCGTGCGGGACCAGTCCGTTTTGTATGACACGGTCGATGTCCTGCTCGACATCGGCAAGTCACGCGGCGTCTCCGCGGCACAGGTCGCGCTGGCCTACCTGCTGCGCAAGCCCGCCGTGACGTCGCTGGTGGTCGGCGCCCGGACCACCGAGCAGCTGGCGGACAACCTGGCCGCCGCGGACCTGGTCCTGACCGACGACGAGTTCGGCCTGCTGGAGGCGGTCAGCGATCCGCCGCTGCTGTACCCGTACTGGCACCAGGCCAAGACCGCGAGCGACCGGCTGTCCCCCGCCGACCTGACCCTGCTCGGCCGCCACCTCTAATCTCCTGCTCCACCGACGCCGGTTTGCGAACGCCGTTATCAAGCGCCTAGTCTAGTTCGCGAACAGTGTTTGCAAATAAGGAGCACCCATGAGCAGTAACGAACCGGGGGCAACCTGGCACGCCCGCAACGGCGCCGTCGACATCGCCTATCAGGACCTGGGCGGCGCGGGCGGGGACCCGCTGCTGCTGGTCATGGGCCTGGGGGTGTCGAGGTTCTGGTGGCCGGAGGGGCTCATCGACGAGCTGATCAGCCGCGGCTTCCACGTGGCGGCCTTCGACCAGCGGGACGCCGGTGAGTCCACCCACCTGCCGGACACCGGGCCGGGCAGCCCCATCGTCAGCGTGCTGCGCGGGCGCTCGGCGGCCTATACGGCCGAGGACATGACCGACGACGCCGTCGCGGTCCTGGATGCGCTCGGCTGGGACTCAGCGCACCTGTTCGGGGCGTCGATGGGCGGCCAGCTCGCCCAGCGCATCGCCCTGCGTCATCCCGGCCGGGTGCGCAGCATCACCTCCGCCTCGTCGCTGCCCGGCGATATCAGCGGCCTGCGGGCCAGCCGGTACGTGCACCTCGGGCAGGTGGCCCGGTTCGCCCGGATGAAGTTCCCCGAGGGCCGCGACGGCGACATCGCCCTGGGCCTCGCGCTCGCTCGCGCGGTCGCCTCGCCGGGGTATCCCTTCGACGAGGCGGCGGCCCGGGCGCGGATCGAGCGCGATGCCGTCAGCGGCGTTCGCGACACCCGCGCGCAGAGCCGTCAGGCCGGCGCGAAATGGCACGGCGGTTCGCTGGCGCAGCTGAGGGTGCCCGCGCTCGTCCTGCACGGCGACGCCGATCAGGTCCTGCGCCCGGCCGCGGCCCGCCGTACCGCCGCCGCGATCGACGGCGCCAGGCTCGTCATCCTGCCGGGGGTCGGGCACGACCTGCCCGCTGCCGTGTGGCCTCGGGTGGCCGACGAGGTCCGGGCCGTCGCCGACCGCGCCGAGGCGTCGCGGTCGCCGGCGGGTCCGCCCGGCGCGATCAGGCCGGGCTCGTAGGCGTAGATCACGGCCTGGGCGCGGTCGCGGAGGTCGAGCTTCTGCAGGATGCGGCGGGCGCCGGCGCGCAGGGCTTCGTAGACGTAGGTATCGAGCCCGAAGGTGGTGACGATCAGGACCAGGGCCGGGGCTGCGCGCGGATGAGGCGGCGGGTCGCCTCGATCCCGTCGAGCACCGCGCTGGAAGTGGGGCCGACGCGCCGGCCGGCGGGAGATTATCCCAAGGACAGGTCCCGGACCGGCGCTTTAACTGCGCCGTAGCCGCCGTTCGACGCGGCGACACCGAGCGCGGTGCCGCCGCCAGTGAAGTGCGCATATCTAGCATTTCTGCGCTGCGCCGCGGAGGCTGGGGTAAAGGCTTCATCGCGCACCGGTAGGGATCGCAGATCTCGGCGATCATAGAGCCGGAGCGAGGTCGGGTTCCAGCAGCTTCTCGGCGAGCGGCCTGCATGCTTGCTCGTACAGGTCGAGCATCTCGGGCTGGTCACCGTGGCTGATGGCGTCGGCGAGGTATTGCGCCAGCACTGTTCCGTCGTGGATGGCGAGGTTGAGTCCCATGCCGGTCGAGGGGGTGAATACGTGAGCGGCGTCCCCAGCCAGGATGACCCGGCCCGCCCGGTACCTGTCGGCAATAGACGCCATCATCTCGAATGTGCGGATGTCGAGGATCTCAACCGGAAGATCCGGGACGCCGGGCCAGCTCCAGCGAGGTCGCGAGCCCAGCAGCGCCTGCGCCGACGACCAGGACCTGCACGCGTTCTTCTTCGTGACAGGTCATGCGAATCCTCCGCGGTGCTAGAGTATGAAGGTACCCTGATTATCAGGTCTCCTTCATTAAGGAGTCAGGCCGTGGCCAGTCCCGGTCCCGATCCGTCGACGCCCACCCTGCTGCGAACGGCGTATAACGTCCTATCCGCCGCGATCTACCGCGTCGTAAGCGAAGCAGGTGCCACTGACATGCGCCCCGCCCACGGCAACGCGATGGAGATGCTCTCCATCCAAGACGGCCTTCGCCTGACCGATATCGCAACCCGGTCGGGCATGGCCCCACAGTCGATGGGCGAGATCGTCGACGACCTGGTCTCCAAGGGATACCTGGCCCGCCGCGAGGACCCCTCGGACAGGCGAGCCAAGCGCATCTATCTCACCCAGAAGGGCCGCGAGACAGCGCAGGCCAGCCGTATCGCGCTACTTGAGGTCGAACGGCAGATCAGCAAGATCCTCGGTACGCACAAGTACCAGGAAATGCGGCGCAACCTGGCCGCAATCTCCGAAATGGATCTATAGACGGCCTGGCGGAGGAATACCCAGCCAAAACTATTACCCTGCCGGGGCTAGATAGCGAAGGCATGCCTGCCAGGTGCCCACCAGCTTCAGGTCGAACCGGTCCCTGCCCGCGGGTGCAGCTAACCGGCGCGCCAGGCCGCGGCTCGCGGCGCCGTCGTCGGCAACAACCAGCACCGGCATGACCGCGGCAACCCCCCCGGGGCCCGCCAAGCCTCCCGCTGGCTCATTCAAGAGCCATAGTGCTGCCCCGTCCGGACCTGGTCCATGCGGGCTGCCCGCCAGCTGCGCCGGGGCAGGGCCAGCAGCATTGCAGCTGCTCACTGCAGCAGCCATGCTGGCCACTCCGGATCGCCAGGATGGCATGCTGGCTGGGTGAGCAGCGCCCCAGCCGTCGAGCCATTCGTCCCCGCCTTCGGCGGGGAGGTGCTGAAGGACCTGCAAGAACGGCTGAGCCGGAGCCGGCGGCCCGCGTCCGAGGCCGACGACGGATGGGAACGAGGCGTGCCGGGCCGCTGGCTGGACGAGCTGCTCGCGGACTGGCAGGCCTTCGACGCCGCGCGATTCCAGGCCCGGCTGGACGGGCTGTCCCACCTGCGCGCCGATCTTGACGGCCAGGTCGTGCATGTCGTCCACGCGCCGGGCACCGGCCCCGACCCGCTGCCGCTGCTGCTGACCCACGGCTGGCCGGGCTCGTTCTGCGAGTACCTGGACCTGATCCCGCTGCTGACCGACCCCGTCGGGAACGGCGCGGCCGCCTCCGACGCGTTCACCGTCGTGGCGCCATCGCTGCCGGGGTTCGGCTTCTCCGCGCCGCGGCCCGGCGGACTCACCGCGAACGCGGTCGCCGAGCTGTGGCACCGGCTGATGGCCGAGGGCCTGGGCTATCCCCGGTACGCCGCGCACGGCAGCGACCTGGGCGCCGGGGTCACCGCGTGGCTGGCCCGGGCCCATCCCGGCGCCGTCGCCGGCATCCACCTGGCCAACCCGGGGCTGGCCGCCCCGCCGCGGCCCTGGACGGCGGCCGAGGCGGAGTACCTCGCGCAGGGCGAGAGCTGGGCCGCGCAGGAGGGCGGCTACGCCCACGAGCAGGCCACTAAGCCCGCCACGCTCGCCGCGGCCCTGCACGATTCCCCGGCCGGGCTCGCCGCCTGGATCGGCGAGAAGGTCGTGGCCTGGAGCAGCGCCACCAGCGACGGGCAGCCGGCCTTTGCCCGGGAGCTGCTGCTGGGCACCCTCACCCTGTACTGGGCCACCGGGACGATCGGCTCCTCGCTGCTGCCCTACTGGGCGCACCGGCACTCCCCCGGTAGCGCTCTGCCCGCTGGGAGTCCGCCTGCGGTCCGCACCGCGATCAGCGTCTTCGGCGGGGAGCGGGTCCCGTTTCCCAAGCCGCCTCGCGAGCTCGCCGAGCGCTACTTCACCGTCACCGCCTGGGACGAGCACGACCGCGGCGGGCACTTCCCGGCGGTCGCCGAGCCTGAGCTGCTCGCGCAGACTCTCCGCGAGGTGTTCCGGCCGGCTCGCGGCGCGCGCTGAGCCGCGATGGCGGTCACGGTGAGCCGCGGGTTACGCGACAAGCTCAGCGGCCATCTTCCACAGCCGCTGCGCCTGGCCAGGGTCCCACGGCCCACGGGCGACTCCGCCGCCGAACATCTCGGGCTTCCCGCGCAGCACCGGCGCCTGATTGCAGTCCTCGAAGTAGCCGCCGCCCACCCCGGCCAGAAGCCTCCCCGGCCCGCCGCCGGGTGGCCTCGACCGCGAGCAAGATATCGGCGGTCTTGGACTGCCCGCAGGCCGACCACGGGTCGTATGGCCAGTTCCGGAAGTCGAGATCCTCGAAGATCACCCACGAGAACATGTGCGCATCGGTGCTGACGCAGACGACCCGGCCCCGCCGGCCGCGGCCAGCGACGCGTGCAGCCCTGCCGTCAGCGCGAAGTGCCCGAGGAAGTTCGTGGCGCCACCTGCTCGCCGGGCACATCAGAAGCGGCCGCGCACCAGGATGATCAGATGCCGCCGAGAACGTCACTCCGCTACCAGTAATACCCGGTTATACTGGGAGTATGAAGACCGCGATTTCTCTGCCGGAGGACACTTTCGAGCAGGCCACTGAGATAGCAGCGGAGCTAGGCATCAGCCGTTCAGAGTTCTTCGCCCGGGCGGCTCGCATGTACCTGGATGACCTCGCGTCGCGGTCGCTCACCCAGCAGATCGACGAAGCACTCCAGACGGCAGGCCGCGACGACTCGGCGGCGGCCGCCACCGCGGCCGGCCGCCGCCGCCTGGCACGCCAGGACGACTGGTGATCCAGCGTGGCAGCATCTGGTGGGCTGACCTCGGAGAACCGCACGGCAGCAAGCCCGCCAAGCGCCGCCCTGTCCTGATCATCCAGTCCCGGCCCTTTAACGCCAGCCGCCTGAACACCACCGTAGCTGCGGTCATTACCTCCAGCACCAGCCTCGCGGCGATGCCGGGAAACGTGTTCCTGCCCGCGACCGCCTCCTGCTTGCCCAAAGACTCCGTCGTCAATGTCACTGCCTTGGTCACTCTTGACAAGACCGACCTCGACACCGAGGTCGGGCAACTGCCCGGATCCCTCATGAACGACGTTGACCAAGGTCTCCGCCGCGTGCTCGGACTCTGACCGGAACGAGCCCGCGCGGGACCGTCCCGGGGTTTCCCGGACCGCCCCGCATGCGGCAGGTGCTGGATGCGATCCCACCTGCATCAGGGGCGGTCGTCATGGGCCCCGGTATCGTCTCCATCGATCTCTACTCAGGCCGCCAGCTGGTTCTGTCTGCGATCATGGCTGCTGCTGGCCGTCATGCTGGGCATGCGGCTGGCGAACCAGCGTGATCGCTTCGCGCGCGAGGCCCGCTCACCCGCCGCGTTCACGGGCGTGGCTGACACCGCCGTGCTCGGCACCCGGCCGGCCAGGGATTGCCACGGGCCGCCGCGGCACTCCTGGCTGTTTCGGGAGTCGGCTGGGCCTTGCTTGTGGTGCCGTCCTGCGGCACTGGAAGACCCCGACGGCCGGGGCCTCCTTCGTCCTCGTCGCCGCCACCGAAAGCCTCGCGGTGCTGGGCGCCACTCTGGCGGTCAGCTACCGCGCCGGTTGGTGCCCAGGACAGGACGTCGATCGCGCCGACATCTGCGCGAGTACGCCACAACTGCGCCGCTGCGCGCTACGACCCGGAGGCCGGAATCGCGTGCTGGGATGAGAGGACGCTAGCCGAGGTCCGGCAGTATGAGCGGCTGTCGGCGGTCACCGGGCTGCATGCTCTGCGCAGTGCGGCCGCCGGCTGGACGCTGGCAACACGGAGCACGCCGGAGGCTGCGGTGACGGTTCATCCGCAGTTCGGACAGCTAGCCGCCGCCGACATCATCCGCAGGAACGCCCACGAGGCCGTTCATCACGAGCTCGACATCCGACGCGACTTCGCCCGCGGCCCCACCTGAAGTCACGAACTACTCAGGCAGCGGCGCCCCTCGTCCCCGCTTCGGTCGTCATCACCCTGTCGCACTAGCTACCAAATCGTCAGCCAGCTTGGGCTGGCGTTCGTCACCCCGAGCGTCATTCCCGGGTATGAGATCGCCGCACCCAGATGCCCCGCACGTGTGACCACGGTTCGGCTCTCTGGCGTGACGACACGCCCTGTACCTCCCCGGCAGCCTTGGCTAGAGAAATTCATCAGCCTCCGGGAGGTGCTCCGATTGCCGGTGCCATGCGTTCCCGCGGAATTCATATTCGACTGGACATGGCTGCGGAAAAGATGGTCTCAGTCAGCTATTTACGGTGCGCTCGCCCTTCAAGTCGGCCTGGTTGCCTGGTTCGCCGCCACCCATATTCCCTATGACCTGAACGTCTACCTGTGGGGCGGGCACGCAGTCGCCGGCGACCAGCACCTGTACCTCACCCGGGTGCACACCAGCTGGTTTACCTACCCGCCCTTCGCGGCCGTCATATTTGCGCCCGTCAGCGCGGTACCGGTCGGCATTGCCCGGGCGGCGTGGGAGCTGGCGTCCATCGCGGCCTTCGCCGTCTCGTGCGTCACGACCCTGAAGCTCGCCGGATACCACGCCTCCAGGACCGCGGTCGCCGCCCTCGTCGCGCTGGGCCTGCTACTCGAGCCGGTGTGGCACACGCTGTACCTGGGCCAGGTCAACCTGTTCCTGCTCGCTCTCATCCTCACCGACGTCCGGCGCGCGTCTCGCGGGCAGCCCGCCGGTATCGGGATCGGCCTCGCGGCGGCGATCAAGCTGACCCCGGCCATCTTCATCATCTTGCTCCTGCTGACCCGCAGGACCCGGGCCGCGCTCACCGCGGCCGCCGCCTTCGCCGCCTGCGGGCTGATCGGGTACCTCGTGGCCCCGGCCGCCTCGCGCCTGTACTGGACGAAGCTCTGCTACGACACCGGGCGACTGGGTGCCGCCTACATCAGCAACCAGTCTCCCTACGGAGCCGCAGACCGGATTCTCGGCGGCCTCGCTCACGTAGGACCCTGGTACGTCCTCGTGGCCCTGACGATCGGCGGCATCGGCCTCGCGGCCGCGATCGCGGTGGGCCGGCGGGGCGACTGGCTCGGGGCCGCCGCGGTCACCGGGGTCACCGGGCTGCTGGTCTCCCCGATCTCCTGGACTCACCACTGGGTCTGGATCATGCCCGCCATCGCCGTCCTAGCTCGCGGCGGCGCCGGCAGCCGGATCGCGGCGGCAGGCGGCTACCTCCTGTTCGTCCTCACGCTGCCATGGTGGGCGCCGCGCGCCGACTACTCCCGCGAATACGGATTCCACGGGCTGGCGACCCTCACCGCTAACTCCTACCTGATCGCAGGCCTGGCGTTCCTGGCCTACATGGCTGTGCGCGCCTTCTGGCCCCGGCCCGATGCGCCCGCCGCCCTGCCCAGCTCATCCCGTGACCGGCAGCCAGCGCTCCATGCAGGTCAGCAGCTCGTCGGTGTCGACGGGCTTGGTGACGTAATCGCTGGCTCCGGCGGCCAGGCTCTTGTCCCGGTCGCCCTGCATGGCCCGGGCGGTGACGGCGATGACCGGCAGGTCAGCGAACTGCGGCATCTCGCGGATCGCGGCGGTGGTGGCGTAGCCATCCATCTCGGGCATCATCACGTCCATCAGCACGAGATCGATGTCATCGCCGGACTTCAGGACCTCGATACCCTGATGCCCGCTAGGCGCGTGGATCACGGTGAGCCCGTAGAGCTCCAGGATGCTGGTGATCGCGAACGCGTTCCGCAGGTCGTCATCGACGATGAGCACCCGCCGGCCGCGCACCCTGTCGTGCAGCCCGGACTTGGCCACCGGGCTGGTCATTAGCTGAGCCGGGGCCCCGGCCGCCGGCGAGGCGGTGCCGGCGGCCGGCAGGTCCGGTGCGGTGGCCTCAGTGGCGTCGGGCCGGGCGGAGGCGGCGGTCCCGTCGCGGGCGGGCCGGAAGGCCAGCGGCAGGTAGAGGGTAAAGACACTGCCGCTGCCCGGTCGGCTCTGCGCGGCTATCCGCCCGCCGAGCTGGGCGGCGACCTCGCGGCTGATGGCCAGGCCCAGGCCCGTCCCGCCATAGCGGCGGCTCGTGGTCCCGTCCCCCTGCTGGAAGGCCTCGAAGATGGTCTTCAGGCTGTCGTCGGAGATGCCGATGCCGGTATCGGTGACCGGGAAGGTGACCTCGGCTTCCTCGCCGGGCGCGGCAGGCCTGGCTAGCTCTATCTGGAGCATGACCCGGCCCTGCTCGGTGAACTTCACCGCGTTGGACAGCAGGTTGTGCAGGACCTGCCGCAGCCGCTGCCGGTCGGTGACCAGCTCGGCGGGGACATCGGACGCCACCGCGACCGCGAAGTCCAGCCTCTTGTCGGCTGCCAGCGGCTCGAACACCGAGCGGAGGTCTTCGACCAGGGCCCCCAGGGCGAACCTTTCCGGATGCACGTCCAGCTTGCCGGCCTCGACCCGGGACAGGTCGAGGATGTCGTTGATGAGCAGCAGCAGGTCCGAGCCGGAGGAGTGGATGACGTTGGCGTACTCGACCTGCTTGGGCGTCAGGTTCTCGGCCGGGTTCTGGGCCAGCAGCCGGGCCAGGATGAGCAGGCTGTTCAGCGGGGTACGCAGCTCGTGAGACACGTTGGCCAGGAACTGTGACTTGTACCGGGAAGCCAGGTCGAGCTGCCGGGCCCGCTCCTCGATCTCCTGCCGGGCATGCTCGATCTCGGCGTTCTTGATCTCGATGTCGCGCTTCTGCCGGGCCAGCTGGGCAGCCTTGTCCTCCAGCTCGGCGTTAGAGCGCTGCAGCTCCTCCTGGCGGGACTGCAGCTCCCCGGTCCGGGACTGCAGCTCCCCCGCCAGCCGCTGCGACTCCTGGAGCAGGTCGTCGGTGCGGGAGTTGGCGATGATGGTGTGCACGTTGACGCCGATGGTCTCCATCAGCTGTTCCAGGAAGTCCCGGTGCACCTGGGTGAACCGGCTGAACGAGCCGGCCTCGATCACGCCCAGCACCTGGCCCTCGAACACGATCGGCAGCACGATCAGGTTGACCGGGGCGGCCTGGCCGAGCCCCGAGGAGATCTGCACGTAGTCGGGCGGGGCATCGCTCACCATGATGGGCTTCCTGGTCTTGGCCACCTGCCCGATGAGGGACTGGCCAAGCCGGAACTGGCTGGGCGCCCCGATGTCGGCCAGCACGCCGTAGCCCGCGATGAGCCGCAGGACCGTGCCCTCGGCGGTGTCGTCGGCGATGAAGAACGTCCCGTGCTGGGCCCCGACCAGGGGGATCAGCTCGTTCATGATCAGCTCGGCGACGGTGACCACGTCCCGGTGCCCTTGCAGCAGCCCGGCGATCCGGGCCAGGTTGGTCTTGAGCCAGTACTGCTCCTGGTTGGCCTTGGTCGTCTCCCGCAGGGACTGGACCATGGCGTTGATGTTGTCCTTGAGCTCGGCGACCTCGCCCTCGGCGTCGACGGTGATGGAGCGGGTCAGGTCACCGGTGGCGACGGCGCTGGTCACCTCCGCGATGGCCCGGACCTGCCGGGTCAGGTTCCCGGCCAGCTCATTGACGTTCTCGGTCAGCCGCTTCCAGGTACCCGAGACGCCCTCGACCTCGGCCTGGCCGCCGAGCCGCCCCTTGCTGCCCACCTCGCGGGCGACGCGGGTGACCTCGGCGGCGAATGACGAGAGCTGGTCCACCATCGTGTTGATCGTGGTCTTGAGGGCCAGGATCTCGCCGCGCGCGTCGACGTCGATCTTCTTGGACAGATCGCCCTCGGCCACGGCGGTGGTGACCTGCGCGATATTACGGACCTGGCTGGTGAGGTTTCCGGCCATGAAGTTCACCGAGTCGGTGAGGTCGCGCCAGGTTCCGCCCACGCCCGGCACCTGCGCCTGGCCGCCCAGCCGCCCCTCGGTGCCCACCTCGCGGGCCACCCTGGTCACCTCGTCGGCGAACGCCGACAGCTGGTCGACCATCGTGTTGAGGGTGTCCTTCAGCTCCAGCAGCTCACCCTTGACGTCGACGGTGATCTTCTGGCTGAGGTCGCCCCTGGCCACCGCGGTCGCGACCTGGGCGATGTCCCGGACCTGGCCGGTGAGGTTCTCGGCCATGGCGTTGACGGAGTCGGTGAGGTCCTTCCAGGTCCCCGCCACGCCGGGGACGTACGCCTGCCCGCCGAGCTTGCCGTCGGTGCCGACCTCGCGGGCCACCCGGGTGACCTCCGAGGTGAAGAGGGCGAGCTGGTCGGTCATGCTGTTGAAGACGCTGGCGATCTCATCCATCAGCGGATCGCCCGTGTGCGGCAGGCGGGTGCTGAAGTCGCCGCCGCGCACCGCGGTCAGGCCGTCCAGGAGCTGCTGCAGCCGCGGGTCAGCAGGCTGGCTCACCGCCTGCGGGGCCTTCGCCATCGGGACTCCACTCATGGGGCTGGCCGCGTCGGCCCGCGCCGCCGGTCTCTGGGTTGCGCGACAGACCGATACTGCCACGCCCGTCAATGCTGGCAAAAATAGCCGTTGGGCCCGGGCCGTGGCCGGTAACGTGGGATTCCGGCCCCTGAGTCGGTCCCGGGAAGGGCCAGTTATCGTGACAGCAGCCAGCAGCGGAGAGTTCTGCCGGCTGAGCGCGCTGATCGCGCGGCAACGGCGCGAGCTCGACGTGATGAGGTCGCAGGCCGCCGCCCGCGCCGTCATCGATCTCGCCCGGGGCGTGCTGATGGAGCGGCTGGGCTGCTCGGCGGCTGAGGCCCGGGCCCAGCTCGCGGCGCTGTCCCAGGGGTCCAGGACGAGCGTCACGGAGCTCGCCGCCCAGATCACCGGTCAGCTGCCGCCCGAGGCGGCCGCGGCGGCCGGGGCGCCCGCGCCGGACGCCGCCGGGCCCATCCCGGCGAACGGCACCGGCCCCCCCGGCCCGGCCGGGACCGCGCTGGCCGGCGCGGCCATGGAGCTGGCCGACGACGGCGACCAGCTGGCGGCCGCCGTCCTGGAGGAGGCCCTGGTCCCGGCGGGCGCAGCCGCGGTAGCGCTGTGGCTGACCGAGCCCGACGCGGGCCTGGAACTGGCCGGGCAGGCCGGCTTCGGGCCCACGGAGGCCAGCCGCTGGCGCCGCATTCACCCGGACATGGACACGGCCGCGCAGCGGGCCGCTCACCGCGGGCAAGAGGCCTGGTGGCCGGCCGGACGGCCCGGCGGCGAGACCGCGCCCGCGATGGGACGCTGGCCCCGGGGGGCCCGCGCGGTGCTCCCGCTGCTCGGCACCGGAGCGGCGCTGGGCGCCATGGAGATCTGCTGGCCCGGGCCGCTCGCCGACTTCCCCGGCCCGCTGCGCCGGCAGCTCACCGCCCTGGCCGACGTCTGCGCCAGTGCCCTGCAGGCCCGGCTGGAGGACAGCGACCTGGCCGCTGATCGTCGCGCGTCCTGGGCGTTCGGGCTGCTGGACAGCCTGCCCGGCTCGGCCTTGTTCGCCCACGCCATCCGGGACGACGCCGGGCAGGTGACCGACTTCCGCATCCGCTACCTCAGCGACAGCTTCATCGACCCGGCCGGGCGGCGGGCGGCCGGCCTGGCCGGGGCGTCGCTGCTGGAGGTCTACCCCGCGGCCGCGCTGCCCGGCGGCCTGTTCGACCGCGCCGTTCAGGTGCTGACGTCAGGTGAGCCGCAGAACATCTCCGGAGCGGTCCTCAGCACGGCCGTCGGCGACGCGCTGGTGGCCCCGGTGATGGACGTCCGCATCGGCCCCCTCTACGGCGGCGTCGTCATGGCCTGGCGGCACGCGGCTGAGATCGAGCGGCTGACCGCCCTGCTCCAGCAGGCCCAGCGGCTGGGCCGGATCGGCGGCTGGGAGGAGAACCTGCTCACCAAGGACGTGGTCTGGACCGAGCCGATGTTCGCGTTGTTCGGTCAGCGGCACGGCGCGCCGATCTCCGTCGCCGAGCTGGACGCGCACGTCCCGTCCGACGACGTCCCGGAAGTGGAGCGGTTCCGGCATGCGCTGCTGGCGGACAAGCGGGAGACCGCCGCCGCGTTCCGCATCATCCGCGCCGACGACCAGAGCGTGCGGCAGCTGCGCGCGTTCGCCGAGCCCGTGACCGATTCGGCCGGCACCCTGGTCGCCGTACGCGGTGCCTATCAGGACGTGTCGGCCGACTACCACACGCAGGTGGCCTTCGCGGCTACCCGGGACCGGCTGGCCGACACCGAGGAGCGCGCCGAGGAGGACCGCCGCCTGGCCCTGCGGCTGCAGCAGGCCATCACGCCCCAGTCGGCTCACCCGGTGGAAACCCCGGGCCTGGAGATCGCGGCCCGGTACCGGCCGGCCGGCCCCGGCAGCCTGGTCAGCGGCGACTGGTACGACACGGTGCTGCTGCCCAGCCAGCAGATACTGCTGACGGTCGGCGACATCGCGGGCCATGGCATGGACGCGGTCACCGGGATGGTGGCCCTGCGTAACTGCCTGCGCGGCCTGGCCATCACCGGCGCGGGACCCGGAGCCCTGCTGGGCTGGCTGAACAACATTGCCTGCCATCTCACCGACGGCATCATCGGCACCGCCGTGTGCGGGCTCTACGATCCGCAGCGCCGCGTCCTGCGCTGGGCCCGGGCCGGCCACCTGCCGCCCGTCCTCGTGCGCGGCGGGGTGGCGCGGGAGCTTGCTCTCCCGGACGGAATCCTGCTCGGCGCCGATCCCGGCGCCTCCTATCAGGAAGTCACCACGGCCCTGCAGACCGGCGACGCCCTGGTGCTCTACACCGACGGCCTCATCGAGCGCCGCGACGAGGCCATCGACGTCTCCCTCGAATCGCTGCTGTGCAGAGCCCAAGCGGCCGACGGCGACATCGGCCGCTTCGCCGATGACCTGCTCAGCCAGGCCAGCTCCGACACCAGCGACGACGCCTGCCTGGTCGCCGTCCGGGTGCGCTGAGCCGACTGTCCCACCGGTCTCAGCGAGCGGTCCAGCCGCCGTCGACGGGCAGCGCGCCGGCCCGGCCGGCCGAACCGGTAACGTGCGGAGGGTGGATCACAGACGACTCGGCCGGACCGGCCTTCAGGTCTCCAGGCTCTGCCTGGGCACGATGACGTTCGGACTGCAGCGCGACGAGGCGACCGCGGTCGCCATTCTCGAGCGGGCGGCCGACGGCGGCATCGACTTCATCGACACCTCTGACGCCTACCCGCTGGGCGGGGACCTGTCGACCCGGGGAATCACCGAGGAGATCCTCGGGCGCTGGCTGCGCGGGCGGCGGGACCGCTTCGTCGTGGCCACCAAGTGCTTCGTCCCGACCGGCCCGGCGCCGTTTGACGCCGGCAACTCCCGCAAGCACATCATGGCCGCCGTCGAAGCCTCGCTGCGCCGGCTGCAGACCGACTACATCGACCTCTACCAGCTGCACGGGTATGACCGCGAGACGCCGATCGACGAGACGCTCAGCGCCCTGGACAACCTCGTCCACCAGGGCAAGGTCCGCTACATCGGCTGCTCCAACTTCCTGACCTATCAGCTGGTCCGGGCCATCGGCCGCAGCGAGACCCTCGGGCTCGCCCGCCTCGACTCTGTGCAGCCCCGCTATAACCTCCTCTTCCGCCAGATCGAGCGGGAGATGCTGCCGTTCTGCGGCGAGGAAGGCGTGGGCGTTATTCCCTATAATCCGATCGCGGGCGGGCTGCTGTCCGGTAAGCACTCCGCCACCGAGCCGCCTCCCGAGGGCGGCCGCTTCACCCTCGGCACGGCCGGGAAGATGTACCAGGAGCGCTACTGGCACGATCGCGAGTTCGCCACGGTCGAGACGCTGGGCGAGCTGGCCAAGGCGGCCAGGGTGAGCCTGGTCACCCTCTCGGTGGCCTGGGTGCTGGCGAACCCGGCGGTCACCGCGGCCATCATCGGAGCTAGCTCTCCCGAGCAGCTCGATGACAGTCTGGCGGCCGCCGAGTTCCACCTGGATGACGACCTGAAGCGGCAGCTCGACGCCCTGACCCGCGAGTACCGCATGGGCGACGCGCCCCGGTAGCCGGTGTGAACGGGCCGCCGGGCTCAGCGGAGCGGGCTGAAGGGGGCGAGGTCGAGGGGCAGGGGCAGGCCCAGGGCGGCCCGGGCGGCCAGCAGTCCCGCGTACGGGCCCATGGTGAGCCCGGTCGCGCCGAGGCCCGTGGCCACCACCAGCCCGTCAGTTCCCGGCACCGGGCCGAGCAGCGGCCGGAGGTCGGGGCCGACCGGGCGGAACCCCACCCGGGTCTCCAGGTACGTCCCCGAGCCGAGGCCGGGGGCGACCGCCAGCGCCTGCGCCAGCACCTCCGCCAGGCCGCTCGGCGTCACCCGGAAGTCGAAGCCGGAGCCGGCCTCGCGGGTCGCGCCCGCGACTACCCGGGAGTCGTCGAAGGCCACCAGGTAGTGCCCGGTTGCCGAGGGCAGGATCACGGGCCAGTGGCTGGTGTCAGCCGGGTCCATGGAGATGTGCGCGATCTGCCCGCGCTCCGGGCTGACCGCGACCCTTACGCCGGCCGGCCGGAGGAAGGCCGTCGTCCAGGCGCCCGTGGCCGCCACGACAGCGTCAGCCTCGATGAGCTCGCCGTCCAGGATGACGCCGACGGCGCGCCCGGACCGGCAGGCCAGCGCGGCCTGACCCGTCCTGGTCACGGTCCCCCGCCGCCGCGCTGCCCCGATCAGGGCGGCCGCCATGCGCCGGCCGTCCACCCGCGCGGCGCCTTCCAGGTAGACCGCCGCCGAGCCCGGCGCCAGCGGCGGGAACAGGCGCTGCGCCTCGCCGCCGCTGACGGCCCGGACCTCGCCGATCTCCGGCGCACCGGCCCGCCGGGCGGTGATCCGGCGGACTGCCTGGCGCTGCTCGTCGTCGCTGCCGGCGATGATCAGGGCCCCGACCTGCCGGTAGGACACATCGGGCGAGCCGAGCTCGGCGAGCTCGGCCACCAGCGGGGGGTACTGGCGCGCGGCCGCGCAGGCGAAGTCGTACCAGGCCAGGTCGTCCGCCCGGCTCGACCAGGGGCAGAGGATGCCCGCGCCCGCCGCGGTGGCCTGGCCCGGCAGCGCGGCATCTATCAGCGTGACGTCCGCGCCCAGGCCGCTGGCCGCGAAGGCACAGGCGGCGCCGACGATCCCCGAGCCCGCAACCACCAGCCGCATGAACCCTCCCGGAGGGCCTTATTCCGCATCTGCGCATTCCGCATCTCGGCGCCGCGCACGCAAACCCGCCATCGCCGGCACTCAGCGATGAGTCTGTCACCGTGGCGTCGTCAGTACGGAAAAGCTTGTTCCCGGCAAGGAGGACTGATGGACGGCAATGCGCTGACCACGTGCTTGTGGTTCGACACCGAGGCCGAGGCCGCGGCCAACTTCTACACCAGCATCTTCAAGGACTCCCGGCTCGGCGGGATGAGCCGCTACGGCGACACCGGGCCGGGCGCCGCGGGCACGGTCATGACGGTCGAGTTCGAGCTCAACGGCCAGCGGTTCGTCGCCCTGAACGGCGGCCCGGAGTACACCTTCAGCGAGGCCGTCTCGTTCCAGATCCCGTGCGCGGACCAGGACGAGGTGGACTACTACTGGAGCCGGCTGTCGGCGGGCGGCCAGGAAGTGGCCTGCGGCTGGGTGAAGGACAAGTTCGGCCTGTCCTGGCAGGTCATCCCGTCGGTGTTCTTCGAGATGATGAGCGACCCGGACCCGGACAAGGCCAGCCGGGTCATGTCGACCATGCTCACGATGACCAAGTTTGATGTGGCCGCGCTGCAGAAGGCCTACGCCGGATAGACAAGTAACGCCGCGGAGCGACCGGGCCGCCCGTCCGCCGGAATCGGTTAGTCGGTGGCCAGCTCCTGCCACGTCCGGCCGCTGCGCACGCTCGCCGGCCGCTCGGCCACGATGTCCGAGCCCGGCCGTGCGTGCTCGTCCCGGGTCTTCACCAGGATCCACCGGCGCTGGCCGGTGCGGGTCAGGGCGAATTTCCCGGACAGCTTGCTGCCCTCCAGGAGGGCCGTCAGATGGCCGGGCTCATCGCGGGTGATCTCCGCGGGCCCTTCGTCCCAGATGATCACCGCGCCGCTGCCGCGCGCCTGATCGTGGACGCCCTCGAAGTCACCCGCGGCGATGGTGTGGTCCTCGACTGGCACGGCCAGCCGCCGGACGCCGGGATCCAGCGAGGGTCCCTTGGGCACGGCCCAGGAGCGCAGCACATCACCTACCCGGATCCGCAGGTCGAAATGCAGCGTCGTGGCGTCATGCAACTGGACCACGAAATGCGACGCCGGCACCGCCCGACCCTACCGCCGACCCGCCCGCAGGGTCGTCAGGTGCCGCCGGCGCGGTCAGCGGTCGGCCGTCCAGCCACTCGGCACAGGACCTGGATTCAACCGGGCCGAGTTCCAGTTCACCGGGCAAGTCTTCGGCGAACACGAGCTCAGCGGCGGCCTCCAGTTCGCTGCGGAGCAGATCGGCGGGGCCAGTTGCCTCGAATCCCAGGGACCACCAGTCCTGGCCACCCGTGCGGATTTCGGTGAGTTCCACCTGGCAGCCCGGCTCGCGGTCCAGCCCAGGAGCAAGCGCCACGATCGGCCCGCTGGCCATGGAGAACCGGCTGATGCGCCGTCTCTTGTTTACTGGCCTTCAGCATGCCGGGCTGCCATTGTCCTGCCTGACCGAGCTAGAGGGAAAGGACCACTTCTGCCAGGACTCCATCCGTCCGCGGGCGCGGCCCGCTACCTCGAGGATTCCCGGGCTCCCGCGGAACAGCTTAACTTCCAGGGGGCCGCCCCCTCGGACCTTCACCGACCGCCCGTGCAACTGCGGATCCAGGAAATAAGTGTCCTCGCGTGACTCCGTCGCGGCCGGGAACCGCCCGAACCATCCGGCCACCGCGGTCTCCAGCTGGCCCGGGAAGACCCAGCGCGCCTCGAGGCTGCGGACTCCGTCGGAGGCAGCGGCGGCGCTGAGGTCAGCGAGTGCGTCAAAGAGGGGCGTTTCGGCAGTCATGGAACTCTCCCCTGGTTACTGCGAATGCGATCCTGGTGGCGTCGCTGGATATGCCAGCAGTTCACCGGTGATCCTCAGCGGGGGCATCACCCCCGATGAGTGAATTGCCTGCACCGCGCCAGCATGCTGTCAATGCGCCTCAGGGACGGACGAGAGCGGCGAGCAGGGCCTGCAGCTTCAACTGGGTTTCCTCCAGCTCGGTGCCGGGACGGGATCCGGCCACCACGCCGACGCCGGCGTACATCGAGGCGTGATCGCCGTCCACGTCAGCCGACCTGAGCCCGATGGCCCAGCTGCCGTCCCCGCGGGAATCCATCCATCCCACCGGGCCGGCGTACCGGCCGCGGTCGAAGCCCTCGACCTCGCTGATGTAGGCCAACGCCTCGTCGGTGGGCGTGCCGCCGACCGCCGGCGTGGGGTGAACCTTGGCCACGAGCTGGAGGGCGCTGGGCACCCGCAGGCCGGGATGCGGGCGATCGTAACCGGACGGCACTGACTGACTCCCGCCGCGGCCGGGGCCGCCAGGGCTGCCGCACAGCCGGGCCGGTGCGTCCGGGACGGCGGTCAGCAGGCCGCTCAGCCGGGTGGCCAGGTGGGACACGTTGCGCAACTCCAGCACGGTGGGCTTGGCGGGCACGTCCAGGCTGTCGCAGAGCGGCCCCAGGGTGCGGCGGAGACCGTCGATGACGTAGGCGTGCTCCCGGCGCTCCTTGGCAGAAGCAAGCAGCCCGGCGATCAGCGCCTCGTCGGTGGCCAGGTCACCGCTGCGGCCGATGGTGCCGGCCAGGGGATGGCTGGCGACGTGGGCGCCGCGGCGCTCGATCAGCAGCTCGGGGCTAGCGCCGAGGAAGCCACCGACCCTGAAAACCATGCACGTCGGGTACAGGGCGAGCAGCCTGGACAGCACATCGGAGGTGACGAACGGGCGATTGGCCGTCACGTCGACCCGGCGGGCCAGGACGACCTTGCCCAGCGCTCCGTCGGCGATGCGAGCGACGGCGCCGGCCACCAGCTCGCCCCAGGCCTCATGGTCCATTACCGATGCCAGGGTGAACTGGCTCGGCGCTGGCCGGGAGTCAGTGAACCCGCCGAGGGCGTCAGCGGCCATCCTCTCGGCTAGGCGGGCGGCGGACGGAGCCCCTCCCCGGCCGGCGACGGTGGTGATCCATGCTTCGCCATCGCAGCGCCCGATCACCACGCGAGGGACGACGAGTACCCCGGGCGCGTCCCGCGCGAACGGCAGCGCTCCCAGAGCCATGGCCCCGGTTCCCGGTCCGGCCATGTCGTCGCTGCGCCGGATGGCGGCCAGGCTGGCGGCCACCCCGGCCACCGCAGCGGTGTCGGTGAGACCGCGGGGAAGCTCAATGCGCAAGGCGACGCCGCGCCCGGCCAGCCCGAAGCCCTCGTGCTGCCACAGGACGCCGTCGCCGCCGGCAGCGGCCAGGAGGGCAACGTCTGCGGCGTCGATGCCGGTTCCCCTGCCGGCCAGGCGGACCGTCGTGGCTGCGAGGAAGTCCGCTCCCGGCGTCATGGCGCTGGTCATGCTCACTCCCTGTCAGTCAGGCGATTCGATCATGGTCAGGTACTGCCTGGACCGCACGGCCGCAGCGGTCAGGTCAGCAGGCGCACCAGCCCGCTGACCGCCATGTAGGCGCCGACGAACATCGCGATGGCGGCCATGAGCTGCCGCGCGTGGCTCATCAGCTATTTCTGAATGTGCTGTAGCCGTGCCTTGGTCGCCTCGGCCCTGATCTCCAGGAACACGAACGGGATGATCACGGGGGAACGGGTACCTTCCGCCGGCCGTGCAGGCGGCCGGTTGCCACCAGGGCGCCGATGGCCAGCAGCGGGACGCCGAGGACCAGGTCGAGGCCAGCGCTGACCGAGCCCTGGGTCTTGACGGCATCGGCTTGCAGGACGAACACGTCCAGCAGGCCGACCGTCGGGCTCATGCCCATGCCGCCCAGCAGAAAGCCCGCGAACATCAGCCGCGGCCGCGCGTTTTCCATCAGCAGCAGGTCAACGGCGAACAGCTTCGGATTCAGCGCCGCCACGAACGCCAGCCCGAAGAACGCCGCGTTCATCGCTGCTCAGCCGGCATCGTAATCGTCTGCTCCCATCGCCTGTCGGTGACCCGCCCCTGGCTGGCTATTGCGGCCCGCTGGGCGCCGCCAGGCGATTCGCCAGCCCGCCCGCGAATTTCCGTGCCGCCTCCAGGTGGTAGTCCTGGAGGTTGGTCGGCGGGATCTTGATCCCGAGGTATCGCTGCCGGTAGTCGCCCGACCCGAGGTAGCTCAGCAGTGACAGCAGGGAACGGACCTGGCCTCCCTGGTAGCGGAAGTGAATGCCGTCGGCGAAGACGCCGTCGCGCGCCGTGCCGAGTCTCCGCACGGTCTTGAGGTTGTGTTTCCAGTACCGGCGGCAGCAGACGGCGGCGGCGAAGGGCTTCCCCTTCAGGACCTGGCCCGCGGTGTCGGACTGCAGGAAGGAGCGGACGGGAACGTCGGTCGACAGCCACCAGGTGGGAGATCCGATGACCACCAGGTCGTAGTCCCGCTCGGTCACGACGTCGGGGACGTGGATCTTCGCTGGGCGGCGGCGGGGTGACTCCGCCGGGATCATCCCCACGAGCTCGCGGAACGGGTGCGGCATGGGAAACTCCTTGAACCGCCCGGCGTAGCGCGGGTCGGTGAACTCGATCGCGGCCAGGGTCACCTCACAGCCGCGGTCGCGAAGCACCCCGGCCATCGCCTCGACGATCTTCAGAGTCTGCTGGGTGTAGGTGTAGTAGACGAACAGGACGGAGGGCGCTTCTGCGGAGTCCATGTTGATCCTTCCTCGGCACGGTCCTGACGGCGCGCCAGGTCAGCAGTTAGGTAGTCACGGTCCGCGACTCTGGCGCTGGGCTGGCCGCTCGGGCTCGGTGGCCGATCTCGACGGCCACGGCGAGGGGCAGGATGAAGTCGACGAGCGCGAAGGTGAGGGCGGGGCCGAGGTAGGTCGGATTGCCGTGCAGCTGCGCGCCGATGATGATCAGTCCCAGGGATGCGAAGCGGAAGACCGAGACCAGGCCGGTTGTCGTGCGGACCTCAGTGCTCCTGCCGCCTAGCAGCAGGCCTAGCAGCAGGCCCAGGACGCCGGCGACGATAATGATGACGATCGCGGTGACGATGACCCACGACCCGAACATCGACACGATCGTGCTCCAGTTCGCCGTGATGCCGGTCGCCAGCGCGACGACCAGCGCCAGGTTGGCCGCCTTCACCAGCTCGGGCTGCCAGTTCCTGGCGTGGTCGGCGTAGCGGGCGCGGATGAGCAGGCCGACGACCAGCGGCAGGAGCACCAGCGCGAGCAGGCTCTTCACGATGTCCCAGGCGCTGATCGACGCGCCGGTGACGACCTGCCCGGCCCACACCGGCACGGCGACGATGTTGACCAGCTGGAGTACCACGACCACCGACACGGCCAGCGGCAGATCCGCCCGCCTGGCCAGCTGAGCGGCCTTCAGCGACGCTGCGCTGCCCGCGCCGATCGTCGCCAGGACCAGCCCGGGCACGTACTTGCTGCCCATAGGCGATAGTTCGGCGATGCCCCACGCGGCGGCCGGGATCACGACCGCGTTCAGCACCACCATGGCGATGACCAGCACGACGCGGTGCAGGGGGGCGACGAGCTGGCCGACAGTGAAGGTCATGCCCAGGGACAGGACGGTGGCGCCCACCGAGATGGCGATGCCAGCGTTGAACAACGCGGCCAGGAGCTGCTGAGCAGTCACGCCGTTCCTCCCGTTTCAGAACGCGGCCTTCGCGAGGGGACCGGCTCTGGCTCAGTCCTCGCTTAGCCGCCCATGCCTGCTTGTGCTTCGGCGAGTGCGGCCTTGAGCTTCTTGGCGCCGCCACCGTCGACATGAGCGACCGACTTGCGCACCGCGCTGGCGAGCATCGCGTCAACTTTGTCGGCTTTGCTCCGGTCGTAGATCGCGACGATGCCGGCCGAGCCCGGTGGCAGCGCGGCGCCCATCTTCTCCTCCAGGCCGCTTTCCACCCGGTGCCTGGCGAACTTGCCGATCAGGGCGCCGGCGGCGCCGCCGACGACCACTGATGCCAGCAGGGGCGGCGCGAGCAGCCCCACGACCAGCCCGACCCCGCCGCCGATCTCCAGGCCCTTGCGCCCCAGGTGGTCACCGGTCTCGGTGATGGTGACGTGGCCGTCGGCGTCGTTGGCGACCAGGGCCACGCCTTCCACCTGGAGCTGCTTGTCTGCGACGAGCTTCACGAGTCCGTCGAAGTCCTTGCGGGCCAGGTCGGGGATCAGGTATGCGGCGATGACGACGTCGAACTCGGTGTCGCTCATTGCTGTCTCCTTGGCTGCGACTCGATGGTGCTAGGCATTGATGCCGCGGGCAGTGTGGGCCTGCTGCGCGTGCGCGTGGAGCGCAAGCTCGTCCTTGCCGTCCAGGTGCGGAGCGACGTCGAAGACGACCTTCTTGACCGTGCCGGTGAACGCGAACGGTGCCTTGTCGGCGTAGCCGCGGTCGACGACCAGGCCGTTGTCCTGCCCGACGTCCAGGCCCGAATAGCCGCTGAATCCGAACGGCACCGTGTGCTCAAGCCGGCCGCTGCCCACTTGCTCGCCGTTGACGTAGAGCGTGACCTCACCGGGGGTGGCGGGCTTGGCCTCGTCCGCTGCGAAGGTCATCTGCACGTTCACATCTCCGGCCGGCACCTCGCCTGCGGATTCCTGCTGGTACTGGAACACGCCGAGGAACGCGTAGGTGTGCTTCAGCTTCCCGTCCTGGATGAAGAGCGCGAATCCTCCGAGGTGGTTGGCGTCGGCGACGATCACTCCCTCGGCGCCGCCGTCCGGGATGTGCAGGTCCGCGCTGATCGTGTAGGAGTGGTTGTAGATCCGCGGGACGCACCCGGGGGCCACGTTCTGCACGTTCCCGTGGTAGGTGGTGGTCGTCTGCGTGCCGAGCGGCGGCAGGATGCCGAAGAAGGGGGAGAACCCGGCGAGCAGGGGCTTGATGTTGTACTTTTCTGCCTCTTCCCAGAACAGGGCCTGCAGCTCCCTGACCTTCTCCGGGTTGCTCGCTGACAGGTCGTTCGCCTGGGAGAAGTCATCGGGCAGATAATACAGCTCGACCGGATCGTCATCGGGATTCCAGACGCCGGGCGCGAACCGCTTGAGCAGCTCGGGGTCCAGGCGCCACGGCGTCCGGGGCATCCTCATCGACAGCCACCAGCCGTCCTTGTACATCGCCCGGTTACCGAAGTTCTCGAAATACTGCTGGGTGTGGTGCTCGGAAGCGCCCGGATCGGCGAGCGAGTCGGTGAAGGTCACGCCCGTCATGGGCTGCTGCTCGACGCCATCGACCAGCGTGGGCTGCGGAATCCCCGCGATCTCCAGGATCGTCGGGCCAATGTCCGTCACGTGCGTGAACTGCGACCGCAGCGCGCCGTCGTCGGTGATACGCGCCGGCCAGCGGATGACCAGCGGGTTGCGCGTCCCGCCGAGATGCGAGGCGACCTGCTTTCCCCACTGGAACGGCGTGTTCCCGGCCCACGCCCAGGCGGTGGAGTAGTGCGGGTACATCATCTCGGTGCCCCAGGCCTCCAGGCCGCCCCACTTCAGCGCGAGCTGCATCTGCTCCTCGTCAGTCAGCGGAAGCCCGTTGACCATCGTGCCCTCATTGAACGTGCCGGTCGGGGTGCCCTCCAGGCTGGCGCCGTTGTCACCCCAGATCCAGATGATGACCGTGTTGTCGAGCTCGCCCATCTCCTCCACGGCGTCCAGAAGCCTGCCCACATGGTGATCGGCGTTTTCCGAGTAGCCCGCGTAGACCTCCATCTGATGCGCGAACAGCCGCTTGCTGTTCTCCGAGAGCGAGTCCCAGGCAGGCATCTCCGCATTGCGCGGCGTCAGCACGGCGTCGGCCGGGACCACGCCGAGCTTCTTCTGGCGCTCGAACGTCTCCTCGCGAAGCCTGTCCCAGCCCTGGTCGAACTGGCCCTTGTACTTCTCGGACCACTCCCTGGCGACGTGATGCGGCGCGTGGCTGCAACCAGTCGAGTAGTACAGGAACCATGGCTTCTGCGGGTCGTGGCCCCGGACGCCATGGATCCAGTCGATCGCCTGGTCGGTCATGGCCTCGGGGAAGTAGAAAGGCTTCCCGTCCTGGCCTTCCTGGACTCCGATGAACTTCTGGTTCTCGGCGATCATCGTGTCGTACTGGCCGGCCTCGGGAGCCAGGAAACCCCAGTAATAGTCAAAGCCCCAGGCGTTGGGCCAGTGGGTGAACGGGCCGGCCGGCCCCTGCTCACCCTCGGGCGTCAGGTGCCACTTGCCGATCCCTGCCGTCGAGTAGCCGTTCGCCTGGAGAACTTTCGGGAACGGTGCCGCGTCCCTCGGCAGCATGGCCGAATAGCCCGGGAAGGCCCCCGAGAACTCCGGGATGCCGCCCATCCCGACCGCGTGGTGGTTTCGTCCCGTCAGCAGCGCAGCCCTGGTGGGCGAGCACATCGCCGTCACATGGAAACGGTTGTAGCGCAGCCCTTGCGCCGCCATCCGGTCGTAATTCGGCGTGGCGACAGGGCCGCCGAACGTCCCCGGGTTACCGAAGCCCGCATCGTCGATCAGCACCAGCAGCACGTTCGGGGCTCCCGCCGGGGGCTTCACATGGCCGATCAGCCCCCAGTCCGGCTCCGAGCCGCCGAGCGTCTTGTCCGCGACGCCAGCAAACGGCGGGCGGCGGATGGGCAGCACGGTCCGGTCAATCTGATCACTCATGTCAACCTCTCACGATCCGTCATCGACTGCGGCGTCGAACTCGGCTGGCCCGGGCGCGCCCGGCAATGCTGTTCGTCCTGATCCCCGGACCGGTCGCAGAACGGAGGAACGGGCCTGGCATCTTAGATTCCGGTGGTGGCCTGGGCCTTGCCGTCTTTGACGGCGGCCTGGAGCGCGGCGTAGTCGAGTTCGTTCTGGTCGGCGTAGATTTCGGCGAAGTCGGCGACGGCCTCATCGAACTCGGCGGAGCCGCCGAGGTAGGCGGCCAGCGCGATGCGGTCCCCGGAGCGGGCGTGCGCGCGGGCGAGGGTCCATCCGCACAGCCGGGCGTAGGCCGTCATGCCCGGAGGGAGCATCACCTCGGTCGGCACGGAGAATTTCCAGTCCCGCAGCTGGCGGACGTAGAAGTCGCGGTCCACCCCGTCCGGGCCGGTGATGCGGGTCCAGCCCAGGAAGATGTCGCTCTGGGCCTGCTGCAGGTGCTGCCCGGCGACGACCCGCTCGCCCTGGTTACTGTACTGGCTGCGCCCGCAGTACTGGGCGAGAACCGACGGCTGGGCCTCCTTGGCCTGCAGGAACAGCGGCTCGACGCCGTCGGCGGCGTCCATCAGCAGGATCCAGGCACGGGTGCCGACGCTGCCGACCCCGACGACCTTGCGGGCCACCTGGACCAGCGTGAACTGCTCCAGCAGGTGCCGCCGGTCAGACTGCAGGGTGCGCCGGTACTTGCCCAGGACGCCGCGGACCTGCTCGTAAATCGCGTCGGCCTGCACATCGGCGAAGACCTCCTCCACCGGGACGATCGTCGGAGGGGTGCTGATGATCCGCCGCCGCCCGTCGGTCACGGTGGTGAGCTTGCCCAGCGCCTGGGTGCTGTCGCGGGTGTGCGCCTTGGCCATCAGCTTCTCGAACGCCTTAAGCTTTTTCGCATTGACCCCGGACCTGAACTGCCCGATGGCCGGCTCGATGTCCAGGTGCGCATACCAGACATCCAGGAACGGCTGCTCCGCGAACCCCCGCATGGCCAGGCGGTAGCCTTCTGCCGCCGCGAGAGCGGCCTTGCGGCGAGCCTTGGCGGGAAAGCCGTTGTCCCGTCCGGCCACGGCCAGGCTCGCGGCCAGCCGCTTGACGTCCCACTCGAACGGTCCGGGCAGGGTCTCGTCGAAATCGTTGACATCGAAGACCAGGTTCCGCTCCGGCGAGGCGAACGCGCCGAAGTTCGACAGGTGCGCGTCCCCGCACAACTGCACCCGCAGCCCCGAGGCGGGCGTGCCGGCCAGGTCCGCCGCCATCGGCAGCGCAGCGCCCCGGTAGAACGTGAAGGGGGACACCAGCATCCGCCCGTGCCGGACCGGTACCAGCTCCGGCACCCGCGACTCCGCCTGGCCCAGCAGCAGCCCGATCGGATCGCGTGACCGGCCCGGCCGGAACTCGGCATGCGAGTCCAGCGAGGCCACCGCCCTCGCGTCTTTGCCCCTGGCCACCCGGTCCGCGCGGCTCAAAGGCTCCGCCTTCCCGGCCCTCGCAGTCCCCCGCACAGCAGCCCGCGCGCCAGGCTTCCGCTTCGCCGCACGATCAGCCGTTACCGCCATGACCACTCCCCTCCGGACCGCAGCGGCATAAGCCGCTGGCCGTTTCCTCCCACGGCGGCTTCCGTCGTGTTGGTACAAGACAAGCCCACCGCTCGGATGCTGGCATCCCCCTTACAGGGTGAATCACGGCATTCGCGGCAGCTCAGAATTCGAGGGTCCGGGTGACGGCGGCGCGGTTCGGCGGCAGCGAACATTACGGCTTCCGGCGGCGACACTCTGTCAACCCTGGTGATAGTTCTCCAAGGTGATGGACGCCAGCTACCGGGCGCCGTGGGTGTGGCGGAGGGCCATCCTCGCTGCCGGAACGGGCAGCCGGCTCGCTCGCCGAAGGTGAGCAGGCTCTTCTCGCACATGCAGGCCAGCCCGCTCATAGAGGAGCCTTTGCCGTGCTTGACCGGATCTATGGCATGGGAAGATCATGGGGGGACCGATCTTTCTGGGGGCGCATCGGGACATGGCCAGAAGCGATGCGCGGACGCCGGATGGCCGGTCGATGCGGCCGGGCGGGCCAGCGTTCGACCTAGTCGCGTCGAAGCTCCGCCGTCCTGTGATGCGGCCCGGGACCGTGCGTCGTTCGTTGCTGATCGAACGGCTGGCACGAGGCGGTTCCCGTCCGATTGTCTCGGTGGTGGCGCCCCCGGGTTACGGGAAGACGACGCTGCTGTCGCAATGGGCCGAGCGCAACGGTCAGGCGTTTGCGTGGGTGTCGGTCGAGGAGCCGGACAACGATGCGAAGGTCTTGCTCACCTACATCGCGCAAGCGCTCGATGCGGTGGAACCGATCGATGAGCGGGTGTTCGACGCGCTTGCGTCCCCGGTGAGTTCGGTGCCCGGCTCGGTTGTCCCGCGGCTGGGGGCGGCGTTCTCGTCGATGACCTCGCCGGTTGCGCTTGTCCTGGATGACGTGCACGCACTGCGCAACTCCGAATGCCGGTCCGCGCTGTCGGTGCTGGCCGATCACGTGCCGGGCGGCTCGCGGCTGGCGCTGGCCGGCCGGGCCGAGCCGCCGCTGCGCATCGCGCGGCTCCGCGCCGAGGGCCGGATCCTGGAGATCGGCCCCAAGGATCTGTCGCTGACCTCTGATGAGGCGTCATCGCTCTTTCGCAACGCGGACGTGGCGCTCGGCGAGGATGAGGTCGCCGAACTGCATCAGCGGACCGAGGGGTGGCCGGCCGGGCTGTACCTCGCGGCGCTTTACCTCAGGGAAGGCGGCCCCCTGGCCGGGGCGGCGGTCTCCTTCGGCGGAGATGACCGGCTGGTGAGCGAATACATGGAGTCGGAGTTCCTGTCGCGGATCTCCCGCCGGCAGCGGGCGTTCCTGACCCGGACCGCGGTGCTGGAGGGCATGTCCGGCCCGCTGTGTGACGCGGTGCTGGAGGTGAGCGGATCCGCCGTGGCCCTGGCGGAACTGGCCCGGTCGAACTTGCTGCTGGTGCCGCTGGACCGCCGCGGGCAGTGGTACCGCTACCACCACCTGTTCCGCGACATGCTCCTGGCGGAGCTGGAACGCCTGGAGCCCGGCCTGATCCCGGTCATGCGGCGCCGCGCCGCCGGCTGGTGCTTGCGCAACGGTCTGACCGAGGAGGCGCTGGAGTACTCCATCGCAGCTGAGGACGCCGACCAGGTCGCTGGCCTGGCAGAGAAACTCGCGGTGCCGGCCCACCGGCAAGGCCGGGTCACGACCATCCAGCGGTGGTTCCGGTGGCTGGAGGGCCGGGGCGAAATCGAGGGCCATCCGATGGTCGCGGTGCTGGCCGCGCTCCTGTCCGCGTTGACGGGGCGACCGGTTGAGGCCGAGCGATGGGCCGGCGTGGTCGATCGCTGGCAGTACGGCGATCCGGCGCGGCCCGATGATCCTTCGGCCGAGGCGTGGGGCGCCCTGCTCCGGGCCTTCCTGTGCCGACACGGGGTGAAACAAATGCGCGCCGACGCCGACGAGGCCATGCAGAAGTTCGCGGCGGGGAACTTCGTGACGCCGGCACCCGCGATCCTGCAGGGGATCGCGCGCGTCCTTTCTGGTGACCTTGATGGCGGCGACGCGTCCCTTGAGGATGGTGTTAGCGTCGGAAAGGAAGTGGGCGCGCTCGAGGATGTCGCGCTCGCGCTGTGCGAACGATCGCTGGCGGCGATGGCAGGCGGCGAATGGGACCGGGCCGAGGCGCTTGCCGGGCAGGCAGCCGCCGCCTTGCACCGCGCCGGGATCGAGGAGAGCTACGCGACACCCCTGGTCAGCGCGGTGCAGGCCCGCACAGCCATGCATCGGGGAGACGTCCCGGCGGCGCGTCAGCACCTCGTCACTGGACAGCGTCTGCGGCATCTGCTGACCTATGCACTCCCCTACTTCGCCGTTCAGGCCCGGATCGAGCTTGCCCGCGTTCACCTCGCGCTCGCCGACCTCGCCGGGGCCAGAACGCTCATGCGGGAGATCGATGAGCTGCTCAGGCGCCGGCCCGGCCTCGGTAACCTGGCCGGCGAGGCCCGGGCGCTTCAGACCCAGCTGTCGAAGGAGCGCGGTCCAAGTGCACCCGGAGCGTCCGCGCTGACCGGTGCCGAACTCCGGCTTCTGCCGCTGCTCTCCACGCACCTGTCGTTTCCCGAGATCGCCGCCCAGATCTTCCTGTCCCGGAACACCGTCAAGTCGGAGGCCATGTCGATCTACCGCAAGCTGGGCGCCTCCACACGCAGCCAGGCGGTCGCCCGGTCCCGTGAGCTGGGGCTCCTGGAAGGGTGACGATCCCGTCGGGCAGATCGATTACTCGATCTGTCCGACGCGACCTGTTGTGCGGTGCTGGCGCGGTCTTCCGGGCTGGCATTATCGCTGAGTGATCTTCTCGGTCGTGAACCTACCCGCGGTACCTGCCACTTCATACAAATCGTGGGATGCGCGGGCCGCGCGGCTGGCGTTTCGTAGCAATAGCGCGAGGGAGGATCCCCTGGCAGCCGGACACGGTGGCCCGCGTCCCTGACGGGTGATCTCCTGCGTGGCGAGCGACCATCAGGCTGGCGGCTAGAGGGGACGGCGAGTTCCGATGGCGACCGATGTGGCCCAGCAGGTGGCGGCCCGTGCCAGCCGGTCAGCCGTTTCCGGTGGCAACCTGATCCTGGCAGCTAAGATCAGGGCGCCGAGCGTGCCTGACTGGGCCGTGCGGCGCCGGCGGATCACCGAGCTGATCGGCCAGGGTACGCGGTGGTGCCCGCTGACTGTTGTTACCGGTCCTCCCGGGGCGGGTAAGACGATGGCCCTGGCGTTGTGGGCGGCGGCGGAACCCAGGGCGGTGGCGTGGGTCTGCCTGGATCGCTACGACAACCGGCCGGAGGTGTTCTGGTCCTATGTGGTCGCGGCACTGCGCCGTTCCGGCATTGTCCTTCCGAAGGTATTGTCGGCCGCCGGGCGGGGGCGGGCGGCCGATCACGTGTTCTTGCTAGGGCTTGTATCGGCGCTGGCCGCCCAGGACCCGCCGGTGATCCTGGCCCTCGATGACTTCCATGTGCTAACTGACCCGAATGTGCTGCATGGGCTTGACTTCGTACTGCGGAACGTCGGGCCCGGCCTGCGCGTGGTGGTCTCCTCGCGGATGGATCCGCTGCTGCCGCTGCATCGTTACCGGCTTTCCGACGAGCTGACCGAGATCCGGGAACGTGACCTTGCTTTCACCGTCGCCGAAGCGGCCCTGCTCATGGTCCAGCACGGCAGCAGGGTGTCAGGGGACTCACTCGGGGACCTCACACGGCGAACTGAGGGCTGGGCGGCCGGCCTCCGCCTCGCCGCGCTCTCCATGGACGCTCATCCCGACCCTGACCAGTTCATCAAGGAGCTGATCACCGAGGACAGTGCCCTGACTGGCTATTTGGTGGAGGAAGTTCTCAACACCCAGCCGCCTGAGGTCCGGGAAGTCCTTCTGAGCACGAGCATCCTGGAGTATGTCAGCGCTGAGGCCGCCGCCGAACTGGCGGGCAACGACCAGGCCGCGGGGATCCTGTCGGCTCTGGCGCGGGCGAACACGTTCATACAGCCGATCGGGTACGGGTGGTACCGCTATCACACGTTGTTCGCGGAGGTGTTGCGTCTCAAGCTGAGGTGCAAGTATCCGAAACGGATCCCCGAACTGCATCGGCGAGCCGCTCGCATCTATGAGCGGAACGGCTCGCTCATCGACGCGATTCGGCACGCCGCTCAAGCGGACGACTGGCAGCTCGCCACCAGCATGGTCATCGGCGGCCTGGCGATCAGCTCGATTATTGAGCCGCAGGGCAGCCGGTCCTTGGCCGCCGAATTCCTGAGCATGCCGGACGATGAAGCCTGGACCGAGCCCCAGCCCTACCTGGTCTCCGCTGCAGCCGCGCTGGCCGCTGGCCAGCATGAATCCTCCGTCGCCGCGCTGGCTGCCGCGGAAGCCATCCTCGAGCGGCTTCCCGCCGATCAGGAGGCTCCGGGCCGGCTGGCCGCCGCGATGATCCGCCTCGCCGCTTCTCGTCGCGCTGGTGACCTTACGGTGGCCGCAGCGACCGCAACCCGCGCAGAGGTTCTGGTCAGCAGGATCTCGGGGGACAAGCTCGTCCGGCATCCTAAGATCAGCGCCCGAGTCCTGGCCAGCCGCGGGGCTGTCGAGCTGTGGTCAGGCGATTTCGAGAAGGCGACCAGTGTCCTGGATCTGGGGGTCGCTATCGCAACAGCTTCGGGTGCGGACTACGAACGAGCCGACTGCCTTGGGCATCTGGCGCTGGCGGAGACAATGCGCGGCTGGCTGTGCCGCGCTGCGGAGCTGGCCACCCTGGCGGCAGCGGCGGCCACGGCTGGCGGGGGGTATCCGGCTGTTCAGCAGTCGAACCCTGCGGCGCTCGTCGCACTGGCTTGGGTACACCTGGAGCGCAATGATTTGCGCGAGGCGCGCAGTCTTCTCCAGCAGGCGGACGCCGCCCTCAGCGCAAGCCCGGACAGGCTGATCGCGGCGGTGGCCTGCCTGGTAGCCGCACGTGCTGGCCTAGTCGAGGGACGCGCAGAAGCAGCCGCGCAGTGCGTGGCTAAGGCACGGTCCGGGTGGTATGTTCCGGGCTGGCTCGAGCAAAAGCTGAGCCTGGTCGAGTGGCGAGCATGCGTTGCCGCCGGCGACATGCGATCAGCGCTCGCCGCAGTCGAGCGGGTCGACTGCGATAGCTCGCTGGAGGCGGCGGTCATGCACGCGCAGGCTTGGGCGGCCGCCGGAGACACCAGCAAGGCAGCACGCGCGCTCGCACCCGCGCTAGCCGCCCATGGTGGGGCGTCCGAACGGGTACGGCTGCAGACCTGGCTAGTTGACGCCCATCTCAGCTACAACGGCAGCGACCGCGCGCGAGGCCATCGGTCACTTGCGTCCGCGCTTCGGCTGGCTCAACGTGAGCAGTTCAGGCTACCGGTCGTCATGGAGCGCGGCTGGATGACGCAGGTGCTACGGAGTGACCCTGGACTGGCCCACAGCTACGAGCGCCTGGTGGGCCAGACCCCGCGCAGCTATCACCGCCCGGCTCCGTTGGACCTCCCAGATCAGCCCGCGATCGTAGTGGTCGAGCCGCTCACTGACCGCGAGAGGGAGGTGCTGCGACACGTCTCAGGCATGCTGAACACCGCTGAGGTGGCCAGCGAGATGTACATCTCGATCAACACCGTCAAGACGCACCTCAAAAGCATCTACCGCAAGCTGGCGGTAACTCACCGCAGCGAGGCAGTCCGCCGAGCCCAGCAGCTTGAGCTGATCTGAGGTCACGATGATCCAGATATCGTCGGCGCCTGAAAATGCGTGCGTGTCCGTAGCCGATGCGTCCTAGCGGTCCAGGCCGAGTTCGTGCAGGCGAGCGACCGCCTCGCTGCGTGTCGATACCCCGAGCTTCCGGTACGCGGAGTACGCCTGCGTCTTGACCGTGTGAGAGGAAACAAACAGCCGCTCGCCGATCTCCCGGAACGAGAGATGCGTGGACAGGAGGGGCAAGAGCCGCATTTCAGCCGCAGTCAGTGCCGACGCACCGACGGTCCCTGCCTTGATCGTGGCGAGTCTGGACTTTAGCTGATCCGCTAGTTCGCGGAGTACGTCAAGGTCTGGCCTTTGCTGGAGAACGTCGTGGACTTGCATCAGGACCGCTGCGGCGCCACCGGAGTCGGCGAGTGTGATGTATGAGTGAGCCATCTCGAGAAGCGCCTGGGCTGAAACAACGGGCAGGGCGTAGGTGAGCAGGGGTCTCAGCCGAGAGGCACGCCCGAGGTAAGACCTTGCTTGGGAGATGTCTCCTTCATGCCACGCAGCCCGAGTCGCCCAGGCATAGACGAGCGCACTTGTCCAGTAATCCTCGAAATGCCCGGCCTCTACTATGGCGATCGCGCGGCGCGCGAGCGCCGTCACCTGGGGCCAGTCATCGAGTTCGGCTGCCACGTAGCACTGCTCGGCGAGGATGAGAGCGGCCAATGGCAAGGCGCCGGCGCTGGTCGCGACTTCGTATGCGCGAGCGAGAATAGGGCCAGCCTGGGCCGGATCATCCTCCAGCAGGTAGGAAATACCTTCGGTATACAGCATCGTCGCCCGGTACGGGCTGGCCGGACTCAGCCCCTCCCAGGCGGTCTGCGCATCCCGCCGCATCTCGCCGACGCCACCGCGGCACGAGATCGCGCGCAGGTATGCGAGTGTGCCCTCCATCGTGCTTCCGTCCGGAAGAATTCCCGTGGAGGACGCACGTTCGGCGGCGCCGACCCAGCGTTCGGCTTCGCCTGGCTTGCCGAGGAGAGCAAAGATCAACGAACCGTGCACAGCGATCGCGCCGTAGTGCTCAGCTGAGGTTATATCCCTGATCCACTCCATCCAGCGCAGCACTGTCTCGACCCGGCCACTAGCCCAGACCGGCTGGGCCAGGTCCAGAAGAAGACGGGCCACTCGGTCATAGTCTCCTGCCGCTTGGGCATGATCGATGGCAGTCTCAGGCATCGCGTTCGCCTCGAACCAGGCTGCCGCCCGGAAGTGGAGATCCTGGACCAGATCGGGCTCGCGGCGTCGAAGTTCCGACTGCAGCAACTCTCGGAGCAGATGATGATAGCGGTACCACTCGCGGCGGCGGTCGAGCGGGACCACCAGCAGATTCCCGTCCTCCAGCCGTTCTAGCACACGCGCAGATCCCGTCTCGGCCAGGATGGCGTCACAGACAGATCCGCACATCCTGTCCAGAACCGAAGTGCGGGTGAGGAACGACGCTTCCGCGCCTGAGACCCGGTCGAGGAGTTCAGAGCGAAGATAGTCGCCCATGAAGACATCGTCGCCAGTGAAAGTAAAGTCACCGCTTCTCTGCCGGGTGCCAGATTTCATGGCTAGCGCGGCGATATACAGCCCGGTGGGCCATCCCTCGGTCCGTTGCAGGAGATCGTGGATGTTAGCGTCACTGACCTCAGCGCCCGCGCCCTTCAGCAATGAGAACGCCTCCAGAGGTCCCATCGCTAGATCTTCGGCGGTGACTTCGAAGATGCCGCCCAGGGCACGCAAGCGCGCCGCTGGAAGAGGCACGTTGGCGCGTGAAGCCAGCGCGAACTGCCATTCAGGCGGGAGGCGCAGGCCGAACTCGGCGATCGCGCTTAGGCACTGCTTGTTCGTTACTGCCTCTGCATGGTCCAGCACCACTGTGACAGGCCGGCGCATCAAGGCGATGTCGGACACGAACTGGGGGACTGCGGTAATGCCGGCACCCGAGGAGGCCAGCGTCTGGAATATCTTCGGGTCCAGAGGCTCGATTCTGTCCAGCGCAACCGCAAGAGCGCTCAGCAGCACAACTGGATCGTTGTCCCCATCGTCGCAGGAGACCCACGCCACGCGCGGTCCGATTCGTTCGGCCCACTGCGCCAGAACCGTTGTCTTGCCATAGCCGGGTGGTGCGATCACCGTAATGACGGGCGCTTGGGCAGCAACAAGCCGATCGACCAGGGCTGTCCGGGCGACGATTCCCGGACGGCCCCGCGGGAACTCGAATTTCGAATTGGATAGCTCGAAGCTGAGTCTTGGAGCGGTCGCATGACCCCTGCCGGAGATAACGGACGTCACCAGTGACCTCCAGCCCCACTCTGCAGAACAGGCACCTGGACTTCAGGGTATTGCCCGGTTCGGTGAAGGGGCCAATCCAAGGTGCTTGCCATGGGCTGCGAGGGTCGCCTCCAGCATGCGCGACCCGCGGAGCCACTGAAGCCGGGACGGGATCTCGGAGTAATCCAGGCAGGGATCGCCACCGCAGCGGGGCCAGACAAGCTCGAATGCCTCGGTGTAGTCGCCTTCCATCCGGCCGTCCATGATGCCGACCCGGAGATGGCGGCACACAACGATGCGCAGAGCCGGGCGGGCTGACGGCTGAGAACTTTCTCCGCCAGGAAGCCGATTAGCGCGGCGGAACTCCCCCGCTGCTGTCTCCAAGGAGCAGCACCCGGCGCCAGGGACTCAGCCCGAACGCCAGCCTGAGAAGCGTCCTGCTCCGCAGCGCCTGTCGTCAGCGGCTCCCCGGGCAACACGGCCTGCCGCCGTCCAAGCGCCCGGCGGCCCAGTGCGGGGGCAGCACTCTGGCGGTTAGCCGCAGACTCGTCGGTGACGACACAGCAACATGCACTGCTCACTTGTCCCCCGGCAAGCAGTTGCGCGCGCTGTCGGGATCTAGGGCAGCGCCTATCTACTGGCCACTATCGCACGACACGACGGGCCTTGACTATCCAATCCGCCCGCACCAGCTCGTCTTCGCCCAGCTCGGAGACCAAGCCGCGCAAGCTTCAGACGGTCACCTACGAACGAGACTGCCCCGGCTTAAATTGACTCGGGAGCGCGCGTAGAAGGCGAGGTCGAGGCCTGTAGCCGAGTTCTGGCCTCACAGGGATCCGGTGAGAGCCGCAGCTAGGTGACGAGGTAGTAAATGCTGTTCGCGACCAGCCAGAAGCCGAGTACCAGGGACACGATGATGATGACCTGGTCAGTATGGGTATCGATCCAGTGCCGCATCCGGGCGAGGAACTGTTGCGCTGGTTCGGGGCGGAATCCGGCGTAGATCTCCAGCGCGAGGATCGAGGATGTGGCGATGACGCAGAACAGCACGAGCGCTAGGTAACTCTCCCAGGACGAGAGCTTGGCCTCGACGATGACCGAGACACCCGCAGCAACTAGTCCCCAGGGCTGGGTGAGCGGGGCGAGCCCGATGGCATACCACGGCGTCATGTGGTCGATGCCGGTCTGCCACCTGGGGGGCTTTTTCGGCGGTTTCGGCTTCCCCATCTTCCGGTAATGCCGGATCGCGATCACCAGCAGCCCGGCGCCGATGGCGAGCTTGGCTGCGAGTGCTGCCAGCGAGGGAGCCGTGCTGGGCTTCGGCGGCTTGTTCTGGGTGACGAGCACCGTGAACGCAATCACGATCACGAGTGACAGGAGCCAGCCGAAGATGAACGCGGCACCCTTCCGCACGCCGCCCTTGGACGCGAGAACAAGGATGAACGCGGTGAGCGGGATGGGTTCGAGCGTGATCGCCAAGCCGATGAGAACGAGGCTGAGGACGATCATTTGCGTCCCGATCTGCTGGCCCCGGCACCGCGGAGCGGCTTGAGCATGGAGCTGCCTGCGGTCATCGGGCTCAGCCGGACCGAGGTGCCCATCGACCCCGAGCGGTCCCTCAGCAGCCGCGAACTGCGCTGGAGCTGCAGGCTGCACGAAGATCTGCGCTCGCTGTCGCTACCGATCCGCACATCCGATTGCCCTGGGTTGCTCACCGGCGTCTCCTGGGCAGAACGAGCCACCGGTCCATCGACAGGGCGACATGACCAGCTGAGGAGCCGTCAGTGATCATCCGGTTCCTCCAGCGCGGCCGCAATGTCATACCCGAGCGCGGTCGCCACATCGGGAGCGGCGCAGACGACCCGACCGAGCCCGGCCACCGGGGCGATCGCCAGCAGCACGTCGGCGATCTCGTCCTCGGTCGCGCCCGCCGCCATCGCCCGGGTGGCGCTCCATTCCAGGCAGACCGCCGATGAGCCGATGACCACCGACGCCCCTAGCTGGAGCAACGCCGCGGTCTTGGGGTCCAGGGCCGATGTCCGGGCCGGGCCTAGCCTGAGCCCGGCCTGGTCTTGGACGAAGCCTTCGTCGATCATCGCCAGCTTGCGCAGGGTCTCCTGGAATCTCGCCCTCTCGCCCATGTGCCTCCGTTCGCTGTCGAGGACCATTCGACCTCGTGCGGGGGTGAGCTTCATCCCCCCGATGGCATGAAAGACTAGTCGTCGCCCTTCCAGGAATCCCAGCTCACGGGACCGGGCGACCGCCTGGCAGCGTGAGGCGGCAATCAGCGCCGATACTCCCTAAATGCTTGGACCGCGCTCATTCGACAGCCGGCCCGAAGCGCCCGGGCCACGCCGGCCATGGTCCCGGGCCGGGGGGACGCCTGAGCAGCTCATCGATCTCCCGCATGAGCGTCCTGGCACTTGGGATGGCTGTCCATGGCCTGCCGTCCGTGCCAGGTCCAGAAGCCGGGGCGGTCTCGTGCTCGCGAGATCTCGGCCTCCTCGACCGGCGAGAGGCGGCCTGTCCCTTTTCATCCCTTTGGGGGGATGCCGCTGCGCCCCAGGAGGTGGATCGTGATGGCGTCGGTAAGGGACCGCGGGATCAAGGTTCCGGCGATTGCGGAATGGGGGGTCACAATGACATCGGCAACCCATCAACCCGGACAGCGGCGCGGACGGGCGGCACGCGGAAGGCCACGGCTACGGCCTGGTCCTGTTCGCGGCCGTCCTGCAGCTGCTCGCCGCGGCCGGGGTGCTGGCAGGCAACCAGCTGGCTGTCAGCCAGGCTCACCCCGGAGAAGGCTGTGATGACCTGCCATCCCGTCTCTGGTGCCCGGCCGCGTGTTCTCCACCCTGACCCCGAAGGGAGGCAGCCATGACCACCGGACAGCAAGCACCCACGCCGAGCCCGCTAGGCCCGCTGGCCCGCTACGAAAAGAACCTCATCGACCGCATCACCGACTTCAACGACCCGCGGCAGGAGTGGCGGCGGCTGTTCTCCGAGCTGCTCGGCACCTTCTTTCTAGTGCTGGCGGCGGCCGGCGGGGGGATGATGGGCCACGCCTTCCCGGGGGTGATCAGCCACGGCGCCGCGGTCGTGGCGCCCGCGCTGACGGTCATGGCCATCATCTTGTTCATGGGCAAGATCTCCGGTGCGCACCTGAACCCGGCCGTCAGCATCGCCTTCGCCCTGCGCCGCGACTTCCCGTGGTGGCGCGTCCCGGGCTACGTCATCACCCAGCTAGCCGGGGCGACCCTGGCCGCCTTGTTCCTGCGCGCTGTCATCAACGTCTCGGCCAAGTACGGGAGCAACTACCCGGCCTCCGGCTACTCCGCCGGAGCCGCGTTCTGGATGGAATTCATCTTGACCGTGGGCCTGGTCAGCGTGATCCTGGGCACCGCCTCCGGGGCCCAGAACGTCGGCATCATAGGTGCCTTCGGGGTCGGCGGCTACATCGCCCTGGCCGGCCTGTGGGGCAGCCCTATCTCCGGCGCCTCGATGAACCCGGCCCGCACGTTCGGCCCCGACCTGGCCAGCACCACCTTTACCAGCTACTGGGTCTACCTCGCGGGGCCGATCGCCGGCGCCGTGGTCGCAGTAGGCATCGCCTTCGTGCTGCGCGGCCGCGGCGGCGACAAGCCCGCCGCCGGGGCCGCCCAGGGTGACCTGTTCACCGAGGTCTACGAGTCCGGCAAGTCCTGAGGATCCGGCAGTGGTCACCGCCAGCGCGGAGCGTGCTAATAAGCCCGTCATCCCCTCCCGCGAGAAGGAGGAATACCGGGTAGTGGTGCTGGCGAAGGCCGCCCGCTTGCTGGCCGGAGCTCTGGTGGTGCGCCTGATCCGCGCTTCCCGGCGACGCCCTGCCCGGCCCGGCGATGGGGACCGTGCAGTACCCGGCTGGCCTGACGCAAGCGCAGGCGTGCGGCAGCTGCGCGCGGGGCCGGCCGTGTCAGGAGCAGAAGGCGATGCCGACTGAACCGCCTCACAGCACGGTCACCGAAGGAGGTCGCACCCTTGAGGTGCGCTGGATCTTCCCGGGCCAGCTGGAGACCGCGGTTGCCGAATGGTTCGCACGCTTCCCGGCCGGGACGGAGTCGCGCGAGGACACCTATCTCCTGGGTCCGCGGTTGCGCGAGCTGTCGGTGAAGGTCCGCGGGGGCGGGGCGCTGGAGGTGAAGGTGTACCGCGGCAGCCCGGGAATCCTCGAGGTGGCCGGCCGGGCCCGCGGACGCATGGAGTCCTGGCAGAAGTGGTCCTTTCCCTTCTGCGCGCCCGTCCAGGACCGCGGCGAACCGGCCGACTGGAGGGCAGTACGCAAGAGGCGGCGCATTAGCCGGTTCTCGCGGGCCAGCGGGCCGCTCGTGGCGCGCGTCCCGGGGCCGGGCCAGCAGCCGGAGTGCAGGGTGGAACTCACCGAAGTTCGCGTGAATGGCCAGGACTGGTGGTCCCTCGGCTTCGAGGCGACCGGCGCCCCCCACCTGCTGCGCAGCGAACTCCAGGCCACCGCCGCGCTCGTGTTCGCCCAAGCCCTGCCCGGCGGCGCGCAACCTGGCACGGATGAATCCAGGTCCTTTGCGGAATGGCTCTGCCGGCAGCCGGGCGCCGGCAGAGTCGCCGACGCCTGAAACTGCCCCTTCGCCTG
>Ga0208219_1000084_pt1 | contig 41559 bp, 41 predicted proteins | sample NGESurshal072012_7_FD_184469 | JGI IMG/M metagenome (GOLD analysis project Ga0208219, IMG submission 184469) | Arctic peat soil microbial communities from Barrow, Alaska - NGEE Surface sample 53-2 shallow-072012 (SPAdes) | ecosystem: Environmental > Terrestrial > Soil > Wetlands > Peat ... | reverse complement strand
AGTCATGCCATCGGCATCTGGGGTCGGAACCATGATTGCTATCACGCGAGGGGTCGTCGTAACAGTGTTGCTCGCCGGTGCGGTGGCGGGCACGGCGGCGTTCCCGCGATTCTTCGCCGGGCCCGGCGGAGGGGAAGCGCCCTCCTTCGCCCTGCCGTCGGCGGCGGCGCAGCCGGCCATCGTCCGCGCGCTCGCGCTGCCGGCGCCGATCGTCGTCACGCCGCTCGCGCTGCACCCGGTCGCGGCCGTCGTGGCCCTGCCGCCGAAGCCGCGGCCGATCGTCATCCGGCACGTGACGCCACCCACTCCGGCAAAGCCACCCGCACCCGCACCCGCACCCGCACCCGCACCCGCACCCGCACCCGCACCGGCGCCCGCGCCTGCGACCGCGACCGCGACCGCGACCTCCCCACCCGTCGTCATCGCGGCTCCCGCGGCTCCCGTCATCCGGACGGTGTCCGCCGACAAGACCGCTCCTTCGGCGCCCGTTGCTCCTCCGGCGCCTGATACCGACGACAAGGCGCGGGGCCACCACAAGCAGCCCGACCGGGTCGCCGCCGACGTGCCGGCGCAGCCGGTCTCGACGGCTCCACTAGGATCAGATGATGGCCCGCCTGCGCAAGCTCCGCCCCGGCCCGATCGCGGTGACGGTGGCCCTGTTCGACCTGTGGAAGCGCCTGACGCCGCAGCAGCGCCGCCAGGTCATGGCCATGGCCCGCCGCCACGGGCCCACGGTGGCGGCCAAGGTCACTAAGCTCAGCCGCCGCCGGCGCCCCTAACTAGGAGGGTTCGCCGAACCCTCCTACAGACCGAGAGCAGCGCGCACGATGCGGTCCTGCTCGCGCAGGTGCGCGGTGGGATATCCCTCGCTCGGGCTCGCGCGCCACGGGCGCCCGGCGTACATGAGCGGCACGCCCTCCGGCTTCGCCTCCTCGAGACGATGGCGGATGGCCCGGAACGGCCCCATGTTCTGCGGCTCCTCCTGCACCCACACGAGCTCGCGCAGGTTCGGGTAGCCCCGAAGCAGCTCCGCCGCCTGCTTGACCGGGAACGGATAGAGCTGCTCGAGCCGCGCGACCGCGACACCTTCGGCCTCCCCGCGCCGTTCGTGCCCGGCGATGTCGTAATACACCTTCCCCGAGCAGAGGATGAGCCGCGTCGTCCGTTCGCGATCCGCGGTCGGGTCGTCGAGGAGCGGCCGGAACTCGCCGGCAGCGAGGTCGTCGAGCGTCGACGACGCCTGCTTCATGCGCAATAGCCCCTTGGGCGTCATCACCACGAGTGGCCGCGCGGTCGCGTCGAGCGCTTGCCGGCGGAGCAGGTGGAAGGACTGCGCCGACGTCGTGCAGTTGACGATGCGGATGTTCTCCTGCGCGGCGAGCTGGAGGAAGCGCTCGAAACGCGCGCTCGAATGCTCCGGCCCGTTGCCCTCGTAGCCGTGCGGGAGCAGCAACGTCAGCCGCGACGTCTCGCCCCACTTCGACAGGCCCGCGGAGATGAACTGGTCGATGATGATTTGCGCGCCGTTGACGAAGTCGCCGAACTGCGCTTCCCACAACACGAGCGCTTCCGGCGCTGCGGCCGAGTAGCCGTACTCGAAGCCGAGGCATGCGTACTCGGACAGCGGCGAGTTGTGGATCTCGAACGACGCGACCGCCTCGTCGAGGTGCTGCATGGGCGTGAACGTCGCGCCCGTGTTCACGTCGTGCAGGACGGCGTGGCGGTGCGCGAAAGTGCCGCGCTCGGTGTCCTGGCCGGTGAGCCTGACGGGGATGCCGTCCACGAGGAGCGACGCGTATGCGAGCGCCTCGGCCTGGCCCCAGTCGATCCCGCCCTGGTCGAGCGCCTCGCGGCGGCGCTCGAGCTGTTTCATCAGCTTCGGGTGCGGCGTGAACCAGTCGGGGACGCGCAGCAGCTGCTCGTTGAGGTCGCGCAGGCGCTCGGCAGGGACGGCCGTGTGCGCGATCGAGCCGCTCGTCGCCGGGAGACGGTGCTCGACCGGCGCAATCTCGGGCTCGATGCCGAAGGTGCGCTTCAGCTCCTCGTGCGCGGCCTTCAGCTCGGCCTGCACCTCGCCGACGAGCTCGTCCGCGCGCGCTTGCGGGACGACGCCTTCCGCGACGAGGCGCGCTGCATACAGCTCACGCACCGTCGGATGCCCGACGATGGCCGCGGCGAGCAGCGGCTGCGTGTACGCCGGCTCGTCCTGCTCGTTGTGACCGTGCCGCCGGTACCCGACGAGGTCAACGACGACGTCGTGGCCGAAGCGCCAGCGGTACGCGTTCGCGAGCCGGATGGCGGAGATCGCCGCCTCCGGGTCGTCGGCGTTGACGTGGACGATCGGGATGTCGAAGCCCTTGGCGAGGTCGCTCGAGTAGCGCGTCGAGCGGGAGTCCTCGGGGTCGGTGGTGAAGCCGACCTGGTTGTTCGAGATCAGGTGCAGCGTTCCGCCGGTGGAGTAGCCGGCGAGCCCTTGCAGGTTGAGCGTCTCCGCGACTTCGCCCTGGCCGGTGAACGCCGCGTCGCCGTGGATGAGGATCGGCAGCGCAACCGTCGGGTCGTGGTAACCGTCGCGTGTGGAGCGATCGGTCTGCTCGGCGCGCGCGCGTCCCTCGACGACGGGGTCGACCGCCTCGAGGTGGCTCGGATTGGAGGCAAGCGTGACGGTGATCTCGCCCGCCTCGGTCTTGCGCGTGCCTTCTGCGCCGAGGTGGTACTTGACGTCGCCGGTGCCGCCCTCTTCGCTCGAGACGACCGCCTCGATCGTCCGCTCGCCCTCGAACTCGCGCAGGATGACCTCGTACGGACGGCCGACGACGTGCGCGAGCACGTTCAGGCGGCCGCGGTGCGCCATGCCGATGACGACTTCGTGCGCGCCGCCGGCGGAGGCCAGCTCGATCGCCTCGTCCAGCATCGGCACCATCACGTCGACGCCCTCGATGGAGAACTGCTTCTGCCCGAGGAACGCGCGGCGCAGGTACTGCTCCATCCCCTCGACGCGCGCGAGGCGCGCGAGCAGCGCGGTCCGCTCGGCGCCGTCGAGCGGCTGCCGGTACCGGCCCGACTCGATCGCGTGGCGCAGCCAGACGCGCTCCTCGTGGTCGGAGATGTGCTCGATCTCGTACGCCATCGTCCCGCAGTACGTCTCGCGCAGGTGCGGGAGCGCCTCGGCGAGCGTCTCGCCCGGCACGTGCAGGCGCAGCAGGGAGGCGGGGATGCGCGCCTGTAGCTGCGGCGTCAGCTTCGGCACGAGCCGTTCCGGCTCGAGCGCCGGGTCGCCCGGCGGCTCGCTACCGAGCGGGTCGAGATGAGCGGCGAGGTGACCGTGCATGCGGAAAGCCTTCACGAGGGCCATCGCGGCGGCGACGCCGCCGACGAGCTCCTCGTCGACGACGACGACCTCGCGGACGGGAGCAGGCGGAGCGGCGACAGTTACCGCGGCGTGGCCGTTCCCGAAGCGCTCGAGCAGCGCGGCGAGCCCCGGCTGCGCGCGCAGGAGCTCGGGCGGCGCGCTCTCGAAGAGCTCGCGCCACTCCGCCGGCACGGCGGTGGGATTGTCGAGGTACTGCTCGAGGAGCAAGGCCGCGTACCCGGTGTTCAGCCCATCCATCACCTTCGTTGTAGCAGGCGGAATTGTGGCGGGCGTGCCGGCGAAGCCGTCACGCCCTTTCGTCGGCATCGCAAGCGACGCCGAGGGCTACCAGAGCGCGCGCCCGGTGATGACGGTGATCATCATCCCGAGGAAGAAGCAGGCGGCGACGGTGAGCACCGCGACGAACGGCAGACGCTTGCCGCGGCCGGTCATGCCGGCGCTGATGAGGGCGAGCAGCATCGCCGGGGCGAGGAGGCGGATCGGGTGCCAGGCGAGGGAGATGAGGCTCGCGAAGATCGCGAGGGAGGCGAGGTACCCGGCGACGGCTTCGGTGGTGTGGCTCCGCTCCGGCTCGGCCTCGATGCTCGTGAAGGGCTCGGTGCTCATCGACGTTCAGCGTACGCGCGCGCGGCCTGCGCGGTGCGGGGGTACGAGCGGGCCGGTCCGCCGTGCGGTCGCCGCGGACGAGCTCTCCTGCGCCGCCCGCCACCGGGACCGGAGTCGTCCGGGGCGATCCGGGCGGTCACAGCCGCGCCTTCACCGGGCTTCGGCTCGGCCTTGACGGCGTAATAGACGACCGAACAGAGGTAAACGATGGGGATCTTCAGGATCACCATCAGGAACACGATCTCCCAGATCGAGTCCGGCCCATGCACCGGAGGTGAGTTTACCCGGGTTAGAGGCCTCCAACCTTGGAGAGAACAAGAACATGAGCCAAGAGCAGCTCCAGACCCTGCTGGACCACGGCGAGGAGGCCGGGTCGATCAGCCTGTCCGCGTTCAACGAGCTCGTGGCCGATCTCGAGCTCGACGCCGACGACCTCGCGGCGGTGTACGAGCAGCTCGACCAGCGCGGGATCGGCCTCACCGACGACGGGCACGAGGAGACCGAGGCGCCGCACTACGCGAATGACGAGGTCGCGGCGATGACGACCGATTCGCTTCAGCTCTTCCTCAACGAGGCGGGGCGCTATCCGCTGCTGAGCGCGGCGGAGGAAGTGGGGCTCGCGAAGAAGATCGAGCGCGGCGACCAGCAGGCGAAGGACAAGATGATCAACTCCAACCTGCGCCTCGTCGTGTCGATCGCGAAGAAGTACCAGGGACACGGGCTGTCGCTGCTCGACCTCATCCAGGAAGGGATCATCGGGCTCATCCGCGCGGTAGAGAAGTTCGACTGGCGGCGCGGCTACAAGTTCTCGACGTACGCGACGTGGTGGATCCGGCAGGCGGTGCAGCGCGGCGTCGCGAACAAGTCGCGCACGATCCGCATCCCTGTGCACATCGTCGAGCGCGAGCAGAAGATCGCGCGCGCGGAGCGGGAGTTGACGTCGCAGCTCGAACGGCCGCCGACCGACGAGGAGGTCGGGCAGAAGGCCGGGCTCGCCCTCAAGCATGTGCGCGAGGTGCGCCATGCCGCGCGCACGGTGGCGAGCCTCGACAAGCCCCTCGGCAACGAGAGCGAGACCGCCTTCGGGGACCTCGTGGCGCAAGACGGCGGCGACGTCGAGGAGGAAGTCGTCCTCGGGCTGAGCGAGGAGACGCTGCGTAGGGCGATCGAGAAGCTGCCCGACCGCGAGAAGCAGGTGATCAACCTCCGCTACGGCATGAACGGCGATCCCGACCCGAAATCGCTCGAGCAGATCGGCCGCGAGATGGGCATCACGCGCGAGCGCGTGCGGCAGATCGAGCTACAGGCTTTGCAGCGCTTGGCGGGGCAGCGCGAGATCGCAGCCCTTTCGCCGGCCGCTTAAGCCTTAGACGCGGTCGCAGCGCCGCCACGAAAGGCCAGGACGCGGGCTTCGCCCGCGGCCGCTCCCGCGAAGCGGGAACCTTCATCAAGGCGAAAGTGCGCAGCACTTTCGCCTTATGGGGTTAGCCCATCTCGATCTCGACCGGCATGCCGACCCGGCCGAGAGCGCGTACGTGGCGATGGTGCGAGCGGAGGGCTCTCCACAGCGACGGCTGCACGGTGTAGCGGACGCCGTGCTGCGCCGCGTTGCGCCTGACGATCTCCGCGATCCGCGGGTAGTGCACGTGCGCGACGCGCGGGAAGAGGTGATGCTCGATCTGGTAGTTGAGGCCACCGAGCAGCCAGGTCAGCACCGGGTTGCGCGGACAGAAGTCGACTGTCGTCTCCACCTCGTGCACGGCCCACACGCGCGGGTTCGCCTTCAGCTCCTCCGCTGAGGTGAAGTCGGCCTCCTCGACGCAGTGCGCGAGCTGGAACGTCGTCGCGGTGATGAGGCTCGTCATCGCTGTGAAGCCCACGTAGCCGAGCACGACCACCCACCACGGGTAGACGAAGAGAGGCACGACGATCGCCCAGCCGACGAACAGGAGCTTCCCGCCGACGAGGCCGGTCAGGTCCCACCGCTTCGGCGGATGGAGGGCGCTGTTCGCGATCCGGCCGCGGATGATCGCGGCCGCGTCGGCGCCGATCTGCCACCGGATCACCATCACGCAGTAGAGCGGCCAGATGTAGAGGTGCTGCAGCCGGTACCAGCGCCGCGGCTGCTGCGACGGCATCAAGCGCGCGAACGGCGTCTGGTTGATGTCGTCGTCGTAGCCGTCGACGTTCGTGTACGTGTGGTGCGCGACGTTGTGCTTGACGCGCCACGCGTAGCTGCTGATGCCGAGCAGCGCGTCCGCGCTCCAGCCCATCAGGTGATTCGCGCGCCGCGTCCGGAAGTACGCACCATGGTTCGCGTCGTGCTGGATGCAGAAGCCGACGAGGATCGCCCCCAGGCTGAGGCCGGCGAGCGCGAGCAGGCCGAGCGCGATGCCCGGATGAAGAAAGATCAGCGAGGCCCAGGAGGCGGCGAGCACGCCGAACGCGACGACCGACTTCACGTACAGCTGGATGTTCCCGCGCAGCCGCGTCCGTCGCCCGTCGAGGTAGAGATCGACCTCGCGCCGCGTGTCGCGGATGAAGTCGCCGCCGTTCTCGAACGACACCTTGGCCGGCAGAGCGCTCATGCGGCAAGCTCCTCTCTGAAGACGAGCACGGCGTTGTGACCGCCGAAGCCGAAGCTGTTGCTCAACGCGACGCGCACGGGGAGGCGGCGCGCCTCGTTCGGGACGTAGTCGAGATCGCAGGCGGGATCGGGAGTCTCGTAGTTGATCGTCGGCGGCACGACGTCGTCGCGCAGCGCAAGGACGGTTGCGGCCGCCTCGACCGCGCCCGCGGCGCCGAGGCAGTGCCCGGTCGCGCCCTTGATCGACGAGATGGGGATCGACCGCGCCTTCTCCTCGCCCAGCGCGAGCTTGATCGCGGCCGTCTCCGTCGCATCGCCGAGGCCGGTCGAGCTGGCGTGCGCGTTCACGTAGTCGACGTCGTCAGTCCGAAGGCCCGCGTCGGCGAGCGCAGCCGCGACCGCACGCGCCTGCCCGACTCCCTCGGGATCGGGCTCGGTCATGTGGAACGCGTCCGAGCTCATCCCGTAGCCCGCGAGCTCGGCGTAGATCGTCGCGCCGCGCCCGCGCGCGTGCTCGAGCTCCTCGAGCACGAGGACGGCCGCGCCTTCGCCCATGACGAACCCGTCGCGATCGGCATCGAAGGGCCGGCTCGCGCGAGCGGGGTCGTCGTTCCGGCGCGACAGCGCGCGCATCGCGGCGAAGCCGGCGATCGCGATCGGCGTGATGCCCGCCTCGCTCCCACCGCAGAACATCACGTCGGCGCGGCCGAGCCGGATCGCGTCGTAGCCCTCGCCGATCGCCATCGCCGACGCCGCGCACGCCGTGCACGGGGCGCCGACGGGACCGCGGGCGCCGAGCTCCATCGACACCCAGCCGGCCGCCATGTTCGGCATGAACGCCGTCACGAGTCTCGGGTGGATGCGCGCGGAGTCCGCGCCGGCGCAGCACTCCGCAAGGCTCGCGACGCCTCCCTGAGCCGTCGCGATCGACGCGCCGACACGGTCCGGTTCGGATGCGACGTCGATCCTTGCGTCGGCCTCCGCCATGCGCGCGGCCGCCACTGCGAACTGCGCGAACCGATCCGTCCGCTGCAACGTTCGTCGGTCCAGCCACTGCCCGGGATCGAACTCGCGCGCCTCACAGCCGATCCGCACGGGATGGCCCTCCGTGTCGAATGCGGTGACCGCGGCGCCGCTGCCTTCACCTGCGATCAGGCGGCTCCAGGTCGTCTCGATGTCCGGTCCGAGCGGGGTCACTGCCCCAAGGCCGGTCACCACGACTCGACGACGCTCTGACACTGCCACTCAAGGTAGCTTGCCTCAGGCCGTGAGGTGGAGGCGCGCAGCCTGGCGCCGCACGGCTCCGACGATCTGCGCCGGGTCGCACGGCTTGCGCAAGACCTCCGAGGCGCCGGCCGCGAGTGCCTCGCCGCGCGCTCCCTCGACGCCGGTCACCACGAGGACCGGAATGGACGGATCGAGCGCGTGGAGGTACCGGCACACCGACAGCCCGTCGACGAACGGCATTTCGATGTCGAGGAGCGCCGCGTCCGGGAGCGGGCGCCGCTCGAGCCCCGCCAGCGCGGCGCGTCCGTCGGCCACCGCGGTCACCTCGAAGCCGGCGGATTCGAGCCAGATCGCGTACAGCAGCCTGAGGGCGCTGTTGTCCTCGGCGACGAGGATCCGATCCATCACTCCGATGAAACCGGGCGACGCTAAGAACGGGGTGTGCCTGGTGTTAAGCGGAGAGCAAGCCCGCCGCGACCTTGCCGACGCGGCGGCCGAGCTCCGTCAGCCGGTACTCAACCCGGGGCGGGCGCGTGTCGAGCACGCGCCGTTCGAGGATGCCGGCCTCCTCCAGTTCCATCAGGCGCGCCGCGAGCGTGCGCGGCGGAATCGTTTCCAGCGCCTGCTTGAACTCGTTGAAGCGGACGGCGCCCGCCTCGGACGACGCCCACAGGATCGCGAGGACCCATCGTCGCCCGAGGAGGTCGGCCGCACGGGCGACCCCCTCGGGCAGCGGCTGGCAGTTCCTACACCGCATGGAGCGTCGGCTGGCTCTTGGGCTCGAGCGCGAGGTCGAGCACCTCGCCGAGCGTCATCACCGGGTGGAACCTCATCGCCTCGCGCACGTCCGCGGGGACGTCGTCGAGGTCGGCGCGGTTCCGCTCCGGGATGATCACGTCGGTCAGCCCTGCGGCGTGCGCAGCGAGCACCTTCTGCTTCAGCCCGCCGATCGGTAGCACGCGTCCCTGCAGCGTGACCTCACCGGTCATGCCGACGGTGTGCTTCACCGGACGCTCCGACAGGAGCGACGCGAGTGCGGTGGCCATCGTGATGCCGGCGCTTGGGCCGTCCTTCGGGATCGCGCCCGCGGGCACGTGCACGTGGAACGAGCGGTCGGTGAACGCGGACTGGTCGACGCCGATGTCCTCGGCGTGCGAGCGGATGAACGAGAGCGCGATGCGCGCCGATTCCTTCATCACGTCGCCGAGCTGGCCGGTGAGCAACAGCTCGTTGCCGCCTTCCATCGACGTCGCCTCGACGAAGAGCACATCGCCGCCGGTGCCCGTCACTGCGAGGCCGGTGGCCACGCCGGGCACAGCGGTCCGCTCCGCCGCCTCCTGGAAGAACCGCTGACGCCCGAGCGCGTCGCGGACGACGTCGATGCCGACCTCCACGGGCGGCTCGACCTCGGCGGACGCGATCTTCGTCGCGGTCTTGCGCAGGATCTTCCCGAGCTCACGCTCGAGCTGGCGGACGCCGGCCTCGCGCGTGTACTCGGAGACGACCAGCTCGATCGTCTTGTCGCCGATCGAGGCCTCGTCCTCGAGCAGCCCGTTCCGCTCACGCTGCCGCGGCCACAGGTAGCCGCGTGCGATCGCCGTCTTCTCGTCCACCGTGTAGCCGTCGAAGCGGATGACTTCCATCCGGTCGAGCAGCGCGGTCGGAATCGTGTCGGCGATGTTCGCCGTCGCGATGAAGAAGACGTCGGAGAGATCGAGCTCGACGTCGAGGTAGTGATCGCGGAACGAATGGTTCTGCGCAGGGTCGAGGACCTCGAGCAGCGCCGCGGACGGGTCGCCGCGCCAGTCGGCGCCGACCTTGTCCACCTCGTCCAGCAGGATCACCGGGTTCATCGTCTCCGCGTCACGCAGCGCGCGCACGAGCCGGCCCGGAAGCGAGCCGATGTACGTACGGCGATGGCCGCGGATCTCCGCCTCGTCGCGGATGCCGCCGAGCGACATGCGCACGAACTCGCGGTTGAGTGCACGCGCGACCGACTCGCCGATCGACGTCTTGCCCGTGCCGGGCGGCCCGATCAGCGTCAGGATGGCGCCGCTCTTCTTGTCGTTCGGGATGCCGCGCTCTTGCCGCAACTTGCGCACGGCCAGGTATTCGACGATGCGGTCCTTCACGTCGTCGAGACCCGCGTGGTCGTTGTCGAGCACCTCACGCGCGTTGACGGGATCGAGACGCTCCTCGGAGCGCTTCGACCACGGCACCGACGTGAGCCACTCGAGGTACGTGCGGATCATGGACGCCTCGCCGGAGCCCTCGCCCATCGTCTCCAGGCGTCGCAGCTCGCGCTCGGCCTGTGCGCGGACGTCGTCCGGCATGCCGGCTTCCTCGATCTTCGTGCGGTACTCCTCGACGACGGACCCTTCGTCTTCGCCGAGCTCCTTGCGGATCGAGTTGAGCTGCTGGCGCAGGAACCACTCGCGCTGCTGCTTCTGCGCACCGGACTCCACGTCCTCGCGGATGCGGGCGCGCACCTGCAGCTCGGCGAGCCGCTCCCGCTGCAGCTTCACGGCGAACTCGAGGCGCTCGACGACGTCGACCGTCTCGAGCAGCTCGACACGCTGTGCGAAGGAGATGTCGGGCGCGTACGCGCACGTGTCTGCGAGCGCGCCGGCCTCGGTGATGGAACGCAGGAACTGGCCGATGCGCTCGTCCGCGTCGCGCAGCTCGAGGATCTCCTCGACGACGGCGCGGTACTCGCGCTCCAGCTCACGCGTCTTGACGGGAGCCGGGTTCTCGTCCTCGATCTCCTCGACCTCGACGCGCAGATTGCCCTGGGTGTCGGTGCGGGCGGCGCCGATGACGCCGCGGTGCAGGCCGGTCAGGACGACGGCGGTGCCGGCGCCGCGCGGCAGGCGGACGCGCTCGTCCACCCGGGCGACGGTGCCGACCTTCGCGTACTCCTGCCCGTGCTGAGGCACGAGCAGCACTTCGGTCTCGTCGCCGGTCTCGACCGTCAGCGTGACGGTCATGCCCGGGAAGACGACCGTGTCCTCCAACGGGACGAGAAGCAGGTCACTCACGGTTCGGTCACTCTCCATTCGGTGTACTAGGTATCCGGATTGTACCGATGGAGAACGACCACCGGCGGCCGGGTAATCCCGGGCCGGGAGACGGCTTAGGAGAGCGCCGGGGCCGCCGAACGGGCGACGACGATCTCGCCGGCCCGCACCAGCAGGCTGAGCGGCATGTCTTCCGGGACGTGGACGAAGCCGCCGGTCGTCCCCGGACGGTCCTCGAGCAGGCCCATGAGCACGTAGAAGACGCGGTTGCAGAGGAAGCCGCCGGCGGTGCGCGAGGCCTCGGCCGGGATGTCCTCGTCGCGCAGCGCAGCCACGATCTCGTCCACCGGCAGCGTCGAGCGGTACGCGACCGGGCCTTTGGGGTCGATCTCGGCGGAGGAGACGACGCCGTCGTTGTCCTCCGACTCGGAGCCGTCGAGGTTGAGCGCGAACCGCTCCACGGAGATCGCCTCGCGGTCGGCCTGGCCGAAACAGATGACGACGTCGGGATCGGCCACGTTCAGCGCGTCGTACAGCGCATCGGCCGCCCGCGCGTACGAGACGGGCAGAACGACGCCGCCGAGCGCCTCTGCGATCTGCTGCGACGTGTTCACGTCGGAGCTGCCGAAGGGCTCGAAACCGGTGACGAGGACGCCGCTCACGCCACCTCGTCCTCGAGGCCGACCGCCGCGAGCGCGGCGACCAGATGCGGATGCTCCTCGACGCGTGCGACGCGGCCCTCGTGCGTAGTCACCACCGCCGCGTAACGGCCAACGAGGTAGAAGCGCCGCGACTGGAGCGGCCGCTCGTCGGTCTCGTCCGGCTCGATGCGTGAGAAGCGCATGCTGATCACGACGCGGTCGCCGACGCCGATGCAGCGGTCAACGGTGACGTGGTACCCCTCGGCGACGCGCTCGGCGAGGATGGCGAGCACATCGTCGCGATCGAACGCGCCCTCTGCCTCCGCGCCGACCCATTCCACCTCCGGGTCGAGCATCGCCTCGATCGCGTCGAGGTCGCCGGCGACGAACGCGCGGTAGCCGCGCAGGAGAAGGTCAACTCCTTCCTGGCTCACAAGCCTACGGCTCCTAGTTACGTGCCAAGCGAGCTTGACCAAGGAACACGGCAGTCACGCTCGGAGGGTAGCCAGCGGGAACTCGACTTGCGCGTGCTCGATGAGCACCGGGTCGTGCGTCGCACACACGATCGCGGTGCCGGTCGTGCGCGCGAGCTCGGCGAAGAGCGCGCCAACAGCGCGCGCATTCGCCTCGTCGAGCCGCGCGGTGGGCTCGTCCGCGAGCAGCAGCGCCGGCTTCGCTGCGAGCGCACGAGCGATGGCGACGCGCTGCCGCTCCCCCATCGACAGCCGCGCGACGCGCTGGTCGGCGAGCTCGCCGAGACCGACGGCAGCGAGTGCCGGAACCGCGCCGCCGGCGTCGGCGCCGCGCAAGGCGAGCGCAAGCTCCACCGTCTCGCGCGCAGTGAGGAACGGGACGAGATCGGTTCCCTGCGTGACGAGGCCGATGCTGCTGCGGCGCAACAACGCGAGCCCGGTCTCGTCGAGGCCGGAGAGCGCGGTTCCGAGCACGCGCACGTCGCCGGCGGTCGGCCGGTCGAGGCCTGCGAGCAGGTGCAGCAGCGTCGACTTCCCCGTGCCGGAAGGCCCTGTGATCGCCGAAAACGCACCTCCGGCAAACGCGAGCGAAAGATCGTGGAAAACCTCGGTCGCGCGCGGGCCGCGACCGTGCACCTTCGTCAGGGCCACCGCCTCGGCGACGACTGCTCCCGGCCGCGCCTCCGCCGGAGCGGCGCTCTCCACCGCCTCCGCGGCGACGGTGTGCACGAATACGCCGCCGGGCCTCGGCTCCAGGCGCGCACGCGTCGTCCCGCCGAGCAGCTCCTCGGGGATCCGGATCCAGCCGCCGCGGTTCACGACCGCGTCATCGTCGCCACCGCGGCTCTCGCCGCTGACGCGCCCGTCGCGGATCTGCACGACGCGGTCGGCGACGGCGGCGGACTCCGGATCGTGGCTGACGATGAGCGTCGTCACGCCTGCCTCGCGCGCAAGCTCGCGGATGAGCGCGTAGATCTCGGCGGCGTTCGCGGCGTCGAGCTCGCCGGTCGGCTCGTCCGCGATGAAAAGCCGCGGGCCGTGCGAGAGCGCGGCGCACAGCGCGACGCGCTGCTGCTGACCGCCGGACAGCTCGCCCGGCCGCGCATTGCGCTTGCCGGCGAGACCGACGCGCTCGAGCAGCCGGTCGGCGGTGCGCCCGCTCTCGGCGCGATCGACGCCGAGCAGGTCGAGTCGCAGCGCAACGAGCTGGCGCGCGGTCAGCTCGGGCGCGAGCGCACGCTCGTAGTGCTGATCCGCGTACCCGAGCGTGCGCGAGCGATAGCCGGCGAGCGCGCGGCCGCGCAGCGTGCGCAGATCGTGCTCGAACACGCGCACCGTTCCGGCGGACGGGCGGTCGAGGCCGGCGAGGATGCGCAGGAGCGTGCTCTTGCCCGATCCGCTCGGCCCGAAGACGACGACGAGCTCGCCCTCCTCGATGTCGAGGGACAGGCCCTGAAGCGCGGCGGCTGCACCTTCCGCGGACGGATAGATGCGGAAGAGGTCGGTGGCTTCGACGGCGGTCATCGCAGCCTCCTCACCGCGACGCCGGCAGCAGCCGTCGAGCCGGCGACGAGACAAACGAGCGCGATGCCGACGAGCGGCCAGTCGAACACGAGCACGAGCGGCGGCAGCGGCGTTCCTGCGCCCGCGGTGACGGAGACGACGGCGACGACGAGCGCGCTCACCACCGCGCCGGCGGCGACCCCGCCGCAGATGCCCACCGCCGCGACCGCCTCGGCGCGCAGCACCAGGTGGCGGCGCAGCTCGGCAGGCGTGACCCCCTGCGCGGAGAGATCGAACAGCTCACCCGTTTCGTCGCGGCGGTCGCCGACGACGCCGAGCAGCACGCCGACGGCGGCGAGCACGAGGCCGACGATCGCGGCGACGAGCAGCAGCGCCAGCGAGCCGCGCGCGAGCGGATCGCTGCGCAGAGCTTCCTCGGTCGCCCGTTGCGAGACGATCGAGAGCGAGGGGATGCGCGGCCGCTTGGACGTGTCGAGCCAGATCTCGCTCGCGGTCGCCGTTCCCGGCTCGATCGTGTTTGCCGCCGTCAGCCACGTCGGCAGGTCGGCGACGACGAGATCGCCGTCGACGGAAGGGAAGTTCCGCGCGACTGCGACAACGCGGCCCTCGATCGTCTCGTCCTCGACGTGCAGCGGCAGGAGGCCGCCCGCGCCGGCGACGCGCGCGAGGTCGGGCGACACGACGACGGGGACGGGCACGCCTTCGAGCGGCTCGCTCGGCCGCAAGATCGAGTCGGACGCCCGGTTGACGACGTAGCGCAGCGTCGTCCCGTGCACGCGCACTCCGTTCGTCCCGATCCAGCCGGCGAAGCGCCGGTCGAGACGAAGCGTCCCGACCGATGTGTCGTTGACGGCCAGCGTAGTCCCGCTCTCACGATGCCCGGCGACGAACGCGGCCGTCTGCGGGAACGAGAGCCGCATCGCGATGACGCGGCCGCCGCGCGCCTCGGGCGGCAGCCGCACGCTCGGCGCGTGCGTGCCGCGGCCGAGCTCGCCGAGCGAGAGGAGCGTGAAGTCGCCGCGCGGGTCGAGCACGTTGAGCTGGATGCCGACGCGGTCGCCGGTGATCGTCAACGGCACCGTCAGTCGCGTCGCGCCGGCGGACACGTCGAAGCCGCGGAGGCGGGGCGTGACCGGTGGGGCGAGCGCGAGCGCGAGCGCGTGCGGCGACAGCGACGAGAAGTCGGAGCGCCACCCGTCGGCGTGCGGAATCTCCGCCGCCGGTAGCGCCAGGAGCGTGAAGTCGATGCCGCGGTTCGCGGTGACGTATCCGCTGTCGCGCAACACGGGCGTGCCGACGTGGGGTGCAGCCTGCTGCACCGGGACGAGCTTGGAGAGGTCCTCCTGCAGGACGAACGGCGCAGGGACTGCGTAGCGGGCCTGCTCCGTCTCGCCGCGTTGGAGCGTCGCGCGATACGAGAACGCGAACAGCGCAACGCCGACGCTGAGGACGAAGAACACGACGGACAGCAGCACCCGGCCGGGCGAGCGCGCGAGCGACAGCAGCGCGAGGCGCACCGGCGGCGGCCCGCGCCGTCCCGCCCATTCGAGCGCGCGCAGCAAGGGCGCGAGCACGCGCGCGGCCGCGACGGCGAGCACGAACAGCACGAGACCCGGCAGCAGGAGCAGCACGACGCCGGTGCCGCCGCCGGATGCGAGCGTCGACGTGTCCGTCTTCCCGCGCGCAAGTGCAAGAAGGATCGCGGCGAGCGCGCCGAGCGCGGCGACGTCTGCCGCGGTCAGCGTGACGCCGCCGAACGCGATCTTCTCCAGGCGCAGCGCGGCGAGCATCACGAGCGCCGTCAGCGCGGCGAGCGCGACGGCGATCCCGAACGCGCGCAGCGTGAAGAGCGAATGGTCGACCGCGAGCCATCCGGGCGCACCGAGGTGACGCGCGAGGAGTGCACCGGCGCCGCTGCCGGCGATCCAGCCGGCGACGCTGGAGACGATCGTGATCGCCGCCACCTCGGCCGCGGCGACGAGCAGCACCTGGCCGCGCCCGGCACCGAACCAGGTCAGCCGCCGGCGCGTCGCGTCGTAGTCGCGGCGGAGCCTCGTGGACGCGAGCACGGCGAAGCCGAGGAGAAGAACGGCAGCATCGCCGCCGAGCACGAGCAGCCGCTCGCCCGCGACACGGCTCGTCGCGCGCACCGCCGCGATCGTGTCGAGCGGCGCGGAGATGGAGAAGATGTCGCTCTTCTCCTCCAGCTGCGATTGCGCCCGGTCGATGCGTGAGCCGAGGCTCGCAAGATCCCAGTCGTGGATCGAGCCCGGCGCGAGCGGCACGACCCAGCCGTACGTGCGCGCGATGAGCGGCGCGTCCGGCAGCGGTGTGCGCGTGAACGCGCTCACGCCGTCGGCAAGCAGGATCGGCGGCCGGTTCGCTCCCGCGGCGGCGAAGTACGCCGAGAGCGGAGCGCCGCTACGGAACGTCGCGCGGCCGACGACGTGCAGGAACGGCAGCTTCGGCGCCGCCGGTGCTCCTCCGATCTGGATCAGCTCGCAGTCGGAGGGCGTGCACGCGTGCGGGAGGCGGCCGCTGCGTAGGACGAGCCAGTGCGAGAGCCCGTCCACGGCGCCGAGGTTGACGAACGCGCCGCCCCACGTCGCCTGGCGGAAGACCTCGACCGCGAATGCCGGGTGGTGCAGCACGGGCTCGAGCGCGCGGCGCGCGAGCCGGTCGAGCTGCGGGTAGCTGAGGTTCGACTGCGCCGGAACGCCGCTCCACACCGCCTGCACGGCGCGGTCGGACGGCTGCAGGCCCGCGAGGGCACGCTGCACGGCGCGGTCCTGGACGGCGACCGCGCCGACGGCGGTCATTGCGAGGACGGCCGCGCCGACGGCGATCCCGATCGCCGCCAGCAGATTCCGCTGCGCATGGGCGCGCAGCCGGACGGCGGCCAGCCGGATGGGCACCACCAGCCGCCTCCCACGCACCGAGGGGACGATAGCCCGGCCCGGCTTCGGGTACCAATGGAGGGATGCGCGTCCTCGTCGCCGACGACAGCCCCCACCTCGTCCTCCTGTACAGAGCCGTTCTGGAGGACGCCGGCTTCGAGGTGGTGAGCGTCAGCAACGGCATGGCCGCGATCGCCGCGGTCGAGAGCGGCAATGTGGACGCGGCCGTTCTGGACGTGCTGATGCCCGGCGTGAGTGGCGACGCGATCGCGGAGCGGCTGCGCCGGACGAATCCCGGGCTGCCGGTGCTGCTCATGACCGGGGACTACGGCGAACAGTTCGTTGTCGACGTCGGCGCGCCGGTGCTGCGCAAGCCGTTCCCGCCGGAAGAGCTCGTCCGCGCGGTGCGCGAGCTCGCCTCCTGACGACGAGGGATACACTGCCTGCCACTCGGGGCCGTAGCTCAGCTGGGAGAGCGTCTGGCTGGCAGCCAGAAGGTCAGGGGTTCGAGCCCCCTCGGCTCCATAGAAGATCGGGTCACGTTGCGCGATCGGACTCGCCGTCGCCGTGCACGATTCGCTCGGTGGTTAGGCGGCGTGCGCCAGCCTACCGCGTCCTCGCCGCAATTCGCGGACGATGAGGATCACGAGAGCGACCGCACCGGCGGGCGCGGCCGCAGATATCTCGGCCCACACGACTGCGTACCGCTCGCCGGACGAAGCCATCTTCGGCACGTCGACGCTCACCGTCTCCGCCGTCTCGGCGCCCGCAGGCAGGCTCAAGATGCTTCGACTGACGGACGTCCAGCTCGAGAGCTCGTTCCGCGTTCGTCCAGACGCGAACTGGAACGCGCCACCGTGCAGGTCGGCTCCGGCCACGTAGACGGCGACCTGTGCCGGAGACGTAGTGCCGTTGTGGATCTCGATGGTGCGACGGAGCGTCGTCCCGGGTGAAAGCCGGTCGACGATGTAGGAGCGGGCGAGCGGATCACGAGTAGCACCTGGCAGCGCGACGAGCCGAATGCCGATCCCGCCCGAGCCTGCCGCGAGCGCCCCCGCCGGCAGGATCAACCCGGCCAGCAGAGGCAGCGCGATCAGGCGGAGGAGCGGCACCCTCGAATCACGCGACCGAGTGCGTGATCGTGGCCGAGTAGACGCCGGGAGGAGCGTTCGCCGACCGCGCCGACGAGCAGCACGAGCTTGCGGATCTTCATCTAACTCCCCCTGTAGCGAAGGCGACGTCCCCGAAGGGGGCGCCTTACACCGTTTGCATCGGCATACGGCGATCCAGCTAAAGGACGGTCGCCCGGTTGCACAGGAGCGCCTCGACAGGTCATGCTGGTCGAAATGGCCGGACGTTTCCCGACGCCCGACCTGCTGCACGAAGCGCTGCTCGGCGAGGCAGCCGAGAGCGCGTTCTTCGCCATCACGGTCTACGACGACGACGGTCGCATGGTCGCCGTCAACCGGCGCGCGGCCGAGCTCCTCGGGCACAGCCGTGAGGAACTGCTGGCCTACGACGTCGGCGCCTTCACCGAGGGCGGCTTCGACCGGACGCGGCTCTTCAGCCAGGACATGCGCGAAGGCGTCCGCCTCGTACAGCGGAAGGACGGCTCCCGCGTTCCCACCGCCTTCGTCGTCGCCCCGGCCACGCTGGCGGGCCTGCCGTACTTCGTCGCCGTCTGGTGGCAGCTCGCCGAGGACGATCCTCGGGCTGCAACGGCCCCCTAAGCATCTTCAACCCCTTATCCACGCTGTTTCCACACTGCCCTAGCGCTTTTCCACAGCGTTGGCCACAATTCACACAACGTGTTCCAGATCGGCGACAGCCTCCGGGAAGCCCGGATGCGGCGCGGCTTCAGCCCGGCCGACGTCCACAAGGCGATTCGCATCCGCGAGCGGTACCTGACCGCGCTCGAAGAGGAGCGTTGGGACATGCTCCCCGGCGAGGCGTACACGAAGGGCTTCCTGCGCACGTACTCGGAGCACCTCGGCCTCAACGGCCAGCTCTACATCGACGAGTACAACGCGCGCATCGCCCGCCATGACGAGGAGGCGCCGCCGTTCGTGCCGCACACGTCCGTGGACAGCCGCCACCTCCAGCGCGGCGTGCTCGTCACGCTCGCCGCCATTCTCGTCGTCGGCGCCGCCGTCGCCGGGCTCGCCGCCTGGCGGCTCGCCGGATCGTCGGCGCCGCCGCGGGCTCAGTCGCCGTCGGGCGCCGGAAGCGTCGCCGCCGCCGCGCCGCCGCCGAAGACGACCCCCGCCGTGACGGTGCCGGCCGTCTCGACGGCGCCCGTGTTCACGAGCATCAGCGCCGCACGCGGCCGCTGCTGGCTGCTCGTCCGCGCCGGCGGCCCGAACGGGAAGCTGCTCTTCGAAGGCGTCCTCGAGCAGGGCCAGGCGAAGCGGTTCCAGGTGCAGTCGCGCCTGTGGGTGCGGATGGGCCGCCCGTCAGCGCTCGACATCACGCTCGCCGGGAAGCTCGTGAACGGGCTCCCGAGCTCGCCCTCGAACGTGCTGCTCTCACGCTCCGGCGCGATTTCCGCTTAGGCGGTCGCGGCAGCGTCGAGCTCGATCGCGGGCACGTCGCCCCACAGATCCTCGAGCTTGTAATACGCGCGCGCCTCCGGCGTGAAGACGTGGAGGACGACGTCGAGGTAGTCGGCGAGGATCCACGTTCCCTCCTGCACGCCGTCCACGCTGCGCGGGAGGAGATCCGCTTCGCTCTTCATGCGGCCGTGTACCTCGTCCCAGATCGCGGCGGTCTGGCGCGCGTTGCGGCCCGTGCAGATGACGAAGAAGTCGGTGAACGTGCAGACGGGCCGCATGTCGAGGATGACCACGTCCTCCGCCAGCTTCTCCTGGGCGAGAGCGGCGATGCGGCGTGCGTGTTCGAGCGGCGTCAACTGCATTCAGTCTATCCAGGCCTTGCGGACGTCAATCGCCGGCGTAGAGCCCGCGCTCGAGGATGAGCCGCTCAACGGCGACGGGAACCAGGCCGTCGAGGGGCTCGCCGAGCGCAGCGCGCGCCCGGATCTCGCTCGAGGCGGCCGGATTCGGCTCGATGTCGAAGAAGACCACCCGGTCGGGGCGCTCGAGCGACCGGAGGACGATGTCCAGGAGGCCCTGGTCGAAGCCGGGCCGCGTGGCCACGCCGAGGCGCGTCAGCTCGAGCACCGCCTCCGGCTCCTTCCACGTGAGGAAGTCGACGAACTGGTCGGCGCCGACGACGAAGACGGGATCGTCGAACTGCTCGCCACGGAGGAGATCGATCGTGCGCGGATACGGGTCCAGCCTCACGTCGTCGTCCGGGAACGCCGCCTGCGCGAGCTCGAGACGAACCTCAGCCGGCAGCTCGACGTCCTTGTGCCCCGGCCGCTCTGCGACGAGCACGGTCAAGCGCGGCACGTCGAAGCGCTCCTTCGCGGCCTGCGCCAGTGCAACGTGCCCGTCGTGGGGAGGGTCGAACGCGCCGCCGAACAGGACTACTGCCATTCCATCGTCTCCTCGCCCATCTCCACCTGATCGCCCTCGCGCGCGCCGGCCGCCTTCAGGATCGCCTCCAGCTCCGCCGCATCGGGCGGGCGGCCGGTGACGCGGAACCCGCCATCCGTCCGGAAGACTCGGTAGGAGCGCCGCGCCGGCTGTGGTCGGTAGACGAGGTAGTCGACGAGCTCGGCGGCCTCCGTCGCCGGCGTAACCGGGGCGCGTAGCGCAGGGACGAGCTCGAAGAGCGTGCGCTTCAGCTCGTCGATCCCGGCGCCGGTCGCCGCCGACACGCGGAGAACGCGGACGATGCGCTCGTCCTCGATGTCGAAGGCCGGCAGCTCCGGCCGCAAGTCGATCTTGTTCAGGACGACGACTTGCGGACGCGTGTCGAGCCCGGCGCCGTACGCGGCGAGCTCCGAGTCGATCGTGTGCCAGCGCTCGTCCGCGTCATCCTCGGACGAGTCGATCACGTGCAGCAAGAGTCGCGCACGCTCGAGATGCGCGAGGAACTCGTGACCGAGGCCGATTCCTTCGCTCGCGCCCTCGATCAAGCCCGGGACGTCCGCAACGGTGAGCTGGCTCCCATCCATCTCCACCGTGCCGAGGACCGGCGCGAGCGTCGTGAACGGGTAGTCGGCGATCTTCGGGCGCGCGTTCGAGATGCGCGCGAGCAGCGAGGACTTGCCGGCGTTCGGGAGGCCGACGAGCGCGGCGTCGGCGAGCAGCTTCAACCGCAGCTCGATCTCGCCCTCCTCGCCCGGAAGCCCAACCTCGGCGAAGCGCGGCGTCTGGCGCGTCGCCCCGGCGAAGTGCTTGTTGCCGCGGCCGCCCGTTCCGCCCTTCGCGACGACGACCCGCGCGTTGGCGTGCGCGAGATCGGCGACAAGCCGGCCGTCGCCGTCGAACACCTGCGTGCCCACCGGCACGTTCAGCACCGCGTCCTCACCGTCGGCTCCGTGCGACAGGCGCCCGCCGCCGCCGCCGCCGCGACCGGCGCGCAGCTTCTGGTTCGGGCGCACACCGGACAGGTCGCGCCGGCGCGGATCCGCGATCAGCACGACGTCGCCGCCGGCGCCGCCGTCACCGCCGTCTGGTCCGCCCTTCGGCACGTACTTCTCGCGCCGGAAGTGGATCGACCCGTCGCCGCCGCGGCCGCCGAAAACGTCGATGCGCGCTTTGTCGTGAAACATCGCACTCAACGGTACGACAAAGGGCCGGACCGAACGCGAAGCGTACGAGCCGGCCGCGCCAGCGCGCGGGGATGGCGAAGCCACCACCGTGCGCGCGGAACCAAGCCGTCGCCGACACTCATAAGCGGACGCGGGCTCCGCCCGCATCCGCTCCCGCGAAGCGGGAACCTCAGCCAGTGAAAGTGCGGAGCACTTTTACTGGACCGAGATGAAGCGGCGTTCGCCGCTCGTGCGGAAGGCGACCTTGCCTTCGCGCGTCGCAAAGATCGTGTCGTCCTTGCCGATGCCCGTGCCGGGGCCGGGGCGGAAGCGCGTACCGCGCTGGCGGACGAGGATCATCCCCGCGGTCACGTCCTGGCCGGCGAAGAGCTTGACGCCGAGCATCTGCGGATTCGAGTCACGGCCGTTCCGCGACGAGCCCAGACCTTTCTTATGTGCCATCTAGTGCTCCTCCTTCGCGGCGAGCGCAGACTCGAGCGTCGCGATCGCGCCCTTGCGGTTCGCGTTCGCCTTCTCGTACTCGAGCGCAGCCTCGATGTTCGGCCGCCGCCAGGTCGAGGCGTGCTCCTTGATCTCCGCGATCGACATGTCCTCGTAGCCCTTCGGCGGATGCACGGTGCGCGCTGGCGCAGCTGCCGGGGCCGCGGCCTTCGGCGCAGCCGCCTTCGGGGCAGCCGCCGCCTTCGGCGCGGTTGCCGCCGCCTTGGGTTCTGCTGCGCTACGCGCCTTCGTTACGGGCGCCTTCGTCGCGCCGATGGCCTCGATCTCGATCCGGGTCAGCCGGCTGCGGTACCCGTTGTGGCGGCGGTACCCGGTCCGCTTCTTGTACTTGCCGATCCGGATCTTCTCGCCGAGCACATGGCCCACGACGCGTGCGGTGACCGTCGTCGTCGGCGAGAGGTCGGTCTTGCCTTCGCCGCCCACGAGCAGGACGCGGGGCTTGAACGTCTTCCCCTCGTCCTCCTTCAGGCGATCGACAAGCAGCCGCTCGCCCGGACGAACGCGGTACTGCTTGCCGCCGAGTGTGATGATCGCGTAGCTCATTGCTTTAGGCGCTGAAACGCGGGCCAGAGGCCCGCGAAGGCCGCAGTGTAGCGAAATTCAGCCGTCAATCTCGTCGCCCCATTCGGACATGGGAACGTAGCCCCACGCCTCCTCCTGGGTGGCCGTGACCTCCGCCGCCGGCTCCGGCTGGAGCACCGGTTCGTGCGCCTCCGGCGCGATTTCGGGCTCCGTCGCAGGCTCCGGCTCGGAGCCGTTCTCGGAGACCGCGGCGGTTGCGCCGGCCGGCTTCTTGCGCCGGTTCTTGCCTCCGCGCGAGCCGCGCCGTGTCTTCTTCTTCCTCGGCTCGGCGCCGTTCTCGGACAGAGCCTCGCGTGCCTCGGGCGTTTCTGGTGTTTCTGGCGCCTCGGTGTCGGAGACCGGCTCCGCCTCGGCAGCGGCCGGCTGTGGTTCCTCGGCCGCCGTCGGCGCGCCGAGCTCGTCGGGCGGGAGGTGGATCGTGGTCGGCTTCTTGCGGTTGCGGCCGCCGCGCGAGCCGCGCCGCGTCTTCTTCTTCGCGGCTGTCGCCGGCGTGTCCGAGGCGACCTCGTCGTCCTCGTCGTCCTCCACCTCGACGTCTTCAACGTCTTCGGCGTCGTCGGCGTCGTCGGCCTCGTCGTTCTCGAGCTCCTCGGTCTCCGTGTCGGACTCGGGCGCACCCGCCTCCGCGTCCTTGCGAACCGGGGGCTTGCGCGTCGGCTTCTCCGCCTCCGCCTCGGCGGTGAGCGGCTCGACCACCTTCGCGCGCCGCGTCAGTGACGCGTACGCGGTTCCGTCGAGCACGCGCTCGACGCGCACCTTCACGCGCTTGCCGACGAGCTGCGCCGCGTCGCCGACGCAGACGTCGATTCCGTCCAGCTTCCCGACGGCGGCCGTCGCGTCGTGCCGGTCGACCTCGACCAGCTCGATCTGGAGCTCTGCGCCCTCCGCCACCGGAGAGGGCGGCGTCAGGTCGGCGAGCTTGCCCTCGGCAAGGACGACGAAGTGGTCGAGGTGCATGTCGGGCTTGCCCTCGAGGAAGAAGCGCCGCTTCGTCAGCGCCTCGAGCTCGATCAGCCGTCGCGCACCCGGTCCGACGAGCGCACTCGCGATCGGCGCGGCGAGCTCGACCTTGAACGCCTGCGAGCGCGAGCCCGCCGTCAGCGCACGGAGGCGCCGCTCGACGTCGATCGCCGCAGAGGCCTCGGAGAGCACGATGCCGTCGCCGCCGCACGTCGGGCACTTGCGCGTCATGACTTCGCGCGGTCCTTCCGTCACGTTCTGCCGCGTCATCTCGACGAGGCCGAGCGGTGAGATCTCGACGACGTACGTCTTCGTCCGGTCACGCTCGAGCTCTTCGCGCAGGGCGTCCTCGACCGTCTTCCGGTTCTTCGGGTTCGCCATGTCGATGAAGTCGATGACGATGATCCCGCCGACGTCACGCAGACGCAGCTGGCGGACGACTTCCTTCACCGCTTCGAGGTTGTTCTTCGTGATCGTGTCCTCGAGCCGGCCGCCGGCGCTCTTGCCGCGCGAGCCGACGAAGCGGCCGGTGTTCACGTCGATGACGGTGAACGCCTCCGCGTAGTCGAAGATGAGGTAACCGCCGGAGGGAAGGTCGACGCGGCGATTCAGCGTCGACCTGATCTCGGCGTCGACGCCGAACGCTTCCATCAGCGGCGTCTTCTCCTTGTACCGGATGACGCGCTCGACCATGTGCGGCGACGTCTTCTTCAGGTATCCGGTGATGCGCTTGTACGCCTGGTCGTTGTCGACGAGCGCGCGCTCGAAGTCGCCGGTGAACAGGTCGCGCGTGACGCGCAGCGGCAGCTCCGCCTCCTGGTAGATGAGCTCCGGCGCCTTGGCGGTCTTCGCCTGCGCCTGGATCGACTTCCAGAGCCGCTGCAGGAAGACGAGGTCGCGCTCGATGTCCTCCTCGGATGCGCCCTCGGCCGCGGTGCGGACGATGACGCCGCCTTCCTTGACGTTCAGCTTCTTGAGGATGTCCTTCAGGCGTCCGCGCTCGTCGTCGTCGAGCCGGCGAGACACGCCGAGCCCCTCGCCTTGCGGGACGAAAACGACAAACCGGCCGGGAAGCGAGATCTGCGTCGTCAGGCGGGCGCCCTTCGTCTTCATCGGGTCCTTCACCGCCTGGACGAGAATCGTCTGGCCGCGGCTGATCAGGTCCTGGATGCGGCGGCCGTGGCCGCGCTCGAGCTCCGGGCCGACGATCTCGTCGACGTACAGGAAGCCGTTCTTCTCCAGGCCGATCTCGACGAACGCCGCCTCCATTCCGGGGAGGACGTTGTCGACCGTGCCGAGGTAGATGTTCCCCGCGATCGAGCGCCGCTCCGGACGCTCGAGATAGACCTCGGCGACGCGGTCGTCCTCGAGGACGGCGACGCGCTGTTCGCCGACGTCGACCGAGACGATCAACTCGCGCTTTGCAGCCGGCAGCGGCGCACGGCGGGGCGCCTGGCGGCGGCGGCTGCTGCCGCTCTCCTGGCGGCGCCGCTCCTGGCGCTGCGACATCTGCGGCTGCTTGCGCTCCGGCTGTTTCCGGTCGCCGCTCCGCGGCCTCGGTTCGGGCTTCGCTTCGCTCGGCTTGTCGCCCGCGGTCGCAGTCCCAGGCTTCTTGCGCCCGCGTCCTCCGCGGCTACCGCGGCGGCGCTTGGGCTTGGTGGGATCGGTTGTACCGGCCGCCGGCTCGGCGGCCGATTCGATTACTTCAGGCTCGCGAGGAGCCTCGGGTGCGGCCGGCTGAGCGGCCGCTGTGTCGGATTCGTTCTTCCGTCGTCGGAACCAGGGCAAGAAAAAACTCCTTCGTTGAAGCGCGCGACAGCGACGCCCGAGGTCTCGGGGCGGCGCGCGCGCTGTGGGTCAGGCATGAAAACCATGTGCACCCAGGGTAGCAGGGGCGTCGTCCGACCCCGGACCTACGATCCGGCAATCACGACCCTGGAGGTTCGACCGTGACCAGGTTGCAGAGCACCGAGGCCGAGGAGCTCCTGCTCATCGAGGAGGCGGACGCCTGGTTCGAGTATGGCGAGGCCATACGGGGCCAGACCGAGGCTCGCTACCTCGAGATCGAGCCCTGGGCCTGGGCCCGCTTGCAGCAGCGCCTCCGGGCGATCAAGGCTCGCAGGGCGAAGTTGCGCCCCGCCGCCGCCTAGTGGACCAGTTCGAGGCGCCGGATAGCGGCCTCGCCGAGGGTTCGCGTGCCTGCATACGCAATGCCGCCCTTTACAGCCCACCCCGCTATCGGGACGACGTCCAGCAGCTCACGGGCGACAGCGCGCAGGCCGAGTCCGGCACCGACAACGGCGAGAATCTCCGGCAGCCGCTCGCGTGGGTCCAGTTCGAGCCCGTACGCCTGATCGAGGAGCAGCAGCATCCGCACCTGGTTGAGCGCGAGCACGGGCAGATCGGCGCCGGGGACGAACACCGCCACGCCCACGATCCCGTTCTTCCGCGCGAACGACGCGACGATCCGGTCGCAGACCGCGCCGCGTAGCACCGGCAGCCGTCCGGCGAGCGGCGCCCCGGCCTCCCCCACCCGCGCGGCGACCGCGACTGCGATCCGGTCGACGGGAAGGCGTTCGCCTGGCCCGACCCGGACGACGTCCGTCGCGAGTACGTACGGCAGCGGTTCGTCGTCGAACGCGACAGCGACGATCGGCACGCGGGCGCGCCGCGCGGCTCGAAGCGCTCCTTCGTCGTCGGCGGTCGCGATGTGGACGTAGACGGCTGCTCCTTCGGGCGCGCCGACGCGCACCGCGGACGGATCCCCGCCGCGCGTCAGCTCCCGCTCGAGCGTGCGCGCGATCTCACCGGCGCCGCCGAGCGCGACCGGCTTCCGGTCCTTGCCGGCCGCCCGCAGCTCCTTCATCAGCTTCCGCAGGGCGCCGATCGAGACCGGCGTTTTCATCATCTGCAAGCTACGGCTCTAAGTTTCCGGCGAGGCGAGTGACCCGCAGGGCACTACCGCCGCCTTCTGGAAGCGCGGCCGCGCGCGTAGATCGCGAGCAGCACGCCCATGGCGGCGAGGTTCGCGATCATCGACGAACCGCCCACGCTGACGAACGGGAGCGGGATGCCGGTGATCGGCGCGATCCCCATCGTCATGCCGACGTTGACGAAGATCTGGAACAGCAGCGCGACCACGATGCCGCCCGCGACGATCGCCGAGTAGAAGTCCCGCGCGATCGAAACGATGCGCAGCGCGCGCCACAGGACGAGCAGGTAGAGCGCGAGGAGCAGCGACGCGCCGATGAACCCGCGCTGTTCGCTGTACGACGCGAACACGAAGTCGGTGCCGTGCTCGGGCAGGAACTGCAGCCGCGTCTGCGTCGCGTTGTTGACGCCGCGCCCCCTCACCTGGCCGGCGCCCACCGCGACGATCGACTGCTCGAGGTTGTAGCGCGTGTCCGCCGACGAGCAGTGCGACGGGTGCACGAAGCAGGTGAGGCGCGACTGCTGGTAGCCCTTGAGGAAGTTGACGCCGACAGCCGGGCCGGCCCAGAGGACGCCGACGGCCAGGAGCAGCGCGATCGACCCGAGCGCGACGAGCTGGCGCCACGGCGCGCCGCCGACGAAGAGCATGGCGACGAGCGCAGCGAGGTAGACGAGCGCTGTCCCGAGATCGGGCTGCGCGAAGACGAGCAGGACGGGAATCGCACCGAGCCCGAGCACGCGCATCGTCGTGCCGAGCGCCCCGACGTCGCGTGTGCGGTCGGCGAGGAAGCCTGCGAGCGCGAGGACGAACGCGAGCTTGCCGAACTCCGACGGCTGGAAGGTGAAGAAGCCGAGCGAGATCCAGCGCGTCGATCCGCGCGCGGCATGGCCGACGACGAACACGAACGCGATCAGGAGCACGGTGGCGCCGAAGATCGGCTTCCAGTAGCGGCGGTAGATGTCCGGGTCGATGAACGTCCCGACGACGAGCGCTGCCCCGCCGACGGCGACGTAGACCATCTGGCGGTCGAGGTAGTAGCTCGGGTTGCCGACCACGGCGAAGCGGGTGACGCCGGAGACGGCCCACAGCCCGACGGCGACGAGGCCCGCGATCCCGGCCAGGAGCACCCAGTCGAGCGAGCGGAGCACGCCCACGATCGCGAGTCCCTCCTCGCGGTCGGTCCGGCGCCCCGCGTGCTGCGATCCCGCGTACTCGAGCATCAGCGGAGTGTGCCGGTCCTTTCCATCAGTCGCTGTGGATCGGGCCGAGGATGTGGAACGCCACGTGGAAGTAGGCCGCGAACACCTTGGCGGCCGCCGGCGCCGCCGCGTCGCCGCCGTACCCGCCGTTCTCGATGAGCGCGCACACGACGAGCTTCGGGGAGTTGTACGGGCCGTATCCGCACCACCACGACTGGTTCTGGAGGCCTAGGTACCCGGGCAGCGAGACCACCTTCTGGGCCGTGCCGGTCTTGCCCGCGATCGAGACCGGGAACTTGCCGAACACCGCGTACGAGGTGCCGAACGACAGGTGCGTTGCGTCCCACAACCCCTTCTGCACGGCCTGGAGTGCGGCCGGATCGATTCCCACTTGGCGGGGGGCTGGGATCGCCGCCACAGGGACGCGCGCCCCGTTCGGGCTCTCCACGTCGTCGAGCACGTGCGGGGTCACGAGCTTGCCGCCGTTCGCAAGCGCCGCGTACAGCCGCGCCATCTGCAACGGCGTGACGAGGAGGTCGCCCTGTCCCACCGCGAGCTCGATCGAGTCGCCCGGCTTCCACAGCTTGTCGACTGCGCTCGTGAAGTGCTGCTGCCGCCATCCGATCGTCGGCACGAGGCCGGTCGCCTCAGGCCCGATGTCGACGCCCGTCGACTGTCCAAAACCGAATGCGTCGGCCAACTTCTGGATCGGCTGTCCGCGGTCGGAAGGGAGGTTGTAGAACTCGTTACCGACTCGGTAGAAGTACGTGTCGCACGAATACGCGAGCGCGGTCGGCAGATCCATCGCCTGGTTCACGTTCGGGTCCCAGTTGTGGAACGTGCGATGCGACCTGTCCTGCGGCGAGCTGTACGTGCCCGTGCACGGGAGGTACGCGTAGGGCGAGAGCAGGTGCTCCTGCATGGCGGCGAGCGCGGTCACGGGCTTGAACGTCGACCCCGGCGGATACAGGCCCGAAACGGCGCGGTTCAGCGAAGGGATGTTCTTCGCCGGCGCCGTCTTGGGCGTCAGGCCCGCACGGGCGAGCTCTCCCAAGGTCACATGGCCGGCGTACACCGACGGGTCGTACGTCGGCGCGGACGCCATTGCGAGGATCGAGCCGTCGTTCGGGTCGAGGGCGACGATTGCGCCGCCGCGTGCCGCCCACTTCCCGTTTGCCTGGGCGAGATGGATTCCGTACTGCAGCGCCTTCTCGGCCGCCTGCTGCAGCTTCAGGTCGATCGTCAGCCGGACGTCGTTGCCGGGCTTCGCGATCGTTGTCGTGGTCAGGCCGCTGCGGGGCCGCCCGAACGCATCGATGTGCATCCGCGCGCTGCCTGCGACACCGCGGAGGTAGCTGTCGTAGGACGACTCCACCCCGCTCTGTCCAATCTCGTCGCCCGGTTGGTATCCCTGCTTCGCAAGGCCCGCCAGCTCGGCCGGCGAGATCTCCCCGACGTACCCGAGCACCTGCGCCGCGAGCGAGTGGTACGGGTAATGGCGGATGAAGGTCCGCCACGTCGTCACGCCGGGGAACTGCGCTGCGTTCTCGTACAGGTACGCGATCATCGGCTCGCCGGCAGCCTCGCGCACCGTCACCGGCGTCACGAGGTCGTTGCCCGCGCGCCGCGCCCTGATCCCGGCCGCGATCTCGTACAGCGGGACGCTCGTCAGCCGGGAAAGCGCGCGCAACTCCGCGTAGCGCGTCGTGTAGACCTTCGGCAGGTCGGCCGGCCACAGAAGAATCGACGTCGCCGGCGCATTCGTCACGAGCGGGACGCCGTTGCGGTCGAGGATCTGGCCCCGCGGCGCCTGCACGCGGACGGTGCGGAACGAGTTCGCCGCCGCCTGGTTCACGTACTTCGTCCCGGAGAGCACCTGGAGCGCCCAGAGCCGCAGCAGAAGGACGGCGAAGATGACGAGCATCGCAACGCCGAGCACGCTCACCCGGCGGAGCACTCGCGCGCTCGGCCGGTACGGCTCGGCGACGCCCTTGCTCGGCGGCATGAACCGCTTCGAGCGGGGGCGTTCGCCTGCGGTGGTGCTAGCCAAGCAGCTGCACCTCGGTGGCGTAGTCGGCGCGCTCGCGCGGGCGGAGCAGTATCCGCACGAGCGCGTACACGGGGGCCGTCAGAACGAGGTTCATGACGATCGTCGGCAGCAGGCTCCGCATCTCCGGTCCTGCGGGCGCACGCTCGCCGAGCATGAAGGTGACGAGCAGGATGCCGAACGCATAGAGGAACGTCACCACCGCGACCGACAGGAACGGCGCATGCCCGCGGTCGCGTCCGGTCGTCTCGCCGTAGCGGCCGATCCAGTAGCCGGACACGGTGAGCACGAGCGAAGTCAGGCCGAGCTGGCCGAGCATCGCCGTGTCGACGACGAGGCCTGCGAAGAATCCCGCGATTGCACCGGCGACCGCCCCGCGCAGCAGCGCGACGCCGACGAGGGTGACAAGGACGACCTGCGGGACGCCGCCGTACACGCGCAGTTGCGAGAAGATCGACACCTGGGCGATCGCCGCGACGAAGAGCAGCGCCGCGGCCTTGAAGCCGTCGGCGATGGTCACGGTTTCGCGCGCGGATGCTTGGGGACGAGCGCGGCGACGGCGTCGATCGAGTCGAGGTTCGCGAGCGGCTGCACTTGCACGGTGAGGAAGCTCGCGATGTCGCTCGTCCCGACCGCGACGACGCGTCCGATCGGGATGCCGTACGGATACTCGTCCGGATACCTGCGGTCGACGGTGCCGCGCGTGATGATCCAGTCGCCCTTGTTCACGACCTGATCCTTCGACACGCGGTCAAGGATGAGCGTCCCGCCCTGCCCATGCCGGATGAGCCCGCTCACGTGCGTCTTCAGATCGCGCGCCGGCACGGCGCTGTCGGGATCGGTGAGAAGCGTCACGACGGAGGTCGTGTGGCCGAGCTGCGTCACCTTGCCGACGAGCCCGTCGGCGCTGACGACGGGCGTGTTCAGATGGATTCCTTGGCTCGACCCGGCGTCGATGACGATCTGCTGCGTGAACGATCCGGACGGGAACGAGATGACGGACGTGTTCACGGCGCGGAAGTCCTGCGGATAGGTCGGACCTTCCTCGAACTGGAGCAGCTTCTTGAGGTCGTTGTTCTGCTGGACCGCCGAAGCGTTGAGCAGCGCCTGCCCACGGTAGTCGCGCACCATCTGCTCGAGCTTCGCGTTGCGCGACTTCGCCCGCGCGAGGCTGTCGACGTAGTTGTAGGCGTCGCGGAACGGCCGCGCGACGCGCACCGCGGCAACCTGGAACGGCCGCAGCGCGTCGGAGCCGTAGCTCTGCGCATCGTGGAGGTACCCGGAGGTCGGCGAGCGGAAGGAGATGGTCAGCAGCGCGAGCGCGACGATCACGAGGACCGCGAGGACGATGCGCCGGACCAGTGCGCTACGCACCCGTGACGGACGCGGGCCGGGATTGGAGCGCTGGAGCGAGGAGCCCAGCACCGCCACGCGTGCGGAGCGGTTCGGAGGCGCCACCGCGCCCTAGGTTACAGCCGTGCCCGGCGCGACGAAGCCCATGCGGGCGGCTCGCAGGTCCTAGTAGCGGCGGCCGTTGCGCCCGCGGGCGCGTGCACGGTTCGAGCGGTGGATGGCCTCGAACTCCTCGAGGCTGCGGCCCGAGCCGACGGCTACACAGGTGAGCGGGCTCTCGGCCAGGTGCACCGGCATCTGGGTCTCGTGGCGCAGCCGCTCGTCGAGCCCGGTGAGGAGCGCGCCGCCTCCGGCGAGGACGATGCCGCGATCCATGATGTCCGCGGCCAGTTCCGGCGGCGTCTTGTCGAGCGTCGACTTGATCGCCTCGATGATCTGCGTGACCGGCTCGTCGAGCGCGCGGCGGATCTCCTCCGAGGTGAGGATCACCGTCTTCGGCAGCCCGGTGAGCATGTCGCGGCCGCGCACCTCCGCCTGCAGCTCTTCCTTCTGGTCCCACGCAGAGCCGATCTCGAGCTTGATCTCCTCCGCCGTCTGCTGACCGATCAGAAGCTTGTAGTCGCGCTTGATGTGATTGATGATCGCGTCGTCCATCTCGTCGCCGCCGACGCGTAGCGATTGCGAGACGACGATGCCACCGAGCGAGATGACTGCGACTTCGGTCGTGCCTCCGCCGATGTCGACGATCATGTTCCCCGTCGGCTCGGCGACAGGAAGGCCCGCGCCGATCGCGGCCGCCATCGGCTCCTCGATCAGATACGCCTGACGCGCACCCGCGGAGAGCGTCGCCTCCTCGACGGCGCGCTTCTCGACGCCGGTGACACCGGACGGGACGCACACGACGACGCGCGGATGCGCGAAGCGATGCTGATGCACCTTCTGGATGAAGTGCCGGAGCATCTGCTCGGTGACGTCGAAGTCGGCGATGACGCCGTCCTTCAGCGGCCGGATGGCCTGGATCGTGCCCGGCGTGCGGCCGAGCATCCGCTTCGCCTCGACGCCGACGGCGTGCACCTCGCCCGTGCGGGAGTCGATCGCCACCACGGACGGCTCCGAGAGGACGATCCCACGCCCGCGCACATAGACGAGCGTGTTCGCGGTGCCGAGGTCGACCGCCATGTCGCGGCCGCCGAATCCGGTCATCGAGGTGAAGAGTCCCATGGGCGTCCGAGTCTATCTGTGAAAAGTCATAAAGCTGAGCACCTTTCGTGACAAGTGACGATCTACCTTCACCGTATGAACACGGTGAACCTGATCGGGAACCTCGCCTCCGATGTCGAGCTCCGCGAGGTAGGCGAGGACAAGAAGGTGGCGAGCTTCCTGCTCGCGGTCGGCCGAGGCGCGCGGGACGCGGGGGCCGACTTCGTCGGCGTGTCGGTCTGGGACCGGCAGGCGGAGCTCTGCGCCGAGTACCTGAGCAAGGGTCGGCGGGTCGGCCTCGAGGGCTATCTGCGCAGCCGCAACTGGGAGGAGGAAGGCAAGCGGCGCCGTGTCGTCGAGGTCGTCGCCAAGCGCGTCGACTTCCTCGGCGGGCCGCGTCGCGAGAACGAGGAGGGAGCGGAGGTGATTCCGTTCGAGGCGGCGGCGGCCGGCTAGAGACTCGCGAGGAAGTCCTCGATCGCGCGGAGCACGGCGTCCGGCCGCTCGCCGCTAAGGCGTCGCTTGCGACGCCGACCTCAGGACGCGCGGGCTTGTCCGCGCGTCCGTCTGTTCGGCCCGACCTTTCAGGATCGAAATGCGGTCACGGCGACAAAGACGAGAGAAACTCGCTGACGGCACGCACGACAGCCTCCGGCCGCTCGCCGATCAGCAGGTGCCCGCAATCGGCGATCGTGCGCAACGGCGCGCGCAGCCGCCGCGCGTACTCGATGCCGTCCGCGAGCGGGACCCAGTTGTCGTTCGCACCCCAGAGGCAGAGAACCGGGCACGTCACGCGGTGGAGGTCGCGTCGCGGATCGGAGACGACGAGCGCCTTCCCGGCGGTGAGCGTGTCCGTGTGTCGCGTCGGGCCCGCAAGGAATGCCTCTGCCATCTCGGGATGGAGCCCCGCCGGATCGGCGACACCCCACCAGCCGAACGCGAGCGTGCGGCCGGCGCGCGAGCGCGACACCGTCCTTCGCCGCCGCCCGAGCAGCTTGCCCGGCCGCGCGATGCCGATGAGCGTGACCGTGACCCGCCCGATCCGGCTGGCCGAGGTGATCCCGGCGGCCGCGGCGAGGACGACCCCGGTGACGGCCTCCGGCCGCAGCGCCGCAGCGCGGAGCGCGACGAGGCCGCCGAGCGAGTGGCCGACCCACGGGGCCGGCAGCGCACCCTCCGCCTCGGCGACGGCCAGCACCGCCTCGGCGAAGGGGTCGAGCGAGCCCGCGCCGCCGAGCGGAGCGGAACCGCCGTGGCCGGGCAGCTCAGGCACGACCACCCGCCGCCCGGCGGCGAGGGCGGGCGCGACCAGCCGCCAGTTCGCGGCCCCTCCACCGAGCCCGTGCACGAGCACGAGCGGGGCCCCGGCGCCGCCCACGAGGTAGTGGATCCACGTCCCCTCGTGCATCAGGGTGCGCTCTTCGAATCCATCGATATCTGGTTTGCCATCCGTCGGCACTGGGGCATATTCTGTGCTCAATGGATGTCTTTCTGGGACGGGCCGAGTGAAGCCCGTCACGTCGACAAGCAAGGGTCACGCAAAACCCGTCTGAGCGCTCGGCGCCGGCGGGTTTTTTCGTGCCCAGGGAAGGAGCAGGCCGAATGGCGAATCACCTCACGCCCGAAGAGCTGTCGGAAGAGTTGAAGATCGACCGGCAGGAGGTGATCAGGCTCTGCATGCAGGAAGGCGTGCCGATCTACCAGGGCAAGATCGACAAGCATCTCTTCCAGGCGCAGCTCGAAGCGCTGGGAGCGTTCCCGAAGGGGAGCTAGGAAACTTTTCGCGCAGGCGCTTTTCGGCGAGAGCCGCCCGACGAGGCGGCTTTCGTCTTTTCGGACGCCTTTCCGTCTCCGCGGCGCTGCTGCACGTCGACGACGCTCTGCCGCAGCGCCTCCATGAGGTCGATGACCGGTGCCTCGGGCGCAGGCTCCGGCCGCGTGATCTCCTGGCCGGCGAGCTTCGCGTCGAGCATCGCCTTCAGGTCGCGCCGGTAGTCGTTCTCGAAGTCGGCCGCGTCCCACTCGCCGACGAGGCTCTCGATCACCTGGCCCGCCAGCGCAAGCTCGGCCTTCTTCACCTCGGTCGCCTCCACCGCCTCCTCGATCTCCGACTTCGAGCGGACGTCGTCGGCGAAGAAGAGCGTCTCGAGGGCGAGCGAGTCGCCCTGCGGACGGATCAGGCAGAGATTCTCCTTGCCCCACAGCACGAACTTCCCGACCGCCGCCATCCCCGACTCCTCCATCGCGCGCAGGAGGAGGACGTACGGACGCCGCTGCGCCTCCGAGGCCGCCGGCGCCAGGTAGTACGTCCGGTCGAAGTAGACGGGGTCGACGTCCTGGAGCTTGACGAAGCGGAGGATCTCGATCGACTGCGAGCGCTGGAGCGCAACGGCCTCGAGATCGGACTCCTCGACGATGACGAACTCGCCCTTGGCGACCTCCCAGCCCTTGACCAATTCGTCCGCCTCGACGTCGCGCTCGTGGAACGGGCACCACCGCTTCTGCTTGATCGGCGTGCCGCACTCCCGGTGCAGCGTCCGGAAGGAGACGTCGTCCCGCTGGGTCGCCAGCGCGAGACCGATGGGGATGTTGACCAGCCCGAAGCTGATCGATCCGTTCCAGATCGTCCTCATGGGATCAACCGAATTCTAGTCAGGTGGCATATCTCCTTTGGCTTACCATGACGGCGTGCCGCTCGAAACTCGCACTGCGCCGGCCCTCTGGCGCTACGTGCAGGAGCAGCACCACTCGATGCCGGCGTACCTCGAGGAACAGCCGGACGGCTGGCGCGACGTCTCCTGGGAGGAGGCCGGCCGCCGGGTCGACGCCCTGGCGCGGGGGCTCCTCGCCCGCGGCGCCCGCCGCGGGGACGCGGTCGCCGTGCTCTCCCGGACGCGCCTCGAGTGGATCCTCCTCGACTGGGCGATCATGTCCATCGGCGCCGTGGTCGTCGGGCTCTACCCGACGAACACGGCGAGCGAGTGCGGGTACATCCTGAGGCACTCCGAGGCGGTGCTCGCCCTCGTCGAGGACGACGAGCAGGCCGCCAAGCTCGCCTCCGTCTACGACGGGCCGGTCGTGCGGTTCGACGAGCTCGACGCGCTCGAAGCGAGCGCCGGGGACTCCAAGCCGGAGCCGGTCGGAGAAGAGGACCTCGCGACGCTGATCTACACGTCTGGGACGACCGGCCCGCCGAAGGGCTGCATGCTCACCCACAAGAACCTCGTAACCGCGGCGATGGGCGTGCGGAACGAGCTCCAGGACGAGACCGACGTCGTCCTGCTGTTCCTGCCGATGGCGCACAGCTTTGCCCGCATCGTCCACCAGGGCGCCGCGTACCACGGCTCCACACTCGTGATCGTGTCCGACGTTGCTCGGCTGCCCGAAGCGCTCGCGCGCACACGGCCGACGATCCTCCCTGCCGTCCCGCGCGTGTACGAGAAGATCCATGCGAACGTCGTCGGCGAGATCGAGCGGTCGAGCCCGGTCAAGCGTGCGATCGGCCGCTGGGCGCTCCGCGTCGGCGCCACCAACAAGCCGAGCAGCGCCCAGGGACGGATCGCCGACGCACTCGTGTTCAAGAAGATCCGCGACCGCCTCGGCGGACGCATCCGCATCGGCATCTCCGGCGCGGCACCGCTCGGCATCGACGTCCTGGAGTTCTTCCGGTCGCTGAACATGCTCGTGATCGAGGGCTACGGGCTGACCGAGACGTCGAGCTCGCTCAGCGTCAACGACCCGGATGACTACCGCTTCGGCACCGTCGGCCGAGTCGTCGACGGCTCCGAGGTGAAGCTGGCCGAAGACGGCGAGATCCTCGTGCGGAGCGACAGCGTCTTCAAGGGCTACTTCAAGGATCCCGAGGCCACCGCAGCCGCCTTCACCGAGGACGGCTTCTTCCGCACCGGCGACATCGGCGAGATCGACGCCGACGGCTTCGTGAAGATCACCGACCGCAAGAAGGACATCATCATCACCGCGGGCGGCAAGAACATCGCGCCGCAGAATCTCGAGAACGCGCTCAAGGCGTCGCGCTTCATCTCGCAGGCGCTCGTGGTCGGCGACCGGCGCCCGTACGTCACCGCGCTCATCACGCTCGACTCGGACGAGGTCAACGGATCGGGGCGCGACCCGGAGCAGCTCGTGCAGGAGGTCGTCGACAACGTCAACCGCGATCGCGTCCGCGTCGAGCAGATCAAGCGGTTCGCCATCCTGCCGCGGGACTTCTCGCAGGAAGCCGGCGAGCTCACACCGACGCTGAAGCTCCGCCGCCGCGTCGTGCACGAGCACTTCGGCGGCGAGATCGAAGAGCTCTACGCCTAGCCGGATGTAATTCTGCGGGCGCCGTCGTACGTGGCGGCGTACCAGGCCTCGGAGAGGCTGTCGATCCGGACGACGTCACCGGTGTGCGGAGAGTGGATGAACTCGCCGCCGCCGATGTAGATCCCGACGTGGCCGAGCCCGTCGAAGAAGACGAGGTCGCCGGGCTCGAGGTCGCTGTACGCGACCGGCACGCCCATGCCCCACTGCGCGCCGGTGTAGTGCGGCAGCGACACGCCAACCTGCGCGTACACGTACATGACGAAACCGGAGCAGTCGAATCCGCTCGGGCTCGCGCCGCCCCAGACGTACGGCACGCCGAGGTACTGCATCGCGATCCCGACGACGCCCGAGTACTGCGTCGGCGGAGCCGTGAAGCCGGTGCTCAGATCGAGTGCGGGATTCTGTCCCTGCGCCTGGTAGGCCGCGACCCGCTGCTGCGCCTGCCGCTCGAGTGCGAGCTGCCGCGCGTGCTGCATCGCGACGAGATGCGCGATCTCGCCCTTGATCGAGTTGTATAGGCGCTGCTGCCGCCCGAGCTGCGACGCGATCCGGGCCTTCGCCACTGCGCGCTGGCGTACGAGCGCGGTCTGCGCGCGACGATCGTGGACGAGCGTGTGCTGGCGGACGGTCACCTCACGCTTGAACGAGACGACCTGATGCACGACAGCGACGTCCTGCGTCGACAGCGACTGGACGGACTCGATGCGGTTGACGAGATCATCGATGCTCGTCGCGCCGAGAACGACTGCGAGCGTCGACTGGTTGTCGCGCGTCGTGTAGATCGAGACGAGCCGCTGCGAGAGGTCCTTCTGCGCGACGACGAGGTTCGAGCGCGCGACGTGCAGGCCGATGCGATTGATCGCGAGGCTGTGCTCGATCGCGTGCAGCTTGACGTTCGCGGAGTCGTAGCTGTTGCGTGCGCGCTCGAGGTTCGAATCGAGCTGCTGGATCTGCAGCATCACTTGCTGCGCCTCGGCCTGCTTCGCGCTGACCGAGGGGTCGGCAGTCGCCACACCGGCCGCAACGCAAGCCGCGGCGAGGGCGATGAGAAGGACCGGAGCGTGTCGCTTCAGTGTCTGGATGACGTTTCCCGACGTTCACCCGGCGCGTCCGCACCGGGCCTCCCATACGTCACAAGGTCGGGACGCTACCAGGGCTTTCGGATGCTGGCAACCGACAAAAGGCCTGAAAGTTGCCGCAAATTGCCACTAGCCACACGCCAGGATCCGGCAAAAGAACCTGCACAAACTGGCCGAAATCCCCGGATTCGTATGGTACGGTCCCGCCCTCGTGAGCGCCCGAAGGACACGATCCGCGGCGCTGCTCGCCGGCGTCTCCGCGGTGCTCGTCTTCGCCGCCGGCTCGCCTGCGGCCGCCGGCCCCGGGTCGCACGTGAGCAGCCTGCAGGCGGAGGAGAACGCGCTCGCGGGACGAGTCCACAGCGCGTCGCTCGACCTCTACGCGCTCGACTCGAGCCTCGCGGCCGCGCAATCGAAGTTGACGAACTTGCGTGCCGAGGCCGCGCGTCTTCGCCTCCAGCAGGTGCAGCTCGCACAACAGATCAGCGCGACACAACGCATGCTCACGATCTCGCAGCAGCATCTCGGCGAGAACCTCCGTCTGATGTACGAGCAAGGCGACACCGATCCTGTCGCCGTCATTCTCGGCGCAGAGTCGCTCGACGACGCGGTGTCGACGCTCGACGGGCTGAAGCGCGTTACCGACCAGAGCAGCGGGTTCGTGGTCGCGTCTGCCCTCGCGAAACACCGACTGCAGATGTTGCGCGCAGCGTTGTCGACGCATCGCGCACGCATCGCAAGTGCGGTTCGCGCTGCTGCCGGCACAACGAGGACGCTCGCGTCGGCGCGCGCCGACAGGCTCTCCTTCATCTCCGGCCTGCGCGCGCAGCAGCAGTTGAAGGCGTCGCGGATTCAGCAGCTCGAAGCGTCCGTGCAGCGCGCAGAGGTCAAGTCGACGACGCTGACCGCGGCAGTGGCCGCGAGCGGGCCGGTACCCGCGGTCGTCGGAGACCCGAGCCCGGCTCCGGCATCGGCCCAGAGCAGCGGCGGCCGCACGCTCGTCGTGTCCGCCACCGGCTATTCGCTTCCGGGACACACCGCGACAGGGCTCCCCGTGGGCTGGGGCATCGTCGCCGTCGATCCTACGGTCATCCCGCTCGGCACGCGCATGACCGTCCCGGGCTACGGGGAGGCTGTGGCCGCCGACGTCGGCAGCGGCGTTCGCGGCGCATCCATCGACCTCTGGTTCCCCACCGTCGCACAGGCGTTCGCCTGGGGGCGGCGGACGGTCACCATCACCCTGCACTAGACTTGGCCGCGTAAGGGGGGTGTGAAGACCTGACAGAGCCGCTTTCGGCCAGCGATGAGCGGGGGCTCGAGACGCTTCGCGTCTTGATCGTGGACGACCATGATCTGTTCCGCACGGGCCTACGCAACCTGCTCGAGGAGCAGGGCGTCCAGATCTCGGGCGAAGCTGCGTCCGGGACAGAGGCCGTAAAGTCCGTCCGGGAGATCGCTCCCGACGTCGTCGTCATGGATCTCAACATGCCGGGCATGGGCGGCGTCGAGGCGACGCGGCACATCGCGGCGATCGCTCCGCTCACGCGCGTCGTCGTGCTGACCATCTCCGACGAGGACGCCGACGTGCTGGACGCGATCCTCGCGGGCGCGTGCGGCTACCTGTTGAAGGACGCGTCGATCGACGAGCTGCTGGCCGGCATCCGCGCCGCGTCGCGCGGCGAGTCGCTGATCTCCCCCGGCATCGCCGCGAAGGTTCTGCAGCGTGTGCGTGCGACGAGCGCGCAGCCGGAGATCGCAGACGCGATCCGGTCCGAGCTGTCCGACCGCGAGATCGAGGTGCTGAAGCTGATCGCGAACGGCAAGGACAACGCCGTCATCGCCGCCGAGCTGCACATCAGCCCGAAGACGGTGAAGAACCACATCTCCAACATCCTCATGAAGCTGCAGATCGACAACCGCATCCAGGCGGCGGTCTACGCCGTGAGGTCGGGGATCGTCTAGCTCGCGTGCCGCAGCGCGCGCGTGCGCGCCTGCAGCCGCCGCAGCAGCGCGCGCAGATGTCCGAGCTCGACGTCGGCGTGCCTGAGCCGCCTGCCGAGCGCGACGATCTCGTCCGTGATGTGCTTCCCGACGGGCTCCTCCACCGTCCGTGCCACCTCGCCGATCCTGCGCTCGATGCGCGACCGCTCGGCCTCGAGGGCGAGCGCCTCGGCGTAGCCGTCGGTCAGGGTCTCCTCCATGCTGGCAAGCGTCGGCGCAGCCGACCCGCTTGCAGGGGCCTCGAGCAGCTCTTCGATCCGCTGCAGCACGGCGTCGTCGTTTCCGCCCACGACCCTCGATTATCGAGGCCCCTGCTCGGGGCTAACAGGGCCTGCCGACCCATCTTCGCCGTCCATACGGCCCATCGCCCTTGACGATCCCGGTACCGGCCCAAACAATGAAACGGCACGTGCTCGCCCGCGTCGTCGCCGCCTTCGGGGTCGTTTCCGCCGTACTCGCCTCAGCCGCTCCAGGCGGCGCCGCGAACGGCTCGCTGCCGTCCCTGCTCTCCCGGGCGCTGCACGCGCCGTTCGTCGACTTCGCCACGTCCGGCGCCGTCGCGGTCGACCTCTTCACCGGCCGGGTCGTCTTCGCACACAACGCGACCCTGCCCCTCCGGCCCGCCTCGAACGAGAAGCTCGCGGTCACGTACGCGGCGCTGACCGCGCTCGGCCCCGCCTTCCGAATCGAGACGGACGTGCTCGGCGAGGGCGAGCAGGACGGATCGACGTGGCACGGCAACCTCGTCCTCAAGGGTTACGGCGATCCGACGCTCTCGTCACAGGACCTCGCGGCGCTCGCGCACCAGGTGCGCGCGGACGGCATCACAGCCGTCAGCGGCGAGGTGCTCGGCGACGAGACGTGGTTCGACACCCGCCGCACAGCGCCGGGCTGGAAGGCGGCCTTCTACATCAAGGAGTCGCCGCCGCTGTCGGCGCTCATCGTCGACCGCGGCGCCGTCGGACGATTCACGTCGCACAACCCGGCGCTGTCGGCCGCGCAGAAGTTCACGAAGCTGCTTGCCCGCGCAGGCGTGAGAGTCGCCGGCGGAGCCACGCTCGGCGTCGCGGACGACGCGGGCGTCGAGCTCGCGTCCTTCGACTCGCCGACGCTCGCCTCGATGGTGCACTGGATGGACAAGGTGAGCGACAACTTCACCGCGGAGATGCTCGTGAAGGAGCTCGGCGCGGTACAGGCCGGCGCAGGGACGACCGCGGCCGGCATCCGTGTCGTCCGCGCGCAGCTCGCCGACGCGGGCGTGCCGCTCGACGGCGTGACGATGGTCGACGGGTCGGGCCTCTCGCTGATCGACCGGATGACGGCGTCGACGCTCGTCGCGCTCCTGCGCGTGATGTGGAGCGATCCCTCGATGCATCAGGAGCTGCTCGCGTCGCTGCCGGTCGCGGGCCGGAGCGGAACGTTGCACGACCGCATGCGCCACACCGTCGCCGTCGGCGTCGTGCGCGCGAAGACCGGGACGACGGATAACTCAACCGCCCTGTCCGGCTTCGTCGGCGAGAGCTATGTCTTCTCGGTGCTCGTCAACGGCGCACCGGTCTCCTGGACGGCGTCTCGCGACGCCGAAGACCGGTTCGCAATCGCGCTAGCCGCGCAGCAACTGCACTAGGTCGTCTTCCGAGAGAATCGGCACGCCGGCCTTCTCGGCCTTCGTGAGCTTCGACTTGCCCGGGTCCTCGCCGACGACCAGGCCGGTCGTCTTCGAGGAGACGGAGTCGGACACCTTCGCGCCGCGCGCCTCGAGCGCCGCCTCGGCCTCTTCGCGCGTGAAGCGCTCGAGCGTGCCTGTGACGACGTAGCGCCGGCCGGTGAGCGGTCCCTCGACCGGCCGCTCCTCCTCGCCCGCCTCGAAGCGCAGGCCGAGGTCGCGCAGCTCTTCGACCAGCCGGCCGTTGTCGTCGTCGCGGAACCACTCCGCGATCGCCTCCGCACGCTCCGGGCCGATGCCCTCCGCCTCGACCAGCTCCTCCTGCGTCGCATTCATCAACGCATCGACGGTGCCAAAGTGGCGCGCGAGCGTCTGCCCCGTCACCCACCCGACGTCGGGGATGTTCAGCCCGAAGAGGACGCGCGAAAACGGAATCGCCTTCGACGCTGCGATCGCTTCGATCGCGTTGCCGGCGCTGATCTCGGCGTAGCCGTCGACCTCCATAAGCTGCTCGCGCGTCACCCTGTACAGCTCGGGGACGGAACGCACGATGCCGAGATCCCACAGCCGTCGCACCGACTGCTCGCCGACGCCGTCGATGTCGGCAGCCGCCATCACCCAGTTGATCAGCGCCTCGAGCCCGCGCGACGGGCAGGCCCGGTTCGGGCAGCGGTGCATCGCCTCGCCTTC
>Ga0208219_1000083_pt1 | contig 41591 bp, 39 predicted proteins | sample NGESurshal072012_7_FD_184469 | JGI IMG/M metagenome (GOLD analysis project Ga0208219, IMG submission 184469) | Arctic peat soil microbial communities from Barrow, Alaska - NGEE Surface sample 53-2 shallow-072012 (SPAdes) | ecosystem: Environmental > Terrestrial > Soil > Wetlands > Peat ... | reverse complement strand
CCGCGACCGGACAATCGGATTCATGGGCGAGCAAGGCCGCGTCTACGGCACCCCGTATCTGGTGCGCGACATTGAAATGACCTGCCGCCAGCTTTTGCTCGATCATGGCGACGCCGGCGAAGATTCTGTCGGCACTGACGTCGCGATCAAGCACCTTGCCCCGACACTGCTCGGGATGACGGTCGAGATCACGGCCAAGGTGGCGGCGGTGGAAGGGCGCAAAGTCTCCTTCGAGGTTTCGGCCAAGGACAATCTCGACCAGATCTGTACCGGAACGCACGGCCGTTTCGTGGTGGGCGTCAACAAGACCGTCGAGCGCTTGAAAGCGAAAGCGGCCAAGTTCGCCGGCGCCAGATCGGGATAATCGATATGCCGGGCAAGCCACCGCACGCCGAACGAACCGTTTCGACTTACTGCTACCAGTGCGTCGCTGGGCCCGATCTATTGAAAGTGCGGGTCGAGGACAATGTCGCGACGGAGGTGACGCCGAATTTCGACGCGGCGAGCATTCACCCGGCCGGCGGCAAGGCCTGTGTGAAAGCGTTCGGGCTGGTACAGAAGGCCTATAACCCGCATCGGATTCTCCATCCGATGAAACGGACTAATCCGAAAAAGGGCCGCAACGAAGATCCGGGTTTCGTTCGCATCTCCTGGGAAGAGGCGCTAACGCTGGTCGCCGACAAGCTTAATGCCGCGCGCGCGGCCGGCCTCACCGACGAAACAGGCTATCCGCGCGTCGCCGCAAGCTTTGGCGGCGGCGGCACGCCGACCGCATACATGGGGACGTTGCCCGCGTTCTTGTCGGCGTGGGGCCCGGTCGACATGAGCTTCGGCTCCGGGCAGGGCGTCAAGTGTTATCACTCCGAGCATCTCTACGGCGAACTGTGGCATCGCGGCTTCACCGTGTCGCCCGACACCCCGCTCTGCGAGTACCTGGTTTCGTTCGGCGCCAATGTCGAGGCCTCCGGCGGGGTCTGCGGCGTGAAGCGCCACGCCGACGCCCGCAAGCGCGGCATGAAGCGAGTGCAGATCGAACCCCATCTCTCGGTGACCGGCGCCTGTTCAGCTGAATGGATTCCGATCAAGCCGAAGACCGATTCGGCTTTTCTATTCGCGATGATCCACGTCTTCCTGCACGAGCATCCACGCGACCGGCTCGATATTCCCTTTCTGGAAGACCGCACGTCGTCGCCTTACCTCATCGGACCGAACGGCCTGTTCATGCGCGATGCGGTGACGCGCAAGCCGCTGATGATCGATAGCGCGACCGGCCGCGCGGTGCCGTTCGATACCGTCGGCATCGAGCCGGCGCTGGAAGGGTCGTTTGTCGTCGACGGCATCGAGGTGGACGCCGACGAAGAGATCATTGCGCACAAGGCGGTCACGGCCTGCACGGCGTTCACGCAGCTCGTCGCGCATGTGAAGGACTATTCGCCGGAATGGGCGGCGGCGATCTGCGACGTGCCGGCCGCCACAATCCGCCGCATCGCCGACGAATTCCTGGCGCACGCGCGGGTGGGCGAGACGATCGAGATCGAAGGCATGACGCTGCCCTTGCGGCCGGTGTCGATTTCGCTCGGCAAGACCGTCAACAACGGCTGGGGCGGTTACGAATGCTGCTGGGCGCGCACGCTGATCGGCTGCCTGTGCGGCGCGCTCGAAGTGCCCGGCTCGACGCTGGGCACTACGGTCAGGCTTAACCGGCCGGCCGACAATCGCTGGTCGAGCGTCAAGCCGGGTCCCGACGGCTTCATGCGGTATCCGATGAACCCGACCAGCAAGAGCGAATGGATTTCGCGGCCAACGGCGCGCAGCGCGCACCGCACGCTGGTGCCGCTGGTCGCCGATTCGGCCTGGAGCCAGGCGCTCGGCCCGACGCATCTGGCCTGGATGATGCAGAGCGAGGACTTCGACAAGCTGCCGGTGGCGACGCCGCCGGACGTGTGGTTTGTCTATCGCACCAATCCGGCGATTTCGTTTTGGGACACCAAGGCCGTCGGCGAGGCGATGGCGAAGTTTCCGTTCACCGTCTGCTTCGCCTACACGCGCGACGAGACGAACCACGTCGCCGACGTGCTGCTGCCGGACTGCACGGACCTCGAGGGCCTGCAACTCTTGCGCATCGGTGGCACGAAATATGTCGAGCAATTCTGGGACTACCAGGGTTTCGCGCTGCGAGCGCCCGCGGTGCCGCCGCAAGGCGAGGCCAAGGATTTCACCTGGATCGCGACCGAGCTTGCGCAGCGCACCGGCCTGCTCGCAGCCTATAACGCGGCCATCAACCGCGGCGCCGCCGGCGTGCGGCTTTCCGGCAAGAGCTACGACTTCTCGCTGGCGCCGGAGGCCAAGCACGACGTCGAGACGATCTGGGACGCGAGTTGCCGCGCCGCCAGCGCCGAGATCACCGATGGCGCCGAATCGCAAGGGCTGGACTGGTTCCGCGAGCACGGTTTCCGCGTCAAGCCGTTTCCGCGGCTGCGATGGTACCTCTATCCCAAACTCGTCGAGCAAAAATTGCGCTTCGAGCAGCCTTATCAGGAACAGTTGTTCCGCATCGGCAAAGAGCTCGGCCACCGTCTGCACGAGCAGGGCATCCACTGGTGGGACAAGCAGCTCGCAGAATACGAGCCGCTGCCGCGCTGGCACGACCTCAACGTCTTGTGGGAAAACGCGCTGGCCAAGCATTATTCGGTGCGCATCGCCGATTACCCGTTCTGGCTGATCACCGCCCGCAGCATGCAGTACTCCTGGGGCGGCAATGTCGGCATCCAGATTATCAAGGAAGTGGCGGACAACGTCGCCGGTCACGGCAGCGTCGTCATGAATCATGCCGCGGCCGAGCGGCTCGGGATCGCCGACGGCGATCTCGTGGAGGTGCGCTCCCCGCTCAACGACACCAAGGGTCGGGTGATGCTGTGCGAGGGCATCCGTCCCGATACGCTGTTGATGATCGGCCAGTTCGATCACTGGGTGACGCCCTATGCTAAGGATTTCCACGCCCCCAGCATGAACGCGCTGATGCCGATGCTGCTCGATCTGACCGACGCGACCGGGTCGAGCGCCGATCTGGTCAAGGTCAAGATCACGCGGCTGGAGGCGGCGTCATGACCCGTTGGGCGATGGTCGCCGATCTCGAACGCTGCGTCGGGTGTCAGACCTGCACGGCAGCCTGCCGGCACGCCAACGCCACCTCGCCGGCCGTGCAGTGGCGCAAGGTGCTCGATATCGAAGCCGGCGCCTATCCGAATGTCAGCCGCATTTTCGTTCCGGTTGGCTGCCAGCACTGCGCCGATCCGCCCTGCATGCATGTCTGCCCGACCACGGCGACGCGCCAGCGCGCGGACGGCATCGTGACGGTCGATTACGATCTGTGCATCGGCTGCGCCTATTGCGAGATCGCATGCCCCTATCAGGCGCGCTTCCTCGTGCATAAGCCGCATTTTGCTTTCGAGGCGGAGATGCAGAACGAGGCTGAGCGTGCCGATCCGGCCCGCTTTGGCGTGGCGCAGAAATGCACGTTCTGCTCCGACCGGGTCGATTTCGGCCTCGCGAACGATCTCACGCCGGGCATCGATCCGCGCGCGACACCGGCTTGCGTCAATTCCTGCATCGCCGACGCGCTGCATTTCGGCGACGTTGACGACCCGGACAGCAACGTCTCGCGCCTGTTGCGCGAGCAGCGCAGCTTCCGCATGCATGCGGAGCTCGAAACCGATCCGGGTTTCCATTATCTCTACGGCAACGCGAACGGCGAGGAGCAGGAGTCAGTTCGGCCAGCGGCGGACTCCGCGATGGCCGGCGGGCAAATACGTACGCGCGGCGTCGAGCCTTCGCTGCAAAAGCATTGGGACTGGAAGGCGGCGTCCAATTTCATGTGCGGCGGCGCCGGCAGCGGATTGTTCATATTCACCGCGCTCGCCAGCCTTTGGTATGGCGACCTTGTGCCGTTCGGCTGGGCCGCTCTCGGGATCGTTGTGCTCGGCCTGTCCATTTTGATGCTCAAGATCGGGCGGCCGCTGCGATTCATCTACGTGCTGCTGCAACCGCAACGCTCCTGGATGACGCGAGAAGCCTGGATCGCGGCCGCGTGGTTCCCGCTGGCGGCGCTGGCGCTGTGGTTCAAATGGCCCGCGTTGTTGATCGCGGCGGCAGGCTTCGCCGTCCTGTTCCTGTGCAGCCAGGCGATGATCCTGCAGGCCGCCAAGGGCATTCCGGCCTGGCGCATCGCCTGGGCCGTGCCGCTGATTGTTGTCACCGGCCTTGCGGAAGGCAGCGGCCTGTTCCTCGCCGCCACCGCTCCATTTGCCGCGCTGCAGCCGCTGGCGAAGACGGTCGCCGTTATCGCGGTTATTCTGGCCATGCTGCGCAGCGGGATTTGGCGATCCTATCTTGCGGCGCTTAAAACCAGGGGCGCGCCCACAGGCGCGCTTGCCGTGCTTTATGGCTATCGGCCGTGGTTCTTTGCGATCGGCCTCGCTTTGCCATTGGTGCTGATCGTCGCCGGATTTGCGGTGGCAACGGCGGCCGCGCCATTGTTCGCGATGGCCGGTCTCTGCATCACGGCCGCCGGCGTCGCCTTCAAACTCATTCTTGTCACACGCGCAGCCTTCAATCAGGGTTTCGCGCTCGTCCACACGCCGGTGCGCGGGTCGGGCTATGCCGGACCGGCGGTCAAGCCGGGCTGGTCGCTATCGTGAGGGAACGGTCGAAGCGGGAGGACTTGCCATGAGCACACAGACGTCAACCAAGGCGTCGGAAAAAAACTTCATGTTTGATCCCGACGCTGAGACGATGCCGCGCGAGGCGCTGACCGCGCTGCAGACGGCGCGCCTGAAACAGACGCTCGAACGCGTTTACGCGAACGTTCCGCATTATCGCAAGAAGTTCGACGCGGCGGGCGTCGGTCCGGCCGACTTCAAATCGTTGTCCGACATCGTCCGCTTCCCGTTCACGGTGAAGACCGACCTGCGCGACAATTATCCGTTCGGCATGTTCGCCGTGCCGCGCGAGCAGCTCTTGCGCCTGCACGCCTCGTCGGGAACGACCGGCAAGCCGACCGTGGTCGGCTATACCAAGGGCGACCTCGATACCTGGGCGGATCTGATGGCGCGCTGTTTCGCCTGCGCCGGCGCGCTGCCCGGCGACATCGTGCACAACGCTTACGGCTACGGCCTGTTCACCGGCGGCCTCGGGGCGCATTACGGGGCGGAGCGGCTCGGCTGCACGGTGGTGCCCATTTCCGGCGGCGGCACCGAACGGCAGGTGACATTGATCAACGATTTCAAGGCCAGCGTGTTGTGCGCCACGCCGTCCTACGCGCTCAATATCGCCGAGATCGCGCTGAAAATGGGCGTCGACCTCGCGCAATCGTCGCTGCGCATCGGCCTGTTCGGGGCGGAACCGTGGAGCGACGCCATGCGCCGCGACCTCGAGGCCCGGCTCGGGCTCAAGGCGGTTGATGTCTACGGTCTGTCCGAAATCATGGGGCCGGGCGTCGCCTGCGAATGTCATGGCGTCCAGTCCGGGCTGCATGGCTGGGAGGATCATTTCCTGTTCGAGACCATCGATCCGGAAACGATGCAGCCGCTGCCGCTGGGCTCGACCGGCGAATTGGTCATCACGACATTGACCAAAGAAGCGCAGCCGATGATCCGCTACCGCACGCGCGACATCACGCGGCTGAGCAAGCAGCCCTGCACCTGCGGCCGCACGCATGTGCGGATCTTAAGGGTCACCGGCCGCAACGACGACATGCTCATCATCCGCGGCGTCAACGTCTATCCCTCGCAGGTGGAAGCCGTGTTGGTCGGTTTCCCGGGAATCGCGCCGCACTACCAGATCGTGCTGACGCGCGAAGGCGCGCTCGATGCGATGACCGTCGAGGTCGAGCTGGCGCCGGGTTTTGCCGGCGATCGCTTCGGCAAGGCCGAAGAAGTCACGCACCACATCAAGTCGATGATCGGCGTGACCTGCAAGGTCGTGGTCAAGGCGGAAGGCGAGGTGCCGCGCTCGCAAGGGAAAGCGGTGCGGGTCATCGACCGGCGCAACAAGGCGAGTTGATCGCGCGGATTTCAGTTGCGGCAACAGCCGGCGCGGAGCCGAACGGTCCGTCTTATTCCTGCGACACCGGCGGATCGAGATCGTCGGCCCAATTCTTGCTTGGCTTGGGATAGCGTTGCAGCAGCCGATGCACGAGCTGGACGTGCTCAGCCTCTTCTTCGACCAGTTCCGCCGCCAGCGTCTTGACCTTGGGATCCTTGGTGTTTTCCACGATCGAAGTGAAGTAAGCGAGCGCGCGCTCCTCGCCGGCGAGCGAGAGCTGCAAGGCGTGCCACGGCGTCATCATGTAGTGGGCGGAACCGAGGTCGGCCTCTTCCGGGCTCTCGCTTTTCTCGAATTTCGCGATTTCGCGCGCGCGGGCGGCGACGTCGAAATCGCCGGCCATGCGGCGGATTTCCTCGCCGTGGATGCCCTCGGCGCGGGCCAGATCGCGGAAGATCTTGACCAAGTCCGGGTTGTTGTGGGTTTCCATCTGGTCGGCCAGCAGCTTGTAGCGGTCGACCGCGTCGATCTCGATCTGGTAGGCGACCGCCAAGAGATCGTTGAGGTTGGCGACTTTAGGGGCGCCCGCTGTCTTGCTCATAGCTCGAAGTCCTTCTCTAACTCGGACAGGTCGATATTGGTTGCGCCGGCCGCGGGCTGATAGGGCGTGCGCGTGCCGCGGTACAGAATGCCGATGTTGAAACCGTCGTCGGTCATCAGGCGGCGCGCCGCCTTGCCCTGATCCGAGGTCTCGGTGACCGGGGCCGGGTGCACCTGGTCCTTCCACGCTTTTTCGTCGGGGCGGAAGGTCACGCAGGGGCTGAGGATTTCGATGAACGAGAACCCCGGATGCTTGATCGCTTCCGCCAGCACGTCGGCGGTCTGGTTGGGGTCGCCGGAGAAGCAGCGGGCAATGAAGTTCGCCCCCGAGGCGAGCGCGACCACCAGCGGATGGAACGGCCGCACCCGGGTTCCGCCGGGCGACAGCGCGGTGTCGAACTCCGGCTCGGTCGTCGGCGAGGGCTGTCCCTTGGTCATGCCGTAGATGTGGTTGTCCATGACGACGTAGGTCATGTCGATGTTGCGCCGGCAGGCGTGCAGGAAATGGTTGCCGCCGATCGAGTAGCCGTCGCCGTCGCCGCTCGCTACCACGACGGTCAAGTCGGGCCGCGTCACTTTCAGTCCGGCGGCAAGCGCCAGCGAACGGCCGTGCACGCCGTGGAAGCCGTAGCAATTGGTGTAGGCGGGAATGCGCGATGAGCAGCCGATGCCGGAGATCACGGCAATCTGCTCGGGCGGCAGGCCCAATTGCGCGAAGGCGCGGCCAAACGACATCAGCACGTGATAATCGCCGCAGCCGGGACACCAGATCGGCTTCACGTCGGATTTATAGTCGGCTTGTTTGTAGGCGACGCTCGACATGGGTTATCTCCAAACCGCGATGGCGCGATGGATTTCGCCGGCGGTGATCGGCAACGGCCCGGGGCGATTGAACACACGCACCGGCGCCGGCAGGTCGTAATGGGCGCGCAGGAATTTGTTGAACTGGCCGCCGTGCGTTTGCTCGACCACCAGTATGCGTTTGACGCCGGCAAGGGCGGCCGCCATCCGTTCCGGCAGGACCGGCGCCAGCAGGCGCGGCGCAACCATGCGGGCGTCGATTCCATCGGCGGCCGCAAGGGCGACTGCTTCGCGCGCGGCGCCGGTGAGCGAACCCCAGGTGATGACCGCGAGATCGCCGGCGCCTTCCACGCTCGCCCAATGGTCGCCGAAGTTGAAGCGGTCGAGCTTGTCGCGCCGCTTGTCGAGTTGGGCCAGATGATCGGCGGCGCCGCTGGTCGGGGTCGCGCGCTCGGAATGGGTGAGACCGTCGGCGGTGTATTGACCGCCGCGCGTTCCCGGAATCGCCATCGGCGACACGCCATTGGCCGTCATGGCGTGGCGCATGTAGGGGCCGGAAATTTCGCTGGCGATGCTGCGTGCGCCGATGAACGCGACGTCGGCAGGCCGTTCGATGGCCGCGCGCGACTGTCCCATGAATTGGTCGGACAGAATGATGGCCGGGGCTTGCAATGCTTCGGCGAGATAGGTCGCCCATTGCGTCGTGAACACGCAATCGCCGACCGATTGCGGCGCCAGCACGAGGTGCGGCGCGTCGCCGTGCATGCCGTAGATGGCTATATTCAGGTCGCCCTGCTCGGATTTGGTTGGAATGCCGGTCGACGGTCCACCGCGCATGACATCCACCACCACGATGGGGATCTCCGCCGAGGTGGCGAGGCCGAGCGCTTCGATCATCAGCGAGAGTCCGGGGCCGGAGGTTGCCGTCAACGCCGGCGTGCCGCCGTAGGAGGCACCGATGATCATGTTGATGGCGGCGAGCTCGTCTTCGGCTTGCAGCAGCGTCCCGCCGACTTTGGTCAGGTTCGGCGCCAGCCATTCGAGAATTTCGGTCGCCGGCGTGATCGGATAGGCGGCAGCAAAGCGGATGCCGCCGCGGATGGCGCCAAGCGCGGTCGCCTCGTTACCCGACAGCAGCCAGCGGCGAGCTTTGCTCGGCTTTGGCGCGGCGAGTTGCACGCCGAAATCGATGCCGGCGGCGGCGCCGAAGCCGACCTTGATGCCGGCGAGACTCGCCTCGATGGCGGCCGGCCCCTTGTCGGCCAGGCGTTTCGCGATCGGTGCGAAGGCCTGCTCGACGGTAAAACCCAGCAGCCGGCCGGCAATGCCGAGCGCGATCATGTTGGGGCGTCCGTCCGGGATGGCCTTGGCCATCTCCTTCATCGGGATTTCAACGACGCGGGCGCCGGATTGCGTTACCATCGGCGGCAAGTCACCGCCGCGCGGATCGCTGATCACTAAAGTTTGATTGCCGGCCTTGATTTCGGCGCCGAAACGGTGGGCGTTCAGCCAATCGATTCCGATCATGAGGTCGAACCGGTCGGGCAGACTTTCGACAGGGTCGACGGCCAGGCGCAGCAGCCCTGCCGCTTCACCGCCGCGGATCTGCGGGCCCATGGTGCGGGTAAACAGCCCTTGCCAGCCTGCGGCGGCGGCCGTTTCCAGCAGGGAATCCACGGTGGTCAGCGCGCCGGCGCCCCCGCTGCCAATGATCGCGATCGAAATACTCCGCGAGGCTGCCATGGCCGTTGTCCTCTGATTAGAGCCCATTCCACGGGCATCCGGCTCCAATGTGTATTTAAGTACTAGAATGCGTTTATTTGCCTTTCCTTGACCTTGATCAAGGAAGTCCACCGGTCGGCGACCGAAGAATGAAGCCTAAGGCCGCGTACGGGTCCGGCGACGGGCTTAACGGTCATTCTGGAGGGCAACCCGATGGGCACCAAGCCAATTCGTTGGATGATGACGGGCGCTGGTAAGCCTTTTGTGCCGATGGAGTTCGACATCGGCACGCTCGCCCCCGACGAAGTCCTGGTCGAAATCGCCGGCTGCGGGGTCTGCCACACCGATCTTGGCTATTATTACGACGGCGTGCGCACCAAGCACGAGCTGCCGCTGGCGCTCGGGCATGAGATCAGCGGTCATGTCGTCGACACCGGCACGGATGCGCTCTGGTACACCGACCGCGCGGTTATTATTCCCGCGGTGATCCCGTGCGGGCACTGCGACGTCTGCCAGCGCGGCAAGGCGACGATCTGCCCGAACCAGAAGATGCCGGGCAACGACATTCAAGGCGGCTTTGCCACGCACATTGTCGTGCCGTCGCGCGGGCTGTGTGTGGTCGACGAGCGCCGTCTGGCCGGCGTAGGGATCGACCTGGCCGATCTTTCGGTGATAGCGGATGCCGTGACCACGCCCTACCAGGCGGTCGTGCAGGCCGGTGTCACCAAAGGCGATCTGGTCATCGTCAACGGCGTCGGCGGCGTCGGCGGCTATGCCGTCCAGATCGCGGCCGCCATGGGCGGCGTCGTTGTCGCGATTGACGTGAACCCGGACAAACTTGCCGCCATTACCGGGCAGGGCGCCGCGCTCACGCTGAATTTCAAGCAGATGTCGGCGCGCGACCTCAAGGCCGCCATCCAGGCCTTCGCCAAGGAACACGGGCTACGCCAGACCGAATGGATCATTTTCGAATGTTCCGGCACCAAAGCCGGCCAGGAGACGGCCTTCAGTCTGCTCAATCATGGCGCGACGCTCGCCGTCGTCGGCTTCACCATGGACAAGGTCGAGGTGCGGCTCTCGAACTTGATGGCCTATCACGCGCGCGCGATCGGAAACTGGGGCTGTCCGCCCGAACTTTATCCGGCGGCCTTGGAACTGGTGATGACCGGTCGCGTCAAGGTCACGCCCTTCGTCGAAAAGCATCCCCTCAGCGAGATCAATCAGGTGTTCGAAGCGGTACACGCCGGCGCGATCAAGCGCCGCGCCGTTCTCGTTCCCACACCGTCAGGAGCAACGCCATGACCGCTGATGCAGCGCGCGTCATCGCCAAACAAAATTTCGAAGCCAAAGATCACAATCTCGTCGCTGAGCAGGCGCGCGAGGCGATCTCGAAGGGTGTGCAATACGAGAAACGTCCGGTGAAGGGAACCGACGGCAAGCCGGTGGCCGGGCTGTTCAACGCCTGGATCACGCTCGACAACCCCAGCCAATTCAATTCCTACACCACCGACATGGTGAAGGCGACCATTCTGGCCTTCCGCGCCGCGAGTGCGGCGCGCGATGTCGTCGCGGTGGTGTTCACCGGCGCCGGCGACAAAGCCTTTTGCACTGGCGGCAACACCAAGGAATATGCCGAGTATTACGCCGGCAATCCGCAGGAATACCGCGGCTATATGCGGCTGTTCAACGACATGGTCTCGGCCATTCTCGGCTGCGACAAGCCGGTGGTTTGCCGCGTGAACGGCATGCGCATCGGCGGCGGCCAGGAAATCGGCATGGCCTGCGACTTCTCGATCGCGCAGGACCTCGCGCGCTTTGGTCAGGCCGGCCCCAAGCACGGCTCGGCGCCGATCGGCGGCGCGACCGACTTTCTCCCCTACATGATCGGCTGCGAACAGGCGATGGTTTCCGGCCTGCTGTGCGAGCCGTTCTCGGCGCATAAAGCCTATCGTCTCGGCGTCATCGGCGAGATCGTGCCGGCGCTGAAAGTCGACGGCAAATTCGTCGCCAATCCCACCGTCACCACCGACCGTTACCTCGACGAGTACGGCCGCATCGTGCACGGCGAGTTCAAGACCGGCGCGGCCGCCGCCGAAGGCCACGCGCTCTTGAAGCGCGGCACTATCGATCTCAGCCTACTCGACGAGAAGGTCGAGGCGCTGTGCACCAAACTGCTCTACACCTTCCCGGAATGCACGACCAAGACCGTCGAGGAGTTGCGTAAGCCGAAGCTCGTTGCGTGGAACGCCAACAAGGAAAACTCGCGCGACTGGCTGGCTCTCAACATGATGACGGAAGGACGCGCGGGTTTCCGCGCCTTCAACGAAGGCACGCGCGAGACCGGGCGGGAAATCGATTTCGTGGCGCTGCGCCGCGCGCTCGCCGCCAACACGCCCTGGAGCGACGAACTCACCGAAAGCATCATGCCGCGGGCGAGGTCTTAAGTGGTGGATCAACCCCTCAAGATCTGGCACGAGGCGGACGGGCGCTTGCTGCGCCTGCGGCTGAATAAGCCGAAGGCCAACCTAGTCGATGCTGCCATGATCGCGGCGCTCGATAATGCGCTGGCCGAGCATCTCGGCAACGCCCAGCTCGGCGCCGTGCTCATCGATGCCGAGGGGCCGCATTTCAGTTTCGGCGCCAGCGTCGAGGAACATCTGCCGGCGCAATGCGCCGCCATGCTGGCAGGGCTGCACAGACTGATCCTGCGCATGGTGGAATCGCCAGTGCCGCTGTTGGTGGCCGTGCACGGCCAATGCCTCGGCGGCGGGCTTGAACTCGCGCTTGGCGGCCATCTCATCTTCGTCGCCCCCGACGCCAATCTCGGCCAGCCGGAAATGAAGCTCGGCGTGTTCGCGCCGGCCGCCTCATGCCTGTTGCCGGAACTGATTGGCCCGCAGCGCTCGCTCGATCTGCTGCTGTCCGGGCGCAGCATCACCGGCGCGCAAGCGGCGGCCATCGGCATCGCCCATGAAGCGGCCGCCGATCCGGAACATGCCGCGCTCGCCTATTTCGAAGAGCATCTCAAGCCGAAAAGCGCGAGTTCCTTGCGCCTCGCCGTCAAGGCGGCGCGGCTCGATTACGTCGCCCGCGTCAAGGACAAGATCCGCGCCGTCGAGCGGCTTTATCTCGACGAACTCATGGCCACGCACGACGCGGTGGCGGGTCTCGAAGCTTTTATCGCGAAGAGGTCGCCACAATGGCAACACCGTTGAACGCTCCGGCTACGGCCGACATCATCGCACGCGCAACCGCGCTGTTCGAGGATCTGTCCTTCACGTCCGCGCGCGAATGGAAAGCCGCCAAGCCCGGCCGCAAAGTGATCGGCTACATGCCGATCTACGTGCCGCGCGAACTCATCCACGCGGCAGATATGCTGCCGCTCGGCATCGTGGGCGGCGGCGATCAGCTCGAGGTCATCCACGGCGACGCATATTACCAGAGCTACATCTGCCGCATCCCGCGCTCGACCATCGAACTCGGCGTGTCCGGCCGCATCGATTTTGTCGACGGCATGCTGTTCCCGTCGATCTGCGACGTGATCCGCAATCTGTCCGGCATGTGGAAGATGATGTTCCCCCACGTCTATTCGCATTATTTCGACGTGCCGCAGAACTACCGGGACAACATCGGCGGAAATTTCTACGTCAACGAACTGGCCGAGCTGCGCCACGACCTCAGCGAGCTGCGTGGCAAGCCGATCACCGAAGACGAGCTTCGGCACTCGATTAAGGTCTACAACGAAAACCGCCGCCTGGTGCGCGATCTCTACGACTTCCGGGCGGAGAAACCGTGGCAGGCGCCCGCGGCGGAAGTCTATCTCATGGTGCGGGCCGGCCTCGTGCTCCCGGTCGAAGAACACACCGTTATGCTGCGCGACTATCTTGCCGCGGCGCGCGCCGAGGAACGGCCGATGCGCGACAATTGCCGCGTCGTGCTGACCGGCATGTTCTGCGAACAGCCGCCGCTCAATTTGATCAAGTCGCTCGAATTGTCCGGCTGCTACGTGGTGGACGACGATCTGCTGCTGGTCACCCGCTGGCTCATCGGCGACGTCGAGACCGCGGGCGATCCGCTGGTCAATCTTTCCTCCGCCTTCTTGCATCACTCCGAATCGACGGCGGCCAAGTACGAACCCAATCAGAAGGAAAAGGGCCAGCACCTGGTCCGCGCGGTCAAGCGCACCAACGCTGAAGGCGTGATCTTCGCCGCGCCCAGCTTCTGCGATCCGGCGCTGCTGGAGCGGCCGATGCTGCAGCACGTGCTCAAAGATGCCGGCATCCCCTACATCGCGTTCAAATACGCCGAAAATTCCGGCCAGATGCAGCCGATCAGGGAACAGGCCGGCACCTTCGCCGATTCAATCAAACTGTGGAGCGCAGCATGACGACGCAGACAAAGATTGTCACCTCCCGCGCTCCGGTAAAGGAGGCCGTCAAGGATGCTTCCATGCTGAAGCAGAAGGAGATGATGGCCGCGCATTACGATCGGCTGACCAGCGCACCTGAGACCGGCGACAAGGTGGCGGCCACCTTCGTGCCCGGTAATCTCAATGAACTGCTCATGTGCTTCGACCTTCTGAACAATCTGCCGGAGGTTAATGCCATCCAGAACGGGCTGCGCCGCGTCAGCGGCAGTTATGTGCTGGAAGCCGAGAAGATCGGCCATTCGGAGGACGTCTGCACCTATGTGAAGTCGGACATCGGCATGATGGCCAAGGGCAATCTCGCACCCAACGGCAAGAAATTTCCTAATCCCGATGTGCTGCTGCTGTCCTATACCGGCTGCTTCACCTTCATGAAGTGGTTTGAGCTCCTGCGCGAGCAGTACAAGTGCGAGACGATCATGTTGCATACGCCTTACATGGGCGACGGCAAGATCACCAAGAATATGACCGACTACATGGTGAAGCAACTGAAGGAAGAGGTCATTCCCACGCTCGAGCGCGTTTCCGGCGTGAAGTTCGACATCGACCGGCTGCGCGAATACCTGAAGAAGTCGACCAAGGCCGAGGACGATCTCGTTCGCGTGCTGCAAAGCGCCAAGTCCAAACCGTCGCCGATCGACGCTTATTTCGGCGGCATCTATTACATCGGGCCGATCTTCGGCGCCTTCCGCGGCACGCAAGACGCGGTCGATTATTATAAGTTTCTGCGCGAGGAGGTCGAAGACCGCATGGCTAAGGGCCTCGGACCGGTCACCCCCGATGGCGACATGGGCAAAGAGAAATATCGCCTGGTCGTCGAGGGACCGCCCAATTACACCAGCTTCCGGCAGTTCTGGAAAATGTTCTACGACGAAGGCGCGGTCGTCGTCGCCTCGAGCTACACCAAGGTCGGCGGCGTCTACGATTTCGGCTTCCGCCACGATCCAGACAAGCCGTTGGAGACGCTGGCCGAATATTGCCTCGGCGTCTACACCAACCGCAGCCTGCCGATGCGCATCGACATGTTGGTCAATTATATCAATGAATACGAGGCGGACGGCCTGCTGATCAACTCAATCAAGAGCTGCAACAGTTTCTCGGCCGGCCAATTGCTGATGATGCGCGAGGTCGAGAAGCGCACCGGCAAGCCGGCCGCGTTCGTGGAATCCGACCTGGTCGATCCGCGCTATTTCTCGGCGGCCAACATCAAGAACCGTCTGGAGAGCTATTTCCAGATGGTCGATCAGAAACGCGCCGGCGTGGACGCGGCGGCTTGAGGAGGAAGGCATGAAGACTTTCGTCGGCATCGACCTTGGTTCGACGACGACTAAGGCTGTCCTCCTCGACGAGGATCACAAAGTGATCGGCCACGGCATCACCAATTCGCGCTCGAACTACGCGACTGCCGCGCGCGTGGCCAGTCAAGAGGCGCGCGTCGACGGGCAGTTCACGCTGTTCCGGCGGGCGCTTACCGCCGCCCATGGGCTGATCGACCTCGACACGTTCCTCGGCACGCTCGAGCGAGCCTTTCGTCTCGAGCAGTTTCTCGAACAGCTCGACGATCTCGAGCAGACCTGCATCGGCCAAATCCAAGGTGAGCGCTTCGCCAAAGTCGCGTCCGGTGTGAAGGATTCGCTCGGTGAGGTTTTCCGGCGGTTGCGCACGGAGGCTCCCGAGCTTTATGCGCCTGGCGCCAAGCGCAAATCCGATTTCTTCCGGGACATTGCGGGATCGCGCTACCATGCCCATGCCGAAGAGGTCGCGCGCGATGCGAACCTTCCCTATGACCTGCTGCTCAACGTCTACGATAAATCGATCATCGAGGTGGAAAACCGGCCGCCGGCGGGCGAGCTGAGCGACAAATTCCGCCGCGCACTCGGGCGTGTGCTGAAAACGGACGATTCGGTTAAATCGGCGGCGGCCGACATCCAGAAGATGATCGAGGATGCGCTCGCCGTCGATTTGGAGGAGACCTACCTAGTCGGCACCGGCTATGGCCGGGTGACGCTGCCGTTCTCCAAGGAGCATATTCGCTCGGAGATCCTCTGCCACGGCCTCGGCGCCCACTTGATGTATCCGCAGACCCGCACCGTGCTCGACATCGGCGGTCAGGACACCAAGGGCATCCAGATCGACGAGCACGGGATCGTCGCCAACTTCCAGATGAACGACCGCTGTGCAGCCGGTTGCGGGCGTTATCTCGGTTACATCGCCGACGAAATGAACATGGGCCTGCACGAATTGGGCCCCATGGCCATGAAGTCGGACAAGCCGGCGCGCATCAACTCGACCTGCACCGTGTTCGCCGGCGCCGAATTGCGCGACCGGCTCTCGCTCGGCGAAAAGCGCGAAGACATCCTGGCCGGGCTGCACCGCGCCATCATCTTGCGCGCGATCTCCATCATCTCGCGCTCGGGCGGGGTCACCAATGAATTCACCTTCACCGGCGGCGTTGCCAAGAACGAGGCCGCGGTGCGCGAGCTGAGGAAGGTGATCAAGGAGAATTACGGCGACGTCGTCATCAACATCAACCCGGATTCGATCTACACCGGCGCCCTCGGCGCCGCGGAGTTCGCGCGGCGAGCGCATTCGGGGCAGGCGGACGGGAGCGAAGCATGACCATCGCGGCAGGAATCGACATCGGCACCAGCACCATCAAGGCGGCGCTGTTCAAGGTCGAGAACGGCAAGGAAACCTGGCTGTCGCGCTACGTGATGCGCATCCGGCAACGCGACCCCATGGAGCTGGCGCGCGTCGCCTATGACGCCGTGCTGAAAGACGCGAAACTTAAGCCCGAAGACGTCAATTACGTTGCCACCACGGGCGAAGCCGAGAGCGTGCCGTTCCATACCGGCCATTTCTATTCAATGACGACGCACGCCCGCGGCGCCATCTACCTCGACCCGGAATCGCGGGCGGCGCTCGACATCGGCGCGCTGCACGGCCGTGCCATCCAGATCGATGGGCGCGGCAAGGTGCTCAGCTACAAGATGACCAGCCAGTGCGCATCGGGCTCCGGCCAATTCCTCGAGAACATCGCCCGCTATCTCGGCATCGCGCAGGAAGAGATCGGAACGCTGTCGAGCCAGGGCGATAATCCCGAGGTCGTGAGCAGCATCTGCGCCGTGCTGGCGGAAACCGACGTGATCAACATGGTTTCGCGCGGTATTACGACGCCGAATATCCTGAAGGGCATCCATCTTTCGATGGCGGCCCGGCTCTCCAAGCTGTTGAAATCGATCGGGGTGGTCGATGGCGCGGTGATGGTGACCGGCGGGCTCGCCCTCGATAGAGGTCTGGTCGCCGCGCTCGAAGAGGATATCTCGCACATCAAGGATATGAACGTCGCGGTCCGCAGCGATCCGGATTCGATGTATGCCGGCGCGATCGGCGCTGCCTTGTGGGGCGCGTTCCGTTTCGAAAAACTTGCCACCACCGGCCGCGTGCCGAAGGCGGCATGAGAATATGAGGAGATAACGCTATGGCCCTGTTGATCAACGATGCCTGCACGGCGTGCGATGCTTGCGAGCCGGTGTGCCCGAACAAGGCGATCACCGCCGGCAATCCGATGTACGTCATCGATCCGCTGAAATGCACCGAGTGCGTGGGCGCCGAGGACGAGCCGCAGTGCAAGCTGGTCTGTCCGGCCAATTGCATCGTGCCCAATCCGGACTGGGAAGAATCGAAAGACGATCTGCTCGCCAAATACGAGCAGCTGCACGGCTAAACCATGAACTTCCAGAATCGCGTCTGCCAGAAGCTGCACGAGGAACACGCCGTCGTCATCGCCATGTTGGAACGGCTGGCGCAGACCATCGCGCGACACCGGGATAGCGCTCCCGACGCGAAAGATCCGATGGTGGCGAAACTCTTGAACGATCTCGCCGCCGAACTGCCGGGCGAGGTCGAGCGTCATTTCGCCTTCGAAGAAACTGAGTTGTTCTCCTACCTCGGCGAAGCGGGCAATCAGGACATCGGCGCGCATTTGACTCACGAACACGGCATCATCCGCCCGATCGGCGCGGCGCTGGTCAAACTTATCGGCGACGTGCGCGCGCAAGGCTTTGATGCGGCGCGCTGGGCCGAATTCCGCCGGCTCGGACAGGACCTGCACGATTCCCTGGTGCCGCACGCGCGCAAGGAAGACATGGCGCTGCTGCCGATGCTGGATGATTTGATGGATTCCGAAAAGGAAACGCAGCTTTACGAGAAATACGTCGAGCATATGTGAGGCACTTGCATGAATAATGCCGCCGCGACTGCGGACAACACCATCCGCCCGTTACGCTCTGCCGATCTCGAACGCGTCATCGCCATCGATTCGGCGCACGTGGGTGAGCCGCGCCGCCGGTTTTTCGAGAAGCGCCTGGCCCACGCCAAGCAGCACCCGGATGATTTCGTGCATGTCGGCGTCGTGCGCAAAGGCGTGCTGGTCGGCTTTGCCTTCGCGCGTATCCTGCGCGGCGAATTCGGCCGCGAGCAGGCGATTGCCACACTCGACGCGGTCGGCGTCGAGCACGACAGCCGCGAGCACGGCGTCGGCCGCGCCTTGATGGATGGCCTCACCAAGCTGATGCGTGAGAAGAAGGTACAATCGCTGCAATCGCAGGCCGATTGGACCAATCAAGGTCTGCTGCGATTCTTCGATTCTTCCGGTTTCGGACTGGCGCCGCGCCTGGTGCTTGAGCGTTCCGTTCTCACGCCGCTAGCGGAGGCTTCCGATGACGAGTGACAGCAAGACAAGAAGTGGCGGCATCACCATCCCGCAGCACGTGGGAGAGGCCGCCGAGATCAATTACGGTGGCGAGGCCGCCCCGGATTACGGCCCGCTCGCGCGCGACCGCATCCCGGTGCGTTCGATGGCCGAAGGCGACCTGCATGCGCTGGTGGCGATCGATCGCCGGATCACCGGCCTCGACCGCGCCGCGTATTTCAAACGCAAGCTGGCCGACGCGTTGACCGAGTCGGATGTGCGCGTCTCGCTCGTGGCCGAGCTCGATACCGTGCCGGTCGGCTTCATCATGGCCCGTGTCGATCTCGGCGAATTCGGCCGGGTCGAAACCACCGCGGTCATCGACACCATTGGCGTCGATCCGGACTATCAAAACAAAGGTGTCGGCCGCGCTTTGGTGTCGCAATTGCTGGCTAACCTCGGCACGCTGCGCGTCGAGAAGGTGCGCACCGAAGTCGATTGGCAGGACCACGATCTGCTCGCCTATCTCGATCGCAATGGGTTCCGTCCCTCGCAGCAGCTTTGTTTCGACCAGCCGCTCATTTGATGTCCGGGTCGATGCCGGTCAAATCGAAACCTGCCTGTCAGCCGCGCTTCGACTTTCGCGACCAGCGCGCCATCGTCACCGGCGGCAGCCGCGGCATCGGCCGGGCGATCGCCGACGCGCTCGGCGGGGCCGGCGCGCAGGTCTACGCCTTCGATGTCGGCGAGCCGGAGCATATCGAAAACTTCCCGCATAAGTTCGTGCGTATCGATATCGTCGACACCAATGCCGTGAAGGCCGCCATCGCGGAGTTTTCGGAAGCACCGACTTTGCTCGTGAATAATGCCGGCATCACGCGCGACCGCTCGATTGCCAAGATGAGCGACGCCGATTGGGCGGCGGTGCTCAATGTCAATCTCACCGGCGCCTTCAACATGATCCGGGCCGTCGCGCCACTGATGGCGGCGCAGGGCTTCGGCCGCATCGTCAACATCACGTCGATCAACGGCCTGCGCGGCAAATTCGGTCAGGCTAATTACGCGGCGGCCAAGGCCGGCCTGATCGGCCTGACCAAGACCGCGGCGCGCGAGTTCGGCAAGAAAGGCGTCACCGTCAATGCGGTCGCGCCCGGCATGGTGATGACCGACATGGTGCGCGCCCTGCCGGAGGAAATTCTCGGCCGGGCGGTCGCCGAAGCGGCGCTGCCCGAGCTTTGCGATGCGCAAGACATCGCCAATGCGGTGCTGTTCCTGCTGTCGGACGCCGGGCGCGCCATCACCGGCGAAGTGCTGCGCGTCGATGCCGGGCAATATATCTGAGTGAACTCAGCCCCGGCGCACCATGCGCAGCATGAAGCCGCCCTCGCGGTCGCCGCATTGCGCGTCCATGGCCTCGTGCGTCCAGCCGCGCTCTTCGAGCTCCGGATAGAGCATGATAGGCTCGCTGTCGAAGTGTCCGATGATGGCCGAGCTGGCTTCGCCGCTTTCGATCGTGCGCAGAATGGTTGTCAGCGGCTCGTCTAGTCCGCGCACGTCGACGTGCAAGCCGTCTTCGCTGCGCCAAACGCGGGATCCGTCCGCCGGTCGGGTATGATTGTGATGGTCGTGATGCACGGCAAAGCTCCGGTCTTGCGCGCCAGGGCGATAAATCGGTACCAAAATGCCTAATATTACGCTATGGGGTCTTGATTAGAATCAAAGGTCAGCTGCTTTGGCGACAGCGAAAAAAGCGCGCGCAGCGAAAGCCGACACCGCGGTGCGGGTCCGCCGCGTGCGTGCCGCCGATATCCCGCAGGTGATCGGGCTCGATACCCGCGTCACCAAGCTCGCCAAGGCGGAATACTGGAACGATGTTTTCCGCCGTTACGGCAAACAACGCTTGCAAGAGCGGTTCTTCCTGGTTGCCGAGGGCCGCACGGACGGGGCGGATGCGCACGTGCTCGGCTTCATCATTGGCGAAATCCGCGCCTGGGAATTCGGCTCGACGCCCTGCGGCTGGGTCTTTGCGTTGTCGGTCGAACCGGAGATGCGCTTGCAAAGCGTCGCCACCGAGCTGTTCGAAGCGATTTCCAACGAGTTCAAGAAGGCCGGCGTCAGCAAGATGCGCACCATGGTGGCGAGGGATGCCCAGCTGCCCATGCTGTTTTTCCGCAGCGAAGGCATGATGGCCGGGCCCTACATCCAGCTTGAGAAGGACCTCGATTGAGCGGGATAGCGGCTTCATGAGACTGCAGATTTCAACCCGGCTGGCCATCTTCGCGGTGCTTGAACTGACCGCGCGCGAAGGTCGTCAGCTTTCCGTCGCGGAAATCGGCGAGAAGTACGGCGTCTCCAGTCATCACCTGGCCAAGGTCATGCACGTGATGGGCCGTGCCGGCCTGGTCCGCGCGGTTCGCGGCGCGGGCGGCGGGTATCAATTCGCCGGCAATGCACGGCGAACGACGCTGCTGGATGTTGCCCAGCTGTTCGAAGAGTTGAGCTCCGTCGAGCACGACAGCGGCACCGCCGCTGCGACGCCCGAGGACCAGGCCTTGCGCGAAGTTCTCAACGAAATTGATGATATCGCGCGCGCGACCCTCGGCTCGATCACCATTGCGACGATGCGCAAACTGGTGGACCGCCGTGCCGCCGGCGGCGGGCAACGTTCGAAGACCGAGATGCCGGGCCGGCGGATTTAATCGCGTCCTTGATTGACGCAACGACGTCTTATTTCGCCAGCCCCAAGGACGATGCGGCGAATGCGTCCGATGCCCTAAATGCCATTGAATCGCGCGCTAATCGTATTTCTATTGTGCGTCGCAACATAATTCAACAAACGAGGCTTGGTAATTCTTGATCGAGATCAAGGCGGCTAGGCCGATCGGCACCTTGAGTGAGGCTGGTCAGCTCCAAGGCTTAGTCCATGGCTTCAAAACTGACGGCCGGCGATCTTCAAATCATCACCCGCATCGCGGTTTTTCGAGGACTCAAAGCGGAGACCGTCGAGCACATTATCGCGCCCGCGACCGCGCTTATGTTGCGCCCGCACGATTGGATCGTTCGTCAAGACGATCCGGCCACGGCATTTTTCATCGTGATCGACGGCTGGGTGAAGCTTTATCGCAGCACGCAGTCCGGCGATGAAACCGTTATCGATATCATGACCAAGGGCCAGAGTTTCGCGGAGTCGGTCGCGTTCACCGGCAACCGCTACATGGCGACCGCCGAAGCGGTAAGCGAAGCGCGCGTCGCGCGCATCCCTGCCGATCATATCGTCCGCTGCATCCGCCAAAGCCCCGACATCGCTTTGGGGATGGTCGCGTCGATCTCCCAGCACTTGCATCATCTCATGCAACAGGTCGAGCAGCTCAAGGCGCAAAGCGGCGTACAGCGAGTCGCCGAGTTTCTCGCGTCGCTGTCTTTGACGGAGCAGGGTCATTGCGCGGTCGCGCTGCCCTACGACAAGGTTCTGATCGCCGGCCGCCTTGGCCTGACGCCGGAGTCGTTGTCGCGGGCCTTTGCGCGCCTGCGCAGCATCGGCGTCGTGGTCGACGCTTCGCACGTTGTGGTCAAGGACGTTGCCAAGCTGCGTCAGCTCGCCAACGACGATCGCAGCTCGGTGCGCGGCACATTGCGGGCCGTGCGTTAATGTCGTCGCAGATTTTGCATCCGCCCGGTTGGTTGCCGCCAATCGGCTACGCCAACGGCATCAGCGTGCCGGCCGGCCGCATCGTGTTCGTCGCCGGCACGGTTGGCTGGGATGCCAATCAGAAATTCCAAAGCGAAGAACTCGTTCCGCAATTCGAGCAGGCGCTCAAGAACATCATCGCGATTCTGGCCGAGGCCGGCGCCAAGCCCGCCCACATTTGCCGGCTCACTGCCTTCTGCATCGACAAGCCCGCTTATCTCACGGGCCGGCGCGAACTCGGGCGCATTTGGAAATCGCTGATCGGAAGCCATTTCCCCGCGATGAGCATGATTTTTGTCGCCGATCTGCTCGATGCGCCGGCCAAGATCGAGCTGGAAGCGACCGCCGTTATTCCCGCGCCGTAAGCTTTGAGACGAGGCGCCGCGCCAGCGCGGCGGCCGCGACGCGACGATAATTGGCCGATGTAATCGTGGTCCGCATCGGCTGCACCTGCTTCTGTACCAGCCGGTCGATCTCTTGCAGCAGTTTGTCGTCGACCGGCCGGCCGGCAAAGACTTCCGTGCCGGCGAGCAGGAACGGCCGAGAATTAGTGCCGGTCAGCGCGATCCGGAGCGAACCGACATTTGTCCCAGACAGCGTGAGCGCAGCCGCGACGCCGGCCAAGGGAAAATCGATGGCCCCGCGTACGCGCACTTTTTCATAAGCCGATGGCGGCGGGGCTGCCGGCAAATGCACCGCTACGACGAGTTCGCCGGCGGCGAGAGCGAGATGGGCTTTGCCGTCTTCGACGTAGAGCTCGCTCAGAGGATTCCGGCGCTGGCCTTGTGCGCCGGCAATGTCGACTTCGGCGCCATAAACAAGCAAAGCGGGCGCCAGATCGCCGCTGAAGGCGGCGTGGCAGCGCTGGCCCTGCGGCGCGACGTGGCAGACAGTGCCGCGATTCTTCAGACAATAGGCGTTGGCGCTCCGCCACCATTCGCTTTGATTGTAATAGATGCAGCGGGTGTCGAGGCAGAGATTGCCGCCAACCGTCGCCATGACGCGATGACCGGGCCCGGCGATCGCCGCGGCGGCTTGCGCCAGCGCGCGATATCGGCTGGCGATCGCTTTGTCGCGGGCCAGCGCGGCGATGGTCACGCCGGCGCCGATCGTCACGCCGCGGCCGTCGGTTTTGATCTCGCTCAGTTCATCGATGCCGGAAAGATCGACCAGCAGATCCGGGCCGCTGATGCCGCGCCGCATGTTCACGATGAGGTCGGTTCCGCCCGCAACGTATCGGCTGCCCGGATGCTTGAGACAGGCCGCGACCGCTTCCTTGACGGTGTTTGGCTGCGCAATACGGAACTCGGCCAACGATGCACTCATGATGCAGCCTTCAATGCGTTCCGTTTCGCCTTGCGCCGGCGCTCGATCAGCGCGTCCATGACCCGGTCAGGCGTCACCGGCAATTCATTGAGGTCCATGCCGATGGCATTGGCGATGGCGTTGACCATAGCCGGCGGAAAACCGGCCAAGGCGCCTTCGCTCGCTTCCTTGGCGCCGAACGGCCCGTAGGGATCGTGGCTTTCGACGATCTGCACCTCGATCGGCGGCGATTCCGCGATCGTCGGCATGCGATATTCGAGCAGGCTGGCATGCGCCGGCAGGCCCTCGAGGTAGCGGGTCTCCTCACACAAGGCTTGTCCCATGCCCATCCAGACCGACCCTTCGATCTGTCCTTCGACCGCCAGCGGGTTGATGGCATGGCCGCAGTCGAGCGCCACCCACACTTTGTCGACAGTGACCAGACCGCTCGCATCGTCGATGCTGACTTCGACCACCTGGGCGGCGTAGCTGAAGCCCATGGTCGAGCCGACGGCGCCGCCGCGGTGCTTGCCGCCTTGTGCCTCCGGCGGGCAGGTGAACGATCCCTTCACGGTGATCGCGCCCTCGTCGACCAGCGCGGCGGCGACGACGTCGGCGAAGGGTAGGCTTGATTGATCGCCTTTGCCGACGCGGAATACTTCACCGGCGCATTCGATGTCTTCCGGCTTCGCCTCGAGTTTTTTCGCGGCGGCTGCGACGAGGACGGCCTTGAGATTCTTGGCAGCATCAATCGCGGCATTGCCGACCATGAAGGTGATGCGCGACGAATAGGCCCCGTTGTCCTTCGGCGTGATAGCGGTATCGGCGGAGACGACGCGAATTCGGTCGAGCGAAATGTCCAGCGTCTCCGCCACGGCGATCGCCACCATGGTCGATGAGCCTTGACCGATATCGGCGGCGCCGGTGAGCGCCGTCACGCCGCCGTCGAAGTCCAGCTTGAGGTTGACCAGCGCGTGCGGCTCGCCGGTCCGGTGAATAGGCTTGGCGGCCCCGCTGACGTAATGCGAGCAGGCCATGCCGAGGCCCTTGCCCGGCGGCATCCGGCCGATGCGCTCATGCCACCCGCTCGCTCGCTCGACCTTGTCGAGGCATTCGGCGAGGCCGTAACTGTTGACAGTCAAATCGTTCATCGTGCGGGTAGGCGCCTGCAACAAATTGGCGCGGCGCACCGCGAAGGGGTCAAGCCCGAGTTCGCGCGCCATGCGGTCGACCAGACATTCGAACGCGTGACGCATATCGACCGAACCGTGCCCGCGCATGGCGCCGCAGGGCGGCAGATTGGCGTAGACCCGATAGCCGTCGTACTTGACCGCGGGAATATCGTAGATGCCCTGCAGCAGCGCGCCGGCATAGAGAATGGTGATGATGCCGTAACCGGCGTAAGCGCCGCCGCGCTGCACCACCTCACATTCACAGGCGTTCATGCGCCCGTCCTTGCGCATGCCGAGCTTCAACTTGATGTCGGTCTGCGGCCGGGCGCGGTGGGTGATGAAAGTTTCCTCGCGTGTGAGCTGCATCAGCACCTTGCCGGCGCTGGCGCGCGCGAGCAGCGCGGCGATGATCTCGAAATTCAAGGTTTCGACGCGGGCGCCGAAGCCGCCGCCGATGAACGGCTTGATCACGCGGATGCGCGAGGAATCCATCTCCAGGCATTGTGCGAGCATCAGGTGCAGGTAATAACCGACCTGCGACACGGTTTGCATCATAAGGCGGCCGGTCGCCGGATCGTATTCGGCAAGGCTGGCGTGCGGCTCGATCTGCGCGTGGTTGATTTCGGCGCAGTTGAATTTCTCCTCGCGCACCAGATCGGCCGCGGCAAAACCTTGGCGGACGTCGCCGAACTCGCTATGAACATCACGTTCGATATTGCCGGGCTTGTTGTCGTGCAGCAGCACGGCACCCGGCACGCGCGCGGTCTCCGACGTATAATAGGCGGGCAGCTCCTTCACTTCGAATTCGATCAGGTTAAGGGCCCGCTCCGCCGTCTCCGCGTCGATCGCGGCCACCGCCGCGACCGGCTCGCCGCGATAGCGCACGCGGCCGCGCGCCAGCGGATATTCGTTCATGGCGATGGGGAGCACGCCGTAGGTATGCGGGCAGTCGTCGCCGGTCACGACCGCGACCACGCCGTCGAGCGCGCGGGCCTTGGATACATCGAGCCGGATAATGTCCGCGTGGCTCACCGGGCTGCGGAAGATGCGTCCGACCAGGGCGTCGGCGTGGTCGAGGTCCGCCGTATAGCGGGCCTTGCCGGTGACCTTGTCGATGCCGTCGATGAGCGGAACGCCCGGACGCTTCTTAATGCTCACCTGATCCGGTGCTGCCGTCATGATGCCGATTCCGCCGCCGCATGCACGGATTCGATGATCTTCACGTAGCCGGTACAACGGCAGAGGTTGCCGGACAATGCGGTGCGGATTTCCTGGTCGTTCGGGTTCGGAATGCGGCGAAGGAGTGCCTCCGCCGCCATGATCATTCCGGGCGTGCAGAAGCCGCATTGCGTGCCGAGCTTCTCGTGAAAGGCGCGCTGCAATCGGCTAAGCCGCCCTTGCGCCGCCAGGCCCTCGATCGTTTCGACGTCACGGCCCTCGCAGCGCACAGCGAGCGTAATGCAGGATGGCACGGCTTCGCCGTCGACCAGGACCGTGCAGGCGCCGCACTCGCCGCCATCGCAACCGGTCTTCACGCCGGTGAGATGCGCGACGTCGCGCAGATAGTCGACCAGCAGGTCGCGCTCGGCGACGGCGTCTTCGCGCCAGCGCCCGTTAAGCCTCAATCTCAGCAGCCGCTTTTTCGGCGGCGGGCCCGGTGCATGCATCGGAGCGCTCCTGAGCCAAAAAAATGCGCCGTTTGCCGGCACGTTTCCATGACAAAAATCAAGACAACCCACTCCGGTTGTTGCGATATCGAGCGATCTACCTAACCGAAGTCAAGGATGGGGCTGCCATTAGCCAGTAGGTTTTTCAAACGTAATTGCACTTGGGCGGGCCTTATGATGGCGCTTCGCGACTATAACGCCGCGGTCGATTTAGCGGCCAAAGAACCCGAACAAACAGCGCAAGACATTTCCGCGCTGAGTGTATTTTTCAATCCGAAGAGCGTCGCCGTGGTGGGCGCTTCGTCCGACCCGAAGAAGCCGGGCAACACCGCGCTCCGCCACATGATCTCCATGGGCTACAAAGGGAAATTGTACCCGGTCAATCCGCGCGAAAAAGGCATCTTGGGGCTGCCTTGCTACAGAAACGTGAGCGACATCCCCGAACCGGTCGAGCTGTGCATTCTGATGGTGGCGGCCGAGCTGACCGTGCCGGTCGCCAAGGAGATGGCGGAGCGAAAAAAGCGCTTCAACGACATCAAGGGCGCGATCTGCATGTCGGCGGGCTTCGGCGAGATCGACTCGCCTGAGGCCAAGCAGCGGCAAAAGGATCTGATCGACATTCTACAGTCCGCGTCGATCCGACTCATCGGCCCGAACTGCGTCGGCGTCATGGATACGGTGAGCGGCTTCAACACCAACTTCGATATCGGCTCCTATCCGCGCGGCGGCATCAGCGTGCTCACGCAGAGCGGCGCTTTCGGCAATTCATTTCTGTTTGCTTCGGGGACGAGCGGCCGGGTGGGCCTGAACAAATACGTCTCCATGGGCAACATGGCCGACGTTCAGATGGCCGAGCTGCTCGCCTTCTTAAAGGACGATGTAACGACGCGCGTCATCGGCATCTATCTCGAAGGTTTGTCTGAGCCGCGCGGCTTTTTCCAAGCGGCCTGCGAAGCCGCCGCGGTCAAGCCGGTGGTGGTGCTCAAAAGCGGCCGCAGCGAATTGGGCTCGACCGCGGCGCTCTCCCACACCGGCGCGATCGCCGGCGCCGAGGCGATCTACGAAGGCGCGTTCCGCCAGTTCGGATTGATGCGCGTGCGCAGTGTCGCAGAGTTCTACGACACGCTGCGCGCGTTCTCGATGCAGCCGGTGCCGAAGGGCAACCGCGTCGCCGTGCTCACGCACATGGGCGGCCCGGGAACGATGTGTATCGACGAGATTTCCGAATCGCCCGGCATCACGATGGCGTCATTCACCAATGAAACGCACGCGGCGTTGAAGGCGATCCTGTCGCCCGCCGCCAATATCGGCAATCCGCCCGGCTACATCGACCTCACCGCCGCGCATTTCGAGCGCTTGCACCACCAGGTGCTGCAGCTCCTGTTCAAGGATCCGAACGTCGACCAGGTGATCCAGATCCTGGCGCCCAGCGCGTTTCTCGATCAGCCGCTGCTCGCCAAGGAGGTCTCGGCTGCGTTCCAGTCGCAAGGCTCGACGCCGAAGCCGCTGCTCAATGTCATCACCTTCGGCGACTTTGCCGACGAATTGCGCCGCGGTCTCGAAGGCGCTCACCTGCCGACTTTCGATTACCCGGACACGGTCGCGCGGGTCGCGGCCAATCTGGTGAATTACGGCGCCATGCGCGCGTCGGCCGCGCAAGCCGACGGAAAGACTCACATTGCCGCCGCCAAAGGGCCGGCGGCGCAACTGATCGCCGCCACGGCCAAAGCGGGGCGCGTCAGCCTGCTCGAACCGGAAGCCTATGCGGTGTGCAAGCAGTACGACATTCCGGTGCCGCCATTCAAAATGGTTGACTCGCTGCCGGGCGCTTTGGCGGCCGCCAAAGAGATCGGTTACCCGGTCGTGATCAAAGTGGTGTCGGCGCAGATCCTGCATAAATCCGACATCGGCGGCGTCGTGCTAGGCATCGAGTCCGACGGCGCGCTTGAAAAATCCTACGCGCAGCTCATCGACAACGTCTGCAAGGCGGCGCCTGGAATCGGTACGCCAAGCGTGCTGGTGCAGAAGATGATGCCGGCGGCGACCGAACTGGTGCTGGGCGCGATCCGTGACAGACTGTTCGGCCCGGTGGTGATGTTCGGCCTCGGCGGCATCTATGTCGAAGCGCTCAAGCGCGTCGGGTTCCGCCTGGCGCCGTTCGGCATCGATGAGGCCCGCGCACTCATCCACGATACGCTGCCGCCGAAAATCGTGGCCGGCGCGCGCGGCCGCCAGAAACTTAATGTCGACGCCATCGCCGCCAAGCTGGTCTCGCTCGGCCGGATGCTGGAGGAGCACCCGCAGATCGAGGAAGTCGACCTCAACCCGTGCCTGGCGCTCGACGACGGCTGCCTGGCGGTCGACGCGCGCATCATTCTCGCCAAGGCCAATTGAGATAGCTCAATGACCGCCATGCACCGGAAAGATTTACCTGCACTATCAAAGGGTGAGCCGCAGGAATGACCGACGTTCGCGACTATAATGCCGCTGTCGAGTTTGTGGACCGCAACGTCGCCGAGGGACGGGGCGAGAAGACCGCGTTCATTGACCCGTCGCGCAACCTGACCTATGGCGAACTGCTCGACACCGTGGCGCGCATCGGCCCGATGCTGGCGCGCATGGGCATTGAACCGGAAAACCGCATCGCCCTCGTTCTGCTCGACACCGTCGATTTCCCCGTTCTGTTCTGGGGCGCCATCCGGGCGGGCATCGTTCCGGTTCTGGTCAACACGCGGCTCACCGTCGATCAGTATCGCTACCTGTTCGAAGATTCCCGCGCCAAGGCGGTTTTTGTTTCGACCGCGCTGCTCCCGATGGTGCAGGAAGCCGCCAAGGATCTGCCCAACGTCAAGGAAGTCGTCGTCGTCGGCGGAGGCCCGGCGTCGGTGCCACGGCTGGACCAGCTCTTGGCGGCCGAGAACGAAGGCGCGGCGCCAGCCAGAACCTGTGCCGATGAAGTCGCGTACTGGCTCTATTCGTCCGGCACGACCGGAAACCCGAAAGGGACTATGCATGTGCATTCGACGCCAATGAACATTGCGCGTACCTCGGGGCAGGGCCGCATCGGCATCCGTGAAGACGACGTGATATTTTCCGCGCCGAAGCTGTTCTTCGCCTATGGCCTCGGCGATGCAATGTTGTGCCCGATGTCGGTCGGCGCGACCACGGTGCTCTATCCGGAGCGGCCGACGCCGCAGACCGTGTTCGAAACGTTGCGCGGATATCAGCCGACGATGTTTTTTGCGGTGCCCACGCTTTATGCGGCCATGCTCGCCGACCCTGAGTGCAAGCCGGAACATATGTCAAGCCGGATTCGACTCTGCTTCTCGGCCGGCGAACCATTGCCGGTCCATGTCGGCCAAGCCTGGAAACAAAAATTTGGCCTCGACATCGTCAACGGCGTCGGCTCCACCGAGATGGGGCATCTTTATCTGACCAACCTTCCGGATGCCGTCGAATACGGCACTTCCGGCGTGGCGGTCGACGGCTACGACCTCAGACTTGTCGATGAAAACGGTAACGACGTCGCCGACAATGAAATGGGCGAGCTGTTGGTGCGCGGCGAATCGTCCGCGGTCGGCTACTGGAATCAGCGCGAGAAATCTCGCCGTACGTTCGTCGGTGACTGGACCCGCACCGGTGACAAATACGTGCGGCGTCCGGATGGCGTTTACACCTATTGCGGCCGCACCGACGACATGTTCAAGGTCAGCGGCATTTGGGTGTCTCCGTTCGAGGTCGAAGACGCATTGATTGCCCACCCGAAAGTGCTCGAGGCCGCCGTCGTGCCGGTCGAGGACGAACACGGCCTGATCAAACCAAAAGCCTTCGTCGTACTCAAGAATCAGAACGAGGCCGATATCGGACGGGCGCTCTATGAAGAGCTCAAGGTGCATGTGAAACGCGCGATCGGTCCCTGGAAATACCCGCGCTGGATCGAATTCGTCGACAGCCTGCCGAAAACCGCGACCGGAAAAATCCAGCGCTTCATGCTGCGTGACAAGGGAATCAATTTGCATGCGGGGGACCGGTGATGCCGCCGCTCGCACATCTTGCTTGGCCGTTTTTCGACGAGGAACACCGGCGATTTGGCGCAAGGCTGGCGGATTGGGCTAACAAGGAAGTCGGCCGCCACATCGATCACGCCGACGTGGATCAATCCTGCCGGTCCCTCGTTCGGGCTTTGGGAGACGCAGGCTGGCTCAAGGCCGTGGTTCCGGCAGCCTATGGCGGCCTCGCAGAAAAACTCGACGTGCGCACGATTTGCGCCGCGCGCGAGATTCTTTCCTGGCACGACAGCCTCGCCGATTTTGCCTTCGCCATGCAGGGCCTGGGCACCGCCTCGATATCGCTGTTCGGCAGCGACGAGATAAAGGCCAAATATCTGCCGCCGGTTTGCAGCGGCCGTCATATCGCGGCTTTCGCGCTCTCGGAACCCGAAGCGGGCTCCGACGTCAGCGCGCTGGCCACCGCCGCCCCCAAGGATGGGCCGGCGCATGTCCGCATCGACGGGCTGAAAACCTGGATCTCCAACGGCGGGATCGCGGACCACTACGTCGTGTTCGCGCGCACCGGCGAGGCTCCAGGCGCCAAAGGGCTTTCCTGTTTCATCGTCGACGCCGATATGCCGGGCCTCGAGGTCGCGGGCCGCATCGAGGTCATCGCGCCGCACCCGCTGGCAACGCTTCGCTTCACCGACTGCCGCGTGCCGCTGGCCAATCGTCTTGGCGGCGCGGGCGAAGGTTTCAAAGTGGCGATGGCGACGCTCGATATTTTCCGCTCGACGGTTGCCGCCGCCGCCCTCGGGCTGGCGCGCCGCGCCTTCGACGAGATGATCGAGCGCGCGGCAACCCGCAATTTGTTTGGAGCGCCGCTGGCGGATCTGCAGCTCACGCAGATGGCCCTTGCCGATAGCGCCATCGACATCGACGCGGCGGCATTGCTGATTTATCGCGGGGCCTGGGAAAAGGACTCTGGTGCAGCGCGCATCACACGCCAGGCCTCGATGTCAAAGGCCTTCGCGCCGGAGATGGCGCAACGCGTCATCGATCGCGCCGTGCAGATCTTCGGCGGCAACGGCGTGCGCGTCGGTGTCAAAGTCGAGGCGCTTTACCGCGAAATTCGCGCGCTCCGCATCTACGAGGGCGCGACCGAAGTACAGAAACTGATCGTGGCGCGGGAATTGCTGAAGGCGCGCGAAGCGGCGCTTCGCCAGGCCGCCGAGTAGGAACGATGCTGCTGACCGAAGAACAGGAGCAGGTTCGGGACACCGCGCGAGAATTCGCGCAATCCCAATTGGCGCCCCATTCGGCCGAATGGGACAGCCAAGCGGTGTTTCCGCGCGCGGCGCTGCGCGAGCTGGGCAATCTCGGCTTCATGGGGATGACGGTCCCGCAGGAGTGGGACGGCGCCGGCACCGATTACATCGCCTATGCGCTGGCGCTCGAGGAAATCGCCGCCGGCGATGGCGCCGTCTCGACGATCATGAGCGGCCATAACTCCGTCGGCTGCATGCCGCTGGTCGAGTACGGGACGCCCGAGCAGAAGGAAAAATATCTGCGGCCGATGGCGCGCGGCGAGATGCTGAGCGCGTTCTGTCTCACGGAGCCGCAAAGCGGCTCGGATGCCGGCGCCATCCGCACCCGGGCCGAGCGCCGCAACGGCGGCTACATCCTCAACGGCACCAAGCAGTTCGTCACTTCGGGCAAGAACGCCGACGTCGCGCTGGTGATTGCCGCCACCGATCTCGGGCTCGGCAAGCAGGGCATCAGCTGTTTCATCGTCGACACCAAGCAATCCGGCTATTGCGTCCGCCGCATCGAGAACAAGATGGGACAGCAGGCGTCGGATACTTGCGAAGTGGAATTCGACGAACTCAACGTGCCGGTGGAAAACCGGCTTGGCGCCGAGGGCCAAGGCTACCGCATCGCGCTGGCCAACCTGGAAGGCGGCCGCATCGGCATCGCCGCGCAAGCCGTGGGCATGGCCCGCGCGGCGCATGAAATCGCCGTTGCATATGCGCAAGAGCGCCGCAGTTTCGGCAAGACGATCATCGAGCATCAAGCCGTCGCGTTCCGCTTGGCCGACATGGCGACCCAACTCGAAGCCGCGCGCCAGCTCGTGCTGCATGCCGCCGCCTTGCGCAGCCAGGGCTTGCCTTGCCTCAAGGATGCCTCGATGGCGAAATTGTTCGCCACCGAAGCCGCCGAGCGTATCTGTTCCGACGCCATTCAGACGCTGGGCGGCGCCGGCTACATGGCCGACTTCGGGGTCGAACGCATTTATCGCGCCGTGCGCGCCAGCAAAATCTACGAGGGCACCAACGACATCCAGCGGCTGGTCATCAGCCGCGCGCTTATGACCCAGTCGGGACAGGAAAAACGGACCTGACCATGTTCCTGACGAGCACCAACGATGCGGTGACCACCCTGACGCTGAACCATCCTCCGGTGAATGCGATCAGCGAAGAATGGGTGCGCGCGTTCGAAGCCAAGCTTGATAACCTCGCGCGCGGCCCGCGTTTTACCGTCCTGCATATCCGCTCCGAGCAGAAGGTGTTCTGCGCGGGCGCCGATCTTAAGGAAGTGCAAGCCCGCATGGAGGCAGCCGACGGTCCCGACCAAATGTATTCTTATGTGGCGGGCATCCAGCGGCTCTATGCGCGAATCGAGCGATTGCCCCAGGTCACGCTGGCCGAGATCGGCGGCGCGGCGATGGGCGGCGGATTTGAATTGGCGCTGGCCTGCGATCTGCGGATCGCGGCCAATGAAGCCAAAATCGGCTTACCGGAAGTCCGGCTTGGACTGATCCCGGGCGCCGGCGGCACGCAGCGTCTCACCCGTTTATGCGGTCCCGCGCTCGCCAGCCGGCTTATTCTCGGCGCTGAAATTCTCGATGGTACGGCGGCGAACGAGCTCGGCGTGGTGCATTGGGCGGTGCCGCGCGCGGAGCTCGCGCGGCGCGCCGCCGAGACGGCGCGCCGCATCGCCGGTCTGCCGGCCGCGGCGCTGGCCGCCAGCAAGGCCTGCATCGCGGCGGCCGGCCACAAAGAGCGCGGCGGATACACTGACGAATTGGAATTCACCCGGCTGCTGCTCAGCAATGCCGAGACGCGCCAGCGTGTTACGGCGTTTCTTGCGGGCGCGGCCGAAACTTCAAAACCGATGAAAAAAGGGACGGCATGATGACATTCGATGGCAAAGTAGCTTTGGTCACCGGCGGCGCTTCCGGCATCGGCAAGGCCACCGTGATGGCTTTCGCCCGCCAGGGCGCGACGGTGATCTGCGCCGACGTGAACGCCGCGGCTGGCGAGGCGTTGAAACAGGAAGCCGCCGGCGCCAAGCTGAAGGTCGATTTCGTTGCCATGGACCTCGGCAATTCCGACTCGATCCGTGCCGCCGCCGGCGAGGTGCTCGCGCGCTATCCGCGCGTCGACATCCTGGTGAACGCCGCCGGCTGGGGCGACATCCAGCCCTTCATGCAGAACACGCCGGAGTTCATTAACCGCGCCATTGCCATCAATCTCGCCGGCCCCGCGCATCTGACGCAGGCGTTGCTGCCGCCGATGATCGCCGCCAACGGCGGCAAGGTCGTCAACATCGCCAGCGACGCCGGCCGCGTCGGCAGCGGCGGCGAGACGGTTTACGCCGGGGCCAAAGGCGGGCTGATCGCCTTCACCAAGTCGCTCGCGCGCGAGGTCGCCCGCTATTCGATCAACGTCAATTGCGTGTGCCCGGGCCCGACCGATACGCCGATGCTCGCCACCCGCTCGGAGAAACTGCGCGAGGCCTTCCTCAAGGCGATCCCGTTCCGCCGTTTCGCCAAGCCGGAGGAAATCGCCGACGCCGTCGTGTTCTTCGCCAGCCCGCGAGCCGCTTACGTCACCGGCCAGGTGATGAGCGTGAGCGGCGGGCTCACTTTCGCAGGTTAGCGCTCACAATTTTTCATGGAGGGAATCATGACTGCAGTTGCAATGGCAAAGGCTGCCACCACCGCCGAAACCGCGGCGCGCTTCCGCCCCGCTGGGCTCGACTTTTCCAACTACAAGCCGAAGCACTTCCTCTGGTCCGTGTCAGGCAAGGTGGCGACCATCACCTTGAACCGGCCGGAGCGGAAAAATCCGCTGACGATCGAGTCCTATGGCGAGCTGCGCGACTTGTTCCGCAACCTGCAATACGCCGAGGGCATCGCCAACATCGTGATCACCGGCGCCGGCGGCAATTTCTGCTCCGGCGGCGACGTGCACGAGATTATCGGCCCGCTGGTCGAGATGCAGCGCAAGGACGACATGGCCGGGCTGCTTGCCTTCACGCGCATGACGGGTCAGCTGGTCAAGGAGATGCGCGCCTGTCCGCAGCCGATCGTTTCGGCGATCGACGGCATCTGCGCCGGCGCCGGCTCGATCATCGCGATGGCGTCGGATCTGCGCGTCGGCACGGCGCGCAGCAAGGTCGCCTTCCTGTTCGTGCGGGTCGGGCTTGCCGGCGCCGACATGGGCGCCTGCGCCATCCTGCCGCGCATCATCGGCCACGGCCGCGCGTCGGAGTTGCTCTATACCGGCCGCGCCATGGACGGCATCGAGGCCGAGCGCTGGGGCTTCTACAACAAGCTCTCCGAGCCGGAGACGGTGCTCGCCGACGCGCAGGCTTTGGCCAAGCAGTTGTCGGATGGCCCGACCTTCGCCAACGCGATGACCAAGAAGTGCCTGCATCAGGAATGGAACATGGGCGTCGACGAGGCGATCGAAGCCGAGGCGCAGGCGCAGGCGATCTGCATGCAGACCAAGGACTACGAGCGCGCCTACGAGGCGTTCGTCGCCAAGCAGAAGCCGGTGTTCCAGGGCAATTGATAAGGGCAACTTAGCGCGTGAACGGGCGACCGAAAAACGTATAATCGGAAACTGATGGCTGCCGCGCCCGCCGGTTGGCGGGCGAAAGGCGGTGCACGCGCCTATCGGCCAGGGCAGGGAAACTCAACGATGTTCTCGAGAGCGAAATTCGCGGTCATTCTCTTCGCGGTGAGCGGACTTCTCCGCTACGCGCGCTGGCGGCATCCGCAGTTCGCGGCGCGGCTCAAAGAGCGCAATCTGGTTGCTCAGATCAAGGCGCGCGACGAGGGCACCGGCCGCTGGATTGAGATCCGCGACGGGAAAATCCGCTCGGGCGCCAGGCAGCATGCGACGCCCGATATCACGCTTTCGTTCAAGAATGCCGCGATTGGCGCGTCTTTGCTGACGCCGCCGATCAACTGGCTCGCCCAGATCAACGCGCAGAAGGATTTCACCCTCGGCGTCGACGGTCCAGAGGATCTGACCAACTGGTTCGCGCAGACTTTGATGGCGATGCAGACCGCGCACTGGAGCTTCGGCACGCCGATGCCGGACGGTTCGATGCGCTATTGCAACATGACCAATGGCGGGCCGGTTTTCATCACCGTCAAGGACGGCAAGATCGTGCGCATGACGCCGATCGATTTCGACGACAGCGATCCGCAGCCGTGGACGATCAAAGCGCGCGGCATGAATTTCACGCCGCCGCGCAAGACGACGCTGGCGCCGCATGGCCAGAACGCCAAATCGATCGTCTATTCGCCCGACCGTCTGCTCTATCCGATGAAGCGCGTCGACTTCGATCCCAACGGCGCGCGCAATCCGCAGAACCGCGGCAAGTCGGAATACGTGCGCATTTCGTGGGAGGAGGCGATCGACCTCGTCGCCGGCGAGATCAAGCGCTGCAAGCGCGACCACGGACCGGGCGCCATCGCGACCTCGCACGGCTCGCATCACACCTGGGGCAATATCGGCTACTATTTGTCCGCGCTCTACCGCTTCGCCAATGCGGTCGGCATGACGCGCGTGCACCACAATCCCGACTCGTGGGAAGGCTGGTATTGGGGCGCGGTGCATCACTGGGGCCACACGCTGCGCGTCGGCCAGTCGGAGACCTACGGCACCGTCGAGGATTGCCTGCAGAATTGCGAAATGATCGTGTTCTGGGCCGCGGACCCCGAGACCACGTCTGGCTCCTATGGCGCGCAGGAAGGCACCGTGCGCCGGCAGTGGCTGAAAAACCCGAAGCTCGGGATCAAGGTCGTCCACATCGATCCCTATTATAATGCCTCGGCCCAATTCCTCCCCGGCAAGTGGCTTTCGCCCAAGCCGACCACGTCGCCGGCTCTGGCCATGGCGATCGCCTATGTCTGGATCATGGAAGGCCTCTACGACAAAGAGTATGTGAAGACCCACACGGTCGGCTTCGACGTCTGGAAGGCCTACCTCACGGGCGAAGAAGACGGCATCCCGAAGTCGCCGGAGTGGCAGGAGAAGGAAACCGGCGTTCCGGCGAAAGACGTGCGCGCGCTCGCCCGCGAGTGGGGCGGCAAACGCGTCTATCTCGCGCCCGGCGGCTGGGGCAACGGCCACGGTGGCGCTTGCCGCAATCAGACCGGCATCCAGTGGGCGCGCACCATGGTGTGCCTGGCGGCGATGCAGGGCCTGGGCAAGCCCGGCATCAACATGGGCAATCTGCAATGGGGCTGCCCGATCGACTTCAATTTCTATTTCCCCGGCTACGCCGACGGCGGCATGTCAGGCGATCTCGAAAACACCTCGATGCCGGTCGAGCTCTATCAGCGCATGCCGCAACTGCCGACCATGAATTCGAGCTTCCAGCGCATTCCGCGCATCTGGATGCCGGAGGCGATCGCCGACGGTAAAGCCGAAGGCTGGCCGTGGGTCGGCAAATCGATCGAGCACCAGTTCGCCAAATTCAGCTACCCGGCGCCCGGCCATTCGCCGGTGAAGATGCTCTACAAGTATGGCGGCTCGATGATTGCGACTATGAACAACACCAGCCGCCACGTGCGGATGTACCAATCGGAAAACCTCGAATTCGTGGTCAACCAGTCGATCTGGTTCGAGGGCGAGGCGAAGTTTGCCGATGTGGTTCTGCCGGCCTGCACCAATTTCGAGCGCGTCGACATCTGCGAATGGGCCGGCCTTGGCGGTTACGGCCACCACGGCCAGCAGCAACTCAACCACCGGGTTATCATTTTTCAGGCGCCGGCGATCAAGCCGCTCGGCGAATCGAAGACCGACTATTGGATCTTCACCGAAATCTGCAAACGTCTCGGTCTCGCCAACTACTTCAACGAGGGTTGCAACGAGCTCGACTGGGTCAAGCGGCACTTCGATGCCTCGGACCTGCCGACAAAAATCTCCTGGAAGGAATTCATCAAGCGCGGCTATTACGTGGTGCCGGCCGAGAAGGAGCACCTGCGCGCGCCGGTGTCGTTCCGCTGGTTCTGGGAGAACCGCAAGAAGGATGTGCCGGAGGCGCAGCCACTGCCTTCCGATTACACCGAGGAGTTTTTGCGCGGGCTGCAGACGCAGTCCGGCAAGCTCGAATTCGAATGCAACAGCCTGAAGCGCTTTGTCGATCCGGAGCGGCCGCCGATCGTCAAATACGTGCCGTCATGGGAAGGGCCGCATTCCGGCGCCCTGTTCGAGCGTTACCCGCTGCAGATGCTCACGCCGCACTCAAAATATTCGTTCCACACCCAGGGCGACGGCAAGGATTCGTTCCTGCTCAATATCGAGGATCACCGGGTCAATGTCGGCGGCTATTATTACTGGATCATGCGCCTGAACGCGCAGGACGCGGCCGAGCGCAACATCAAGAAGCACGATCTGGTGAAAGTCTATAACGACCGCGGCGCGGTGATCTGCGCCGCATTGCCGACCCAGCGGCTGCCGCGCGGCGTCTGTCACGGCTACGAATCCGCTGCGATCTACGAACCGATGGGTGAGCCCGGCAAATCGGTCGACCGCGGCGGCTGCCTCAATCTGCTCACGCCGGAGCGCACGCAAACCAAGAGCACGCATTCACTGGCCGGTTCGAACTCGCTGGTGCAGGTCGTGCTGTGGGACGGCGGCACAGCGCATGCCTCGGAGACGTCCGCAAAAATGGACAAGGATCAGAAAAACCGCACCGCGCACGAGGCGGCGCGGCTGGTGCCGGCAAAATAGCGATAACAGGAGGGACTGATCCGATGGCTTATGTATTCAAGGAGGGCGATCTGCCCTCGCTGATCGACGCCAAGCAGGCGCGCGAGCGCATTTTCTTCGTCAATCAGGAACTCGCCCATATCGACGACATGCTGGCCGGCGTCATGCATTACAAGAAGGACGCGGCCTCGCCCCTGCACCTGCACAAGAACTGCGAGCACTTCTATTTCATCATCGACGGCAAGGCGACGGTCGAATCGGACGACGGCATTCGGCCGGTCGGACCCGGCGACATGATCTTCATCCCGGCCGAGGAGAAGCACCGTCTGCGCGCCACCGAGCCGCTGTTCTATTTCGAGTGGCAGGCGCCCAACCGATTCAAGACCACGATCCTCGAAGGCACCGACGCCGACCTGCGTTGGGACCGCAAGGACGGCAAAGTCTGGATCCAAACCTGAATTTAGCCCGACAGCAGAAGAGAACGATCATGCCGCTTACATTTATCGAAACCAACAAGCTGCCCAAAAAGGCCTTGGCCGGCCAAGGCGAAGTCACCGAGGTGCTGAACGCGGCGTTGTGCGGGGCAAAGAACGTGCACGGTTCGTTGCGCTGGCTCAAATCGGCCGAGACGTTCAAGCCGGATGCCTCCGACAAGCACCAGCTTATCTACCTCATGGACGGCAAAGGCAGCATCCAACTCAACAACAAGGACTACAACGTCGAGAAGGGCGCAGGCGTCTATCTTGGGCCCTCCGAGACCGCGACCATCCAGGCGGCGAGCGGCGCCTCGCTGAAGCTCTTTCATCTCATCGTGCCGAAAATACCGAAGTGAATAACGGCGCGCGCATGACGTGGTGTGATTCCGATGAATAAATGGAACATGATTATCGACGTCGCCGAGTGCACCAATTGTAACTTGTGCACGCTTGCAACCATGGACGAATACATCGGCAACGATTTTCCCGGCTACTCGGCGCCGATGCCCAAGCACGGCCACAAGTGGATCGAAATCCTGCAGAAAGAGCGCGGCCAGCTCCCGTTGATCGACATCGCCTACGTGCCGACGATGTGCAACCACTGCGACAACGCGCCCTGCGTCGCCAAAGGCGGCGGCGCGATAAAAAAGCGCGACGACGGCATCGTGCTCATCGACCCGGTCAAGGCGAAGGGCCGCAAGGATCTGGTGGATGCCTGTCCCTATGGCCACATCTGGTGGAACGAAGAGCTGCAACTGCCGCAAGCCTGGACCTTCGACGCCCATCTGATCGATCAGGGCTGGAAGCAAACGCGCGGGCATCAGTCGTGTCCGACCGGGGCCATGCGCGCGGTCTGCGTGGACGATGCCGAGATGGCCAAGCTCGCGCGCGATCAGGGGCTTGAAGTGATGAAGCCGGAGCTCGCCACCAAGCCGCGCGTCTACTACAAGAACCTGTGGCGCTATTCGAAATGCTTCATCGCCGGCTCGGTGTCGATGGAGGCGAACGGCGCCGTCGATTGCGTCGAGGGCGCGAGCATGCGCCTGTTCAAGGGCGGCGCCATGGTGGCGCAGGCCGCCACCGACAATTACGGCGACTTCAAATTCGACCGGCTGGACGAGAATTCGGGTGAATACGTTGTCGAGGTCGCGGCGGCCGGTCAGGCCAAGAAAGCAGTCGCCGCCAAGCTCGGCGTCAGCATCAATCTCGGCGAAATCCGGTTATAAATTTGCCTGACCCATCGACGCCTCTTTTCTTTCCCCAGCTCGGCGCGCTCTACCAAACGCTTGCACCGGGGGCGGAGACGCTCTTGCGCGTCATGGTCGGGCTGGCGCTGGTGCCGCACGGGCTGCGCAATACCTTCAACTTCTTCCCCACGACCGGGCAGCCTCTGCGAAGCATGCGGGCGCTCGCCGACTACATGGACAAGCAGGGCTATCGCCCGGGGATACTGTGGGCGCCGGCGATCTCGGCGACGCAACTCATCTGCGGGCCGCTGCTGGCGCTCGGCCTGTTCACGCGCCTTGCCGCCGTGCCGATCGTCCTGTTCCTGCTGGTATCGAACGTCGAGCGCTGGCGCGTCGGCAAATATTTCTGGAACCAGCTCGGCCTCGAATACACGCTGATGTGGACGCTCGCGGCGGTTTACTTTCTAGTGCACGGCGGCGGCGCCTACTCATTCGACAGCCTCATCCTCGGCCGCGAATTCTGACCGCTTTCGGACAGCGAAAGAATGGCCGGCTTGGCGGCAGCGGACGCCCGATTCGCCGAGCTTTCCTCCCTCCCAGGCGGGCAAATCTCGGGGATTTCAACCATGTCGAGGGACTTTCAGTTTTGCCGAGCCACTTTGGTCTAGATTACGCCGGCATAGCCGCTTATTCTCCCGAGTTCTCAATTGCGGCCGCCTCGACGCCGATGAACCTCCGTCTGGGAGGATGGGGCAGACCGCTGCAACGCACAATCGGCGCGGTATCAAGGAAACTGACCGGATGAAGGCGTTCGGATACGTATCGGCCAAGGATGTCGCGCACGCCGTGGCGCTGCTCGGCGAGCACGGCGCTAAGGCCAAGATCCTGGCGGGCGGGACCGATCTCTTGGTCGAACTCAAGCACGCGGTCCACAACCCGGAAATCATCGTCGACGTTTCGCGGCTCGCCGAACTCAAGGACATCGTCATTGCCGACGACGGGCTGCACATCGGCGCGCTGGCGACGCACGCCGACATCATGAACGCACCGATCATTAGCGGCATGTTCCCGGCTTTGGTCGAAGCCGCCCATTCCATCGGCGCGGTGCAGACGCGCAACCTCGGCACGCTCGGCGGCAATCTGATTACGTGCGTTCCATCGGTGGACAGCGGCCCGGCGCTGATCGCGCTCGACGCGGTGGTGACGGTCGCCAGCGCCGAAGGCGAGCGGCGGATGCCGCTGGCCGAACTGTTCGTCGGCCCGCGCAAGACCAGCCTCAAGCCCGGCGATCTGCTCATCGACATCATCATTCCGAAAGATAACCTCGACAAACCGGCAGCCTTCGAGAAATTCGGCTTGCGCAAGGGCCAGGCGCTCGCGCTGGTCAATGTTGCGGCAAGCTTCTGGGTGGATAACGACAAGTTCGCGGCGCCGCGCATTGCGCTCGGCGCGGTCGCGCCCACCGTCATTCGCGCGCCGAAAGCGGAAGCCTATCTCGACGGCCGCAAGATCAGCGCCGAGGCGATGGCCGAGGCCGGTCGCATCGCCGCCACCGAGGCAAAGCCGATCAGCGACTTCCGCGCCGGCGCCGAATACCGGCGCGACCTCGTCGCCGTGCTGGTAAAACGCGCGCTCGCTAAGGCGCATGCGCGCGCGGCGGCGAAGCAAAAGGAGCTCGTGGCGTGACCGACGTAACGATGACCGTCAACGGCCAGACCCGCAGCGCCTCGGTGCCGCCGGAAACGACGTTGCTCCAGCTGTTGCGCGAGCAATTCAATCTCACCGGCGCCAAGCTCGGCTGCGACGTC
>Ga0208219_1000081_pt1 | contig 41860 bp, 37 predicted proteins | sample NGESurshal072012_7_FD_184469 | JGI IMG/M metagenome (GOLD analysis project Ga0208219, IMG submission 184469) | Arctic peat soil microbial communities from Barrow, Alaska - NGEE Surface sample 53-2 shallow-072012 (SPAdes) | ecosystem: Environmental > Terrestrial > Soil > Wetlands > Peat ... | reverse complement strand
GTCGACGCGCGACGTGAGCGCCATCGCGTCGCTGAGCTGCAACATCGGCGCCGCGTCGATGAGCACCAGGTCGGCCCGTGTCTCGAGCTTCGCGAGGAGCCCGGCAAGGGTGTGCGAGCCGATGAACTCGGCCGGGTTCGGTGGCAATGGTCCGACCGGCAGCACCTGCAAGACGCCCTGCGCCGCGCCGTTCTGCGAGCTGCTGTCCGGGGGCTTCTCGACGAATGGAATTGGCACAAGCGCGTCCTCGAGGTCGAGCGTGCCGAGCGCAACATTGGTCAGGCCGCCTTTACCATCGAGGTTGAAGAAGCCTCCGATCGACGGTTTCCGGAGGTCGAGGTCGACAAGAATGATGCGTCGCCCGGCCCTTGCCAGCGCCACAGCGAGATTGGAAACCGTCGTCGACTTCCCCTCGGCGCGCTCGGCACTCGTGAACATGATCGTGCGCGCGCTTCGCTCGAGGTTGACGATGTCGAGATTGGTTCCGAGGATGCGATACGTCTCTGCGTCGGGCTTCCCCGGTTCGCTCAGCATGACGAGGCGGTTCTTGCTCCGGAGGCGGCGTGCGGGCTCGGGGATGCGCGCGAGAAGCGGCAGGTTGAGGAGGTCCTGCACTTCCCCCTCGGTGCGGACGCGGGTGTTGAGCGTGTCCCGGAAGAAGGCAAGCCCCACGCCGAGCAACAATCCGAGCACAGCGCCGAGCGCTGCGTTTCGGGTCGTCTTCGGCTGGGTCTTGACCGCGGGGCCGGCGGACCTGACGAGTTGGGCGTTCGCGCCCTGAAGGACGTCCATGCTGCTGAGCTGTTGCTCCGTGTCGACGAGGTTCGCGTATCCGGCGGAGCCCTGAGCACCGGCAGCTTTGAGCTCTCCCAGGCGCGCTTCCACCTTTTTGAGTGCCTGCGCGATCGATGCCGTGTCGAGCTGCTTGCGATATCGCGTGTACGCGATCGCGTACGACTGTGCGAGTCGCTGCGCGACGGCCGGGCTCGGATCGGTGACGGCGAAGGTGAGGATGTCGGCGTTCGACGCGCTCGACACGGACGAGTGCGCCAGGAGCTGCTGCGGGGTCCGGTTGGTGAGATGAGCGAGCCTCAAAGCTCGCTCGGCGACCGGCGGCGTCTGTGCGAGGTCGGCCTGTGTCGCCGCCACGCGAGTCGGGTCCTCGTTGCTCGACTGGATGTTCGAGAGGTTCGCCGCGAGGTTCTGGTTGCTGAGCAGCACGTCGGCGGAGGAGCGGTAGAGCTTGTGCTCGCGGTGGGAGGCGTAGAGCGCTCCCAGCGTCGCAAGCGCGGTGGTGAGCACGACGAGCCAGAGGCCCCGCTTGAGGATACGCAGATAGTGGCTCAAGGCCGCATCGCTTCCGTGCTCCACGAGTCCTCCCCCTTCGGCTCCGAGGTACATGTCCTACCAGGCCGCCGAGGCCCATAGCTATCCAAGGATCTGCGGTGTGTCAAGCGCGGCCGCCGTGATGCGTCGCCTAAGGTTGAAGGCCGCGCTCTGAAAGACAACGCATCGAAAGGGCGGCGATGGCTCAGCGAAGGGCCAGAACGCGGACACCCGCTGCGGTGGCGAGAATCGTCGGCGTCCCCGGCGGGAGCGCGAATCTCGCTCCGTTGAGCCGTCCCGTGACGTTTCCGGCGGCGCCGAGACGGAGCCAGAGACGTGGGCCGGTGAATCGCTTCTTCGTGCCTTGACTGATGACGCCGGCGAAGACGACCTTGCCGCGGGCTGACCGAGAGCGCACGACGACCCAGCAGTCTCCGCGGGTCGCCTCCAGGACGACGTGTGCGAGCTGCGTCGGTTGGGTCGGCGTCGTTGAGTCCGTCGACGTCACGACGGTGGCTGCAGACGTCGTCGTCGTTGCTTGTGTCGTCAGGACCGTCGACGTCCCCGAAGAGCGAACGCCGTGATGATTACCTCTCACGACGAGGAAACCGAGGACGCCGATCGCGCAAAGCCCCAGAAAGAAGACGACCCGCTCGAAGTTCGTCTCGGGCACGCGCGGCGATGGTAACCGAGTTCGGTCGCAACGGAGCCACGTGGACCCCGAGGCTCGACGGCTACGGCGCCAGTGCCGGACTAGTCGCGGTCGGCTTCGCCGGTCGCGGCCTTCTCGGCCGGCGGCGTCTTGAGGTCCTCGAGCATCTCGGCCTCGGCCGTTTCCTCTGCCTCCGGCGGCGCGATCGCGCCTAGGCGCTCCTCGAAGACGGCGAGAGCGTCGAGTATCGGCTTGGCTGCGTGTTCGAGCGCACGGAGGTCGTCGCGTGCGGCGGCGAGCGCCTCGCGCTTCAGCTCTGCCATGATCGCGGCGCGCTCGTTCTCGACCGAGTCACGCCGGTCGTCGATTTCGCGCTGGATCCCGTCGGCCGACCGGCGCGCGTCGTCGAGGATCGCCTGCGCTTCCGCCTCGGCCTCCTTCCTGAGCTCTTCCCCGGCCCGACTCGCGGCCACGAGCGCGCGTGAGAGTGCCTGCTCGGACTCTTCGTATCCGGCGAGCGCCTGCTCGAGCTCCTCCACCCGCCGCCGCAGCTCGTCCTGCTCGTCCGGCGGCGTCGCAGCGCGCTCCCGCTCGGCGAGCTCCGCCGCCAGCTCGTCGATATGCTTGCGCAGCTGGTCGCGCTCCGCGACGACTGCATCCATGTCCGTGCTGGACGACTGGGCCAGCTGCTCGGCGCGTTCGCGAAGCTCGTCGCATTGGCTTACGCTTCGCTCATAGGCGGTTGCGACGTCGCCGAGCAACCGCCTCGTGGCCGCCTCGTCGTACCCGCGCAGGCTGCGCGGAAGCACTGCTTCGCGGATCTCCGGCGCGGTCAGCGGCCGCGAAGAGTCGTCTCCCATGGCGTCGGCCGATGCTAACAGCGCCGGCATGCGCTCTACGGCCGGAGCTCCGATCGCAGCCGCGATCAGACCACCCGTCTCCTGCGGAATCGGCTTCGCGCCGGCCTCCCACTGCTCGACCATCCAGAGACGAACACCGAGCCGGTCGGCGAGCTCGCGCTGCGTCAGTCCCGCCTGCCTGCGCGCCCGTGCGAGCTCGGGACCCAACAAGGTCGACCCCGACGCCGACGCAGCGTCCCTGGAGCGCTGGGCTCCGGAGTCATGCTCCTGCGCGGCCGGCTCGTCTGCGATTGCTTCGCCCATGGCTCCTTTCATCGGCTCGACTCCGGCAAATCGTAACGGCTCTGGCTTTCCTTCGGCCCTACGCCGACGGGCGGTCCGTCCCCCACCGGGAAGATCGATGACGATCCGCTCGCTCAAGTGGGCGAGCGCTCATGCCGAAAACATCCGTCACCATGGCAGTCCGCAAAGACCCGTTCTCAACGCCCCCCGATGCGGAAGTGTGGGTGCAGCAGCAGCGCATCACGACTACCTGCGCCATCTGCGGGGCAAGCATCGAGGCACTCCTACCCGATGCGGTTGCCTGGTTCGCACAGCACCGCAAGACGGAGCATCCGAACCAGCCCACCCGCACGCCTGTGCGGCGAGGACGCCCTAGGTAACCGTCGGGACTCGCGCACGCGACCAGCGCGCGTTCTTCACTGTGTTCGCGGTTACTCCCGGTCGGGGAGGAGCAGAAGGGTTATGGCCGCCAATGAGACGGGTGCGTCGGCGATGATCGCGCTCGTTTGCGGGGAGAACCCGCGTTCGATCAGGGCGACGTAACGGTCCGGCGGGGACTGGGCGAGCGTCTCGGGCGTGTCGGTGAGAAGAACCATGCTGGGATCATCGCCGCCGGGATCAGCTTCACCCATCCCTCCGGCGGTGGTTCAGCCGCCGGCTTGACCGACGGGAGGGGCACGAGCGGCGATGCGTGGGGCGAGCTCGACCTTGGAGACGCTAGGCGGGCCGCGGCCGGCGGGCGAGGAGCTCGTGGACGAGGGCGGCCTCGGCGGTGGAGATGTCCGGTTCGGAGAGCACGGACTCGACGACTGTGCGGACGGCTGCTCGGGCGGCGGCGGGCATGGCGTTCCAGCCCGCGAGCATCCTCTCGAGTTCGTCCCTCCACTCGGTCTGACGATCGACCGGGAAGGCGCACGCCGCACTCATTCAGTCCTCCGCAGTGGCAGATTGCCGCGCCCTAAGTCTGGGTGATGCCGAAGCATTTGACCTCCCTCAATTGGGGTATGCGGCGTCGGCAAGCCACACGACCAGAAATTGTCCGGCGGATCTATGTTGACGCGCGCGAGAAACCTAGGACTGCCGCAACCAGCAATCTGGTGATAGAGCTAAACATGACCGGTGAGTGCCATGCGGTTCGGCGACCTCATGCCTAACATCGCGTCCGGGCGACCAAAGTGAGAAGCGACCCCCTTGCCGATCCCGAGCCGCTCGTCCGGCGGGTGTACTCGTACGTGGCCTACCGCGTCGGCGACGGCCCCGAGGCCGAGGATGTGACGAGCGAAGCGTTCGAACGCGCACTGCGCGGCCGCCACACCTACGACCCTTCGCGCGGGACGCCGATTGCGTGGCTGCTCGGGATCGCGCGGCGGTGCATCGCCGACGCAGCCGCCGCGCGCGTGCAGACCGTGGCGGACCCGCCCGAAGTCGCCGAGGCGACCGACGTCGAGGCGCGTGCGGTCGCGCGCCTCTCGCTTGCGGCCGCGATCGCGCTCCTCGACGAGCGTGAGCAAGACCTGCTCGCCCTCCGCTACGGCGCCGACTTGACGGCGCGCCGCATCGGCGAGGTCCTCGGCATGCGGACGAACGCCGTCGAGGTCGCTCTCCATCGCGCGCTCGTGCGTCTGCGCGACCTGCTCGAGGGCGACGAGTTATCTGCGCGCACGACCGCCGGCCGTCCCGAGACCCTGGCGAGCGGCTCGTGAGCGTCCCCGGGGCAAGCGCGATGGGCGAGATCGGCGTCGTACGCGCGAGGAGCAGACGGGACGCGATCGCGGCGCTCGCGCTTCGCGTCCTACCGCCGCTACTCGCCGCCGGCACCGTCGGCGGTCTCACCGCATCGAGCGGCGGCTACTACGCGGGTACGTGCGCGTGGGCCGCGCTCGCGCTCGTGTGGTTCGCGGTCGTCGCGCTCCTGCTTCGCTCAGAGGCGTCGATCGGTGCCCACGCCGTCGTCTTCCTCGGAGGGCTCGCCCTCTTCGTCGGCTGGAGTGCGCTCTCGCTCCTGTGGACCACCTCGGTCACGCTCACCGCGTTCGACGTGCAGAAGGTGCTCGTCTACCTCGGGGTCGTCCTTGCGGCCCTGCTCGTCGCGGGGCGCCGAACGGTGCCGGCGCTTCTCGGCGGGGTCCTCGCGGCGGACGTCGCCGTCTGCGGGTACGCCCTTGCCACCCGCCTGTTCCCCGAGCGGCTCGGCACCTTCGACTCGCTCGCCGGCTACCGGCTCGAGACGCCGGTCGGCTACTGGAACGCTCTCGGCCTCTTCGCCGTTCTCGGCGTGTTGCTCGCCGCCGGGCTTGCCCTCCGCGCGGACCGTCCCTGGCTACGCGCGCTCGCCGCGGCGCCGCTGCCACTGCTCGCCGCCACCTGCTTCTTCACGTTCAGCCGGGGCGCCTGGCTCGCGCTCGCGCTCGGGATCCTCGCCGCGTGCGCGCTCGACCCGCGCCGCCTGCAGCTCGTTGCCGGCCTGCTCGCGCTCGCGCCCTGGCCGGCCATCACGATGGTGCTCGCGGACCGCTCGCACGCCCTCACCACCGCGGGCGCGCTCGTCGCCGACGCATCGCGGGAGGGGCAGCACCTCGCATTCTGGATCGTTGCGCTCGGAGTGGTTTCGGCTCTCGTCGCCTTCGCGTTCGGTGTCGTCGAGGGTCGCGTCTTGGTTCCGCGCACGCTCCGGGCAGCGTTCGCCGGGGTGCTCGTGCTCGCCGTCGCCGGCGGCGCGGCCGCGGTCTGGAACCGGTGGGGATCGCCCGCCACGCTCGCGCGGCGGGCATACGACTCGTTTCTCGCGCCCCCGAAAGCCGAGCACGGCAACCTCGCAGGACGTCTGCTCGACCTCTCGTCGAACGGCCGTGTGGATCTCTGGCATGCAGCCTGGCGCGAATTCGCCCACCGCCCGATCGCGGGCACCGGCGCCGGCACCTACCAACAATGGTGGTACGCGAGCCGGCCCTATCCGTCACAGGTCCTCGACGCGCACGGGGTGTACCAGCAGACGCTCGGCGAGCTCGGCGTCGTCGGACTCGTCCTGCTCGTCGTCGCGCTCGCGGCGCCGCTCGCGGCTGCGGTCACGGCGAGGCGCAACCCGGTCGTCCCCGTCGCGCTCGGCGCGTACGTGGCGTTCCTCGTCCACCAGGCGGTCGACTGGGACTGGGAGCTCACCGGGGTCAGTGCCGCGGGACTGCTGTGCGGCGTCGCGCTGGTCGTCTCCGCCCGCCCGCCCAAGCGGCGGCCTGGATTCGCGCTGCCGCTTCGAATCGCCGCGCTGGCCGCGACGCTCGCGCTCGCCGGGTTCGCGTTCGTCTCGGTGATGGCAAACGTCCCGCTCGACGCGGCGCAGGCCGCCGCCGTGCGCGGCGACTGGGCGGCGAGCGCTGCCGACGCGCGCAGGGCAAGCAGGTGGGCGCCGTGGTCGTCGGAGCCGCTCCGCCTCCTCGGCGAGGCGCAGCTCGCGCAGGCACAGGTCGCTACGGCCAGGACGACCTTCAAGAGAGCGCTCGCGAAGGACCCTGGCCGCTGGCAGCTCTGGGTCGACCTCGCGCTCGCGAGTGTCGGGGCCGAGAAGCGCCGCGCACTCGCCGCGGCCGAGCGGCTCAACCCCCGCGACGCGAGCATCCGCGCGCTCGCGCGAAAGCGGCTCATTCAGCCGGTCGTGTAATCGTGTAAGGGATGCAGCCGCGTCGGGCGTATCAGACGTAGCAGCAGTTACGACGTCGGCCGGGAGGACGAGATGAAGTGGTTCCGGAGAACACGCAGCGGGCTCGAGCCGCTCGAAGAGGGGCTTCGAAGCATGCGACCGGAAGCATCCCCCGCGTTCCTCGCAAGCGTCGCGGCCCGGATTCGCGCCCACGCTCCTCGGCCGGCACTCAGGCCTACGCTCCGCCACCGCACCGCGCTCGCGCTGGTTCTGACGGCAGGCCTCGTCGCAGCCGCCGCGGCCGAAGGCGGCCTCAGCTACGCCGCCACCGCAACCGACCACACCGCCTCTGCCATCTCGCGCGTCTTCGCCGTGACGGGGTCCGGACGCGACGCTGCGTCGCAGCACATCGCGACACCGGCCGCCCAGATCTCCAACGCGGCCGACACCAAAAGCGGCAAAGGCGACCAGGACGGCGACAACCCGGCTGGGCAGGAGTACGTGAAGCGCGTCTACGTCTGCGTGACCGTCCCCAGGCACGACAAAGATGGCAAGGACGACAAAGATGGCAAGCACGACAAGGATGGCAAGGGCAACGACGACGACGATCAGGCCAAGCACATCACGCTGCTCCTCCCGAAGAAGGCGGCCGACCGCCTGATCGATCAGGGCATCGCGACGCTCGGACCCTGCTGAGTCGGCCGCCGATTATTCGCGTCGGTCGCACGCTCTAACCTAGCCACACGTCCAGTGTCAGAGCGGGACGCCCGGGAAAAAACTCGGTATGGCGACCAGAAGGTGGATGACCGCGCTCGCCTTCGTCGGTGCAGTTGAGATCGCCCTCGCAGTAGGAGCCCCGCAGATCCAGGGATCGACTGCTCCGCCGCCGAGACAAGCCGGCACGGATGAAGCGGCGCTCGCGCCGAAGCCGCGCCCGCCGAGTCCGCTGCGGGTGCACGCAGTGCCTATCGGAGCCCCAATCGGGACGCTCAGGATCCCTCGGCTCCATGAGTCGGTCACGTTCCGCCAAGGTGTCGGCGCGGGAGTGCTCCAGTACGGCCCCGGCCACTACCCGACGACCGAGCTGCCCGGCCAGCTCGGAACGGTGGCGATCGCGGGCCACCGAACGACGCATACACACCCGTTCCTGCATCTGAACGATCTGCGCCGGAACGACGACATCGTCCTGACCGCAAACAGCCGCACGTTCACGTATCGCGTCTACGCAATGCGGATCGTCCGACCGACCGCAGTCTGGGTGCTGATGATGCGAAGCCGGGCGCCGCGGCTCGTTCTCACCGCATGCCACCCGCCCCACAGCGCCGAGTTCCGGATCGTCGTGTTCGCGCACCTCACGGGCCCGCTCGACGGGACGCCGGTCGCCGTCCACGGGGGATCACGATCGTGACACCTTCGGGCGTAACCGAAGCGGCGCATTCAGCGTTTCCGTTGCAGCCCATTTGCGGCATCCGGCAATACGGCCCGCCGGGACAGCACTCAATCATCGGAGGAGAAGGATGAAGAAGGCGATAATCATCGCCGTGGCGTCAGCCTTGCTTGCGATCGCCGGCCTGGCAGCGGCGAGCGTTGCGGCTGGGCATGGATTCATGGGCATCGTGACGACCGGCGGTTCGTCTGGGGGAGACGATCCCTCGGGTAAGACGCCGACGTGCGCTCCCAACAAGGACGACCAGGGGCAGGTCGGCGGTGACCACGACTGGGACGACAACTGTCCGACCACGACGACGACGACGGCCACCACGACCACGACCGCGTGCGAACAAGGCGAAGGCAATCACTGCGGCAAGACGCCGACGTGCGCACCGAACAAAGATGACCAGGGGAAGGTCGGCGGTGATCACGACTGGGACGACAACTGTCCGACCACGACGACCACCACCTCGCCGGCAACGACGACCACCACCTCGCCGGCAACGACGACCACCACCTCGCCGGCAACGACGACGAGCTCGATACCGGCCGCCCAGTCCGTCGCTGCCGCGACCACGGCTGCGACCACGACCACGGCCACTGTGACGACGACGGCCGCATCGCAGCCCACGACGACGCAGCAGCCGACGGCTCCGACGTCACACGTCAGGCCGCACCACAAGAAGCACCACCACGCGAGTGGGGTCTCGGCAACGAAGGCCACCCGCCCCAGCTCGCTCGCGTTCACCCCGTGACACACACGTCCGGATAGGCACCACCTTCACACGTCGACCGGCCGCCCCGATCGGCCGGTCGGCGTTTCGCCGAAATCTTCGAGACGATTCCCGAGGCGGGAACGCGGCGGCTCGGCAGCCTGACGGCAGCGGGGCCAGTCGGTCAGCGGGCGGCGGTTGGCACCATGCCGGACCCGCTTGTTACGGCGCCTTCCACCCAAGCCCCGCCTGAGGTTGAGCCCGTTGCCGGGGGCACGCACTAGCCGATTCGGCGGGCCGCTCCTCGTCGCGTCGCTCGTTTCCATAGCGCCGCCCGGGTCGCCTGCCTCGTAAGGGGAAGCCGATCTCGCCTGACGTTAGGCTCACGTCCCACATTCGGCGCGCGCGTACCCGCGCTCTCGCCGGCAGGACATCGCGCGAGAGAAGGAGCCGACCGGGCGGGTTGCGGCTCCCGCCCAGTCGGCTCTCGAAGGTCCGGAAACGGGAGGCGCCCCCATTCCCCGACGATCGCGCGATCGGCACTCTCGGGGAAGTGCTCGAGCCTCATTCGGGTGAACCGATGCAGTGAACCACTGGTTCAGTGATTGGTGGAGCGACCGTATGTACTCGATAATCCGGACGCGGGCCCTGATGCGGCGAGGGCTCGCGCAGTGCAAAGAGTGCTCCGCTCCGAGGCGGCCAGAGCGTCGAGCACAACCGAAGCGAGGGGAGCGGTGGCGCCGCTCCCCTGGCTTCTCCGGCGAGGCCACGAAGGAGCCGAGTCCTCGCGGCGACAGCAGGTCAGGCGGCAACCGCGTGCTTGAGGAAGTCCACGATCGCCGTCGTCGGCGCGCCCGGACCGAACACCTCGGCGACGCCCTGCTTCCGAAGCTCCTCGGCATCGTCCTCCGGAATCGTCCCACCGAGCACGACGAGGACGTCCTCCGCCCCGTTCTCGCGCAACAACTGCATGATGCGCGGCACAAGCGTCATGTGCGCGCCGGAGAGCAGTGAGATGCCGACCGCATCGGCGTCTTCCTGGATGGCCGTCTCGACGATCTGCTCCGGCGTCTGGTGCAGCCCGGTGTAGATGACCTCCATGCCCGCGTCGCGCAGCGCGCGGGCGACGATCTTGGCGCCGCGGTCATGCCCGTCGAGGCCGACCTTCGCGACGACGACTCTGATCTTTCCCTCCATAGTCGGATTGTATTGCCGGGCGCACCCACAGCTCGGGGCGGTACTGCGGACGCTGCAGCGCCGACGTCGTCGTTACCGCTTGCCGACCGCGTGGGCGCACAGATCATCATCAGCGGATCGCCTTAACCACCTTGCGCCGCGCGTTACGACCCCGCGCCGCCTAGAAAGCTAGAACACCGGCGTCTCGCGCCAGGTGCCCCACACTTCGCGCAGTGTGTCGCACATCTCGCCCAGAGTTGCGTACACGCGCGAGCAGTCCATGATCGCAGGCATGAGGTTTGCGTTGCTCTGGGCGTCGGCCCGCAGGCGCGAAAGCGCGGCCTCGGCGGCGGCCGCGTCGCGGCGCTCGCGCACCGCCCGCACGCGCTCGATCTGCTTGTGCTCGAGCGCCGGGTCGATGCGGAGGATCTCGATCGGCTGCTCCTCCTCTTGCTCGTACCGGTTGACCCCGACGACGACGCGCTTGCCTCGCTCGACCTCGGCCTGGTAGCGATACGACGCCTCCGCGATCTCCCGCTGCTGGAAGTTTTGCTCGATCGCGGCCACGACGCCGCCGAGCTTGTCGATCCGATCGAAATAATCGTATGCCTGCCGCTCGAGCTCGCTCGTCAGGTGCTCGAGGTAGTACGAGCCGCCGAGCGGGTCCGCCGTGTTGACGACGCCGGTCTCGTGCGCGATCACCTGCTGCGTGCGCAACGCGAGCCGCACCGCATGCTCTGTCGGCAGTGCAAATGCCTCGTCGAAGCTGTTCGTGTGCAGCGACTGCGTGCCGCCGAGCACGGCGGCCAGCGCCTCGATCGCGGTGCGCACGATATTCACTTCTGGCTGCTGCGCCGTCAGCGACACGCCCGCCGTCTGCGTGTGGAAGCGCATCAGCCACGAGCGCGGATCCTTCGCGCCATACTTGTCGCGCATCTGCGTCGCCCATATCCGGCGCGCGGCGCGGTACTTCGCGATCTCCTCGAAGAAATCGAGGTGTGCGTTGAAGAAGAACGACAACCGCGGCGCGAACGAGTCGACGTCGAGACCGCGCGCGAGACACGCCTCCACGACCGCGAATCCGTCCGCAAGTGTGAACGCGAGCTCCTGCGCCGCCGTCGATCCCGCCTCGCGGATGTGGTAGCCGCTGATCGAAACCGGATGCATAAGCGGCATTTCCTGCGAGCACCACTCGATCATGTCCACGACGAGCCGCATCGATGGCTCCGGCGGGAAGATCCATTCCTTCTGCGCGATGTACTCCTTGAGGATGTCCGTCTGCACCGTGCCGCGCAACGACGCGACCGGCACGCCCTGCTCCTCCCCGACGCACGCGTAGAACCCGAGCAACATCGCCGCGGGTCCGTTGATCGTCATCGACGTCGACACGTCGCCCAACGGGATGCCGTCGAACAGCGTCTCCATGTCCGCCAGCGAGTCGATCGCGACGCCCTCCCGCCCCACCTCGCCCAGCGAGCGCGGATGATCCGAGTCGTAACCCATCAGCGTCGGCATGTCGAAAGCCGTCGACAGCCCCGTCTGCCCGTGGTCGAGCAGGTATCGGAAGCGTTCGTTCGTGTCCTCCGCCGTCCCGAAGCCCGCGAACTGCCGCATCGTCCAGAGCCGCCCCCGATACATCGACTCGTACACCCCGCGCGTGAACGGGAAGCGCCCCGGATCGCCGAGATCGCGCTCGTACTCGACGTCGACATTCGCAGGCGAGTACAGCGGCTCGTTCTCCACCCCCGAGATCGTCGAGCGCAGCTCCCCGATCTTCTGCGGCCGCGTCGTCGTCACACCGGGATTGTAGGAGAGTGCTCCTAGGCCGCTCGGGAGCGTGAGCCCCCTCTCGGCGTTGAGGAGTTGAAGCGCCGGTCATTCCGGCGAACTCGAGCGAGTCGCGGGCATGCGACTTTTCGAGGAGGTCCTCTAGCCGGAGGGCTGGACCCGCTCAGACCCATCGGCGGCGAACCCAGGTACGCCGCCACTCCAGGATGCGACCATGAGACACCGCTGGGAGCGAGCGGCGCGGTCCAACCGTGCTCGGTCGGAGCCTGGAGAATTCAGGTGAAAGCCGCGGCGACCGTCGAGCCGGGCACGGCGCTCGCCGCCAGCGATAGCGACTCGACGCGCACGTCAATTGGGCCAATCGAGCCAGCCCTGAGCATCGTGGTCGTGACGCGCGGTCCGTCGCTCATGCTCGCCCGGCTGCTTCGCAGCCTCGGCCGCTCCCACGGGACCGAGTCCGCCGAGCTGATCCTCGGCGTCGACGGCGCCGGCCCTGCCGAGCTCGCGCACGTCGACGACCTCGCGCGCCGCTTTTTCTCGGGCGAGGTGCGCGTCGACCCGCTCCCGAAGGAACATCCCGGGCAGAACCGCAATGCCCTCGTTCAGCTCGTGCGCGCCCCGATCGTCGTCTTCCTAGACGACGACGTCTCCGTTCCCGAGGGATTCCTCGACGCGGCGCAGAAGGCCCTCTCCGACCCGGCGGTGGGCGTCGCAGGCGGGCCGAATCTGACACCCCCGGGCTCGACCGAGTTCGAGCAATTGTCCGGGGACGTCCTGGCCGCCGCCGTCGCGACGGGCCCCGTCCGCCATCGCTATCGCACATGGCGGCCGGGGCCAGCGAGCGAGCGGTCCCTGACGCTCTGCAACCTCGTGGTGCGTCGCGCGTTGCTTGACCCACCCCCGCCGTTCGACCCCCACCTCAAGTGCGCTGAGGAGAACGAGTTGCTGCTCCGGCTCGCGCGCAACGGCGTGAGGATGGCCTACGTGCCGGAGTTGGCCGTCTATCACGAGCGCCGTAGCGCCCTCTCGTCGTACGGCCGCCAGATGATCAAGTACGGATTCGGCCGCGGGCAGCTGCTCGCGCGGGCCTTCTACGCGAAGCAGACGACGTATGCGCTGCCGCTACTGGCGTGCTGCATCCTCGCCGCCGGGCTTGCGCTCGCGCCGCCGATCGGCCTCGCTGCGCTGGCCCTCTACGCGCTCGCCCTTCTCGTGGCGGGGTTCACGATCGGCGGCGTGCGCAAGGGGTTGCTGGCAGCGGTGCTCGTGGGCGTGACGCATGTGGGCTACACGTCCGGGATGATGGCGGGGCTGGGACACGAAGCGCACCGACTCCAGCGCAGAGTGATGCGTGCGAGCCAGGGAAGGTTCGGCCGCGACGCCGTACTCACGCTCGTCGCGCTCGTGCTCGCCATCGGCGGCGGGATTGCGAGCGGGATCGTGGTCGCGCGGGCACTCGGCCCGCAGGGGCGGGGAACCTTCGCGCTCGTCCAAACCCTCTCGGGCATCATCGCGCTCGTTGCGGGCTTCGGGTTCGGGCGCGCTGCCGTCTTCCTGCGGCCGAGGAACGAGGTCTCCGACTCCGAGCTCTTCGGCGTCGTCTGCGGCAGCCTCGTCCCCGGAAGTCTCGTGGCGGTCATGGTGGGCTTCATCGTGACCCGAACCGGCGTCCTCACCCTCGGAGACGTCAATGCCTGGCTCATGTGCGGGTCGATCCCGCTGATCACGTTCTTCTACAACGCCCAATCGGCGCTGCAGGGCATCAAGCAGCAGGCCTGGTTCCGGCGCACGCTCGGCTTGCGCGATGCTGTCTTCTTCCTCTTCGTCCTCGCGGCGGTAAGCGCCCGGGCGACGATGCGCGTCGTTCTGATCGCGTGGATCGCGCACTGGTTGGTCAGCTGCGCCGTGATCGCGATCCTCCTCTACCGTCACTGTGGGCGCCCGCGCCTTCCGGTGGGACGCACGCGCCGACTCGCGTCGATCGGCGGCTCGCAGCTGCTCCTGAGTCTCATCATCCAGGCTCACCTCCGCCTCGACGTGGTGCTCCTCGACGTCCTGCGCGGGCCGACGGCGCTCGGCCACTACGCCGTCGCCGTTGGCGCTGGGGAGCCCATCACCTACGGCGGCGTCGCTGTCGCGCTCGCGCTCTATCCCCGTACCGCCGCGAGTGCGGCCGTGAATCCCTCGGCGGGCGGCGTGCGAACGGCGCGATCCCTGCGCGTGGTAGTGATGCTGACAGCCGTCGCCGCCGCTGCGCTGTGGATCGTCGGTCCACGGCTACTGCCGATCATGTTCGGATCGCGATTCGAGGCGGCCGGGGCGCCGCTCCGCGCGTTGCTACCGGGAGTCGTCGGGATGACGATGTTCTTCGTGCTGATGAGCGATCTCGCCGGGCGCGGGAAGATCAAGACGATCGGGGTGGTCTCGCTCGGCTCGACGGTCGCGAACGTGCTCATCAACCTTGCGCTGATTCCGCGCTTCGGTCCGACAGGCGCAGCGCTCGCGTCGACCATCACGTACTGGTCTGCGGCACTGTGCGTGCTCGTCATCTTCGCCCGATGCACAGGCATCCCCATACTGCGGTGTGTCGTGCCGCGGCCGCGCGACGCTCGAGCGATCGCGGCGGCGTTCTTCGGGCGGCGCAGCGACGCGCTCGTGTAGTGGTCGAAACCCGCCATCCAAGGGCTTTTTGCCGGCGTGACCTGCACAGTCGGCCAGCTCATTCCCGTCGGAACTGGTGACGAGGGTCGAGGGATGTCGGCCTAGGCTCGCCGGGGATGGGCGCCGGTTCGGCGCATTCAGGACTCCGTGAAAAGGGGAACGCGGTGACCGCAGTTACGCCGATCGAGGTCGAGCAGCCGCAGCAGCGCCAGCCGGCCGTGGCACGGCCCGAGAACAAGTTGGTGGGCCTCGCTCGGCGCTCCCTCGGACTCCGGAGGTTCCTCGCGACGCCGACCGATCCCGTCGAGGCGCACGCGCTCGTGCGCGAGCGGCTCGCCAACCGCGACACGCACTTCCTCGACACCGTTTCGCGGCTTGTATTCGACGTTCCCCAGAGTCCTTACCGCCCTCTTCTCGCCGCTGCCGGCTGCACGTACGCCGACCTCGAGGCCTCCGTGCGCGAGCACGGAATCGAGAGGACGCTCGAGCAGCTTCGCGATGCCGGCGTCTACGTGACGCTCGATGAGTGGAAAGGACGCGAGGTCCTCGCCCGTAACGGGATTGAGCTTCGCCTGCAGCCGTCGGACTTCGACAACCCCCTGATCGGCCGCGATCTCGAGGCGTCTTCGAGTGGCAGCAGCGGCGCAGCCAGTCGAACCCCCGCGGGTTGGAAGGGCCTGACGGAGGGCTCGAAGATGTTCCGGGTCATCCTGGATTCCTATGGGATGGGCGACGCGACGAGCGCGATCTGGATGCCCGCGCCGCCCGGAGGCTCGGGGCTCCTCGCCGCAATCGTCCTGACCAAGCTCGGGATGCCACCCGAGCGGTGGTTCACCCAGACTCGGCCGAGCGGACCGTTGCTCGACCGCATCACGACGACGTTCCTCCTCGTCGCGTCGCGCGCGCTCGGCCATCCGCTTCCTCGGCCTCGGCATACGGAGCTCGGTGAGGCGGAGGTCGTCGCGCGCTGGCTCGCCGACGGAGACCCGCCGCGATTCCTGATGGGCTTCGCGAGCTCGGCGGTGCGGGTGGGGCAAGTCGCGATGGAGCTCGGCCTCAACCTGAATGGTCGCGCGGTCTTCGTCGGCGGCGAGCCCGTGACGCCGGACCGGCGCGAGTTCCTCCACTCGCTCGGCCTGCAGGTGATCGGGATGTACGGTGCGAGCGACGCGGGCATGATCGGCAGCGGCTGCCCGAACGTGGTGTCGGTCGACGACTATCACGTCCAGCTCGACCAGGTCGCGGTCATCCCGGGACCAGATGCGCCGACGACCGGCCCGGTTCCGCTGCTCATCTCGTCGCTCGTGCAGACGGGCGGCAAGGTCCTGCTGAACGTCGATATCGGAGACCAGGCGGTGCTCGAGCAGCGGGCGTGTGACTGTCCCCTCGGGCAGATGGGACTCGATCAGCACCTCACCCACGTGCGCAGCCGTGCGAAGCAGACGAGCGAGGGCATGACGGTTCTCTCCCGCGCGCTCTGGGACCACGCGGGGAAGGTTCTCGCCGACGCTGGAGCGACTCGCGACGACTACCAGATCTGGGAGATCCACGGCGCCGACGGCATCGCGCGCGTCTCCCTCGCCGTCAGCCCGCACCTGCGGATCGACGAGAATGCCGTCGTCGACCGGATCCTCACCCAGTATGGGAAAAACGACCCGGGCAGCAAGATCGCTGCCGACGTGTGGCGCCAGGCCGGAACCCTGACGATCGTCCGCGAGAAACCACGGCTCTCATCGGGCGGCAAGCTCCTCCCCGTCCTCGCGATCGGCGGAGACTGACGGCTCGATAAGTCCGTCCACCGCACGGCGAGCTCAGCTTGCACGCGGTGCGGCGGGGGTGACGCGGCCCTCGGTCGCGCCCGTCCGGAGCCCGGAAGGGCGGCGCCTCCTCGCGCGGTCAGTCGCGCAGCGTGTCAGCGTTCTCAGGGATCCCAGCCGAAGCGCCGAGCCCAAGCGCCCGCCTGTGGTTGCGCAGCCGCACCATGCCGACGAGTGCGCCGACTACGGCGGCGAGGAAAAGGACGAACACGCCGAACGACACTTTCGAGAGATGCGGCAGCGGGTGGGTATGGGTCGAGTCGCTATGGCGTTCGTAGACCGCCAGCGAGAGCAGCCCCAGCGCTCCGAGCGCGCCCGTCAGCCATAGGTCGCCGGCGACGACCGCGAGCGCGAGAAACGTCAGCAGGTACCAGGGGAAATCGCCCGCCACCACGACGACGCCGACCGCCACGCCGATCAGGGCCCAGACGCGCAGCTCTTCCGGAAGCGTCCGTTCACGGCGCAGCGCGAGAAACACGATCACGCAGACGCCGACGAGCAGAAGGAGTGCCCGGGCGCCGCCGTTCGCCGCCGTCCCGCCGGCGCCCGCCGTGCCGGCAAGGCCGAAATGCCGAGCGAGCAGCCGCGTCGTGTGGGAGTAGGGCGCATAGAGCACAGCAACCGTCGCGACGACGACGACCACCGACGCGACCAGCCGCCGCCAGCGTCGCTCTCCCACGTCCGCGAGGAGAAGCATCGCCAGGAACGGGGCGGTGAGAAGCTTGACGAGGGTGGCGAGCGTCATGAAGAACACGCCGAGTTGCCGGCGGGCCGCCGTCAGTGCGAGGAGCGAGACGAGCAGGTAGAAGACCATCACGGTGTCGACCTTGCTCTGGGCGAATAGCACCACGAGCGGATTCCAACCCCACGAGATCGCCGCCTCGGTCACCCGTCGGGGCCGCAAGCGGCGCACGATCAGCAGCACCAAGGCGAGGTTCGCGAGGCCGAAGAGGGCAAACGCCCCCCGGTAGACGAGGAGCCCGGTGACCGGGTCGTTGCCGGCGATCTCCGCGAGGCCGACGTTGATCGGCATCCACGCCGGCAGCTTGATGTCCGGGTAGTGCGTGTATTGGCGCTGCTCGAAACGGAAGTACGGATCGTTCGGGAACTGATCCGTCGCGTGTGCGTACGGATCCCGGTGGTACACGGCCGCGACGCGCCCTGTCGCGATGTAGGTGTAGACGTCCGAGTCGAGGTTGGGGAGGGCGAGCGCCGCCACCGAGGTGAAGACGACCGCTCCGGCGACGACCGCGGCGAGCAAGCGCCGTGACTCGGGCACCGCGCGCGCGGCGAGGATCGCGACGGCGTACACCGCGAACGCGAAGAGCACGGCGACGATCAGGGCGGCGAGAAGGTGGCTTCCGTGGGGCTTCGGGAGCGAGAGCGAGATCAACCAGCGCCAGAGCGCCAACCGATGGTCGAGCTGCACGCTCGCTTGCTCCAGCCGCGCGGGCGTCTGCGGCACGACCACGAGAAAGAAGAGGTAGACGCCGAGCAGGAGAGCCCAACAGACGGCGATGGCCATGATGAGGAATCGCCACCGACGAGGCCGCGCGGAGGCGGCGCCGCCCGCCACCGGCGGCGCGCCCGCTGCGCCTGCGGTCGAGGTCACCGCTCCAGTCTGAGAGACGACGTCGAAGGGAGACCTAGCCGGAAGCGGGGACCGCGCCAGACGCTAGGCCGAGGCCGCCCCGCCGGAAGAAGGCGACGCTTGCATCGTGGGCGGGCACCCCTCGGCCGCAGCCGTACGATCGCATGGGATCCGGCCCCCGGCTGGGCGACCACCGGGTCTCTCGGTCGTGATCCCGAGCTACCGTGCCGCCGCCACGCTGCCGGGCGTACTCGCGGCGCTCGAGCCGCAAGTGCGTGGCCGAGGCCGGGAGGTCGTGCTCGTCGACAGCTCCGGAGACGGCTCGGCCCGTCGCGTGTGCCGGGAGTTTCCGTGGGTTCGGCTCGTAGAGCGTCCCGAGCGGACGCTGCCGGGCCGTGCGCGGAACCTCGGGGCGCGCGCGGCGCGCGGCAACCTCCTCGCGTTCGTCGACGCCGACGTCGTGCCCGAGCCGGACTTCCTCGACGCCCTCGAGGGGCAGCTTCTCCCCGGGGTCGAGCTCGCCGTCGCCGCTGTATGCAACGGCACGCCCCGCAGTCCCACCGGAACGGCCGGCTACCTGCTCGAGTTCCTAGACTTCGCGCCGTTTCGCCGCAGGCCACCCGCGCACGGCGCCGGGTGCGCGCTTCTCGTCCGCCGGTCGGCCTTCGAGCGCGTCGGCGGGTTCCCCGAGGACTTGTGGCCCGCGGAGGACACGGTCTTCACGCTCAAGGTGACAGAGCGGACGCCGCTCAAGTTCGTCCCGAGCGCGCGCGTCGTCCACCTGAACCGGTGCGGGCTCCGACCATACCTCGCGCACCAGCGGATGCTCGGCGCCTCGTTCCGCGACGCCGCCCAACGCGCGAAGCTGCCGGGCAGCCGCTTCGCCACGCCACCGCTCATCGTCCTCGCGGGACCGCTAAGGCTCCTCTCGCTCGCGCTCCGGCTCGGCCGCCACCCGCGCGAGGCTCTCACCGCGCTCCTCCTCGCGCCCTGGCTCGCGCTGGGGCTCGCGGCCTGGAGCGCCGGTGCAATCCTCGGGAAGGGCTCGTGAGGGGCGACGCGTTGAGAGCGACGGTCGTCGTACCGGTGCTCGACCTCGACCTGCGTGCCTTGGTGGAAGCGCTGCGTGCCCAAACGATCGGAGTTGAACGCTTCGAGGTCATCATCGCCGACGACGGATCCACCGCACCGCTCGGAATCGTGCCGGAGCAGGGCTGGCTCCGGATCGAGACCGCGCCGCACGTGAACTCGTACGCCGCACGCAACCGCGCGGCGCGGCTCGCACAGGCCGACGTCCTCGCCTTCTGCGACAGCGACTGTCGCCCAGAACCGGACTGGCTCGAACGAGGCATCGCGGCGCTCGAAAACGGCGCGGAGCTTGCGGCCGGCGAGGTCTTCCCGGACGCGCCTCCGCGAGTCACTGCTTGGGCGCTCCTGGACGCGGACGAGGCACTGAACCCAGGTCGCGCAGTTGCCGAGCAGCACGTTGTGACGGCGAACCTCTTCGTCCGCCGCGTCGCGTTCGAACGACTCGGCGGCTTCGACGAGGAATTGCCCTCGGGCGGGGATTTCGACTTCGCCGAGCGCGCCGTCGGCGCAGGCGAGCGCCTCGTGCTCGCTCCCGAAGCGATCGTCCGCCACCCTACCGTCTACGCGGCGGTTCCCTACCTGCGCCGTGCGTGGTTCCGCGACCGGAGTCTTGCCGTCCGGCGAATCTCAGACCGCCGCTTCGCGCTGCTCGCGCACTTGCCGAAGCTCTTCCCGCTCCTCGGCCCGCTGTGGGCGCGGGCGCGCCTCGGCCGCCCGCTCGGACTCGACTCCACTCGGATTCTGTGGGCGACGGGCGGCGTAACCCGACGGCGGACCGTCGCGGCCGCGCTCGCGCTGCGCTACCTCGTTCTTCCGTACGTAACCGCCGCGGCGTACCTTCCGTTCCTGCCGATCGCGCACTACGCCCGCAGCCGCAGCGCCACGTAGGGACGCAGCGGGCGATGCAGGCTCGCCACGAGCCGCTCGAGCCCGGCGACGAGCGGCTGCATGAGTGCTGAGTGTCCGACCGACGCGACGGCGTTCCACGCGCCGTGGTGCGCAGCGATCCACCAGTCCGCCCGTGACCCCCCAGAGTTGCCCTCGCCCAGCTGAACCGGCACGGGCTGGTCGTCCGTCGGCACTTGTGCGAGCCGCTCCAGCACCTGAAGCATCGCGGCAGCAAACGTCGCCTGGTTGTCGACGTGGTCGTCGCGGTACTCGTCGGGCGCCTTCGAGATCACTGGGTTCGTGTTGATCTCCCAGACCTGCAGCTCCCCGTCGACGAACCCGTAGTCGACACGCCCGTAGTCGATGCCGGCAAGATCGGCGACCGCAAGCAATTGCTCCTCGTGAGGGTTCGTCTCCAGGTAGAGGCGCTCCTCCGCGACCGTCCCGGGCGTTACGAGCGCGATGTCCTTCTGCAACCAGGCGTGGTCGAAGATGAGGTCGCGGGGCACCGCACGGCCGTCGACGAGGAACGCTGAGTACTTGCGGTGGATTCCGTCGTCACCGCGTGTGTCGCAGTACTCGACCGCGATCAGGTGGCGCGGCCTGCGGTGGAGCACGCACGCGCAGGCCAGTGCGCGGTCGAGCTCGCGCCGTGTGTGGAGCAGCGGCGACATCGAGCCCCAGTGTTCGTCCTCGTAGCGGAGGAAAACGGGAAACCGCAACGGCTCGCGCAGATCGGTGACCCTGTGCGCTCGGAAGTGGTTGATGCCCTGACGGTGCAGGAGCGAGAGGAGCTCAAGCCGGCGCAGCGAGCGGGCAGGGTCGTTCAGCGGCCGGACCCGGCCACTCTCGATGAGCTGTCGACGCAGCTCCGAGGCACGCTCGACGTCGCGGGCCGTGAGCCGATCGAGGTCGGTGAAGATGCAGACACCCGGCGACAGCGCGTCGAGGCGCCCGAGGTCCTCGTAGCAAACGACCCGAAAGCGCTGCGCGACTTGCCGCCCCCAGGTCTCGAGGAAGGCGCGGACGGTCCAGGCGTTCCGGCGTGTCACCAGATACGTGATCACGCCCGGGACCCTAGTGCGGCGCGGAGAGGCATGGATCGAAGGTCCGTCTAGGTCCGCCGCGTCGGAGGTCGTGGGATCCGACGGGAGGGGAATCCCGTCAGTGCGTGGACGCGACCAACGCGTGCGGTGCCCACTGCACCGCCGCCGTCCGGTTCGACACGCCGAGCTTCCGGTAGACGTTGGCAAGATGGAACTTGACCGTCGCGACGCTGATCGAGAGCGCGTCAGCGATCTGGCGGTTCGTCATGCCTTTCGCGGCAGAGGCGAGGACGAGCCTCTCGCGGTCGGTGAACCCGGACGTCCCGGGCGCGCGGCCGGCATCGAGCCCGCTTCCGCGCCGAACGCGCGAGACCGCCGCAAGAAGGGTGCCTGCAAGGTCCTCGAGCTCAACGCTCTTCACAACGTAGCCGGCTGCGCCGGCCGCAATCGCGGCGTCTTGTGTGACCGGTGCCGCCGAGGCCGACAACACGACAACCGGCAGCCCCGGGTGCCGGGCCGAGATGCGCGTGAGGCATGCGAGCCCGCCCATCCTCGGCATGCACATGTCCATCAGGACGAGGTCGGGGTTCGAGCATTGGATCATCGACAGGGCCTCGACGCCGTCGCGGGCCGTGCCGACGACCTCGAATCCGCCGCCGCGCGTGAGCACGGCGCCGACGCCCGCCGCGACCATCGGATGGTCGTCGACGAGCAGAACGCGCAGACGCAGGGCCGCAAAACCCACGATCTAGAACAGAATCACGCGACGTGGATCCTCGCGTCCCCCATCCGGGGGCCAAGCGTACTGGCTCCGCTCGCGTGGAACCCCTCGAACGCGGTTCAATCCGAGCGCCATGGATGCCGAAGCTCTCGGCGTGAACGACGTCAACGCCCCACGCGGCCCGGCCGACGGGAACGCCCTGCCGGCCCTGCTCGCCGCGCTCGCCACGCTCGAGGACTGGCTACGAGAGGCGAGCGACGATCCTGGCGGTGACACTGCGAGCGCCCATGCAGCGCAGCTGATGGAGCTCGCGAAGGGCTCCTCGGCGACGTCCGTGGGCGAGCGGCTCGAGTCGATTGCCACCCTCGTCGCGGTGCTCGGTTCGGGCATCGCAGGGGCGCAACGCCGAGCCATTCGGTCAGGGTTCGACCTCCACGACGGGCCGCTCCAGCACCTGCTCGTCACGGGGTTCGAGCTCCAGACGCTTCGCCGCGACCTGGAAGAGCTGCCGGCCGAGCTCGGACGCAAGCCGCTCGAGCGGCTCTCGATCGTCCGTAGTCGTCTGGTCGCACTCGAGGGCGAATTACGCGAACTCGCCCACTCGCTCGAGACACCGTCCTGGTCCGACGTCCCGCTCGACCAATCGGTCCGGAGCGAGCTGGCCAGGTTCGAGGAGGAGTGCGGTATTGAGCTTCAAGCGTCGATCGAAGGAGACTTTACGCGAACGACGCGGTCGCAGCGGATCGCTGTCCTGCGCGTGCTGCAGGGCGCGCTTTCGAACGTCCGGCTCCACTCCGAAGCGACGACCGTGCGCGTGGCGCTGGCCGCGACGCCGGAGTCGATCGAGCTCGCCGTCGAGGACGACGGTCGCGGCTTCGTCACACGCGACGCGCTCGCGGACGCAGCGCGCCGGGGGCGCCTCGGGATCGTTGCCATGGGTGAGCGCATTCGGCTGCTAGGCGGCGAGTTCGACCTCGACAGCAGTCCAGGCGGCCCCACCCGGCTTTTGGTCTCGCTCAGGTCGACCGACTTCGTCTGATCAGTCACTCCTCCACGCCGACAAGTGCGAAGTCACTTCACCCGTAGAGGACAACCAGTCCATCTGGCTAGGTGTCCGAGGGGGACATGACTAGTTAAGGTCAGTGCCAATCGGCGAGTCGAGCCGAACCGAGGTATCGGTCGCGACTCACGAAGAGCATGGGGGAGAGGGAGAGAAAGTAGAAAAATGGCGATGAAAGTTCTTTTGGCAGATGACCACCCGCTCATGCTGTCGGGTGTACGGCGCGTGCTCGAAGAGGAGCCGGGCGGATTCGAGGTCGTGGGCGAGTCGAGGACGGGTAGCCAGGTCCTGCCCCTCATTGGGCGCACTAACCCGGACGTGGTCCTGCTCGACATGCGGATGCCGGGTATCGACGGGCTGGGGTGCCTCGAGCGGATCAAGGCTGCCTATCCGGACGTCCACGTCGTGATCCTGTCCGTGTGCTCCGCACCCGAGCAGATCCAGGCTGCACTTGCCCGCGGCGCGAGCGGCTACATCGTGAAGACGATCAACCACATCGACCTGCCCTCGGCGATTCGCCAGGCGGTCGAGGGGACCGTCTTCCACGCGCTCGGGATGCCTGAGGTGACCGAGCTCGCGATGGCGCGTGCGGCGGGCTTGACCGAGCGCGAGCTGACGATCATCAAGGCGGTGTCCCGCGGACTGTCGAATCAGGCGATCGGCAAGGAGCTTTGGGTGACCGAGCAGACCGTCAAGTTCCACCTGACGAACATCTACCGAAAACTCGGCGTGGCCAATCGAACGGAGGCGGCGCGGTGGGCCTATGCCCAGGGCTTCGTCGAGGCGCCGGCGTACGAGATGGCCTGAGCCCGACGCCTCCTCCCGTCTCGCTCGAGAGCGTGACGGGAGGAGCGCCGGCGGGCGTTCTCAGCAGCTCGACGGCATCTGGTTGCTGACGTCCACCGGGCTGGACGCGGACGGAGTGATGTTCAGCTGGCGTCCGGTGTGCGCGTTCGGACAGATGACGGCGTTGCGGAACCCGCTGCCGACGGAGTCGCCGATCGAGACGCCGTAGGCTCCCCCAGGCCCGTACTGGCCGTTGTTGAAGTAGCCCTGGAAATGACCCCCGTTGAAGATGATGTTCGTCGGGACTCCTCCGGGGCCGTTGCCGCCTGACCCGTTGTTGATCCAGACCTGTGAGTTGTTCGCCGAGTAGCAGCCGATGTCGGCGTTGTCGATCGTGACGTTCGAGCCGCCGAGCACCTGCACGCCGTCCTGGTGCTTGCCGGCGGCGTGGCCGTAGCAGCGGATCAGGACCGACCCGATCGTCAAGTTGTGTGCGTTCCCTACGTGGATCCCGTCGCCCTGATACTGGGTGACGACGATGCGGTTGATGTAGCCGGTGCAGCCATTCGCGAACTTGACGGCGTCTCCGGAGCCGCTCTGGTCGATCGTCACCTGCACGGTGCCCGTGATGTCCACCGGGCCGGGGCACACCCATTCCTTGTCGACGAGCTTGACGCCGTTGGAGGTCGCGGTCGCCGTCGTCGGGTTCGGGGTGCTGGGTGTGGTGGTCGTGGTGCTGGTGATGGCCGTCGACGTCGAGCCTGCAGTCGTCGTCGCGGCACTCTCAGCGAGCCGTTTGCAGTGGTTCCCGGAGTGCTCGACACAGGCGTTCTGGTCGACGGTGCCGGCTGCGGCCGTGCCGAATGCGAGCGCGACGCCGGCGGCGAAAACGCCCAAGAAAATGGCGAAGCGTTTGGTCATGTCGGTCCTCCCCTGGTCGCGAGCGAGTCGGCGCCGAGGGTCGGAGACGCCAGCGGGGTCGGGCCGGCGACGATGCGAGTCGCGCGATCCGAGGCGGTGGCGGCGGCGGCGATGGACATGGCTCTAGGTCTCGATCGGTCGTCAAAACGGGGCCAAGGAGACCCCTGAAACGACTCCAATCGGCCGCTCAGCGCAGGCTTCGATCCCCCGGATGGGGGATTTGGGACGGCTCGCGCCCGCGAGAGCTCCACGAGGAGGGCGCCCGAGGGGACGATGTCTTCGCCGAGGGTCCGCGGCAGGGACTTGCGATGAGGCGGACGCTCAGCTGGAGCCGGTCAGAGCACCGGGGCGGAGCCAGGCGCAGAGCGCTCGACTGCGAAGGGGCGCGGCCGGTTACCGACGCCGGACGAGCTGCGTGGCTAAGGTTGTCGTGCCGTCCGAGCCGGTTCCCGCGATGCGCACCCGGTATGTCCGGCCGCGGAGGAGGTTGCGGGCAGCCACCCTGAGCGTTACGGGAATCGTCGACGACGCTGTCACGCTCGAGATGATCGATCGGCGGACGGTGCCGGTGTTCGCGGTCCCGACGACGCTCTTCGGCAGCAGCGGGACCGGCACACCTTCCGGTCCCACAATGCCCACCGTCAGCCTCGCCGGCGCACCGACCTGGAGGCGGAGCGACACGACGCCGACTGCGCCGAAGAAGCGTGGCTGCAGCAGCGTCAGACCCTTCGGGAGGGGGTCCAGGGTGAGCGTCCCGACTTTCGGCGGCTCTGCAGGCGCGACCGGCGGCGTTGGGGACGGCGTCGAGCCTGCCGCGACGACCGAGTTGTTGACATTGATCGGGTCGACCGCGGAGCCCTTGTTGATGTGCAGCGGCGCGAGGTGGCCCGCGACGATCGTCGAGTTCCGGACGCCCGAGGAAACCGAGTCGTAGATACGGACGGTGATGCCGCCGCCGCTGAGGAAACATTCGTCGCAGATGACGTTCGTCGGCACCTCCGAGCTCGTAGTCCCCTTGTTGATGAAGAACGCGGCGTTGTTTGAGGACTGGCATTGCACTGTGAGATTGCGAAAGACGATGTTGCGTCCTCCCATGACCTGCACCCCGTCCTGGTGCTTGCCCGCAGCGTGCTCGAAGCACGACACGGAACCACTCTCGATCACGAGGTCGTGGGCCCCTTGTCCGACCTTGACGCCGTCACCCTGATACTGGACGACGGTGAGCTTCCCGATCGACCCCGTGCATCCGCTGTGGATGTGGACAGCGTCCACGTTTCCCTGTCCGCGCAACGGGGCGACGAGATTCTTCGTCATCGTCACCGACACGGACGTGAGCGCGACCGGGCCGGTGCACGTCCAACCCTTATCCACGAGCGTGATCGACCCTGTCAGCGGACCGCCCGCGGAAGCCGGCCCGGCACCGGCGAGCATCGCGGTCACGACGACCGCGGTCGCGATCGGGACCAGCGATCCTACGAGCCCTTTTGCCGGACGGGCATGGTTCGGCGCCATTACTGCGGGGACGCTACTGCGACCGGCGAGAGCTTGGTCCAGACCATAGTTCAGGGGCGAGGGGGCCGAAGAGCGGAGGGCGAGTCTCGCGCCCGAGATGCAACGTTAGTGAGGGGATGGTCGAGGTAGACGAGAGGAGATTCGACGCGGAGCGCGAGGCCGGCAAGCGCCGGTCGGCGGCCCAACGTGCGCCCATATACCTCCACTACGGGCACACGATCGACGCGGCCGCTTGGGAGCGACGGCACGCACTAGGCCTCGTGCCCGACCGCTTGCCGTACGGGCTCGACCGGCTTGCCTGCTCGGGCTTCGATGTGGCGGTACGCGCGGCGCCCTCGTGGGCTCGCGCCCTTGCCGCCCGCCCGGTGCGCGGGCTCACCGGCGGCTTCGAGGCGCCCGAACTCGTCCGGGAGGCCGCGCTCCGGCGTGCCAGTGATCTCGTGGTCTGCTGGGATGAGCGAACGGGCGTCGCCGCGTCGGCCCGCTCACGCCTGCTGGGCGAGCCGCCGGTCGCATCTGGAGTGATCTGGCTCACCGAGCCGGAAGCAGAGAGCGGCGCGCGGAACCGCGCGGCCTCTCGCATGCTGTCGCGCGCGGACTGTCTCTGGGTGAACGCTGCAGCTCAGCTGGACGTCCTCGCGCGCTGGGGGGTGCCGGACGCCCGCCGGCACTTCGTACCGATGGGGGTCGACCCGGAATTCTGGGGCAGCGGCGACGCGCAATCGGAACCGTGGCTCGTCGTTGGCGGCGGAAACGATCGACATCGCGACCACGCGTTGCTCGTCCGCGCTCTGTCACGTCTCCGGGAGCGGCGCCGAAGTGTCCGTCTCGAGCTTGCGAGCCATCACCCTGTCGTTGCTCCAGCCGACCTCGGTACCCGCCACCCGCGCCTCGACCACTGCGGAATGCGCAGCCTTTACGGCCGCGCCTCGGTCGTCGTGGTCGCCGTCCGCCACAACCTCCACCTCTCCGGGCTGACGACCATCCTCGAGGCGATGGCGTGCGGGAGACCGGTCGTGGCCACAGCCACGCCGGGGATGGATCACTATTTGCGCCCCGGTGAGACAGGGCTGCTCGTCGGCCCCGATCCGGACGCGATCGCCAACGCGGTCGAAGAGCTGCTGCAGGAACCGGACCGTGGGCGTGAGCTCGGTCGTCGTGGCCGCGAGGTGCTCGAGGACAACTTCACGACCGCCCACCTCTCCGCGGGGCTGGCCGAGCTGTTCGGCCCGCTTTGCCGGTGACATCGATGCTGCGGAGTCTCACGTCCGCCGGCCCTGGGCTCCCGACTCGACCTGCGACGATGAGGGCACTGTGATGGCGATCGTCTCCGACCCATCCTCCCCCGCCTTGAACCATGCCGTCCGACGCGCCTTCGCGGCGCTCGACGCCGGGGACACCGCGTGGTGCATCCTCCGCGGCGAGGAGTGGCTCGCCCGACCGCGCAACGACATCGACCTTCTCGTCGCGCCGACGGATCTGTCGGCCGCAGCCGGAGCGCTCGCGCAGGCCGGGTTCGCTCCGCTTCCGCTGCGGAGCAGTCACCGGCTCTTCGCGGGGTACGACCCAACCGACGACAGGTGGGTGAAGCTCGACGTCGTGACCGACTTCGCTTACGGGAGGCCGCCGACCTTCCGTGTTCCCGCGGTTGCCGCGTGTCTCGCGCTCCGTGCCATCACCGACGGGGCGCCGCTGCTTGCACTCGAGGACCGATTCTGGTCGACGCTCCTGCACGTCATCCTCGACCGCGAGGAGACATCACCTGAGAGCCGGAAACGCCTCGAGGCGATGGCGACGCTGATCGAGCCCGGCCACGGCCCCTTCGCAGAGCACCTGAATGAGTTGCTCGGGCCCGACGCGCTCGAGCGGCTGGCATTGCAGACCAGAAGGGGCGCCTGGAGCGACGTGCGTGCAACCTTGGCTGAGGCTCTGCCCAGCACGAGCGGACGTGGCGGCCGGCGGGTCACGCGGCTCCGTCGCCAACTGACCCGTGTCGGTCGCAAGGGCGTCTCGGTTGCGCTGCTCGGACCCGACGGTGCGGGGAAGTCGACGCTGGCGGCCGGGCTGCGCGAGTCCGTGCCACTGGCCACACGCTGCCTTTACATGGGCCTGCAGCCGGGCGCATCGGTGCCAGGGAAGACCTGGAGTGCTCCGGTCGCGACGAGTCCGCCTCGGCGGCGACGACTGCCCGTCCGCCTCGTACGCCAGGCTCGACGGCTATTCCGCCTCGCCCGCCGGTCCGTGCTCGCGTGGGCGTTGGTGCATAGCGGCCACCTGGTGATCTTCGACCGCTTCCCCTACGACGCGGAGGTGCACTGGGCGAACGTGAGCCGTCCCGGCGCGCGCCTGCGCCTGTGGCTGCTCCGACGGGCCGTGATGAAGCCCGACGTCGTTGTGTTCCTCGACGTGCCCGGCGAGACCACGTTCCAGCGGAAGGCCGAACACTCGCCGGAGTTGCTCGAGCTGCGTCGCAAACGATATTTGTCGCTCGCGGCGCGGCTCGAGCACGCGCACGTGATCGACGCAACCCAGCACGAGAACGAAGTCCGCTCGACGGTAACGTCGATCGTCTGGAGCGCGTACGCGCGCAAGTACGCTCGACGCGCTGGCGCGTAATCCGACCTTTCTCACCTCGTTCGAAGCGTCGCCGGTGCGCGCGAGGGCGGCACCCGCGGTCGCGCACCGAGCGTCGCGAGAAGCGCGGCGAGCCGGCCGCGCAACTCCGCGCGCGAGCGTGTGAGTGCAACCGGAATGCGCACGAGCTCGTAGAGCATGAATCCGCCCCGAAAGCACGCATATCGAAGCCGACGCTCGTGGATGCGCGCGTATCGAATGCGCGCGTGCGCCTTCAGCGCCGCCTGACCGGGCGCGGGAGCCGAAGCGCCGCCCTCGTGCCGGGCGACGGTCGCCGGTTCGAAAGTGACTGAGAAGCCGGCGCTGCGGAGTCGCCTGCAGAGATCGGCATCCTCGCTGTAGAGGAAGAAGCGCTCATCGAAGCCGCCGATCCGTTCGAACGCAGCACGGTCGACACACAGTGCGGCACCGCTCAGCCACTCCGCCGGTTGGCGTGTGTCGTAACCGTCGCGAACGAGCTCCGTCGCCCAGATCGCGCGCGGGAGCAGGTGGTGCAGAAACACGGCTTCGGCAAACGTCGAGGCAAGACGCGGATCCCGGCGCACCGAGTAGTGGATCTCGTGCGGGCCGTTCCGGATGAGGGGGCCGCTCGCCCCGGCGCGCGCGGCCCGCATCAGCGGACCGAGCGCGTCGGGGTCGATCTGAGCGTCGGGATTCAGGAAGAGGATCGACTCGCCGTCGCCGCGCTTCGCTGCAACGTTACAAGCGGCGCCGAAGCCGCGGTTCCGCCCCACGCGCACGATCTCGAGCGGCAGATCGGCGACCGTCGCCGTCGAATCGTCCGGGCAGCCGTTATCGGCCACGAAGACGCGAACCCCGTCCACGCCCGACAGAGGCTCGACGCATCTGCGCAGGCACGCACTGCTCCGGTAGGCGACGACCACCACGTCCGTGGGCACGAACGCACGCTAGCCGTCGAAGCGCAAACGCATCACCCCCGGGGGTCCGGACGTTGCTAGCCGGGAGAGCGCGCTCAACAGCTGCTCACCACCTTGTCGCCGGTGGTCACAGGCGACTTCGCCGAACCGGCCACAAAGAGCGCATGCGCGGGATGCGCATTCGGGCAGATCGTCGCGTTGACGATGCCGCTGCCGACTGAATCGATGATCGCCACACCGTAGGCCCCACCTGGCCCGTACTGCCCGTGGTTGAAATAGCCCTGGAAGTGGCCGCCCCGGAAGACGACTCTCGTCGGCGTGCCGCCGGGTCCACTGCCGTTGCCGTTGTTGATCCAGACCTGCGAGTTGTTCGCCGAGTAGCACCCGACATCGAGCCCGATGAAGGTGACGTCGTCGCCGCCCAGAACCTGGACGCCGTCCTGATGCTTGCCGGAGTCGTGGCCATAGCAGCGCACCGACCCGCCGCCGATGACGAGGTTGGTCGCGGCGCCGACCTTGATTCCGTCTCCGTGGTACTGGACGACGGTGAGCTTGCCGATCGATCCGGTGCACCCGTTGCGGAGCAGCACGGCGTCGCTCGAGACGTTCCGAATCGTCACGGTCACCGAGGCGAGGTGCACCGGAGCTGTGCAGACGAACGGTTTGTCGACGAGCGTGATGGAGCCCGTCAGCGTGGTCGGCGTGGTCGCTTTGTTGCCGCTTTTCTGCGCTCGCACGGTCGCAGTCGTCGTCGCAGCAGCGGTCGTCGTCGCAGCAGCGTTGTGGTTGCAATTGCGTTCGTTCCGGCGACAGTGATGATCGCCGCTGGTTGTGACGCGGGCCGCTGCCGCGCCTCCGAGTATGACCAGTGCGGCGACGATGCAAAGGGCCGCCGCAGGCACGAGTATGCGCACAGTTCTCACAATCTCCTTTCCGCCGGGTCGCTGGGCGCGCCCGAGCATGAGGATGACCGAACGGGTCCGCCCGACTATAGAGAGGTGGCCGCGAAGGCACCGTCTGCCTGCGCTGTCCACCGGCTACCCTCAGGGCTCCCGCCCCGAATGATCCCCTGCGCCCTACGGCGCAGCCGCGTCGAACCGTCGCGTGGATGTGTTTGGAAGATCTTGCCCGAGCGGTCGGACAGCGTCCGAGCCCGTCAGTTCAGCGTGAGGGCATACGGCAGCTCAGCGCCGTCGTCGGATGCATAGACGACGGGGGGCCCGACACGAAGGTGCAAGCGCGAGCAGCTCGTGCAGAAGAACCCGGCGGCACGGCCGTCGATGAGCACGTCGCCGCCCCGGTCGGGCGCCTCCGCCGCGCCGGCGCACCAGCGGGGATGGCGCTGCAGGTCATCGTCGCCGGCGAGGGAGACGACGTAGGAGCGGCCGCACGGGCAGTGGTGGCGGACGAGAGCGAGCATGCTCGGTCCTTTCGGCATGCGGCTCCGGAGACTTGAGGTTTGTTCCCCCTCTCCCATGGTCGTGTCATCCTCTCCGAACGGATGGGCGGCGCCAGCCCTCTCGCTGTACGTCCGAGACGCACCGTCCGGCACCATGCGGCCGTGGCTCCGCTCCGCTTGGCCGTCGTCGCCGACGCGCTCCTCGTCGAGATGGGCGGCGTCCCTCGCTCCGTCCTTGGCGTGACCTCGCAGCTCGCGCAGCTCGGTCCGGAGGCGCTCGAGGCGACAGTCGTGGCGACACGCCGGCCCACCGGTATCAACGGCATCCCGTTCCAGCGTTCGCGTGCGCCGCGCCTTCCGTCGCTGCCGAACGCGCTCTTTGCGCTTCAGCGTCCCTTCTCGCTGCGGGACTTCGACGTCGTCCACTACATGGACAGCCGCCCGCCGCTCGACTTCCCACTCGGCCGCGTACCGACTGTCGTCACGCAACACGGGTTCGCTGCCCTCATGTTCGGCGACGACTACGTCTCGCGGAAGGACCGGCTTGTCAACACAGCGCTCCTGCGGATCGCGCCCAGGGCTGACTTGACTCTCACCGCGTCGGAGTCGGAGCGCGACGAGCTGCTCGCGCGTGCGCCCATCGACCCCTCGCGGGTCGTCGCGATCCACCACGGCGTCGATCACGAGCGCTTCAAGCCGCCCGCTGAGCGAGAGACAGCGCGCGCGGCCGTGCGCGCCAGGTTCGGGGTCGACCGCCCGTACTTGCTCTACGTGTCAAACCACCAGCGAAAGAAGAACACCGAGCGGCTCATCGAGGCGTTCGCGCAGGTCGCGCGAGCATTGCCCGACGTCGCGCTCGTGATGACCGGGCGCGGGGGCTCGAGCTTCCCGAACGTCCTGGCGCTCATCGAGAGACACCGGCTCAGTGAGCGCGTGCACGTCCTCGGCCACGTCCCGGACGACGCCCTTCCGTCCCTCTATGGCGGCGCGGCCGCCTTCACGCTGCCCTCCCTGCACGAGGGCTTCGGTCTTCCGGCTCTCGAGGCGATGGCATGCGGCACGCCGGTCGTCGCCGCGAACGTCTATGCACTGCCGGAGGTCTGCGGCGACGCGGCCGAGCTCGTCGACCCCTACGATGTCGACGGAATCGCCGCCGGGCTCCTGCGCGTGCTCGCCGACGAGTCGCGCGCGCGCAGCCTCGTCGAGCTCGGCCTCGCTCGCTCGGCCACCTTCACGTGGCGCCGGTCGGCGGAGCGGCATTTCGAGTGCTACCGGCAGTTGCTCGCGACGCGGTAGAAGTGCTCCCACGCACGGGCGGCCGCCGCAGGACATAGCGGAGTGCCGAGAGGCCGAGAGCCCACTCCGCGACGACGAGGTAGGGCAGGAGCCGGAGGAAGCGTCGGCGCAGCTCGGCGTCCCAGCGCACGCGCCGGTACATGATCGGCAGGCGCGCGAGCACGAAGTAGTGCACCGGGAACCTGCTCAAGAAACGTTTGCGGATCCCTTCCGCCTGGAGCGGCCCGCAGCGTGCCATCCCGAATGCGAGCCGGCGGTGCCATCGCCGAACGTCGGCGAAGGTGTCTCGGTACTCTTCGTGTACGGCCGCGAACCGCGGGTCGAAGACGAGCTCAAGCCCAAGTTGAGTCGCGTCGGCCGCGAAAACGCCGTCCTCTCCGCCGAAGAGCTCGTCGAAGCGCAGCGGCACGTCGCGCCGGAGCGCGAGGCAGAACGAGGGCAAGCTCCGCGCACGTCGTAGCGAGCCCTGCGGCAGCCACGGGGTGCCGACCTGGAGCTGCGCAACCCAGGACCAGGCGTTTCGACCGACGAGCACGCGCGCGCAGCCGATAACAGCGTTCGGATGCTCGTCGAGCGCCACCGAGAGGCCGCGCCGCCAGCCGGGCAGGACAACTGCGTCGGCGTCGAGGAAGACGACGATATCCCGGGTCGCCGCGTCCCATCCGCGATTTCGCGCGCGGCCGACCGACCCGGCCGGCAAGGCCTCGATCACGGTCGCAGACGCCCGGCGCGCAAGCTCGACCGTCTCGTCGACCGAGCCGTTATCGACGACGATCACCTCGTCGGCCGCATGGAGCTCGTCCCCGAGCGCGGCGAGGACGCGTGCGAGCGTGCGTGCCGCGTCACGAGCCGGCAACACGACGGTGACGCCTGCCGAGACCTCGTTCACGACGGCCGTCGGGTCCACTCGTTGTTCTGAAGCACCGCTCGTACGGCGCTCGCCGTTGTGCGCGGCGGGACGCGGGAGCTGAAGCTGCTGCGTTGAGCTCCGGAGTCGATCGAGCGACCGACGAAGATCGAGTAGTTCCGGGTCGCCGCCGTGCACCTGATGCACTGCACCTGGGTCGGGAGACCGCGCCTGTTCCTGCCCGAGTTGATGAACATGAACGAGTTGGCGCAGTAACGGCTGCCGATGTTTTCGAAGATGACGTTGTTTCCGCCCATGGCCTGGATCGCGTCCTGGTGCTTGTGCGGCGCCTTCTTTCCACAGTCGATCGTGCCGCTGAGGATGCGGAGGTCGTGCGCGCCGTCATGCACCTTCACAGCGTCGCCGCCCGGCCCGACACGACCGCCGTCGCCGACGATCTCGAGACGCCCGATCGTCCCCTGGCAGCCTCGATCGAGATGGACAGCGTCCATTGACTGGCCGTGCAGCGTGATGCGGACGAGCGCGAGGTCGACGCGGCTGCGGCAGTGCCAGGTCACGTTCGAGAGAACGACAGAGCTGCTCGGGCGCGCCGCGGGCGGCGAGGGCGGCAACGGGTGCCCCCCTCCGCAACCCGAAAGGACGAGCGCAAGCACCATGCCTCCGAGCGCGGCTCCGCCGACGGTGCGCACTCGAGCGCCTGCCCCGGATGCCCTGCGGTCGAGCGTCATGCGCGAGAGAACCGTATGCGCGTCCTCGGGGACCTAGGCTGACCGCGGGTCGAGGCGCGTCTGGCTGTTCGGGGCGTCCCTCCTAGCCCCTCCTCACATATCTCTGGAGGACCGCGGTGCTCCAGCGCCCGGACATCTCGTGCCACCTGCTCACAACCCGTGACGACAGACGAAACCAACTGCGCACCCGCGGGCCCGCTCTTCGTCGTAGGGCCTTCCCGGTCCGGAACGAGCATGGTGCGCGAGTCTTTCAACCGGCATCCACGCGCGTGGATTGTACGAGAGACCCATTACTTCGACGACCTCCGTCCGCGGCTCCGGAACTATGGCCGGGCGCCACTGGAGCAAGACGAGATGAGCGCGGTGGAACGCTATTTCCTCTCCCTCGGCCACCGCGCTTACGGTGCCGAGACCGACGAGGAGCAAAGCGTCGTCCCGCGCGAGCTCCTACGCGAGCGAGCGAACGCAATCGGCGGGGGCGGAGACGCGTACTTCGAGGCGTTCTGCCGGATCCGGGCGGAGCAGAACGGGAAGCAGCTCTGGGGTGAAAAGACGCCTCGGCATGCGTTCAGGATCGCGGAGATGCTCGCCGCCTTCCCGAGCGCGCACGTCGTCTGCCTCATCCGCGACCCGCGCGCCGTCGTGGCGTCGTACCGCGACTGGACACGCCGGCCCGCGCTCGACCCCGCGACCGGAGGCCCGTTCTCCGCCGACCGCCGGCGTGCGCGATCCTCCTACAACGTCGTGCTCGCATCGCTGCTTTGCAAGGCGGCGCTGCGCGCCGCGCTACAGGGATGCGAACGCTACGGGCCTGAACGCGTACGGCTGCTCGTCTACGAGGAACTCGTCGGCGAGCCGGAACGAGTGCTCCGCGAGTTGACATCCTGGCTCGGGCTCCGCTACGACCCCTTGATGCTCGACGTGCCGCTAGTGCAGAGCTCGTACAACGCAGACGGCGCCGGAGGCATCAGCAAGGAGCCGCTACAGCGGTGGCGTTCGAAGCTCGCACCCGCGGAGGTGCGGGTGATCGAGTCGTCCTGCGGCGGTCTGATGCATGAGCTCGGATACACGCTCGACCGGCCGTCGTGCTCCCCCTTGACTCTCTCCGCAGCCTGGCTCTCGGCCGTGCCCGGCGTCGCGCGCGCGGCCTTGGCGAACAGGCGACGCCTCGGACGCGCCGGCCGCTACATCGGTGCCCGCGTCCGGCTCGCCCTGGGCAGCTAGCTGTCCTGCCTACGTGAACGGCTGAGCCGCAACGCAGCCCTGCCACACCTAGCGACCCGAGTCATGCACGCGGGCGCGCACCACCTCGAGCAATGCACGGGCATCGGCGCGGCGTCGCAGCACGACCACTTGGCGGCCCGCCGCGTGTGCGGCGACGAGCTCGAAGAGCTTTGGGCGCACGTCGCGCCTATAGCGCACGAATAGGCGCAGCAGGTTCAGGTTCAGGCGCTCGCGGATCTCGGGCGGAAGGTCGCGGCGCTCCGTTCTCGAGAGGCGCCGGCGGACCGTCCGAAGAAAAGAGAGCAACAGCGGCACGTCGAACACGAGGATCGTCTCGCACCGCCGCAAACGGATGTCGAGCGTCCCCTCGAAGTTCCCATCCATTAGCCAGGCGTCGCCGGCGACGAGACGCTCGAGAAGCGACACCCACTCGGGGCGAGGGAGAAGCGTCCAATCTCCGCGCCAGCGCAGTGCGTCGAGGTGGTGGACCGGGACGTCCAGCACGAGGCCGAGCTCGTGGGCGAGCCACGTCTTGCCTGCGCCATAGGGGCCGATGACGACGACTCGCCGCAGCCGTCGGGCATCTAGGTGCTCCAGTGCGACGCTCTCGATCGCCGCGATCACGCGCGAATCGGGTTCTGCCCTCGCGCACGGTGAGCCACTGCCGGAGCCATTCGCGCGGACCGAGGTCGAGCAGATTCGCAACCACCTCCACGCGCTTGGCTCCCTCGAAGGCGGCTGATTGGACGTCTTGCGTCCGCGGTCATCGCCGCATTGCCGGCTCAGGGCACAGCGTCAGCCCGTGGACTGCCTCGTTGGGATCCTCGGAGAGCTGGAGCCGAGTGACGATGCGGTTCTCCTCGAGATCGAGGAGCGACACGCTGGCCGGGGCTGAGCCGAGCAACACATGATGGCCGTCGAGCGGCTCGAGCCCGCGGAGCCATCGGCCAGGAATCGCGTGGCTAGCGAGTTCTTCGCCGGCGAGGGAGAAGACGCGGAACGTATTCGCGGTCGAGTCATTGATGGCGACGCGCTCGGCATCGAGGAGCTGGCCGTTGTGCGTGGGGTAGTCGTTGCCGTCGAGTTGGACGAGCACGTCCGGCTCGACGGATCCGTTCAGGCGCAGTACTGCGCTGCTGCCCGCGTGACGGCGGGTGTCGCGTGGCGGCATGCGAAGAGCGGAGCGCGAACGTGACGCAAGCCGGCCGCGCAGTTTTGCGACCCGCGATTTCGCTGGTCGGATCAGCCCGCAGTTCACGACCGTGGCACCGTCGTGTCGCGTGACGCCGTTCAGGTGGCACTGGTCGAGGAGGGGTGCCTCGCGCTTGCGGTAGTCGACCGAGCCGTCGACGGGGTGCGGGCGGACGCTGATCCGAAAGCGTGGCGCGACCGTAGGGTCGTGTGGGTCCCACGCGGTCGCGACCGACCCGTCTTCGAGCGACACGCGCAGGACTGCATCGATTGCCGTGGCGGCCGTCCAGACGTGCTCGCCGTCCCAGTCGATCTCGTGCGTGCCGACGAACAGTGGGTGTCCGATCTCGTCGAGGACGTTCCACTCGTCGTCGTAGACGATAAGTGTGTCGTAGTTCGCGACGACGATGCCGTGGCGCGTGACCGCGACGCCACGTCCGCCGCGCACGCCGCCGCGCGGGTTGTCCTCCGTCTCCGGGAACTGCGGCTCCGGGACCGGGAGCCGCCGGACGACGCGCTGCTCATCCCAGTCGATGTCGTAGATGTACCCGGTTCGTTGCTTGCCGCGAGTCGATTCGCGAACGACTGTCGTCACTAGCACGCGCATGGGCTCATCCTGTCGCTCTCACTCGACGCAGTCGACCGAAGCGGGCGATCCCCGCATCGAAGATCTGCCGGTCCTCCTCGCTCATCCCGAGCCGGAGCGCGAACCACCCATAGGCGAGGAAGAGCAGCGACGTAACCGCTGCCGATTCGAGCAGCGGGCTGTTCCAGTGCACGAGGACGACCAGCGGCAGCGCGCACGCGGTCGCCATGCCGGCGGCCGCGAACGCCCGTGCGCAGTCGAGCCGGAATGGGCTCATATCGAGGAGCACGCGCACCTCGACCAACTTGATCGCGTTCACGAGTGTGAGCGCCGTCGCTTCGCCGATGGCGGCGCCCACGAGGCCGTAGCGCGGGATCAGGATGAGACACACGGCGATGTTGATCGCGGCGACGGCCGCGTTGTTCATCAGGGTGATGTACGGGCGACCCGAGAGGTTGATCACTTGTCCGAGCGGGCCTGCGGCTGTGTTGATCAGCCCCCCGGCAGAGAGGATCGCGAGTGCGCCGGCTCCGGAGCGGTACGTTGAGCCGAAGAGCGCGAGCAGGGGGGACGCCGCGATCATCATGATCGTGAAGAACGGGATTGACACGGCGGTATTCCAGTAGGTGACGCGCTTGAGCATCGCCGAGAGCGTCTTATGGTCGCGGTGCGCGGCGATGCGTGGCGCGAACATCTGCCCGATCGCGGTCGAGACGAGCGTTGCTGGCGTCAGCAAGCGACCGACGATCGTATAGACGCCGACCTCGGCGGCAGTCCGGAAACGGCCGACGAGCAGTGTGTCTGTCCAGACGAGTATGAAGAAGAGCATTGCCGTCATGGTCTGCGGCAGCGAGAACCGGAGAATCCGCCCGAATTGTTTGGGGGTCCCCTTCAGGACGAGTACGCCCGGGTGAACCTTGATGAGGAACACGATGGCGATGACGGTGATCACCCACGCTGTGAGGTCGCCGGCGATCGCCAGGCCGCGCACACCGAGGCCGATCGCAAGCAGCGGCCCCGCGGCAACGAGGTTGACGATGCTCCGCAGGGGCCCGAGCCAGGCCGAGTACGTCATCACGCCGTATCCCTGGATCCCGGCCACGATCACCCGTCCCAGGGCGAGGGCCGGAAGCGAGATGGCGACGAGCCGCATCAGCCCAGCCGCAGCCGGCTTATGGAAGAACGACGTCGAGATCCACGGCGCCAGAACAACAATCGCCACACTGAGCACGAGGCTGGCGACCGCGGTGAGCAGGAGCGAAACCTGTTGAGCGCCTGCAGCGGCGCGCTCGTCCTTCGCGCCGGCCCCGAGCGAGACGAAGCGCACTGTTCCCGTTTCCAACCCGAGCAGAGCCGGGATCGTCATGAGCGACACGACGGTCAGGCCGATTGAGAGCAGGCCGAATCTCCCTGCCGAGACCACGTGCGTGATCACGAAGTTGAACGCGAACGCGAGGACGTTCGCGAGCATCGCTCCGCTGAGATTCACCGCCGCGCCGCGGGCCATCGCACCGGTCGTAGGCTCGAGATCGAGCCGCATCCCCCGTCCTGCCTGCTTGCTCATCCGAGGACTGCGGCGCGAGCTCGCAAACCTACGGCGGAGATGATGAAGAAGAGGAGCGTCACCTGGACGAACGAGAAGGCGTCGAACGTGAACATCGAAGCCGCGAAGCCGGTGGCGGCGATTGCGCAGGCCGACAAGAGGTCGCCCGCCTCCCCGTGCACCTTGCGCGCGGCCGAGGCGAGCTTCGCCGCACTCCCCCATACGAACCAGAGCACGGCAATCAACCCGATCAGCCCGATCGAGATGAGCGTATTCATGTACTGGTCGTCGTAGATGGTCGACACCCCGGGTGCTCCCGTCTGCTGACCTGGCAGGAGCTTGTCGCCCGTGGCGGCGACGGTGCCGATCCCGTAACCGAAGAGCGGCGCTTTCGACCACCGCTCGAGGCCGGGCTTGAGGTCGGCGAGGCGACCCGAGCCGCGCAGCCCGGCGCGGACCTGCTGCTGGTGGACGAGTCCGCCCTTCGGGTTGAAGCGCTTGTACAGGTGGCTGACCACTCCAGGGGCGGCTACGTGGGTCAGCGCGACGAGGACAAGCAGGGCCGGCCAGTAGCGCACCAACCGGCGGCCGCGAAGCCGAAGAGCCATCAGAAGCATGACGATGAGCGCGAGGATGACGGTGCGCGACTCCGTCGCCATCGCACCCATGAGGATCACGACTGTGGCGCCGAACCAGAGGTAGCGCTTCAGTCTCGTCGCCGCACGGCTCGCGACGTAGAGCACGAGCGGCGCGGAGATCGCGAGCGCTGCCCCAAGCGCGATTGGGTGCTGCGCCGAGGCGCGTACGCGCAGGTGACCGCCCGCGAAGTTCTGCCGGGTCGGGCCGATGTGGACGAGGAAGGGCAGGATGTGGTGCAGATCGTCGAAGAGGTCACGCTTGGTCCGCGACTCATAGATCGCTTCGGCGGCGACGATCACGGCTCCGATCGCCAACGTCTTGATGACTGCGTCCACGTCCCGAACACGCGCAATCGTGGAGGACACGAGCAGGTACGCGACGCTGTAACTGATGAAAAACGAGAACGACTTGATCGCCTGCGTCTGCATGCCGGCCGCGTCGATGGCAGTGCGGTTGGCGACCAGCGCAATGATCGCCACCAGCACCATCGCCGCGATCGGGCGGCCGTGACCGGCGGCCGAGAACCGTGCCCTACCGCTCAGTGCGGCGATGACCCACGCAATCGCCATCACCATGATCAGCAGCCGGTACGGCTCCAAATTGAACGGCAGCTTGACCGGAAACGCGTAGCTCTTGATCGGGATCAGCCAGATCACGGCCACGAGCGTGACGACCGCGCGTGGCCAGGTGAACAGGCGCCGCTCGGCGGCGACGCCTGCTCCACGGACGTTCTCGAAGGTGATCGTCGTCATGAGCTATCTGGTCCGGTGGGCTCTCGCCTCAGCTCTCGACGCGGGACGCCTCCACAAGCCCCACTCCAGCGTCGAGTGCCGCACGCCGTTCGGCGACGCCGTCCGCCAGCGGGATCTGGACGTCGCCGTTGACGGCCGCAGTTGCTGCCTGTGCCGCGGCGGCGCTCATCCGCAGCCGACCGAGCGCGATCGCGATGCCGGCGAAGAGCACCAGCACGAAGAAGCCGACGAAGAGCGGCAGCCCGAGCTTCGATCCGCCCGTTGAAACCGCCTTGGTCGGCCGCACGAGATCCTGGACGAGAATGCGCTCCGCTGCGGGTACGCCAGCCCGTGCCTGACTGGTCGTCAGCCATGCCTCGAAGGCGGCCGAGGTGTGCTCGGCGAGCTTGATCGCGGCCTTCGGATGCTTCGCCGTCGCGGTGATCTCGATCATCGGGAACGACGACGCGCGGTACTTCGTCGGTGTCTGGAACGAGTTCAGCGCCGCCGCCTGGATATGCCCCTGGGAGGGTCCGAACATTTTCGTCCGGACCGCCGTCACCTGATCGGACATGATCAGCCGGGGATACAGATTCGCCGCACGAACGAGCACCGAGATGTCCGGCGCGTGCACCGAGATGCTCGGGGACTGCGGCACCGCGGTGAGGCTGCTGGTGCCGCTGTGGCCCTTCCCGCGGTTGTGCAGGACCGAGATCTTGCTGGGTTTCGGCACGACGCTCGTGATCGCAGTGCGGACGAGTGGGTTCTGCGCGCTGTTCACGAGCAGCACCTGCGTCGCCGTGTACGTCGGTGGATTGCGCAGCTTGATCTTCGGCGGGACCGCAGGCTTGATGGTCGCGACCATGTCCGTGCCCGCAACGGCCGCGACGACCAGGCCGATGAGGAGGACAGGCCAGTAATGAAACAGCGACCGGACGTTTTTGTTCCGGGTCAGCAAACTTCTCACGTATCTAATGGTCATCGAACTCCTTGCTCCCTTCGCTCGTGTCGCTCCTCGGCTGCCGGCGTTCAGCCGAGATAGCCCAGAGCCTCCAGCCTGCGCGCCACTTCTTCGTCGTCGTGGGCGCCGACGCGTGCGCCGGAAGCCACGAACGATTCATCCACCTCGCGGACGAGGCGCTCCTCGCCCAGGTCGGGCCGGAACGCCTCGTAGAGCGGGCGCCCGTCGCCACCTGCCGGCAACCCCGCGTCCATCAGCCAGAGAAGCGTGGGCGCGACATCGTAGATAGACACTCTCCCGAGATCGCCCGCCCGCACCTGCGGCCCGGCGATCATCACGACGCCGTCGCGCTGGTGTGCGCCGCGCCTCGTGTCCTTCGCGTCGTAGACGAATGGCGGCGCCGCGGCGACCGACGGCCGCACGCCGACGCTCGGCGCGTACACGATTGCCGGGCAGCCGGGCGGCGGCACGCGCCCATACAGTTCCTCGGCGCGCCATACCCCGTCGAAGGCAGGCCGACCATCCGTGAGCGTCAACCCTCGTAGTGCGTCGACGATCTGCACGAGCTCCCGCTCGTCACATCCGGGCGCATGGACCGCATACGCGGCGACGGTCGGCACGAACGCCGACGACGTCCGGCGGTCGACGTCGAGCCCCTCGCGGGGCGTCACCAGGTCGACACCACGACGACGAAGGATGTTCCGCGCCGCGCGAGCGGCGCGGCCGACGCCGGGTACGGCGGCGAGAAGCCGCAGTGGCGTGCCGACCCGCAGCAGGCGCTCGCCCTCCGCAGCGGCCCGCTCGCGGACGAGTCGCACGTGGCCGAGTTCGCGCAGAACCGCATTCGGGCGGACGACATGCTGCTCTGCGCATTGGCCGTGGTCGGAGACGACAAAGAAGGTCGCATCCCCGGCGTGCTCGAGGAACCATCCGATCGCTGCATCGAGCTGCTCGTACAACCGCTGGAAGGCCGTTACTGCGTCTGCGTCGCCGCGCAAAAAGGATCCCGTCGCGGCGTGCCCAATCCAGTCGGTCGAGGAGAAGAGGCAGAAGAAGTGGTCCCAGTCCTCGGCGAGGAACAACTCGCGGGCAAGGTCGAACCGCGCCTGCTCGAGCTCGCACAAGTCGTCGAGGTGGCGTGGGAGCGACTCGGTGAACGTGCTCGGGTAGTTTCGATAGGCTGCGAGCCGCTCCGCGTAACGCGGCCGCGCGTCCTCAGGAAATATAC
>Ga0208219_1000079_pt1 | contig 42482 bp, 48 predicted proteins | sample NGESurshal072012_7_FD_184469 | JGI IMG/M metagenome (GOLD analysis project Ga0208219, IMG submission 184469) | Arctic peat soil microbial communities from Barrow, Alaska - NGEE Surface sample 53-2 shallow-072012 (SPAdes) | ecosystem: Environmental > Terrestrial > Soil > Wetlands > Peat ... | reverse complement strand
TCGGCCGGGTGATACACGGCAGCGTCTCGGAATACGTCCTACACCACGCCGATGCGCCGGTGCTCGTCGTTGCGGGCGATGCGGAATCGCACACGGACGCCGAGACCGAGAAGGACGCGGTCGTGGCCTGAGCTTCCACGCACACCTCGCGTCACGCGTCGAGCGCTAGCCGCTGCAGCACCGCGTCCACGCGTACGAAGCCACCCTTCGCTCCTTCCTCGACGCCGTACTGCATCGTCGTGTCGCGCTCCTCGGTCGTCGCGAAGCGCATCGTCTGCGTCAGCTTCGTCCGGTCGCCGAGATCCTCGAACTCGAGCGTCTGCAGGTGGTTCATGAACGTCTGCACGAGCCGCTCGGGCGCGTCGACCTCGCGGAACTCGCCCTCGACGACACCGAACGCCGTGCGGAAGCGGTACGTGCCGCCGGCACGGACGTCCATCTCCTCGACAACGGTGCCGTCGCCCCACCATTCCGGGATCAGCGTCGGGTCGGTCCAGACGGAGAAGACGTGTGCGCGAGGTGCGTCGAAGACCCGCTCGACGCGGATCTCGAGCTCGTTCGGAGTGGTGACGGTGGTCTCGTTCATCGCGCCGCCGCCTTCTTCACGAGCGCGCGGATCTTTGTTTCGTCGGCTGCGGTCAGCTTCGTCAGCGCGAAGGCGATCGGCCACATCGAGCCTTGGTCGAGCTTCGCACTGTCGTTGAAGCCGAGCATCGCGTATCGCTCCTTGAATTTCGCCGCATCGCGGAAGAAGACGACAACTTTCCCGTCTCGGGCGTACGCGGGCATGCCGTACCAGGTCTTCGGCACGAGGTCGGGTGCAGCCTCGGTGACGATCGCGTGAATGCGCTTGCCGAGCGCGCGGTCGGCGGGCGTCATCTTCGCGAGGGCGTCGAGCACGGCAGTCTCTCCCTCAGCGGCCGCCTTCAGCTCTTTGGCCCGCGCTCTCATCGCTGCCTTTTCCTCGGCGCTGAATCCTTCCTTCTTCTTCGTGGTCATCGGTCTCCTTTCGTGCGTTCGACGAGCTGCGCGAAGCGGTCGAGCCGCTGCAGCCACGTACTGATGCCCTCGAAGGCGTACGGCGCGAGCATGCACCTGCGGACGCGGCCGACCTTCTCCGTCGTCACGAGCTCCGCCTCCTCGAGCAGCCGGATGTGCTTCTTCATCCCCGTCAGCGACATGCCGAACGGCTCGGCGAGCTCGCTGATCGTCGCTCTGCCGGAACCGAGCCGTTCGAGGACGGCGCGGCGGGTCGGATCGGCAAGAGCTGCGAACGCGCGATCAACGGTCGTTGAATGCTGAACCATTAGGTTCACTATACCGGATCGGCGCCGGCGGCGTCGGCTAAGCGTCGATGGTCTCGCGCACCTTGCGGGCGAGAGTGTCCGGAAGGTAGGGCTTCTCGATGAACGCTGTCCGCGCCTCGGCGATTCCATGGCGCAGGACCGTGTCGGAGGGGTAACCGGACGTGAAGAGCACCTTCAGGCTGGAGCACATCTCCACCAGGAGGTCTGCAAGCTCGCGTCCGTTCATCCGCGGCATGACGACGTCAGTCATGAGCAGGTCGATTCGTGTTTCCGCCTGCTCGGCGATTTGGATTGCCTGCGCGCCGCCGTCGGCGACCAGCACGGTATACCCGTACGACTCGAGCGTATTCGTGACGAGCGAACGGACAACCGCCGTGTCCTCGACGAGCAAGATCGTTTCGTTGCCCCTGAGCGACGGCAGATCGCGCGATGCGGTCCTGGGACTCACGTGTGCGTTCGTGGTCGGGAAATAGAGCTTGAAGGTCGTCCCGATGCCCGGCTCGCTGTAGAACCAGATATGGCCGCCGCTCTGCTTCACCAGGCCGTATACCGTCGCCAACCCGAGGCCGGTGCCTTCGTCCTTCGTCGTGAAGAAGGGGTCGAACACCCGGCTCTGCGTCTCCTTGTCCATCCCCGTGCCGGAGTCGGATATCTGCAAGAGGACGTACGAGCCCGGTGTGACTTCATCGTGGGTATGCAAAGACTCCCCGTCGAGCTCGACGCCGGCGGTGCGAATCCTGAGCGTGCCGTCGCCTTCGCTCATCGCGTCCCGGGCGTTGAGGGCAAGGTTCATGACCGCTTGTGCGATTTGGCCGCGATCGACGAGAACCGTCCCGATGCCCGGTTCGAGCTCCGATTCGATCTGGACGCTTCCACCGATCGAGCGCTGCAACAGCGTGAGCGTCTCCGCGACGACCGCGTTGAGGTCGGTGACCTCCGGGCGAAGGACCTGCTGCCGACTGAAGGCGAGCAGCTGGCGCGTGAACTCGCCCGCTCGCTCTGCGGCGCTATCGATCTGCATCGCGCTGTCGCGCTGCTCCTCGTCGCTCAACTGCCCCAGCAAGATGGCGCTATAGCCTCGAATCACGAGGAGAAGGTTGTTGAAGTCGTGAGCGATGCCTCCGGCCAGCCGGCCGATCGCTTCCATCTTCTGACCCTGCCGTAGCTGTTCTTCCAGCCCACGCTGGGCAGTCATGTCCTGGGCGAGGACAAGACCGGCCTCGCGTCCCTCGAACTCGATCGAGTCCGAAGACACGAGAACCTCCACGAAGGTGCCGTTCTTCCGCCGGTGCCGCAACACACTGGCTTCGCGGCCCTCGCGGAGCGCCGTCTCGTCCTCGGGCCCGAGGATCTTCTCGATCGTCATCGAGAGGAACTCCTCGCGCGAGTAGCCATACGAAACGATTGCGGCTTCGTTGACGCGCAGGAAACGAAGCGTCGCCAAGTCGTAGAGCCACATCGGAGCCGGGTGGCGCTCGAACAGGGCGCGGTAACTGTCCTCCGACCGATGAAGCGCCTCGACGCCTCGGACTCGCTCGTTGATGTCGCGTGCGATCGTGGAGGCACCGACGATCGCACCGGACGCATCCTTGACGCCGGAGATCGTCAACCAGACGTCGATCACCTTGCCGTCCTTGCGAGCACGACCGGTCTCGTACTGCTCCACCCGGTCGCCCGCCTGGACCTGCGCGAGGATCCCCGGCACGTCGCCACGGAGCGCGTCCGGCACCAGCATCTCGATCGACCGGCCGATCGCCTCGGTCGCCGAATAGCCGTAGATGCGTACCGCCGCCGGGTTCCAGCTCGTGATCGTCCCGTCCAGCGTGTTCCCGATGATCGCGTCGTCCGAGGACTCCACGATCGCCGCGATCTGACGGAGATGCGCCTCTTCGAGCTCCCGCTCGGTCAAGTCGCGTCTCATCGACATTGCGGCATCGTTCACGTCGCCGCCCCCTCCACACCAACTTCCGTGTCCACCACAGCAGGCCGAATCGCGAGCGGCACATGCAGGTGGTCTTCACCAAGATTACTCCCGATCGTCCAAACGTCAACACGGACGGTCTATAGCGTGGTCGGGTGCCCGACCTCAGATTGCGGCGGCCCGTCCGCAGCTATGACCTCCATCAGCACCTGACGGTGCTGTTCGTCTGCGCGGTCGCGACCGTGATCTTCACGCGCGGCTTTCTCGCTGCGACCGGATACCCGCAGGTCGGCGGCTCGAAGTTGCACATCGCGCACGTGCTCTGGGGCGGCCTGCTGCTCTTGACGGCGCTGCTCGCGACGCTCGCCTTCCTCAGCCCGGCCGCAAAGCCGATCGCCTCGGTGTTGGGCGGTGTCGGCTTCGGCCTCTTCATCGACGAGGTCGGCAAGTTCGTCACGAAGGACGTGAACTACTTCTACCGGCCGGCGATCGCGATCATCTACGTCTGCTTCGTCGTCCTCTTCGGAGTGATCCGCTGGTTGTCGCGCCGCCGCTTCAGCGCGCAGGAGGCGACGCTGAGTGGGCTCGACGCGCTGCAGCGAGCGGCCGTTGGCGCCCTCAGCGCGGAGCGGCGCACGCACATCCTCAACCTGATGGCCAGCACGGGGGCCGACAACCCGCTCGCGCAGAGCGTGCGCGAGCTGCTCGTGCGGAGCGCGAGCGAGCCCGAGCTCCACCCACCGTTGACGCACCGTCTCTCGAAGTGGCTCGAACGGCTCTGGGTTCCGCTCACCGAGCACCGCCTGTTCCGCCAGGGCGTGTTCGCCCTCCTGTGCGTCGCTGCCGCGATCTCGGCCGGAGAGGCAGGCTGGCTGCTGCGGGACGGGCTCGGCCACCTCTCCTTCAGCCAACGCGCGTTCACACTGACGACGGTCGTCGCCGACCTCGCGCTCCTCGTCGGCGCAATCAGGCTCTCCCGGTCGCTGCTCTCGGCGCTGCACTGGTACGACCACGCCGTCCTGCTCGAGATCACCGTCGGGCAGATCTTCCTCTACACCTCCGAGCAGCTCGCAGCCACGCTCAACCTCGTCGCCCTCCTGATCGTCTGGAGCCTCATCCGCTGGACAATCCAGTTCGAGACCGCAAAGCAGTTGACGCGCCCCGCGGTGGTCGCGCGAGGAGCTTCCGCGAACGAGGCGAACTGAGAGGGGCGAGCAGGCAGCGTCGCCGAAGGAGTCGATCGTGCCCAAGAAGAAGGTGTCGGCGTCCAAGAAGGGCGGCAGGCCCGAGCACTGGAAGGACGAGCCTGACGAGCACGACTTCCCGGCCGCCACGGACTATCTGACCCTCGTCGTCTCGGAGCAGACAGCGGCGGCGCTCGTCGACGGATTGAAGGGCGTCGAGAAGGTCGACCGCAAGGCGAAGGACCTGCTGCGCGCCAGCCGGCTGACGCTCCTTCCGCGCGCCAACCCCCATGTCGCCGCGGATCTGAAGAAGGTGTCCGGCGGCGAGCGACTTTCGCCCGTCCTGCTCGTCCGCGGCCAGGCGAAGAAGGGCCTTCCACTCCTCGTCGCGGACGGCTACCACCGCATCTGTGCGAGCTACCACCTCGACGAGGACGCGGACATCCCATGTCGCCTGGTCGAGCTGCCGTGACCGAGCTCCCCGCATCACCGCGGGACGATCTCCACGTCCGACGGACGCTGCTTGCGCTCGAGTTCCCGGGCCTGGGCGACTTCGACGATCCGCGGCTCGCGTGGCGGCGCTTGTTCGGGGAGCTCTTCGGGACGTTTCTGCTCGTGCTCGTCGGCGCCGGCGGCGCCGTCGTCGGCGCGCTCAGCCACGGCGCGGTCAGCCGGACGGCCGCCGTCGCAGCGCCGGGGCTGATGGTGATGGCGATCATCCTCTTCATGGGCGCCGTCTCGGGCGCGCACTTGAACCCCGCCGTCACGCTCGCGTTCAGCCTGCGCCGCGACTTCCCGTGGCGACGCGTCCCCGGGTACCTCCTCGCACAACTCGCCGGCGCGACGCTCGCATGCCTGTTCCTGTGGGCGGTCTACGGCAAAGTGGGTGCGCTCGGGGCAACCGAGCCGGGCGCAGGCATCTCGGACTGGAAGGTGATGCTGACCGAGCTCGTGCTCACGGGCGGGCTCGTCAGCACGATCCTCGGCACCGCCTCGCGCGCCCAGAACGTCGGCCCGTTCTCGGCTCTCGCGGTCGGCGGCTACATCATCCTCGCCGGCCTCTGGTCGAGCCCGATCAGCGGCGCGTCTATGAATCCCGCGCGCTCGTTCGCGCCCGACCTCGTCCTCGGACGCTTCGATCATTTCTGGGCCTACGTCGTCGGGCCGGCCATCGGCGGCACGATCGCGGTCGGCATCGCCTGGCTCCTCCGCGGGCCTGGAGGCGATCCCGGCGGACTCGCTGCCGCACGCGGCACGCTCAGAGATCCGAACGCGACAGCCGGCCCGCCGGGCTGAACAGCGCTCGCGTACGATCGCCCGATCGACGGTGAGCAAGAGACGATCTGGGCGGCGGTCAACGAGATCTACGCGGGCTTCCTCGCCGGCGATCGAGCGCGCATCGACCGGCAGATCGACCCCTCGGCGACGATCTGGGACGCGTTCGAGCCGGGTTTGATCCGGGGGAAGCGCGAGCTCGACCGGTTACGCGACCGCCGACCGCCGGGAGCGCCTCCGTCTGCGATCGAGGCGAGCGACCCCGTCATCGACGTTTGGGGCGACACCGCGCTCGTTCGTCACCTCCTCTCCGTCGTCGAAGACGGGCGGACGATCCGCGTGCGGAACACGAGCGTCTGGCGTCGAACCAACGGCACGTGGCTCGTCGTGCACAACCACGAGGACGTGCTCGGAGCGCTATAGGCTGACCCCGGTGGCCGGCGAGAGCATGACGCTGTACGACCTGCGAGTCACCGTCGAGCGGATCGAGGGGCGCTCGGTCTGCGGGCTCGAGATCGGCGACTACTTCGAGCTGACGGAGTCGAGCAAGCTCCGTATCCCCGAAGGGCGACACTTCTGCATGTACGCGCTCCAGTCGGTCATCCCGTTGCTGGCAGCGAAGCAGCGTCACCTTCCCGAGACCGACTGGCTCGAACTGGACTCACACGTCGCGTGCCCGGATCCGGACGAGCGCGTGATCATGCGGATAGAGCGAATCGGCGAGCGGACGATGCGCACCGACGACCTCACGTGAGCGACGGACGGCGCGAGCTCGGCCTCGCACTCCAGACGAACAAGCCAGTCGGCGCTTACGCGGAGCTTGCGCGCGCCGCCGAGGAGGCGGGCTTCGACATCGTCACCGTCTTCAACGATCTCTGGTTCCAACCGTCCCTCCCTGCTCTTCTGGAGATCGCGGCCGCGACAACGCGTGTGCGCGTCGGCGCCTCCTGCCTGAACCCGTTCACGCTGCATCCGGTCGAGATCGCCGGACAGGTCGCGGCGCTCGACCAAGCATCCGGCGGCCGCGCATTCCTCGGTCTCGCTGCGGGAGCGTGGCTTCGATCGCTCGGGATCGACTCGTCGCGCGCGCTCACCGCTGTGGGCGAAGCGTGGGAGATCGTGCGCCGGCTGCTCGCCGGCGACGATTCGGCCTTCGACGGCGAGCGGTTCGTCCTCCCGGCCGGAGCGCACTTGAGATATCCGGTCGAACGGCCGGCGGTGCCGCTTCTCGTCGGCACGTGGGCGCCGCGCCTGACGGCGTTCGCGGGTGCGCACGCCGACGAGTTGAAGCTCGGCGGAAGCGCGAACGCCGCAATGGTCGACGTCGCACGCGCCCGCGCGGGCTCGGATCGCGTCGGCATCGTCCTCGGCGCGGTCACGGTCGTCGACGAGGATGGAGATCGCGCTCGCGCCGTCGCGCGGCGAGAGGTGGCGATGTACGTCGATGTCGTAGGCGCGCTCGACCCGACGTCGCCGATCGATCCCGAGCTGCTCGCTCGGATCCGGCTGCTCATGCAGGAAGGCCGCGACGACGACGCCGGAGCGCTCCTTCCCGTGGATGTGCTCGACCGCTTCGCCTTCGCAGGCACGCCCGCCGAGATCGCCCAGCACCTGGAAGCGGTGTTCGACGCCGGCGCGCGCCGTGTCGACTTCGGCACACCGCACGGAATCGACGAGCGGCACGGCGTCGAGCTCCTGTGCCGTGATGTCCTGCCGCGACTTAGGATCGCGTAGATGTTCGACTACGCAACTCGACGACGACGCCTGCACGAGCGCATGGAAGCCGCAGGCGTGGACGTGCTCTTCCTCGCCCCCTCCGCTGACCTCGAGTACCTCACCGGCGTCGAGCGACAGATCCCGAGCTTCGGCGAGGCGTCGTACGCACACGGGTGGGTTACCGGTGCGTTCTTCCGGCCGGGCGCCGATCCGGTCTTCCTCTTTCCGCGCATGTTCGCCGCCTTCGACCTGAGGGAAGAACCCGAGGGCGAGGTCATCGTCGTCAGCGAGCTGGACGATGGTCCCTCGATCTTCGCGCGCACTGCCGAGGCCATGGGGCAGCCCGATACCGTCGCGGTCGGCGACAGGATCTGGGCCGAGACGGTTCTCCACCTGGGGCGCGCCTTCGGCTACGACCCGCTGCGAACGGGATCGCGTCTCGTCAACGAGCTGCGGCGCGTGAAGACCGCGGAGGAGCTCGCTGCGATGGGACGCGCGATCGAGACGGTGGAGCATGCGATGGCGGCGGTCGCGCCGCTCGTCGTGCCGGGCGTGACGATGGTCGACCTCACGGAGGCCGTCGAGCACGAGCTCCGCGCCGCCGGCTCACGCTGCCCGTCGTTCACGACCCATATCTTCACCGGCCTCGGCGACGACGACTTCGACTCCGGAAGGGCGACCGGGCGCAACCCCATCCCCGAAGGAACCGCGGTCATGTTCGACTTCGGCGGCGTCGTCGACGGCTATTGCTCGGATTTCGGCCGCACGATCTGTTGCGGCGAGCCGCCCGCCGGGTATCGCGACGCGTACGAGACCATGCTCGCCGCGCAGGAGGCAGGACGCGCCGCTGCCAAGGCCGGCGCAATCGCGCGCGACGTCAACGCCGCCTGCCGGCGGCCGATCGAAGAAGCAGGCCTCGGCGAGCACTTCCGCCACCGGATGGGACACGGCATCGGAATGGACGTCCACGAGCGCCCGTTCCTCTCGGCGGAGGACGAGACGCCGCTCGCTCCGGGCATGACGTTCACCGACGAGCCGTCGATCATCATCCCCGGACGCTTCAGCGTCCGCATCGAGGACATGGTCGTGATCGAGGAGGGCGGCGGGCGGAAGCTGAACTCCTACCCCGCCGCCCTCGTCGCGAACTAGTTACTTCGGCGAGACCTGCGTGACGTCGACGTCGTACTCCGCGTTGAAGACCGCGTTCTTGAGGTCAGACGTGGAGACGAACACCTGCGTCGGCTGCATGAGCGGGAAATACGGCCCGCTTTCGTTCAAGTCGTGCTGGAACTGCTGGTAGATGGCCTTGCGCTGCGCCGCGTTCGTCGTGACGAGCGCCTTCGCCGCCAGCTTCTCGATCGCCGGGTCCGCGCCCTTCGCCCAGCCGGCACGCAGGCCCACGAGCTGCCCCGGCGCGAACGTCAGGTAGTCGGCCGGATCCGGATAGTCCGGGCCCCAGAGCGACAGGCCGAACGCCATCTGGCCGCTGCGGTACGCGGTCAGCCAGTTCGACGTCGGCGAGCCCGAGAGCTGGATGTTGAAGCCCTCGGCCTGGAGGTTCGCCTGAACCTTCTCCGCCATCGTCGTGAACGGCACACCGTTGATCGTGAGGTCGGACGGGTACTGCAGCGTCACCTGCTGGCTGCCCTGCCCGGACGCCGCGAGAGCCGCCTTCGCCTTCGCAACGTCCTGCTTGACGGCATCCTTCTGCGGCAGCGAGCCGAGGAACATCGACGGGATCAGCCCCGGGGCCTGGATCGCACCCGGGCCTGCGACCGACAGGATCGACTTGTAGTCGAGCGCGTACCGGACCGCCTGCTGCCACTGCTCGTTCGAGGTCACCGTCGAGACCTTCGGGTCGTTGTTCGCGAACAGCCAGAACACCCATGTCGAAGGCTGGAGCGAAACGTGGAGCTTCGAGTTCCCCTTCAGACCGGTGGCCTGGTCGGCCGACAGGTCGATCGCGATCTCGTGGGTTCCACGCTGGACGTTGATCAGCTGCGTCGTCGCGATCATGTTGCGGACGACCACGGTGCTGAACGCGGGCTTCTTCGGGCCCCAGTACTTCGGGTTCGGGGCGAGCACGACCTGCGACGTCGTGCTGAACGACTTCAGGACGTACGGGCCGCTACCGGCGCCGGCCGAAGCCGGCGTGTTCAGCCACGTCTCCGCCTTGTCCGCCGTCGATGCATTGGCACCGGATGTGCCTCCGTGCGCCTTGACGAGCTTCGAGTTGACGATGCCCGTCGACGGGTTGGCGAGAATCGCCGGCAACTCGGTGTCCGGCGTGCTCGAGGTCATCACGACCGCGTACTTGCCGAGTGCCTTCACCTTTACGCCAGCGAGCAGGAACGACGGATTGCCCTTGATGTTGACGAGCCGGTTCATGGAGAAGACGACGTCCGCCGAGGTCAGCGGCGTCCCGTCCGCGAAGTGCGCGTTCTTCTTGAGCTGGAACGTGAACGTCTTCGCGCCGTTCGTCGCCTTCCACGAGGAGACGAGCAGCGGAATCGGATTCGCGAGATCGCCGCCCTTGTACGTGAACAGCGTGTCGTAGAGAGCGCGATCGATGATCGAAGCCGTCGGATCGAACGCGCGCTGCGGGTCCGACGTCTTGATCGTGAATGAGTTGTCGACGACGAGCGTCGCGCCCGCCGTGTGATGCGCGGTTGCTCCGAACGCCGCCGCAGCGCTGGCGAGCATGCCGGCAGCTGCAACGAACGCGAGCCACTTCCACCTTCTCAACGAACCCTCCTCGGTCGGGATTTGATCAAATCACCCTAAACCCTTGGATCCGCCAAGCCAACAGGCGGTCGCTCGGCCATTTGGCAACGATTCGAGCTGCGGCTCCTCTGTGTGGCAGCGGTCGAAGACGTAGGGGCAGCGCGGGTGGAACCGGCAGCCCGCCGGCGGGCGAGCAGGATCCGGGACTTCGCCCGGGAGGGTCTCCGGCAGCAGGCCGGCGCCGTCGGGCCGCGGAACGGCGGAAATGAGCGCCTCTGTGTACGGGTGCGCCGGGCGGGCCCAGAGCGGAAGCGTCGCGCCCGTCTCCACCATCTTCCCGAGGTACATCACCGACACGCGGTCGGCGACGTGCCGGACGATGGCCAGATCGTGTGAGATGAGGAGAAGCCCCAGCCCGAAGTCGCGCGCAAGAGCCGCGAGGAGGTTCGCGAGCTGCGCCTGCGCCGACGCGTCGAGGGACGCGAGCGGCTCGTCGAGGACGATCACCGCCGGATCGGCCGCGAGCGCGCGCGCGATCGCGATGCGCTGGCGCTGGCCGCCGGAGAACTCGTGCGGATACCGGGACGCCGCGACGCCGGGCAGCCCGACGAGCTCGCACAGCTCATGAACGCGGGCAGTGCGAGCCGCGTTCGTCCGGAGACCGATCCCGTCTGCGATCTGCGAACCGGCGGTGCGCCGCGGGTTGAGCGACGAGTACGGATTCTGGAATACGAGCTGGAGCCGTACGAGAGCGGCCGGGCGAGCCCTTCGCGTCATCGGTGTAACGGGCTCGCCTTCGAAAACCACGCTCCCGCTCGTCGCCGGAACGAGCCCGACGGCCGCGCGCGCGAGCGTCGACTTTCCGCAGCCGGACTCGCCGACGAGGCCGACGATCTGTCCGCGGTCGACTTCCAGGCTCGCGCCGGCGACAGCACGCACGTGGCCCCCACCACGGCGCTCGTAGTCGACGACGACGTCTCGAAGCTCGAGCACGCTCATGTCGAGAACGGATCCACGGGGCACGCCAGCCGGCGGTCGGAGACAGCCAGCAGCTCGGGGACGTCGACTCGGCAGGAGTCGACCGCATGCGTGCAGCGCGTGTGGAAGCTGCAGCCGGACGGAATGTGTCCCGGCGTCGGCGGCGACCCGCCGATGGCGACAAGCGGCCGCTCCTTCGCCGCCTCCGGATGCGGGAGCGCGTCGAGGAGCGCACGGGTGTACGGGTGCCGCGGATGCTGGAGCACGTCGCCGCGCGCGCCCGACTCGACGACGCGTCCGGCGTAGAAGACCGAGACCCGGTCGGCAATCGAGGAGAGCACGCCGAGGTCGTGCGTGATGAGGATGACCGCGAGGTCCTGCTCGCGGCGCAAGCGGTCGAGGAGTCGCAGGATGCCCGCCTGCACGGTGACGTCGAGCGCCGTCGTCGGCTCGTCGGCGATGAGCAGCTTCGGTCGGCACGCGAGCGCGATCGCAATGGCGATGCGCTGCCGCATCCCGCCCGAGAAATGATGCGGATACGCGCGCAGAGCGGCGCGCGGATCCGGGATGCGGACGTCCTCGAGCAGCTCGACTGCACGCCGCTCCGCTGCTTGCCGGTCGAGGTGGAGATGGCGGCGCACGTGCTCGCTCAGCTGGCGACCGACCGTGAGCATGGGATGGAGCGAGGTGAAGGGATCCTGGAACACCATGGCGAGATCACGACCGGCGATGTCGCGGAGCTCCCGGCGCGGCATACCGATCAACTCCTTGCCGGCGAAAAGTGCGGTGCCTTCGACCGTAGAGCGTTCCGGCAGGAGCCCGAGCAGGGCGAGCATCGAGATCGTCTTCCCGCTCCCGCTCTCCCCCGCGATCCCGAACACCTCACCCGGCTGCACGTCGTAGTCGACGCCGTCGACGATCGTGACGTCGCCGCCCGGGATCGGCAACTTCACCCGCAAGGACTCCACGGCAAGCACGCTCATGCGTCGCTCTCGACCGCGCGGCGCGCCGTGCGCGGATCGAACACGTCGCGCAGGCTGTCGCCGAGGAAGTTGAACGCGAGCACCACGGTGAAGATCGCGAGCCCGGGGAACGTGCCGATCCACCACCACTGGAAGTACTGCGTTCCCTCGGCGACCATCGAGCCCCATTCTGCTTGGGGCGGCTGCGCGCCAAGGCCGAGGAACGAAAGCCCCGAGAGCAGCAAGATGGCGTTCGCGAGGTCGAGCGTCGCGAGGACGAAGACCGGACCGATGACGTTCGGAAGAACGTCGCGGACGAGCGCGCGCCTGCTCGAGGCACCGAGAAGGCGGGCGGACTGGACGTACTCGGAGTCACCGACCGATAGAACGAGCCCGCGGACGATGCGGGCGTACGACGGCCACGCTACGACGACGATCGCGAGCGCCGCGTTGAAGAGCCCGCGGCCGAGAACCGCGGCAACGACCATCGCCAGGATGATCGGGGGGAACGCGAACACGAGATCCGTCGAGCGCATGAGGACGCCGTCGACGAATCCGCGGAAGTAGCCGGCCACTGCGCCGACGATGCTGCCGATCGTCGCGGCGATCGCGACGAGCGCAATGGCGATCGGCAGCGACACGCGCGAGCCGTAGATGACACGGGAGAGGACGTCGCGGCCGAGCTCGTCCGTTCCGAAGAGATGGTGGAGCGACGGGCTCTCGGACGCCGGAAAGCTCTGCGCGAGGGGGTTCGAAGGGGCGATCAACGGCGCGAAGACCGCGATCACGATCCAGGCGAACGCGATCACGGTCCCGGCGATCGCGAGGGGCTGCCGCCACGCGGCCGGGATCCGCGACGAGCGAGCGCGCGCCCGCAATCCGTAGGCGAGCGAGCTCACGTGATCCTGATCCTCGGATCGATGACGCCGTAGAGAACGTCGACGATGAAGTTGATCGTCACGTACACCACGGCGACGAAGATGCTCACGCCGGCGATTGCCGGCACGTCGAGGTTCACGGCCGCCTCGTACGCGTACTGGCCGATCCCGGGCCAGGAGAAGATCTTCTCCACGAGCACGGCGCCGGTGAGCACGTTCGCGAAGACGAGGCCGAGCACCGTGATGACGGACGGAAGCGCGGCGCGCAGGATGTAGCGCACGATGACGACGCGCTCCGGCAGTCCTTTCGCGCGAGCCGCGCGCACGTAGTCGTTCCCGATCACTTCGAGCACCGCCGAGCGCGTGAACCGCGTCAGCAGGCTCACGTTGAACGCGGCGAGAACGAGTGCCGGAAGAATGAGGTGGTGTAGCGCCTGCACGAACAGCGAGAACTTGCCCGCGATGAGCGCGTCGATCGTGTACAGGCCGGTGACGCTGGGAGGCGGGCTTACGCCAGGATCGAGACGTTCGGCGCCCGGGAACCATCCGAGCTTGAAGAAGCCGACGTAGAGCGCGACCAGTGCGATCCAGAACGTCGGCATCGAGATGCCGGCGAGCGAAGCGACGCGGAGGAGATGGTCGGTCGGGCGGTTGCGCCGCAGCGCCGCGACGGTACCGAAGCCGATGCCGACGATCGCGGCGAAGAGGACCGAGTAGAGCGCGAGCTCTCCGGTTGCCGGGATGAACTGCCCGAGGTCGTGCGTCACAGCGTCGTGCGTGAGCGACGACTGCCCCAGATCGCCGTGGACGAGATGGTCGAGATAGATGACGTAGCGAACAGGCAGCGGCCGGTCGAGCCCGTAGTGGTGCTTGAACGCCTGCACAGCCGCAGGATCGCCGGCCGCTTGCTCGCCGAGGTTCGTGGCGACCGCGTTGCTCGGGACGAGCTGGGTCAGGACGAACGCCACCGCGGTGATGCCGAGCGTCAGCAGCACGAGCGCAGCGAGGCGTCGGAGCACGAAGCGAACGAAGCCGGGCGGCCGCCAGAAGCGGCGCCTGCTCTCCGCCGGCGGCTCGGCGATCGCGGTCGGGGCAGTCGTCAACCGGCGACGGATGGTACCGGCGGGTCCGGCGGAAAACTACGATCGGGATGTGGCGACACGCGTCCCCGACGAGGGTGGGTTCGGCGAGGAGGCCGGCTACTCCCGCGCCGTGCGCCAGGGGCAGCTGATTGCGGTGAGTGGAACCGCGGCGCTCGAGCGCGGGCGGGTGCTCCACCCCGGCGACGCATATGGGCAGGCAAAGCGAGCGCTCGAGGTCGCGCTCGCCGCCGCAGCCGAGTTGGGCGCGAAACCGGACGACGTACTGAGAACGAGGCTCCTGCTCGCACCCGGCTGCGATTGGCGCGCAGCCGTGCGCGCACACGCGGACATCTTCGCAGCGAATCCTCCGGCGAACACGACGTATTTCGTCGGCGCGCTCATTCCCGAAGGCGCGCTCGTCGAGGTCGAGCTCGACGCCCTGGCGTAGGTGGAGGGCGCCGAAGTCATCGTCGTCGGCGCGGGCATCACCGGCCTCTCGCTCGCGTTCTTCCTCTCGCGCGCAGGCGTGGACGTCGCCGTGGTCGACCGCGTGGGAATCGCCGCGGGAGCATCCGGCGTGCAACCCGGCGGTGTGCGCCAGCAATGGAGCACGGAGATCAACTGCCGGCTCGCGCGCGAATCCGTCGACTTCTACGCGCATCTCGACGACGAGCTCGGACAACGCATCGACGCGCGGCTCGATCGCTGTGGGTATCTCTTCGTCGCTCTCACCGAGGGCGCGCATGGCGGCATGCGCGAGGACGTTGCTGTCCAGAACAGCTGCGGCGTACCGAGTCGGATGGTCACGGCGACCGAGGCAGGCGAGCTCGTTCCCGGACTGTCGACGGCATCGATCGCGGGCGGCGCGTGGTGCGCCGAGGACGGCTACTTCGATCGCCCTCAGACGGTGGTCGAAGCGTTCGCGCAGGCGGCGGCCGTGCACGTGGCGATTGCCGATGTCGTTTCGCTCAACCGAGGCGCTGACGAGTGGGAGATACGCACGACAACCGGCCCTCTCCGTGCGAAGACCGTGGTGCTTGCTTCGGGAGTCGACGCGCGCGCAATGCTCCGCCCTCTAGGCGTCGACGTGCCGATCGAGCCAGAGGCACGGCACCTCTTCCTGAGTGAGCCGGTGGCCGAACGGCTGCTCGAGCCACTCGTCGTCGTCGGCGAACGCAGCTTCGCCGCCAAGCATCTCGCCAACGGCCGCATCTTGGCGAGCGATCTCGCCGCCTCGGGCGACGCCGCTCAGCACCGCGATCGCTGGCGCGCGACCGTCGCTCGCGGTATCGACGAGCTTCTCCCCGCGCTCTCATACGTCTCGTTCCCGTTGCTGGCGAGCGGCATGTACGACGTGGCCCCCGATCACCAGCCGATCGTCGGCCCTGTGGGGGACAAAGAGGGGTTGTGGATTGCAGCCGGTTATAGCGGCCATGGGTTCATGCTCTCTCCGGCGATCTCTCGGCGCCTCGCCGAGGCAATGCTCGAGGGTCGCGGTGCACCCATCCACGAGTTCTCGCCGGACCGATTCGGCGGCGAGCGCCTGGCGCTCGAACGCAGCGTGGTCTGATCTCTGCGATGAGTTTCCGCGGACGACGCCGTCTAAGAGACACATCCAGACGAACAGGAGGCTCCACGATGTCGAAGGTGGCGTCCAAGCTCAATCTCACGCAGGTCGGCCGCGTCTGCGTCACCGTTGCGGACACGGATCGCGCGATCGACTTCTACGTCGACAAGCTCGGGTTCGAGAAGGTCGTCGACGCCCCGATGGGCGACGCCGGCCGGTGGGTCGAGGTCGCGGTGGCCGGGACGCCGACGACGATCGCCCTCGCCCCGCCGCCTCCGGGCCAGACCGCCGGCGGCAGCCAGACCGGGATCTGCATCGACACCTCCGACGTCGACGCCGACCACGCCGCGCTGAAGGCCGCCGGCGCCGACGTCGACGACGAGGTCACGCGCTGGGGCGGCCCGATCCCGCCGATGTTCTGGGTGCGCGACCCGGACGGCAACTCGCTCATCGTCGTCCAGCCGCTGTAGCCCCTGTCCCATGCCGCCCGCGTAACCGGTGTCCACCGCCGGTTGCGCGGGGCGTCGTGCTACCGTCAAATGACGGCGTTTTCGACCGCGCCGGGTGAGGCCAAGGCTCGCCTCTTCTCGAGTACTCGGGCTGAAAGGCGGAAGTCGTGGCACCGAATCTCTCCAACGGCCCCACGTAGCGTGCCGACCTACGATGCAATCGTCGTCGGTGGCGGACCTGCCGGGTCGACCTGTGCATACAGGCTCGCGACCGCGGGCAAGTCGGTGTTGCTGCTCGACCGGGCGCGGTTCCCGCGCGACAAGGCATGCGGGGGTGCGGTCACCGCCCGTGCGCTCCGGGAGATGCCCGTCGGGATCGAGCAAGTCGTGGAGACGACCGTGAGCCGGTTCGAGCTTCGGGCGCGCCATCGGCACGGGTTCTCCCGCGTCGCTGCGAGCCCGCTCGCGTACATGACCCAGCGCCACCGGCTCGACGCGTACCTCCTCGGCCGCGCCGTCGAAGCAGGCGTCGAGCTTCGAGAAGGGACGCCCGCGTCCGAGATCCGGCAGGACGGCGTCGACGACGACGGTGCTCGCGTCGTCATCGGCGCGGACGGCGCAAACGGCGTCTCCCGCCGACTGTTCGAGACGAAGCGCAGGAACGCCGTCGCGCTCGAGGGGAACCTCCCGCACAGCGAGGCCCCAGACGAGCGCTATTCCGAGCGCCTCGTCCTCGAGTTCGGGACCGTCCCAGGCGGCTACGGATGGATCTTCCCGAAAGCCGACCACCTCAACGTCGGCGTCGGCGGATGGACGTCGGAAGGCCCCCATCTGCGCGATCACCTCGCGCGCCTCTGCGAGGCGCACGGCTTCGACCGCGACGCCCTGACAGACGTCCGCGGTCACCTGCTGCCGTTCCGCAAGCGCGGCGCCGCCCTTGCCGCCGGGAGAATCGCACTCGTGGGCGACGCTGCCGGGCTGGCCGACCCTCTCTCGGGCGACGGGATGTACGAGGCTGCGCTCTCGGCAAGGCTCGCCGCGGAACACGCACTGCGGATCCTCGCCGGCGAGCTCGACTGCTTCACCGGCTACACGCGCGAGCTCGCTGCCCGCCTCGCCCCCCTCATGCGCGTGTCGTGGGGGGCGAAGTTCGCGTTCGACCGCCTCCCCATGCTCTCGTTCACGGTCGCGAGGACGCCGCAGTTCTGGAACTACGTGGCGCAGACGTACGGCTGACGCACAGACTGCGCTCCATTTGTCAGACTGTCCGCCGATGAGCTTCGAGACGGACATCAAGCCCCTCTTCCGCGAGCGCGACCGCGGGTCGATGCAGTCCCAATTCGATCTCTGGTCGTACGACGACGTCAACACGCACGCCGACGCGATCCTCGCCGTGCTCCGAGCGGGCACCATGCCCTGCGACGGCGCGTGGCCGGAGGCTGACGTCGAGCTCTTCGAGCGCTGGATCGCAGACGGCAAGCCCGCCTGAGGAGGCCAAAAGGCCCCTTGCGCTACCGTGTGTCCAGCGTCCCGTGTTCTGACTCCCACACGAGCCCGCCGCTTGCTGTTCTGGGGAGTCGCCAAAGGGAGCGACACATGAGGAAGAGCCTGAAGCGTGTGCTCGAGCGTCTGCGTGCGGGCACCAACGGATTGCTGGGCAAGCGAGAGTCGATTCGCGGAGGCCTGCAGGAGCCGCAGCGGATGACTGGACGCCTCGTGCCCGTGCGCGTGCGCGTGCATCAGAGCTAGCGCGTGCGGACAGCGATCGTCACCACCTACCCGCCGCGAGCGTGCGGGATCGGCACCTTCTCGGCCGACTTGCGGGCAACGCTGCTCGGCGCGGACGGCATCGCGCGCGCCGATCTCGTCGCGGTCGTGAACGAGCCGTCGAGCCCGCAGCGGCGAGGTCTGCTGGCGACGATCCATCAGTCCGTGCGCGGCGACTACGTCCGTACCGCGCGGATGCTCGGGCGACTCGACGTCGACGTCGTGCTGCTCCAGCACGAATACGGGATCTTCGGCGGTCGGGACGGCGAGTACGTCGTGTCGTTCGCCGAAGAGCTCGCGCAGCCGCTCGTCGTGACGCTGCACACCGTGCTCTCGACGCCGTCGCCGCACCAGGCGCAAGTGTTGAGCGAGCTGTGCGCGCAAGCCGAGCTCGTGATCGTGATGACCGACACCGCGCTGCGGCTCGTCGTCGACTCCGGCGTCTGTCCCAAGGAGAAGGTGCGGGTCGTTCCGCACGGCGCGCCGCTTCGTCTCACCGCGCGTTCCGCAGGAGACGCTCGCACGGACGAGCGCTTCCAGCTCTCCACCTTCGGCCTGATCTCTCCCGGCAAGGGCCTCGAGACCGCGATCGAAGCGCTGCCGGCGATGGTCGCGCGGCATCCCGAGATCGTCTACGTCATCGCGGGTCGCACCCATCCGGACATCGCACGCCGCGAAGGCGAGCGGTACCGCCTGATGCTCGAGCGGCGCGTGCTCGAGCTCGATTTGACCGAGCACGTGGAGTTCGACGACCGCTTCCTCTCCGTCGACGATCTCTCCGATCTGCTCGCCGCGACCGACGTGTTCGTGACGCCGTACCGCAACCGGGAGCAGATCGCGTCGGGCGCGCTCACGTTCGCGATCGCGGCCGGCTGCGGGATCGTCTCGACGCCGTACTGGTATGCGCAGGACATGCTCGCGTCGGGCGCCGGCACGCTCGTCCCGTTCGACGACCCGGCAGCGCTCGCCGGCGCGGTCTGCGCGTACGCGGACCATCCTGAGCGGCTCGCTTCGGCTCGAGCCGAAGCCCGGCGTATCGGCTCCTCGCTCGCCTGGCCGTCGGTCGCGAAGGAGACGGCGTCCGTGCTGAAGGAGGCATATGCGCTCGCGCCGCGCCGCCGCCCGTTCGGTGCAGCCGATCTGCACCTGGCGAGCCTGCGCACCGACCACCTGCTCACCCTCGTCGACGACGTCGGCATCGTGCAGCACGCGCACGGGATCATTCCGAACCGCGCCAGCGGTTACTGCGTCGACGACGTCGCTCGCCTGGCCGTCGTGTCGCTCGCGCTTGCCGACCGCGGCGACCAGCAGGTCTGGACGTCGATCCTCAACCGCGCCCTCGCGTTCCTGCATGCCGCCGCAGGGGACGACGGAATGCGCAACTTCATGGGCTACGACCGGCGCTGGCTCGACGAGCCGCACGTCGGCGATCACGTGGGCCGCGCAGTCTGGGCGCTCGGCGAGATCCTTGCCACCGCGTGGATCCCGGCTGTCGTCGTGCCGGTGCGCGATCTGCTCGAGCGGCTCGTCCGCCCGCTTGCCGGCGACGTGTCGCTGCGGACGGCCGCCTACACGGTCCTCGGCCTGTCGCGCGTCGACGCCGACCGGCTCACGCCCGACACGCTTCGCCTGCTCGAGCGCCTGACCGAGCAGCTCGCCGACGCGTACCGCGACACCGCCTCGGAGGACTGGCGCTGGTTCGAGGACAAGCTCACCTACGACAACGCGCGCCTCTCGCAGGCGTTGATCAGCGGCGGCACCGCGCTCAACCGCGACGATCTCGTCGAGCTCGGGCTGGAATCCCTCGCCTGGCTCGGCGACGAGTGCGGCCTCGATTCCGGGCCACTGCGGCTGCCGGGCCATCTCGGCAGGCGCCGGGGCGAGCCTGCCCCCGGCGACGGCGACGAGCAGCCGCTCGATGCGGCCGCGCTCGTCGAGGCCGAGCTGGCTGCATTCGCGGTCACGCACAAAGCCGACCACGGCATCAGGGCGACTCGCGCGTTCGAGTGGTTCCTCGGGTTGAACCGCCTGCAGCGACCCCTGTACGACTTCGCGACCGGCGGCTGCAGCGACGGCCTCGGCGACGACGCGCTCAACGACAACGAGGGCGCCGAATCGACGCTCGCGTTCCACCGCGCCGCGGTCGTCCTCGACGCAGCCGGCGTGCGCGCAGCCGTCCGCGAGCGCAGGCTCGAGCCGGCCGCCGCATGAGGCAGCGCGAGCTCCTCGAACGTCACGCCTCCAACCCGATCCTCACCGCCGAGGACTGGCCGTATCCCGTCAATGCGGTCTTCAACCCCGCCGCGGCACAGGTCGACGGGCAAACCGTCCTGCTCGCGCGGGTCGAAGACCGGCGGGGGATCTCACACCTCACCGTCGCCCGCTCCGCGAACGGCATCGACGACTGGACGATCGACCCGACGCCGCTGCTCGCACCCGACGACGAAACGGTGAGCGAGCAGTGGGGGTTCGAGGATCCCCGTGTCGTCTGGGTGAACGAGCTCGCGCGCTGGGTGATCACCTGCACCGCGTACGGCCCGGCCGGGCCGGCGGTCTTCCTCGCGACGACCGAGGATTTCTCGACCGTCGAGCGGTACGGGATCGTCCGCCATCCCGAGGACAAGAACGCAGCCCTGCTGCCGCACCGCATCGACGGGCGCTGGGTGCTCCTCCACCGGCCGAAGACAGAGTTCGGCGGCGCGCGCGGGGAGATCCTGCTCTCGCGTTCGGCTGACCTCGTCAGCTGGAGCTCGCCGGAGGAGGTGCTCAAGCCGCGGGCCGGCGCCTGGTGGGACTCGCTCCGCATCGGCATCGGGCCGCCGCCGCTGCTCACCGAGCACGGCTGGCTGCTCATCTACCACGGCGTCAAGGACACGGTCGCGGGAGGGATCTACCGCGTCGGCCTCGCGCTGCTCGACCTCGACGAGCCGACGCGCGTCCTGCGACGGCTGCCGACGTGGGCGCTCGCACCGGTCGCACCGTACGAACGCACGGGCGACGTCCCCAACGTCGTGTTCCCGTGCGGCGTCGTGCACGACGAAGCGACCGACCTGGTGCGGTTGTACTACGGCGCCGCCGACAGCACTATCTGCCTCGCGACCGCGCGCCTCGCCGACCTGCTCGACGCCGTGCTCGCGGCGCCCGCAGACGTCTAGCCTGCGGTTATCGCCCGGTAGAGGCGGAGGTAGTCGTCCACCATCCGCTCGGCGTCGAAGCGGCGCTCCACCGACGCACGGACGGCGTTCGCGTCGAGATCCGCGGCCAAGCCGACCGCAGTCGCCGCTTCGGCCGCCGACGTGACGAGAAAGCCGTTCTCGCCGTGACGGACGATCTCGGTCATGGATCCGCGCGGATGCGCGATCACCGGCGTCCCGCAGGCCATCGCCTCGACGACGCTGAAGCCGAACGGCTCGTCGAAGTCGACGAGGTGCAGGAGCGCCCGCGCGCCGCCGAGCACTTCACCGCGCCGATCGGGGCCGACCGGTCCGATGTAGGAGACCCGTTCGCCGTCGACGCGCGGCTGCACGAAGCGTTGGAAGTACTCGTCGTCCTGGACGATCCCGGCGATGACGAGCGGCACGCCCGCGCGCTCGGCCACGTCGATCGCTTCGGCCGTTCCCTTGTCCGGGTGGATCCTGCCGAAGAACAGCACGTAGTCCCGCGGGCCGGCCCCCACCTCGAACTCGCGCGTATCGATGCCGTGGTGGATCGTGGCTGCGTAGTCGAGACGCTCGTGCCGGTCCGCGTCGCTGATCGCCACGTAGTAGCTGCCGCTGTTGTACTTCTCGTACACCGCGACGATCCGCTCGGACGAGAAGCCGTGGATCGTCGTCACGACGGGCGTGCGCACGAGCCGGCTGTAGGTCAGCGGCAGGAAGTCGAAGCTGTTGTGGATGACGTCGAACTCCGCGGCCCGCTCGAACACGGCAGCGATGTGCAGTCCCTCCCACACTTTCGCGTCCAGTGACGGGTCCTCCGAGTAACCGGTCGGCGCGCTCCCCACCAGGTGGGCGCTCGTGATCGAGTCGGCCGTGGCGAAGAGCGTGACGTCGACCCCTCGCGCCACCAGTCCCTCGGTCAGGAGCGAGACGAACTGCTCCCACGGCCCGTAATGGCGGGGCGGGACCCGCCAGGAGATCGGAGCCAGCATCCCGACCCGGAGCTCATCGGCCACGGGGCCAAACTAGCGCCGCCGCCCGGCGTCCTACCCTGTGCCGTAGGGTGAGGGGGATGAATGCGATCAACGACACGGTGATCATCCGCGTGCCCGGGAGCCCGGAGATCCTCTGGCGGACGCAGCGGATGGTGAGCCTCGGCGCCGATGCCGAGCTCGCCGCGAGCATCGCGAACAGCGACGCGGACGTGCACGACATCGAGCGACTGCTCGAGGCCGGCTGCTCGCTCGAGCTCGCCTGGACGATCACGCGTCCGATCGAAGAGCAGCCGCACGTCGTCGACGCCGCCGCCGACCCGGCGTAGCCCGACCCTTCTCAGGTAACGCTGGGCTCTACTCGAAGCCCGGCTTCGCGCCGCCCCGGAACGAGCAGGGCAGCCAGCGCGCAGACGACAAGGAACGCGGTCGCCATGACGAACGTATCGGTGAATCCGGTGCTCGCGGGGAGGCCGTGGTGCGTGTGCCCGGCGATGAACGTCGCGGCGAGCTGCCCGCCGAGCGCGCCGCCGATGGTGCGCATGACCGTGTTCATCCCTCCGGCGGCACCGGTCTGCTCGGGGCGCACCGCCTCCACGATGAGGTTCCCGAGCGCGGCGAACGCGAGGCCGATGCCGATGCCGAGGAGCGCCGCGCTGATGAGCATGTCGTACGGATGCGCGTGAACAGCGGCCAGGAAGCCGAAGGCGGCGGCGGTGACGATGGATCCCGCGACGACCGCGCGCTTCGACCCGAACCGGAACGCGATCACGCCGGCCAACGACCCGACGATCACCATGCCGATCGTCGACGGCAACAGGTAGAGGCCCGACTGGACGACGGACGCGCCGAAGCCACCCGACCTGCGCGACAACTGCGCGAACTGCGGGAACACGATGAAGGACGAGTACATGCCGGCGCCGAGGAGGAACGCGGTCAGGTTCGTCGTCCAGACGCCGCGAATGCGCATCATCGTCATGTCGATCAGGGGCTCCGCGCTCCGCGTCTCCACCGCCACCCACGCCGCGCACAACGCGAGTCCTACGACCAGCAGGCCGAGCGTGCGCGCCGAGCCCCAGCCCCACGTCGTCGTCTCGCTGACCGCGACGAGCGAGAGCGAGACGCCGGCGCTCATGAGCGCGGCGGCCGTCCAGTTGATCCGCCCGGGCACGCGCACGGGAGACTCCGGCACGTACCGCCACGTGCAGAACGTCGCCGGCACGATCAGCACGAGCGGCATCCAGAAGAGCCAGTGCCAGCTCAGATGCTCGGCGACGAGGCCGCCGGCGACGATGCCGACGCCTCCTCCCACACCGAGGATCGCCGAGATCAAGCCGATGCTCCCCGCCACCTTCTCGCGCGGGAACTCGTCGCGGATGATCCCGAACGACAGCGGAAAGATGCCGCCGGCGACGCCCTGCAAGACGCGCGCGACGATCAGCAGCGGGAGCGAGTCGGCCAGTCCCGCGAGCACCGTGCCGGCGGCGAGCACGACGAGCGTCCATACGAGCACGCGCTCCTTGCCGAACATGTCGCCCAAACGCCCGAGGATCGCAGTGCCGACCGACGCGGAGAGCAGATAGCCGGTGAGCAACCAGGTCACGCCCGTCTCGCTCGTGTGCAGCGCGTGCTGGATGGTCGGCAGCGCAGGGATGACGGCAGAGCTGAGGATCGAATATGCGAGGCCGGAGACCGAGAGGACAGCCAGCGTGACGTTCGGATGCACCCGGTCCACGTGCGGCACGCTCACCAACTCACCGTACCCGTGCGTTAGACGGTGACGACGACCTTGCCGCGTGCGTGGCCTGCTTCGAGGTAGGCCACCGCCTCCGGAGCCTCGCTGAGCGGATAGGTCCGGTCGATGACCGGCGTCACTTTGCCCGACTCCATGAGCTCGCCCAGCACGAGGAGGTCGGCGCGATCGATCTTCGCGATGAACGTCAGGAGCCGGTGACCGACGAACAGATTGAGCAGCAGCGTCTTGACGAGGCCGCCGACGCCTCCTTCGCCGCCGATGAGGACGGCCGTCCCTTTCGGCGTCAGGACGCGCCGGATCTCCGACAGCGGTCGGTTGCCGACCATGTCGAGCACGACGTCGTACTGCTGCCCCTGGCGCACGAAATCCTCGGTGGTGTAGTCGACGACCTCGTCCGCGCCGATCGAGCGGACCAGCTCGACGTTGTGCGTGCTGCACACGCCGGTCACGTGCGCGCCGTACGACTTCGCGATCTGTACGGCGAACGTGCCCACGCCTCCGGCCGCGCCGTTGATCAACACCCGCTGGCCCGATTGGAGGCGCGCCTTGTCGCGCACCCCCTGCAGTGCAGTGCAACCGGCGATCGCGACGGCGCCGGCCTCCTCGAACGAGAGGTTCGTCGGCTTCGGGAGGAAGTTCTTGCCGCCTGCGACGTATTCGGCGAGCGAGCCGCTGCGGGCGCCGAAGATCTCGTCGCCGGGCTTGAACGCGGTCACGTTCGCGCCGACGGCCTCGACGACGCCGGCGACGTCGGTTCCGGGGACGGGCTGTTTCGGCTGCCGGAGCCCGAACATGAGGCGCGCGACAAACGGTGTGCCGCCGGTCATGTGCCAGTCGGCGGGGTTGATGCCGGCGGCGCGCACGCGGACGAGGACGTCGTCGTCGCCCACCTCCGGCCGCTCGATCTCCTCGAGCCGGAGATTCTCCGGAGGGCCGTACCGCCGCTGCACGATCGCCTTCATACGTACAGCGTACGTGGACGTACAGCGCAAAGCTTGTCAAACAATGACTCTCTGCTTCTGGATGACCCTGCCGGTAACACCGTGGGATCCGGTCTCGCTCAATGTGATGCGGCGTCCCCGGGTTACGAGCCAGAGTGCGAGCAGGAACTCGCCGATGAATGTGAACGTCGAGACGTCGGGCGTCCCTGCCCCAAGTGCTTTGCCGAAGCTGTCGAACAGGTACCCGAGCCCGGCGATCGCGAGCAGAGGACCGATGAATTTGGGGACATAGCCCGACCGGTGGGCGAGGTGGGCGATGAGGAGCAGATACAGGCCGAAGAGGATGAGGCCGGAGTCCCAAATGTTGGTGAAGTTGTTGATTCGCTGAAGGGCTTGGGTGTGCACCCGCGCTGTGCCAGGACGACTGCTGTTGAGCAGGTGGAGCGCGCTGACGAGTTGGCTAATCGCGACCGCGAAGATTCCGGCGTAGGCGACCCTGAGCCACGCAGCGACCTTCGAGATGCGTTCGCTCACTGGGCTGAAGACGCGGTATAGCGCCAACGCGACGACGACATCGAGCGCGGCAACGACGAACAGGCTGAGGATGCCGAACCAGAACAGGTCCTGGTGGGCCATGATCTTCGTGGCTGTTCTTGCTGCGTTCCCCTGGGTCACGACGCCCTTGACGGCGACTTGGTAGCCGAAGCCGGCGAGCGCCGACATGAGTAGAAGTCCGGCGCCTGCGGTGATGCTCGCCTTGCGAACTGACCGGTTCGAATCCCTCGCCGCGGCAGTTGGTAGCCGGTCAGTGGCGTAGCGCGGTAGGGACAGATGCAGGGTGCGGCTTGTCATGTGGATGGCTCCTTCGTCCAGGGCTTACGATGTAAGTAACATATACTTACGCCGTAAACCTGTCAAGCACCGAACTGGAAGGAACGACGATGGCACCGCAAACCAAGCCCCAGGCAGAGCCGCGGATCCCACTCAGCCGCGATCGGGTGCTGCGCGCCGGGCTCGCATTCGCGGACGACAACGGAATCGGCTCACTGAGCATGCGCAAGCTCGGGGAGGCCCTCGGGGTCGAGGCGATGTCGCTCTACAACCACGTGGCCAACAAGGATGATCTCCTCGACGGCATGGTGGACCTCGTCTTCAGCGAGATCGAGCTGCCCTCCGTGGACTCGGACTGGAGAACGGCAATGCGCGACCGGGCGATCTCCGCTCGGCAGGCTCTGGTGCGCCATCCCTGGGCAGTCACGCTCATGCAGTCGCGAACCTCGCCCGGGCCTGTAACGCTACGACACCACAACGCCGTCATCGGAAGCCTTCGCGGAGCCGGCTTCTCGATCGACCTCGCGGCGCACTCCTTCTCCGCGCTCGACAGCTACATCTACGGCTTCGCGCTGCAAGAGGCGAGCCTGCCCTTCGACACGCCAGAGGAGACGGCCGAGATGGCCGAGACGTTCTTGAGCCAGTTTCCCGTCGCCGAGTTCCCCCACCTCGCCGAACTCACCGTCGAGCACGTCCTCCAGCCCGGCTACGACTATGGCGACGAATTCGAGTTCGGGCTCGAGCTCATCCTCGACGGGCTGAAGCGCATCCGCGCCGCGACATAGACCGGTGCCCGCTCGCCATACTGCCGACATGAGCTGCACGCACCTCGACGAGATCCAAGTGACGGCGCTCCCGGCCGAGATCGCCGGCTGCGAGGAGTGCCTGAAAATCGGCGGCTGGTGGGTGCACCTGCGCATGTGCCAGATCTGCGGGAAGATCGGCTGCTGCGACAACTCGCCGAACAAGCACGCGACCGCGCACTTCCACGAGACATCGCATCCGATCATCCGCTCCGCCGAGCCGGGCGAGGACTGGTCGTGGTGCTACGTCGACGAGATCGGATTCGAGCTCGGTTGACGCTCTGGCCGGCACTCCCCTATGCGGAGTGGAAGGACACGCGTGACACGCTGCACATGCAGCTCCAGGTGATCGGCAAGGTGCGCCTCGCGCTCTCGCCGTTCGAGCCGCAGTGGGCGAACGTGCCGCTCTATCTGACCGGACGCGGCGTCACGACGTCGACGATCCCGCATCCCAGCGGCGAGGTGTTCGACATCGACGTCGATTTCCTCGATCACCAAGTTGCAGTGCGCACCGGAGCCGGCCGCGTCGAGCGCGTGCAGCTGCAGGCGCCGGTCGCCGCCTTCTACACGGAGATGATGGATGCGCTCGCGCGCGCGGAAGTCCCGGTCGCGATCTCCACATTGCCGTCCGAGGTGCCAGACCCGATTCGCTTCCCGGACGATACCGTGCACGCGACGTACGACGGCGAGGCTGTGACGCGGTTCTGGCGGGCGCTCCTCGGCATCGAAGCCGTGTTGCGCGAGTTCCGCGCGCGCTTCCGTGGAAAGACGCCGCCCGTGCAGCTCTGGTGGGGCTCGCTCGACCTGGCCATGTCGCTGTACTCGGGCCACCCGGTCGCAACGCCTCCCGATGCCGACGTGATCATGCGCCTCGGAGGCGACGCGGAGTACTTCTGCGCCGGGTTCTGGCCCGGCGACCATCGCCTTCCGCAGCCCGCGTTCTTCGCGTACATGTATCCGAAGCCGGACGGCGTCGAGCAGGCGCCATGGTGGCACGACAAGCTGGGCGAGTTCGTGCTCCCGTACGACGACGTGCGCGAGAGCGCCGACCCGAAGGCGCGGCTGCTCGAGTTCATCGACGGCGCCTACAACGTCTGCTGGCCGGCTGCGAGCGCTACCGCGGTGCGGGCGTGAGCGCCACCACCGGGATGACGCGGCTCGTCTTCTTCGCGTAGTCGCCGAACACGGAATTACGCGCCACCTGCGCCGCGAACGCGTGGTCGCGCTCCTCTCCCTCGAGGGGCGTGGCGATCGAGTCCAGTCGATCCGGGCCGATCTCGACAACCACGTGCGGGTCGGCGACGAGATTGAGGTACCAATCGGGATGCGTTGGCGCGCCCGCCTTCGACGCGTAGACGAGCACCCGGTCGCCGTCGCGCGTGAACACCATCGGCGTCGTGTGCGGACGGCCGCTCTTCCTGCCGGTCGTCGTCAGGAGGAGAAGGTCGCGGCCTTCCCAGGTTCCTCCGACGCGGCCTGCATTGGCGCGGAACTCCTCGATGATCGTGGTGTTGTAGTCGCTCATGCGACGAGTATGCCGACTGCCTCGCGCCAGCCGGCGTAGAGCTCGCTCACGTCGCTCGAGGGCTCGAACCGCTCGCCCGACGGCGACGGCCGCCGTTCGCCGAGCCCGAGCAACGCCGCCCCGAGCGCAGTCTGCTCGGCCTCGCGCGCCGTCTCGACCGGAATGCCGAGGAGATCGGCGAGGAACTGCATGAGCCACCGGTTCCGCGTCATGCCGCCGTCCACGCGCAGCGACCCGAGCCGCGGCAAGGCGGCAAGCACGTCGGCCGTCTGGTAAGCCGCGGCCTCGAGCGCCGCGCGCACGAGATGCGCGCGCGTCGTGCCGCGCGTAATGCCCGTCACGAGGCCGCGCACGTCGGCACGCCAGTAGGGCGAACCGAGGCCCGTGAGCGCCGGCACGAAGTACACGCCGCCCGTGTCCTCGATCGAGGAGGCGAGCGCTTCGCTCTCGGCTGCGTCCTCGATCAGCCCGAGGCCGTCGCGCAGCCATTGCAGCGCAGCGCCGGTGACGAAGACGGCGCCCTCGAGCGCGCGCCGCGGCGGCTCTCCGTCGAGCCGCGCCGCCGCGGTCCGCAGCAGGCCGTGCGGTGCAGCCGCCTCGGTCTCGACGAGGACGAAGGCGCCGGTCCCGAAGGTCGCCTTCGCGCCGCCGGCGGCGAAGAGCGCGGCCTGCTGGTCGCCGGCGATGCCGCGGATCGGCAGCGTCATCCCGAGCAGCTCGCCCTCGCCGAAGTCGGCGCCCGACGGCCTGATCTCGGGCAGGAGCTCGCGCGGGACGTGGAAGAGGTCGAGCAGCTCATCGTCCCAGTCGAGCGTGTCGAGCGAGCAGAGCAACGTGCGCGACGCGTTCGTCTCGTCGGTCGCGTGCACGCGTCCGCCGGTGAGCTTCCAGACCAGCCAGGTGTCCACCGTTCCGAAGGCGAGACCGCGCGCGTCACGGCCGTCGAGCAGCCACTCGAGCTTCGTCGCCGAGAAGTACGGATCGGGGACGAGCCCCGTTCGCGCACGGAGGAGCTCCGCAGGCAGCTCGGCGCAGCGGTCGGCCGTCCGCCGGTCCTGCCACACGATCGCGTTGTGCACCGGCCGCCCGGTCGCACGCTCCCACAGCAGCGTCGTCTCGCGTTGGTTCGTGATTGCGATCTGCGTCAGCTTGGCGCCTGCTGCCCCGATCGCCTGCTCCGCGGCGGTGAGCACGCTCTGCCAGATCTCCTCGGGATCGTGCTCGACCCAGCCGGGTCGGGGGAAGTGCTGCCGCAGCTCGGCATAGCCGCGGCCGACGATGGCGAGGTCGTCGTCGACGAGCAGGCACGTCGTCCCGGTCGTCCCCTGGTCGACGGCGAGGATCACGCGCCGACACTAGCCTGACGACGTGACAGTCGTGAGGCGTTGGCTTCGACGAATCGGGATCGGGCTCGCGGCCCTCGTCCTTGCGCTCACCGCAGCGTCGCTCGCCTACAACGCCGCCACAGCCGGGCGCGACGTCGCGGCATCGAAGCTGTACGCCGGGCCGTACGCGGAGGTGGACGGGACGCAGCTCGCGTACCGCCGCTGGGGCACGCACGGCACGCCGATCGTCCTGCTCGGCGGATTCATCGAGCCCTCGTGGGTGTGGCACGAAGTCGGCCCGCTACTCGGCCGCTCGCACCGCGTGTTTGCCGTCGACCTTCCGCCGTTCGGCTACTCGCAGCGGCGCGGGCCGTTCACGCTCGCGCAATGGACGAAGCTCGTCCAGGGCTTCGACTCTCGTCTCGACATCCACCGGCCGGTGCTCGTCGGCCATTCGCTCGGCGCAGCGGTCGCCGTCTCGGTTGCGACGCAGTCGCCGCGCACCGTCGCCGGCATCGTGCTCCTCGACGGCGACGCGCTCCCGGGCGGAGGCGGAGCCGCGTGGCTCTCGCACCTGCTCCTCCCGCCCTGGTACACGAGCATCTATCGCATCGCGACCGGCTGGGACTGGATCTTCCGCAAGGGGCTCGACACCGCCTGGGGCTCGAGCACGCCGCCGTTCACCAAGGCGTTCATCGACGAGTGGCAGCGGCCGTTCCGCGTCAGCGGCACGGCTGCAGCGTTCGCGTCGATGCTCGGCCACGGCATCCAGGGCGTGTCGACGGCGACGATCGCAAGCGTCTCCGTGCCCAGGCTCGTCGTCTGGGGAAGCCACGACACCGTCGACTCGGTCTCCGCCGGGCGAGAGACGGCCGCGCTCATGCACGCGTCGTTCGTCGAGGTCCCCGGCGCCGGGCACCTCTCGATGCTTGCCCAGCCGGCGCTCGTCGTGCGCGCGATCGAGCGGCTCAGCGCGGGCGGGGCATGATCGGCCCCGCCGCACAGCAATACCTCCTGCAGGCGCGGCAGATGCAGGCCCTCTCGTTCGCGGTGCACATCCCACTCGTCTGCTTCGGCATCGCGTTTCCCGCGTTCGTCCTTTATCTCGAATGGCGCTACCGGCGAACGGGCGACGACATCTACCGCAGGCTCGCGCGGCGCTGGACGAAGGTGATGACCGCGCTCTTCGCCGCGGGCGTCGTCACCGGCACGATCCTCAGCTTCGAGATGGGCCTGCTGTGGCCGAACTTCACCGGCACGTTCGGGAGCGTCTTCGGGCTCGGGTTCGCGATCGAGGGCTTTTCGTTCTTCACGGAGGCGATCTTCATCGGGATCTACGTCTACGGCTGGAACCGGCTGTCCCCGCGTGCGCACTTCCTCAGCGGCATCCCGATCGTCGTCTCCGGCTTCACCGGGTCGTGGATGGTGATCTCGGTGAACGGGTGGATGAACCATCCGACGGGTTTCCAGCTCGACCACGGCCGCGTCGTCGACGTCCATCCGCTCACCGCGCTCTTCGCGAACGGTTATGTCTGGCACGAGGTCGTGCACATGTACATCGCGGGGTACATGGTCACCGGGTTCGTCGTCGCCGGCGCGTATGCGGTCGGCAAGCTGCGCGGCCGGTGGGGACGGTACGAGCGGATCGCGCTCGCGGTCCCGCTCGCCGCGGCGACGCTCGCGTCGGTCGCGCAGATCTTCGTCGGCGACTGGAGCGGCCGTGACGTCGCGGCCTCGCAGCCGACGAAGCTCGCTGCCTTCGAGGGGCTGGGCCACACGACCAGGGACGCACCGGTGCACATCCTCGGGTGGTACTCGAACGGCCGCGTCGAGTACGGCATCCCGATCCCGCGCCTGCTCTCGCTGCTCGCCTTCCACAGCTCGAGCGCGACAGTGCAGGGGCTCGACGCCGTCGCTCCGGCCGATCGGCCGCCGGTGAACGTCGTCCGCTACGCGTTCCAGACCATGGTCGGCATCGGAACGATGCTCGCGCTGCTCTCCGTCGTCTATCTCGCCGTGCGCCTGCGTTGGAGGCGCCTGCCGGAGTCGGCGTGGTTCTATTGCGCGCTCGCGGCCGCCGCGCCTCTCTCCGTCGTCGCGCTCATCGCGGGCTGGGTGACGACGGAGGTCGGCCGCCAGCCCTGGGTCGTGTACCGGGTCATGCGCACGTCCGCGGCAGTGACCGGCGCGTCCGGCATCCCCGTCGGGTACGCGACGCTCGCCGCCGTCTATCTCGCGCTCGCCGCCGGCGTCACCTGGGTGCTCCTCCGCCTCTACCGGGCCGCGGACTGATGCACCTCTACCTCCTCCCGCTCGCCTTCGCGCTCGTCGGCCTCGCGCTGTACACCGTCCTCGGGGGCGCCGACTTCGGCGCGGGCTTCTGGCAGCTCGTCGCGACCGACGAGGACATCCGCGACGAGGCGCACAACGCGATGGCCCCCGTCTGGGAGGCGAATCACGTCTGGCTGATCTTCGTCCTCACCGTCGTCTGGACGGCCTACCCGGCGGCGTTCGGCTCGATCGCGTCGACGCTCTCGGTGCCGCTCTTCGTCGCCGGCATCGGCATCGTCCTTCGCGGCGGCGCATATGCGCTGCGCGCCGGGACGAGGAACGCCGCCGAGCAGCGCCGCGTCGACACACTCTTCGCCGTGTCGTCGATCCTGACGCCGTTCGCGCTCGGGACCGCAGTCGGCGGCCTTGCATCGGAGCGCGTGCACGTCGGCAACCCGGGCGGCAGCCTCGTCACGAGCTGGCTCAATCCGCTGTCGATCACCATCGGCGTGCTGGCGGTAGCAGTGTCCGCGTACATGGCCGCGGTGTTCCTGAGTGGGGATGCCGTGCGGCACGGAAACACAGCGCTCGCCGAACGGTTCCGCACGCGTGCCCTCGCGGCCGGCGTGGTCGCGGGAGCCGCCGCGCTCGCCGGGATCGTCGTCCTCCACGTCGACGCCGAACGCCTCTTCACGCGCCTCACGCAGGGCGACGGTTTGCCCGCGCTCATCGTCTCCGTCGCGGCAGGCGCCGCAACGCTCGTCCTCCTGTGGCGCCGGCGCTACGAGCCGGCCCGCTATACGAGCGCTCTCGCGGTGGCTGCGATCATCGCCGGTTGGGCGCTCGCGCAGAACCCGGTCTTCCTGCGCGGCCTGACGATCCGCGAGGCGGCCGCAGCGCACGACACATTGATCGCCGTCGTCGTCGCCGTCCTGGCAGGAGCCGTGCTCCTCTTCCCGTCGCTCGCCCTTCTGTTCCGGCTCACGCTGCGCGGAGAGCTGGACCACGGCGGGGGCGACGTCGCCGCGCGGCCACAGGCGATGCGCCCGGGCGTCGGCGGCGTCCGGCTCGCGGCCGCGCTCCTCGTCGGCGGAATCGGCTTCCTCACCGCGGCCGACGCGCCCTGGGCGCACGCGCTCGGCGTCGTGTGCTTCTTCGGCTTCGCGGTGGCGGGCTTCCGTCGTGTCGCGGAGGTGGACTAGCCGCGGAGAGCGTCGGCCGACGGCACGAAGTAGTACGCGCCCGTCACAGGACGGGAGTAGCGGGTGAGCGCGTCGCGCGCGCCGGTCTTCAGCCCAGCCATGCTCTCGAGCATCGCCTCGAGCGGGCGCTGCTCGGCGCTGAAGCCGACGAACATCGTTCCGTGGTCGATGACCGTCCCGTACGGCATGTTGCGGCGGAAGATCTTCCCGAAGTCGTCCTGGTCGGTACTCGCAACGTGCGAATCGGCGGGCTTGTCGTCGAGCTCGAGGCTGTCGAGCTTGCGGCGGCCGATGACCAGCTCCTGCTCTTCCACCGCGAGCGACTCCCATGCAGGCGTGTCGTGCGGCCACTTCTGCAGGAGCAGAATCGTGCCGCCGGCGCCCGGCCGGCCCTCCGGCACGAGCACGATCTCAGGCGCCTCGATCAGCGTCGGGTTCTCGCTGCCGTCGATGAAGCCGGTGAGGTCGCGGTCGTGCTGGTACGGCCAGCTCGACGTCTCCTCCGCGACCGAGGCGAGCGGTGCGAGCTCGGCGATAGCTGCACGCGCGACGTCGAAGACGACGTCGTAGCTCGCACCCGACAGCCACAGCACGGCGTCGCGCTGCGTCGCCGGCATGACGAAGCCGTCGATGCCCATGAGATCGGCGTCGAAGCCGGCGACGCCATCGGGCGCGTCGTCCGGAGCGACCGCTCGCCAGAGCTCGGGACGGAAGCCGGCCACGAGGTTGACGCCGCCCATCGTCGTGCGCGGCTCGCGCAGCGACGCGACCGCCATCACCAATCCGTCGCCGTCGCGGGCGTCGAACTCGAGGTACGCGTGTGACGCGGTCCCGAGTGCGAAGATGCCGCTCTGGGGAGATCTCACACAGGCATCGTACGGGGGAGGTTCGCGCAGTGAACGACCCACAGATCCATAGCTCGATCGAACAGCTCGTTGCCGAGGAGCACGAGCTGTGGGAGCGCGAGTCCTCGGGGAACGCGACCGAGGACGACCGGGACCGGCTCAAGACGGTGCAGGTCTCGCTCGACCAGTGCTGGGACCTGCTGCGCCAGCGGCGCGCGCGGCGCGAAGCGGGGCTCGATCCGGATACGGCGAAGGAGCGTCCGCCGAACGTGGTCGAGGGCTACCAGCAGTAGTGCACCGCGTCGTCGTCGTCGGAGGAGGCTTCGGCGGCCTCCAGGCGGCGCTTGCTCTTCGGCATGCGCCGGTCGAGCTGACGCTCGTCGATCGGCGGAACTTCCACCTCTTCCAGCCGCTCACGTATCAGGTTGCGACCGGCGCGCTGTCGCCCGGCGAGATCGCGTATCCGCTGCGCGCGATCTTCACGCGCGACCGCAACGTCCGCGTCCTCCTCGCGGAGGTGGCGGACTTCGACCTCGGCGCACACGAGGTGCAGCTGCGTTCGGTCGGCGAGGTTCCGGCGCCGGCGACGCTCGGGTACGACACGCTCATCGTCGCCGGCGGCTCGCGCTACTCGTACTTCGGCCATGACGACTGGAGCGAGCACGCCGCCGAGGTGAAGTCGCTCGAGAGCGCGCTCGTCGTGCGCAGCCGGCTCCTCAGCGCGTTCGAGGCAGCCGAGGAGGAGCAGGACGCGGAGCGCCGCGCTGCATGGCTGACCTTCGTCGTCGTCGGAGCCGGCCCGACCGGCGTGGAGATGGCAGGGCAGATCGGGGAGCTCGCACAGGACACGCTGCGGCACGACTTCCGCGCGATCGATCCGCGCGCCGCGCGCATCCTCCTCGTGGAGGCGGCCGACCGCGTGCTGACGACGTTCCCGCCGTCGCTGTCGGCGAAGGCGAAGCGGTCGCTGGAGAAGCTCGGCGTGACGGTGCTGACCAGTCGAACCGTCAACGGCATGGACGCGGAGAGCGTGACCGTCGACGACGAGCGCATCCCCTCGCGCACCGTCGTATGGGCCGCCGGGGTGACGGCGTCGAGCCTCGCCGCGCGACTCGGCGAGCTGACAAACGCCGAGCGCGACCGCGCAGGTCGCGTCACCGTCGAGCCGGACCTGACGCTTCCGGGGCATCCGGACGTGTTCGCGCTCGGCGACATGGTGCGACTGCACGACGTGGTCCTGCCCGGTGTCGCACCCGTGGCGATGCAGCAGGGCCGCTACGCCGCGCGCGTCGTACGCGACCGGCTAGGCGGGAAAGAGAGCGCGCCGTTCCGATACCGCGACAAGGGCAACCTCGCGACCATCGGGCGAGCCGCCGCGGTCGCGGACATCGAGGGGCTCCGGCTCAGCGGCTTCCTCGCATGGATGGCGTGGCTCGTCGTGCACCTCTGGTACCTCGTCGGCTTCCAGAACCGCGTGCTCGTTTTCATCCGGTGGTCTGTGAGCTTCGCCACGCACGGGCGCGGCGCGCGACTCATCACGAACTCCTAGCTCCGCCTCATCCCGCGCTTATGCGCGCCGGAGAGACTCTCCATGACGAGAATCAGAGGCAACAGCACATCGAGCGCCTCCTCGACCAGATCCGCGACGGTGTCGGCGACCTCGAACAGCTACGGGTGCGCGGCGTCCGCGGCCGTCCGCTTGCCGAGCGGGAGACCGAGATCGGTGCGATACGAGCGCAGCTCGCGCAGGTCGTCGCTCACCCGACCGAGGACGACGCGCGCACGACGAGCTCCACGGGAAGAACCGTCGTGCGCAGGACGCCGTCGGGACGCTCGAGGAGACCGATGGCGCGCACGGCGGCCGTCGCGCCGAGCTCCTGACGATCCTGGCGGATCGTCGTCAACGGCGGATGCGCGAGCGCCGCTGCCTCGAGGTCGTCGAAGCCGACGACGGCGACGTCGCGGCCCGGACGTCGGCCTGACTCCCAGATCGCCTGGAGCGCGGCCAGCGCCATGAGATCCGATCCGGCGACGATCGCGGTCGGCGGCTCGGGCAGCGCGAGCAGCGCGCATGCTTCGACGTAGCCCGACGCGGAGGAGAAGTCGCCGTATCGCACGCACTCTTCAGGTGCCTCCGGGCTCTCCGCCAGGAACGCCCCGAGGCGCTCTGCGCCGGCGAGTGTGTTGAGCGCGCCCGCGATGTGCGCGATGCGCCGGTGGCCGAGCGAGCGCAGATGCGCGACTGTGAGCCGCACGCCCCCGGCGTGATCGGAGCCCACGAACGCCGAGTTGACGCCGCCGCACCGCACGTCGACGCCGACGAGCGGGATGTCGCGGCCCGCGAGCTTGAGCACGAGTGGATCGTCCGCGTCGATGCCGATGAGGATCGCCGCGTCGAACCGGTGCGCGCCGCCGGCGTCGGCGTCCTGGATCAGCAGCGGCTCGTAGCCGAACTGGCCGAGGCGGCGCGAGATGGCTGCGAGCACCTTCCCGAAAAACATGAGCGACAGGTCGCGATGGCCTGCGTTGTCGCCGACGACCACGCCGACGAGCCGCGTGCGCTGCGATGCGAGCGCGCGCCCGACCGAGTCCACGCTGTAGCCGAGCTCGGACGCAGCCGCCTGCACGCGCTCGCGCGTCGCCTCGCGCACGTCTCCCTTCTCGTTGAGCACGCGCGACACGGTCGCGATCGAGACGCCTGCGCGTTGCGCGACGTCGTGAATGGTGGCCCGGGTCACCGCGGCGTGATCGCGGCGAGGAGGCCGCCGACTCCGGCCTCCGACGAGCCGTGCCAGCGGTGCGGGCCGGCAGCCGCGAAGAGCGTCGTACGCGGGCCGCTCATCCCGCCCGTGCCGAAGGCGATCCCCCAGACGCCGGGCACCTTCACGGGGAGCGCGCCGTCCGGCTCCCAGCCCCCGCTCGTGCGTGCGAAGGCGAGGATCTTGCCACTGCCGAAGTTCGCGACGAGGACATCGCCGCCGAAACGGCCGAACCCGTTCGGCGCGAGCGCGACGCCCCACGGCTCGTCGAGCGCCTTCGTCGTCGCGACGTGCGCGACGAAGCGCCCCTGAAGGTCGAACTCGTCGACGACGCCGCCGGTCGGCGAGTCGTTGCCGTCCACCGGCGCCGGCTGTGCGTACGTGACGAAGATGCGCTTTCCGATAGCGGAGATGCCGAACGGCGAGTAGCCCACCGGCAGCGTCTTGTCGACGAAACGAGCGGGGACGCGATGCCAGCGCGAGTCGTAGACGAGCACGCGCCCTTTGTGGAAGTCGGTCGCATACAGCCGGCCGCCCACGACGGCGACTCCCTTGAAGATCGCTCCCGATCCGGTCGCGTCGACGGCGACGACCGCTTCCTTCGACCAGCCGTGCGGCACGCTCGGCGACCACGCGCGGATCGTCCCGTCCTCGCACGCGTAGATGAACCGCGCCGGGCCGGACGCGCGCCCGGCCCGCACGACGAAGCCGGAGCCGCCGTTGTAGACGACGCCGGTCGGCCCGCAGGGGACGCTGACCGTCAGCGCCTGCTTGCGACCCGTTCCGGAGTAGAGCGTGCTTGATCCCCGTGCCTCGTTCGAGACCCACCACGGCCCCGTCGGGCTCGCGGCGAGGCCCCACGCATTGACAAGCTGCGGGTCCGCCCGGTTGGTGACGAGGCGGTGCAGGCCGAACGCCGCATCCCCCCGCCCGGGGAGAAGCGCCAGCGCAACCAGCACCGCCGCGAACACGACTACCCCGTAACCACCGGCGCCGGCTTCGGCGCGTCGCGCCGGCCGGCGATGTGGTCCCGGTACCAGTAGAAGCTGTCCTTCGGCACCCGCTCGAGCGTCGGGTAGTCGACGTAGACGATGCCGAACCGCTTCGAGTAGCCGTGGCCCCACTCGAAGTTGTCGAGGAAGCTCCACACGAAGTAGCCCTTCACCGGCGCGCCATCGGCGATCGCGCGGCCGACTGCGCCGATGTAGGTCTCGAGATACGACGTGCGCTCGGGATCGTGTACGGCACCGTCGTGCACGCGGACGTCGCCGAACGCTGCGCCGTTCTCGGTCACGTAGATCGCGCGCGGTGCGTAGTCGTCGGAGACGCGCACGAGCAGCTTGTACAGCCCGTCCGGGTAGACCTCCCACCCCATCTCCGTGTACGGCGCCTCTGGGTTGTGCTCCATCCTCGGGCCGTCAGGCCCGGCGCTGACGATGAAGCGGAAGTAGTTGTTCACCCCGAGGAAGTCGATCGGCGCGGCCATCGCCTGCAGGTCGCCGTCCTGGACGTGCGGCGCGACGAGCGCGTTCCGCTCGAGCAGGTCGGCGGGATAGGAGCCGCGGAAGATCGGGTCGAGGAACCAGCGGTTGCCCTCGCCGTCGACCTGCCACGCCGCCGCCTCGTCCTCAGGCGAGTCCGAGTGCGGATACGCGTGGTGGAGGTTGAGGACGATCCCGACCTGGGCCTCGGGCGCCGCGCGGCGAATCGCGTCGACTCCCCACCCGTGCGAGAGCAGCAGGTGATGGGCAGCCGCGACGGCGTCCGCCTCGCTCGTCAGCCCGGGAGCGTGCTGGCCCCACGAGTGGCCGATCCACGCGTGCACCCACGGCTCGTTGTGCGTCGTCCAGAACTTGACGCGGTCGCCGAGCCGGGCGGCGACGATCTCCGCGTACTCGGCGAACGCCTCCGCGGTCGAGCGCACGCGCCAGCCGCCCTCGTCCTCGAGCGCCTGCGGCGTGTCCCAGTGGAAGAGCGTCGCGAACGGCTCGATCCCCTGCGCGAGGAGAGCGTCGACGAGCCGGTCATAGAAGTCGAGGCCCTTCTCGTTGACGGCGCCGCGTCCCTGCGGCAGCACGCGCGGCCATGCGATCGAGAAGCGGAACGCATCCAGCCCGAGCTCCTTCATGAGGAGGACGTCCTCGGGATAGCGGTGGTAGAAGTCGCACGCGACGGCGCCCGTGTCGCCGCCGCGGACCTTCCCCGGCGTCGCCGAGAAGCGGTCCCACACGCTCTCGCCGCGGCCGTCCTCGTGCACGGCGCCCTCGATCTGATACGAGGCCGTGGCGGCCCCCCAGATGAAGTCTTCGGGGAAGGAGTCGATCCTCGCGGTAGACATGGCTTTCCTCTCGATCAGGTTGCGGGGGCGGTTACGTGGCAGCGCGCGGCCTGCTGCGGTCGGGCCTCGACGAGCTCCGGAGTGACCTCCGAGCAGACCGCGATAGCGAGCGGGCAGCGTGAGACGAAGCGGCATCCTTCAACCGGATCGACGGCGGCGGATGCGCCGCTGCCCCGCTCGGTGACCCGCTCGCCGTGGACGGCGGCGAGCAACAGCCGCGTGTACGGATGCAACGGCTCGGCCAACACCTGCTCGGCCGGGCCGCGCTCGACGATCTGGCCGGCGTACATGACGAGGATGTCGTCGGCGATGTAGCGAGCGCTCGCAAGGTCGTGCGTCACGTACAGGAATGCGATGCCGTGCTCGTCCTTGAGCTTCAGCATCAGATTGAGGATCCCGATGCGGATCGAGACGTCGAGCATGCTCGTCGGCTCGTCGGCGAGGACGACCGTCGGCTCGACCGCGAGCGCGCGCGCAATGGCGACGCGCTGGCGCTGTCCGCCCGAGAGCTCGTGCGGGTACTTGTCCGCGACCTCCTGCGCCGGCACGAGACCGACGGTCTCGAGCAGCTCGCGCACGCGCTGTTCGATCTGCGACGACGGGACGATGTCGTGGATGCGCAGCGGCCGCGCGATGTGGTGTCGCACGGTCTTGACCGGGTTCAGCGAACCGAATGGGTCCTGGAAGATGAGCTGCACCTGCGAGCGGTAGCGGAGGACGTCCTTGCGCCTGCGCACCTGCGCGACGTCGGCGTCCCCGAAGAGCACCGCGCCCGAGCTCGGGTCGTACAGCCGTGCGATCAGCCGCGCCACCGTGCTCTTGCCGCTGCCGCTTTCGCCGACGAGCGCCGTGATCGTGCCGGGGCGGAGCGAGAAGGAGACGTCCTCGACCGCGTGCACGTGCTGGCGGCGCAACGCGCCGCCGATCGCGAACGACTTCGAGAGATCCCTGACCTCGAGCACGCTCATGCGTCCACCAGGTGACAGGCGACGAAGTGGCCCGCTGTGATCTCGCGCAGCTTGGGCCGCTCAGTGGTCTGCCGGAAATAGAGGGCGGCGTTCTCGGGCACGCAGTGCGGGCAGCGCGGGTTGAAGCGACAGCCGGCCGGGGGCTCGCGCAGGTCGGGGGGCGCACCCGCAATGCCGTTGAGCTTCACGCGCGGCCCGGTGAGCGGCGGGAACGACTGCAACAGCCCCTGCGTGTACGGATGCAGCGGGCTCTGGGCGAGGATCGCCGCCGGCGCGGTCTCGACGATCTCGCCCGCGTACATGATCGCGATGCGGTCCGCGAACTCGAGCAGGAGCGAGAGGTCGTGGGTGATGAAGAGCACCGCGAAGCCGAAGTCGCGCTTGAGCGCCTCGACTTCCTGGAGGATCTCGCGCTGGACGACGACGTCGAGCGCCGTCGTCGGCTCGTCGAGGATGATGAGCTCAGGACTGAGCGCGAGCGCCATCGCGATGATCACGCGCTGGCGCATGCCGCCCGAGAGCTCGTGCGGATACGACCGCACTCGCCGTTTGTCCATGCCGACGAGCTCGAGCAGCTCGCCCGCGCGCACGATCGCGCGGTGCTTCGAGATGCGCTCGTGCGCCTGCATCATGTCGACGAACTGGTCGCCGACCCGCATCACGGGGTTGAGTGCGTTCATCGCGCTCTGGAAGACCATAGACACGTTGCGCCAGCGGTATTTGCGCAGCTCCTCGGGGCTCTTGCGCGTGAGGTCCTCGCCCTGGAAGCGGATGCTGCCGCCGACGACGCGCGCCGGAGGGTGCAGGATCTGCATGACCGCGTTCGCGACGGTGCTCTTGCCGCAACCCGACTCGCCCGCAAGGCCGAGGATCTCGCCCTCGACGATGTCGAGGTCGACACCGTCGACTGCTCGCACGCGCCCGTACTCCACCTTCAGGCCACGCACCTCGAGCAGCGTCTTCGTGGCGACGGCGCTCACGCGGCGGCCTTCCCGAAGAGGAGCCTGACGAGCCGGCCGCGCGTGCGCTCCGCGCGCAGCTGCGGGTTGCTCACCTCGTCGATGCCCGCGAGCACGAGGACGAGGCCGAGCACCGTGAGCCCGAGCGCGAGGCTCGGGAACATGAACGGCCACCACTCGCCCTGCAGAACCGTCGAGTTGACCTGCGCCCAGTAGATGGTGACGCCCCAGCTCGTCGCCGACATGTCGCCGAGCCCGAGGAACTCGAGACCCGAGTCGACGAGAAGCGAGACGTAGAACACGAGCACGAACGCCGCCGCGATACGGCTGATCATGTTCGGCATCAACTCGCCGAAGACGATCCGCCACGTCGGCTCTCCGGACGCCTTCGCCGCGAGGACGAAATCGCGGTTCTTCAACGTCAGCGCTTGGGCGCGGAGGATGCGCGCCTCGAACGCCCAGAGCACGAGCGCGATGACGGCAATCATCGTCCACATCCCGCGCGCCCTCAGATACCCGGAGGCGACGATGAGCAGCGGGATCGCCGGAATCGTGAGAAAGACGTTCGTGAGCAGGTTGACGACCTCGTCGACGATCCCGCCGACGTACGCGGCAGTGATGCCGAGCGCGGCCGCGACGAGGGTCGCGAGCGCGCCGGCGAGCGCGCCGAGCAGGAGCGAACGGCGCGCGCCGACGACGACCTGCGAGAAGACGTCGCTCCCCTGATCGGTCGTCCCGAACAGGTGATGCCACGATGGCGCCTGCCGCGTCGCGAGGATGTTGAAGTCGTTCGGGTGCGCGACCGAGATGAGCGGCGCGATGATCGCGATGAAGACCATGAAAGCGACGATGAGCAGCCCCGTCCGCGACTTCGAGTTGCGCAGGAGGAGCGCGAGCCAGCCGGGAACGCGGATGCGGCCGACGCGGATGCTCCGCTTCGGCGCCGCCAGCGGGAGGTCGAGCGCCGTCGGATCGACCTGCGCCATCAGGACGTCCGCAGGCGCGGGTCGAGGACGAAGTTGAGGACGTCCATGATCAGGTTGGCGACGATCACGCAGACGGAGAGCACGACGAGGATTGCCTGTGCGAGCGGATAGTCGTTGCCGAGCACGGCCGACTGGAGCGTGTAACCCACGCCGGGGTAGCTGAAGATGATCTCGACGAAGACGAGGCCGCCGACCGCACCGGCGAACTGCGCGGCGAAACCGTTCAACGGCGGCAGGATGGCGTTGCGTCCCGCATAGCGCGTCATCACACGCCGGTCGCGCAGGCCCTTCGCATGCGCCATCCCGACGTAGTCCTCGCCGATCGTGTTGATCATGACCGTGCGCATGTTCAGCACCCAGCCGCCGGCGTAGGCGGCGATGATGACGAGGATCGGCAGCTGCGCGTGCCGGAACGCGCTCCAGATGAACGTCCAGCTCCACGCGGGGATGACGTTGCTGTCGTACGCGTGCTGGATCGGGAACCACCCCGCCTTGAGGCCCAGGAAGTAGAGGCCGAGCAGCGCGAGGACGAACGCGGGGAAGGCGCTGACCGTCATGAACGCCGGTACGACGAAGCTGTCGGTGAAGCGGCCGCGCCGCCAGGCCGCGACCATGCCGACGCCCGTACCGATCACGAAGGAGAGGATGAACGCGACGCCGACGAGGAAGATCGAGTACGGCAGCGTGCGACCGACGACCTCGGAGACCGGCGTCGGGTAGTTCGACGTCGAGAGACCGAAGTTGAAGTGCGAGATCCGGTGCAGGTACGTCACGTAGTCCTGCCAGATCGAGTGGTGGCCCCCGCCGAGCAGGGCCTCGTAGGTCTGGACGATTCCCGGGTTGGCCGCGAGCTGGGCAGGGCTGAGATGCTCGAGGAGGCCCGCGATGGGGCTCCCCGGCATCAGTCTCGGAAGGAGGAAGTTCAGCGTCAGCGCGACCCAGATCGCGAAGACGTAGAAAACGAGCCGACGGGCGAACCAGCGCATACGTTCTCCGGAGGGTAGACCGGCGGG
>Ga0208219_1000078_pt1 | contig 42872 bp, 42 predicted proteins | sample NGESurshal072012_7_FD_184469 | JGI IMG/M metagenome (GOLD analysis project Ga0208219, IMG submission 184469) | Arctic peat soil microbial communities from Barrow, Alaska - NGEE Surface sample 53-2 shallow-072012 (SPAdes) | ecosystem: Environmental > Terrestrial > Soil > Wetlands > Peat ... | reverse complement strand
CCTGCCGTTCCAGGGACACCGCGCCCTGCTGGCCGCAGCGGCGGCGCACGTCGGGCGGATCGCTGGCCGCCACTACGACCCCGGCACCGAGTGCGTCAGCGTGGCGGGCGGCCTCAACGGCATCCTCAACACGCTGCTTGCGACGGTCGAGCCCGGGCAGGAGGTGGTGCTGTGCGACCCGATCTACGCCGGCCTGGTCAACCGGGTCCGGCTGGCCGGCGGCGTGCCGCGCTTCGTCCCGGCCCGGGCCGGGACGAACGGCTGGACCGTCGACGCCGAGCAGCTCGCGGCCGCCGTCGGGCCGCGCACCGCGGCCGTCCTGATGATGGGACCGGCCATGCCGACCGGCCTGGTCCTGGATGACCGGCACTGGTCCGCGCTCGCGACCGCATGCGAGCGGCACGACGCCTGGCTGATCTACGACGCCGCCATGGAGCGCATCCGCTTCGACGGCCAGCGCCCCTGTCATCCCGCCGCCCATGACGGGCTGGCCGCCCGCACCATTACCGTCGGTTCGGCGTCCAAGGAACTGCGGATGATCGGCTGGCGGGTGGGCTGGGTCACCGGGCCGGCCACCATCGTCGCCGACATCCGGCTCGTCGGCCTGACCAACGTCGTCTGCCAGGTCGGGCTGGCGCAGCGCGCGGTAGCCGCCGCCCTGGACGCCGCGGACTCCGATGCCGACGTAGCGGCGGCCACCGCGCAGTGGCAGCAGCGCGGCGAGGAAGTCCTGCGCCAGCTCGCCCGCTATCCGGCCATCGCGCCGCAGGGCGGCTGGTCGCTGCTGGTCGACACCCAGCCCCTCGGCCTGAGCCCTGGTGAGCTTTCCCGGCTGCTGTTCGACCGGGCCAGGGTCGCGGCCACGCCGATGACCGGGTGGGGACCGCTACCTGCGCATTGTCTTCGCCAACGAGCCCGCCGAGCGGCTCGCCGGCCTGGGCGAGCGATTCCGCGCCGCCATCGGCTGACCGGAGGCCTCCGGCGGCCGCCGGGTACTCTCCAGGCATGGACAAGGTGCAACTGTCAGAGGCGGAGTGGAAAGAGCGGCTGACTCCCGAGGAGTACCGCGTGCTGCGGCAGGCGGGCACCGAGGCCCCGTTCACCGGTGAGTACACCGATGACAGGACGGTCGGGGTCTACCGGTGCCGGGCGTGCGGGGCCGAGCTGTTCCGGTCGGGGGCCAAGTTCGAGTCGCACTGCGGCTGGCCGAGCTTCTACCAGCCGACGCAGGACGACGCGGTGACCCTGATCGAGGATCGCTTGTTCGGCCAGGTGCGCACGGAGGTCCGCTGCGCCGCCTGCGACTCCCATCTCGGGCACGTGTTCGAGGGCGAGGGCTACGACGTTCCCACCGACCAGCGCTGGTGCATCAACTCGGTGTCGCTGACGCGCGAGCCGGCTGACGGCTGAGCCCCGGGCGCCCCGGGGGCCGAAGCAATCAGCCGGGACGCCGCTGCAGGGCGTCCGGGCCGAGCTCCGCCAGCCGCGAGTATCCCGATAGCCGCATGGTGAGCTCGAACTCGTTGCGGAGCGCCCGCAGCACGTGCCGGACGCCCTCCTCGCCGCCCAGGCCCAGCCCGTAGGCGTAGGGACGGCCGATCAGGACCGCTCGCGCGCCCAGCGCCAGCGCCTTCAGCATGTCCGCGCCGCCGCGGATGCCGCCGTCGAACAGCACGCTCAGCTGGCTGCCGACCGCGTCGGCGATGGGCGGCAGCGCGTCCAGCGCGCCGATCGCCCCGTCGACCTGCCGGCCGCCGTGGTTGGAGACCACGATCCCGTCGACCCCCGCGTCCGCGGCCCGCTGGGCGTCGGCCGGGGTCAGGATGCCCTTGAGAACGATCGGGCCCGTCCAGTGCTGGCGCAGGAATGGCAGGTCGTCCCAGGTCAGCGAGGGGTCGCCGAACATCTGGGTGTAGCGCAGGATGGCCGCGCCCTGGTCCTCCGCGACCGGGGCGGCCAGCCCGGCCCGGAACGCCGGGTCGGTCAGGTAGTTCTGCACGCCGATGCCGCGCAGGAACGGCAGGTAGCCCTGGTCCAGGTCGTGCGGCCGCCAGCTGAGCAGCCGGGTGTCCAGGGTCAGCACCAGCACGGTGAAGCCCGCCGCCCGGGCCCGCTCCAGGAAGCTGACGGCCACGGTCCGGTCCTTGGGCCAGTAGAGCTGATACCAGCGCTGGCCGGCCCCGCTGGCCGCGGCGACCTCCTCCATGGGGGTAGACGAGGCCGTGCTCAAGATCATCGGGACGCCCTGGGCGGCGGCGGCCCGGGCCACGGCCCGCTCGCCGTCGGCGTGCGCGATGCCCAGCACGCCGACCGGAGCCAGCAGCATCGGCACGGGAAGGGTGGCGCCGAGCAGCTCGCTCGCGTAGGACGGGGCGCTGACGTCGGTCAGCATCCGCGGCATGATCCGCCAGCGCCGCAGCGCCTCGAGGTTCTCCCGGGCGGTATCACCGGAGCCCGCGCTGCCGGCGATGTAGCCGAAGGCCCGCGGGCTGAGGACCTCGCGGGCCGCCTCCTCGAGCCGCCCCAGGTCGGCCGGGAACGCCGGCACCACATCCGTTAGTCCCGTGAGGTAGATCTCGTCCTGGTAGTTCTCGAGCGAGTCCACTGCTGCCTCCCTGGTGCATGTCGTCTCGCGGCGAGGCCGCCAGCCCCGGACACGCTGCCATGCCTGGCCGAAGGGACCGGACCGGGCTGCCGCGCTGGCCGAGGAGGAGATGGAAAGCGCAACGACCGGAGCCACCAGGGGGCTCCGGTCGTTGCGTCCGGTCGGCAGGGCTAGCTGACCGGCCTGGTCAGCCGAGTCGTGCGGCGTAGAGCGGCTGGCCGGTGATGGGGTCGAGGAACAGCTTGCCGTCGTGGCCCCGGTCACGGCGGAAGCTGAACATGTCGTTCAGCGAGCCGGCGATCGCGTCGGCGGAGCCGCTGATCCGGGGCAGGCCCCAGTTGTCCTCGACGAACTTGATGATGGAGCTCTGGTCGGTCAGGTGATGCGAGACGAAGTTGTGCCTGGCCCAGGGCGAGATGACCAGGAGCGGCAGGCGGGGTCCGTAACCGCACCGCCCGTTCTGGCCAGCCAGCGGAGCCTGCTGCGCGGTGTTCCCGCACAGGCCCAGTCCGGTGAGGAAGTCCTGCGGCCCGGGCGGGGTAGCGACCGCCGAGGTGTTCGACGGGTTGTGGATGCCGCTGAACGCGTGGTCGTACCAGCCGTCGGAGTCGTCGTAGGAGATGATCACCGCGGTACTCGACCAGTCCGGGGTGTTCTCCAGCGCATTGATTTCCCTGACGATGAACTGCTGCTCGTCGTACGGGTCCGAGTAGCCTGCGTGGCCATCCTGGTACCCGGGCGCCTTGAGGAAGCTGACGGCCGGCAGGTGGTCAGGCGAGAGGTAGCCGTGGGCGATGGCGCCCACCAGGGAGTCGAAGTCGCTGGTGTCGTACTGGTGGTTGGCGGTGTTGAACTGGGGCGTGCCGTTGACGATGGCCTGGGTGTCGGTGCCGATCGCGGCCAGCGATGCCGGCGGAAGGTGGTGCGGGTTCGCCGTGGAGGCGTAGTACTGGAACGGCTCGTGGTGGGGGATGTAGTCGTCCTTGTTGCCGTAGTTGGTCGGCCCGGCGGTGGTGCCGCCGGTACCGCCCACGGCCGCGCCGACCGGGTGAACGGCGTTGCACAGGCCCTGATCGGAGGCGGGAGCCGTCGCGAACTTGCCCTTGAACTGGTCGGGGATGAAGGTGCTGGTGGGCTGCGGGCTGCTGGCGGTCGCCGCGGCGAAGGTGGTCGTGGGCCGGAAGCCGCCCTGGAACCAGCCCCAGCTGAGCCCGGCGGCGTTCAGCTCATCACCGATGTTCGAGCCGGTCATCGAAACGGCGTCCCGCGTCGAGCAGTCATCGTAGTAAGGCTGGGCATCCGAGATGAGGGAAGTGCCGCCGTGTCCGTCACTGATCGTGTCGCCGTTCGTGTCAGCGCCGTTGATCATCTTTCCGACGCCGCCGGTGTCGCCGGACGCGAGGTTGATGGCGCCGGGCGAGGAGGGGCCGAAGGTGGTCCCGAAGGAGTTGTCGCTCATCGCGAAGTGCTGCGCGTAGTTCCACAGCCCCGTGACGGTGTTGCCGTCGTAGTAATTCATGACGTCGCTGGCCTGGCAGGGCTGGCCCAGGGCGTTGCTGCCGGTCGCGGTGCCGAGGCTCGTGACGAACTTGTCCATCTTGCCGCCGTCGAAGGCCTTCTGCTCCGCGCCGTAGTTGTGGTCCTGGTCGCACGTCAGGACGTCGTTGAGGTTGGCCGGGTTGAACCTGCGCGGGTTGACCTGATGGCCGCCGGCGTCAAGGTTGGGGTTGTTGGTCAGCAGGTTCCCGGTGCCGCCCGCCCCGGGGCTATTGGCGAGCCCGTTCACCCGGGGGGTGTTCCGCGCCGCGTGAAACGGCTGGCCCGAGGTGTTGGCCGCCTTGGGGTAGGTACCGAAGTAGTGATCGAAGGAGACGTTCTCCTGGAAGATCACCACGACATGCTTGATCGGCGTGGTTGTAGCGCCGGCGTGGCGACCGGCAGCCTGAGCGGCCCCCGCCCCCGCGGGCACGGCGAGAGCCATTGCCGTGCCGAGTGCCGTCGCCGCGCCCAGTATCGCCGCGCTGGACAAAGCCTTCCGCGATCTAGACAAAGCGGACGTCCCTTCATCTGCCCGAGGCGGCGCTGAGCGCGCCGCCAGACGTGCTGCAAGCTACCGGCCGCCGGTTAACGCGAACTGGACACACGGGAAACTGACTGCCAAACAACCGCGCCGTCAGGGCGACTGTCAAGCCCTTGTCTGGGACCGGCAAGAATGCCGGGAGCCATGCGGTGGCCCGAAGCGCTGGCCTCCGCGCTACTGGACGATGCTCAGCGCGATCCTGCGGTTCCCGCCGTGCTGCTGCACCAGCGCGAACCACACCGGAGCCAGGGCATCGACGGTCCCGCTCGCGCCGGGATCGCCCACGAAGGCCGGGTCGAGCCCGACGGCGGCGATGAGTTCCTCGGCTACCGGGCGGGCATCGGGGTCGGCGGCGAAGAACAAGGCCGTGCCGGGCAGCGGGTCGGCGAAGTTCTCCCAGCCCAGCGTGCTGAACGCACGCACGTATCGCGCGCCAGGCGCCGCGTCGGCGATGGCCGCCCGGCTGTTCAGCTCGGGCTCGCCCATCCGGTTCGCAGCGTCGATCACGACCTTGCCGTCCAGCGCCGCCCCGTTGGCGGCGACGACATCGGCCACCGCCCGGCCGGGAACCGCGAGCACGACCGCGTAAGCACCGGTTATCGCGTCGGCCACCGGCACCAGCGGGGCGCCCCCCGGCCCGGACCCGGAGGGGTTCCTGGAACCGAACACCACGTCGTGACCGGCCGCCCGCCATTTTCCGCCGAGCGTGCCGCCAATGTTCCCCGTGCCGATGACCGCTATCCTCATGTCGGCACCTTACCCGGCGGAGACATTCTCGACTGGCCGCCAGCCAGGCGCCGGCGGTGCGTGAGCCCGGCCGGGGAAGACCGGAGCGATCATTGGCCAGCACTCTGCTGTACCTGGTACGACACGGCGCCCACCAGCACCCGCCCGCGGGCGGCGACCAGGACGGCCCGCTGCCCGAGGAGTACCGGGCGTTCCTCGGCAAGGTCCCGCCCGGCGAGCGTGACCCCGGAGCACAGGACCTGAACGCCGCCGTCGACCAGCTCATGACCACATCCGGCTGGATCGCAGCGTCTGTCTGCCGCCCTGGCGCTGACGAGCGTTTTAGGGCGTGCTCAGGCGTTCGACGGGCTGACCCGTGATGTGGGCTATGACGTCGAAGTCTTTATCGAGGTGCAGAACCGTGAGCCCGGCCAGCTCTGCGGTCGCGGCAATGATCAGATCGGGGACCGACGGAGCGCGGTGCTGGCCTCGATCCGCCAGCAGGGTAAGGATCTCGACCGCGCGGTCCTCGATAGCAGGCGTCAGGTACTCCACTGGCATCGATGCCAGCGGTGGCTGCCGGAACCCGGCGCGCAAGTCCGGACCTGACCGGGCAGAGTAGCCAGCTTCCAGGCGGGTGACCGTCGTGATTCGCACCAGGCCGCGCTCGATACGCGTGGCCCACTCAGCAGCGTCCGGGCTGGCGGCCAGCCGCACCAGCGCAGACTTGTCAATCAGCCACGTCGTCACTGCCATGCTTGCGACATCACGTCCGGGTCGGCCAGGTCACCGAACCTGTCGGCGAAACGCGTCAGGTCATCGACGCTGACTGGTGAGCCAGGCGTCGCGGCATCCTGCGCCAGACGGCGCCGCACATACTCGCTGCGCGAAAGCCCCAGGCGCCCGGCGTGCGCGTCTATCGCCGCGATGATGTCATCGGGTACATCGCGAATGAGGACATCGGTCATCTTCGCCTCCCAGTGATATCCCATGATAGCGCGAGAGACCTCTCCCGGTGCGGGTCTACTGGCCAGGGGGCCTGTTTGAATCCGGGATTCGGGGAAGCGCGCAGGGAACCGCGGCGCCCCGCGACCGCCAGCGCCACCGGCCGCCTTGATGACGGAGATGAGGATGGACGACCCCTACGATCTCGAGCGCTTCGTGACCGCCCAGGACAGCGGCGGGACCTTTGACCAGGCCACCGCCGAGCTGCGGCGCGGCCGCAAGGCCAGCCACTGGATGTGGTTCGTCTTCCCGCAGGTCGCCGGCCTGGGGCAGAGCCCGACGGCCCGGAGGTTCGCCATCTCCTCGCTGAAGGAGGCCCGGGCCTACCTGCGCCATCCCGTGCTCGGGCCGCGGCTGGCCGAGGCCGCCGGCATCCTCGCGGAGACCCAGGGCCGGACCGCGCAGCAGATCTTCGGTGGCCTGGACGCGCAGAAGCTGCGCTCGTCCATGACGCTGTTCCAGCGCGCGGCTCCCGACCATCCCCTGTTCGGCCGGGTCATCGACCAGTACTTCGACGGCATCCCGGACTCCGCCACCGACCGGCTCCTGTGAGCCCGGCTATCGGCACCGCCTAGCACCGCTGCCGGGCGCCACGCCGGGTCCCGCCGGGCGGGCAGAATGACTGCATGCCCCAGGCCAATGACACGGCGGCCGCGCTGCTCAGCGAGTACGCCGAGCTGGTCGCGATGACCGGCGGCGACATGTTCCGCGCGCGTACCTACGAGAAGGCCGCCCGGGCCATCGCCGGCTACTCCGGTGACATCTCCCCGCTAGGCCCGGCGGCGCTGCAGAAGATCCCCGGCGTCGGCAAGTCGATCGCCGAGAAGATCGGCGAGATCGCCGCGACCGGCACCTTCGCCGCGCTGGAGCAGCTGCGCGCCGAGATTCCCGGCGGAGTGCTCCGGCTGACCAAGATTCCGGCGCTCGGCCCCAAGCGGGCCCTGCTGCTGCACACCGAGCTCGGCGTCAGCTCGCCGGCCGAGCTGCGGGAGGCGATCACCGCGGGCCGCCTCGCCGGCCTGCGGGGCTTCGGCGCCAAGAGCGAGGAGAAGCTGCTGCGCGGCGTCGACCTGCTGGCGGCCTCGGGCGGCCGGGTGCTCCTCAACGTCGCCGCCCAGACCGCCGCCCGCGTCGTGGCCGCGGTCAGCGCGGTACCCGGCTGCCTGCGCTGCGAGTACGCCGGCTCGCTGCGCCGGTCGCGGGAGACCGTCGGCGACGTCGACGTCCTGGCCGCGGCGACGGACTCGGCGCCGCTGATGACGGCGCTCACCGGCCTGCCGGAGGTCGCCGACGTCATCGCCGCCGGGCCCACCAAGACCTCGGTCAGGACGGACGCGGGACTCCAGGTCGACCTGCGGGTGATCCCGCTGGACGCCTGGGGCGCCGCGCTGCAGTACTTCACCGGCTCGCAGGCCCACAACGTCCGGGTCCGCGAGATCGCGGTACGCCAGAAGCTCAAGCTGTCGGAATACGGCCTGTTCGACGCCGTGTCCGGGGAGCTGATCGTGTCCCGGACCGAGGCGGAGGTCTACGAGCGCCTTGGCATGGCCTGGATCCCGCCGGCCATGCGCGAGGACACCGGCGAGGTCCAGGCCGCGCTGCGCGGCCAACTGCCCGCGCTGGTCACCGCCGCCGATATCCGCGGGGACCTGCATGGTCATACCGACCTCACCGACGGGGTGGCGTCGCTGGCCGACATGGTGGCCGCCGCCCGGGCACGTGGCTACGACTACTACGCGATAACGGATCATGCGCCGAACCTGTTCATGCAGCGGATGACCGAGGAGAAGATGCTGGCCCAGCGCGAGCAGGTCCGGCGGCTCGGCGCCCAGGCCGGGCCGATGACGCTGCTGCACGGCACCGAGCTCAACATCGCGCCCGACGGCAGCGTCGACTGGGACGGCGAGTTCCTGGCCGGCTTCGATGTCTGCGTGGCCTCGGTGCACTCGCATTTCGAGCTGCCCAAGGCGGAGATGACCCGCCGGTTCATCACCGCGTGCGAGAACCCGCGCGTGAATATCATCGGCCACCCGCTGACCCGCAAGATCGGCCGCCGCCCGGCGGTCGAGGTGGACCTGCCCGAGCTGTTCGCGGCCTGCGCCCGGACCGGCACGGCGCTGGAGGTGAACTCCCACCCGGCCCGCCTGGACCTCCCCTCGGCGCACATCCGCGCGGCCCGGGACGCCGGAGTGAAATTCGCTATCGACACTGACGCGCACTCCACCGGCGACCTGGACAACCTGCGCTACGGCGTCGGCACCGCCCAGCGCGGCTGGCTCACCCCCGACGACGTGATCAACACCTGGCCCCTGCCCCAGCTAACCGAGTTCCTGGCCAAGGGCAGCGGCTAGGGCCATCCATGCCCGTCGGCTCGATCGCGTGGCAGCGCTCCGAAGGGGCTGCGAAGGCGCTTTGGTCATCAGGCGAGCCAGCGGTCGAACCATGCCCGGGTCCGCCTGAGCAGGTCGATCTGGTGGCTGCGCTCCAGGATCGGGTGTCCCTCCCGCGGGTAGATGACCATCTCGTGCGCGACGCCGAACCGGCTCAGCGCGCGGTGGAAGTATGTCGCCTGGCCGACCGGCACATTGGTGTCGTCCTGACCGTGCACGATCAGCACCGGGGTGCGGACCTTCGCGGCGTAGGAGATCGGGCTGAGCAGGTCATGGGGGTGCGGGCCTGGTCCCTCCCAGCCGCAGCCGCCGCCCAGACCCGCCTCCTGGTTGCCCAGCTCGCCGACGCCGACCTGCATGCCCCAGTCGCAGATTCCGGCGCCCATCAGCGCGGCCCTGAACCGGTCGGTCTGGCCCACGGCCCACGCGGCCATGAATCCGCCATGGCTCCATCCGCCGATCCCGAGCCGGTCCGGATCCGCGACGCCGTCGGCGATCAGCCGGTCGATCCCGCCGAGGATGTCCGTCCATTCGTCGAGGCCCACCCGGCTGCCGACCGTCGCCGCGAATTCGTGGCCATGTCCCGAGCTGCCCCTCGGGTTGGGCAGGAAGACCGCGTATCCGGCGGTCGCCAGCCACTGCCCGGAGGGGAACCAGCTGAGCACGAACTCGTCGGCCCAGCGATAGTAAGGGCCGCCGTGGATGAGCGTGACGAGCGGAAACGGGCCCTCCTCCCGGCACCGGCCAGCCGGCAGGATCAGCAGCCCCTGCAGATCCAGCCCGTCACTGGCCTGGTAGGAAAGCCGCTCCTGCGCTCCCCACCTGATCCCGCGCAGCTCAGGCCGCGTATCGCTGAGCCGGGCCAGGCGGCCGCCCAGCGGTCCGGCCTGGACGTCCGCCGGCTCGTAGGCGGTGCTCCGCCGGGCGGCGATCATGTTAGCCGGGCCGCTCGCCGTCAGCCCATCGACGCTGCCGTCCCAGGCGGACACCTCACGGAATCGCTGCGCACCGGAATCCAGCTGGTAGAGCGCGGTATCCAGCCCGTCGGCGAACAGCGCTAGCGGCGGGCCGGCGGCGACCTGGACCAGCTCGGCGGGGCAGACAGCCATGCCCGTGGTCAGGTTGCGGTGCTCCCTCGCGGCTCCAGGGGCGGTCACGCTGACGTCGAAGACCGCCAAGCCGCCGACCGGCCCTGGCGGGGTGACCGCCAGATAAGCCAGGTGCCAGCGGCCGTCGGCGCTCCACCAGGCCGGCGAGCACGCGTCCAGCCCGGCCCGGCCGAGATCCTGGACCTCTCCCGTCTCCAGGTCAACGACGTGCAGCCGGGCGGTGAAGGCGCCCGGCTCATCCTCGGGCCGGTCCCAGCTGATCACGGCCAGCGGCCCGGCGTCCGGCCGCTGGACCACCTCGACGACATGCCGCTCGCCCAGGCCGCCCGCCACCGCCAGCTCGCGGCGGGCGAGGTCCAGCAGCCACAGCCGGCCGCGAGGCACGGGCTCGCTCCACACCATCGCGTCGTCGCCCTCGGCGGCCCGGCGCTCATCTTCCTGGCTCGGCTCGTCGGCGGCGACCACGGCCACCGTCGTGCCGTCGGCGAGCGGCCAGCAGCCGAAGATCTCCCCGCGCCAGTCGGTCAGCACCTCGGCCGCGCCGCCATCGACCCGGATCCGGTGCAGCTGCCCGTCCGACCGGAAGAAGAGCGCCGCTGAATCCGGCGCCCACCGCGGAACGCAGTCCCGCAGCAGGCCCACGGTCAGCTCCCTGGGCGGCGAGCTTCCGTCAGCGGCCGCGACCCACAGCGCGCCGATCGGGCGCTCGCGCAGGCCGGTCGTGCTGACCACGTAGGCCACCCAGCGGCCGTCCGGGGAGATCACCGGATGCTGCGGCACGGCGCCATCCACGATCAGCTCCGCCGTCAGCTCCGGCAGTACTTCTCCCATGCAATATGCCCTTCTGCCATCAGCGATGCAGCCTCAGCTGGCCGGCGGCGGGACGAAGCCACCGCCGGCTGCGGCCTCCAGGATCTCCGCCATCCGCAGCAGCCGCAGGTCCGACAGGAACGGCCCGATCACCTGCACGCCAACCGGCAGGCCGGCCGGGCTCAGGCCGGCCGGCAGGGTCACCACGGGCAGCAGAGCCGAGCCGATCGCGCCGCACCAGGCGGCGGCGTAGAAGTGCGGCACCGCCGTCCCGTCGATATCGAGCCGCCGCTCGGTCATCGGGCGGTCGGTGTCATGGGGGAACGCTGTGGTCGGCATCACCGGCGCGAGCACGACATCGTAGTCCTCGAAGAACCGGGCCCAGGCCGCGCGCTGGCGCTCGCGCAGCGCGGTGGCGTGCATCAGCGACCGGAACCGGCTGGCCAGGGCCTTCCCGACGACCAGTGCCGGGTCATCGCCGGGAACGTTCTCCAGGCGGGCGAGCTCCGCGTACTCCGCCTCCGGCAGGCCGAGGCCGATGATCGGCAGGGTCAGGTCCCGCCAGGAACTGAACCCGTCGGCCAGCGGCACCGGGAGCGGCACCGCCTCTACCCTCGCGCCCGCGTCGGCGAGCCTGGCCGCGTAGGAGTCCAGGCTCGCCCGGACATCACTGGCTATCGGCACGACGTCCGCGCCCTCGCCGAATACGGTCGCCACCCGGAGCTGGCCGATCTCGCCCAGGTCAGATCCGGGGTCGAGCTCCAGGCGCCAGCCCGCCGCTTCCTGCGGGAGCGGGCCCGCCATGATGGCCAGGGCCGTCCGCAGGTCGGCGATGCTGCGCGCGATCGGCCCGGCCACGCCCACGTCCGGCTGGACCAGGCTGCCGGGCGGCCCGGGGATGTGACCGCGCACGGGCACGATGCCCCAGGACGGCTTGTGCCCGTACACGCCGTTGTAGTGCGAGGGGTTGCGGATCGAGCCGCCGATGTCGCTGCCCAGCTCGAGCGGGGCCAGCCCGGCGGCCACGGCCGCGGCCGCGCCGCCCGACGATCCGCCCGCGGTGCGGCTCAGGTCCCAGGGGTTGTTCGTCCGCCCGTAGACGTCGTTATAGGTCTGCCAGTCCCCCGCGTACATCGGCGTATTCGACTTGCCGAAGATGATCGCGCCTGCCGCCTTCAGCCGGGCCACGGCGACCGCGTCGGTCCGCGGCACGTGCCGGGCCAGCTCGGGAGCACCGGACGTCGTGACCAGGCCCTCGGTCTCGAACGCGTCCTTCACGGTCATCGGCAGCCCGTGCAGCGGGCCGGACAGCTCGCCCCTGGCGGTGGCGTCGTCCGCGGCCGCCGCGGCGGCGCGGGCGCGGTCGGTGTCCCAGGCGACGATCGCGTTGAGCGCGGGATTGAGCCGCTCGGCCCGGTCGAGCAGGGCATCCAGCAGCTCCCGGCTGGACAGCCGCCGGTCCCGGATGGCCTGAGTCAGCTCGCTGGCCGTGGCGAGATCGAGGTCCATAGCCGGGACATTACCGGCCAGGGCAAGGGGATTTGCCTAGGAGGAGCCTCACGGGAGGGCGGCCAGCAGCTCGCTGACTGGCTTGCGCCGGCCGGTGTAGAAGGGAATCTCGACCCGCGTGTGCAGCCGGGCCCGCGCGCCGCGCAGGTGGCGCATCAGGTCGACGATCCGGTGCAGCTCGTCAGCCTCGAACGCGAGCATCCACTCGTAGTCGTTCAGCGCGAAGCAGGCGACCGTGTTCGCCCGGACGTCGGGATACTCGCGGGCCATCATGCCGTGCTCGGTCAGCAGCTGCCGCCGCTCGGCGTCGTCGAGCAGGTACCACTCCAGCGACCGGACGAACGGGTAGACGCAGACGTAGTCCTTGGGCTCCTCGCCGGCCAGGAACGCCGGGACGTGGCTCTTGTTGAACTCGGCCGGGCGGTGCAGGGCCATCGCCGACCAGACGGGCTCGCTGGCCCGGCCGAGGCCGGTGCGGCGGAACCGCGCGTACATCTCCTGCAGGTCATCGGCGGTCGGGGCGATCCACCAGAACATGTAGTCCGCGTCGGCCCGCAGGCCCTGCACGTCGTAGCAGCCGCGGGTCACCACGTCCTTGCCGGCCGCGTGCTGGCACAGCTCGCTGACCTCCGCCGCCAGGCCGGGCCGCCCGCTCCTGGCCTGCGCGGCCGCCGCCTCGAGGGCGCCGGCGCTGGTCACCCGGAAGACCGACCACATGGTGTAACGGATGAGGTCGTTTAGCTCCCGCGCCTTAGGACGGCCCGCCTCGGGCTCGGCCTGCTCATTGCCAGCCATACTCATAGTGTCTATCAGGCCCGCTCACGCGGTTCGTTTGGGCGGCGCCTGGCGGGTAGCTGGACACGATGACTGGCATGGACGTGAGCCCTCCGCGAGCTCCGGGAACCTCCGGGCCGGCCGATCCGGACATCGGCCCAGACGCCGGCCCGGACATCCGACCAGACATCGGCCCGGACATCGGCAGGGCCCCGTCCGGGACGCAGGTCGAGCTGCGCTACGGCAGCCAGTCCGTCACGGTCGTCGAGGTGGGGGGCGGGCTGCGCTGCTACACCGCAGGCGGCCGCGCGCTGCTGGACGGCTACCAGGTCGGGGAGCGCTGCACCGACGCCCGGGGGCAGATCCTGGCTCCGTGGCCCAACCGGCTCCGCGACGGCAGCTACGCCGCCGGCGGCCAGCATTACCAGCTTCCGCTGACCGAGCCGGCCCGCCGCAACGCCATCCACGGCCTGGTGCGCTGGGCGCGCTGGTCCGTGGCGGAGCAGCGCGAGGACCGGGCTGCGCTGACCTACTCGATTCCGCCGCAGTCGGGCTGGCCCTTCACCCTCGACCTGCGCGTCGACTATGAGCTGGGCCCGGCCGGGCTGGCGGTGACGACCACCGGCCGCAACGCCGGGCCGCAGCCCTGCCCGTATGGCGTCGGCAGCCACCCCTATATCATCGCGGGCGCCATGACGATCGACGGGCTGCGGCTGCGCGCCCCCGGTGCGCGCCGGCTTCTCACCGACGACCGGGGCATCCCCGCCGGCGATGACCCCGTGACGGGCACGGAGTACGACTTCCGGGCGGGCGTCACGATCGGCTCGGCGGCGCTCGACACCGGCTACCGGGATCTCGAGCGCGACGAGGACGGGCTGGCCTGGGTCGTCCTGGCCGATGACTCCTCCGGCGAGGCGACCGGCGTATGGCTGGACCAGTCCTATCCGTTCCTGATGCTCTTCACCGGCGACAGCCTGCCCGATCCCGCCCGGCGCCGCCGCGCGCTCGGCGTCGAGCCGATGACCTGCGCCCCGAACGCCCTGCAGACCGAGGACGGCCTGGCGATCCTGCAGCCCGGCGACTGCCTGACCTCCCGGTGGGGCATCACCCCGACCCCGCCGCGGCCACGGGCCTAGCACGGGCCGACGGGGCCGGCCGGCGCCGTTGCCGGCCGGGCCCGTCGCGGTCGGCGCGGGCGCTAGTCCTTGTGCGGCAGGAACTCCTGGACCTTGGCCTTCACGCCCTCGACGATGATGCTGCGCGCGTCGTGGTCACCCTTGAGTATCGCCTTGGCGGCGTCCTTGGCCTGCTCGAAGGTGGCGTGCGGCGGAATCGGCGGGACGCTCGGGTCGGTTCGGACGTCCAGCAGCGTGGGCCGGTCGGCGGCCAGCGCCCGGTCCCAGGCTGGCCCCAGGTCGTCGGGCTTGTCCACCGCGATGCCCTGCAGGCCCAGGCTGGCCGCGAAGGACGCGTAGTCCACATCCGGCAGGGTCTGTGACTCGGTGAACGCAGGCGCCCCCTCCATCGCGCGCATCTCCCAGGTGACCTGGTTGAGGTCGTCGTTGTGCAGCACGGCGATGATCAGGCGCGGGTCGGCCCACTCCTGCCAGTAGTGCTTGACGGTGATCAGCTCGGCCAGCCCGTTCATCTGCATGGCGCCGTCGCCCTCGAACACGATCACCGGCCGGTCCGGGTGCCCGAACTTGGCCCCGATCCCGTACGGGACACCAGGGCCCATGGTGGCCAGGTTGCCCGACAGCGAGCCGCGGATCTCGCCGTGGAACTTCAGCTGCCGCGCGTACCAGTTAGCCGAGGAGCCGGAGTCCGCCGCGACGATCGCGTTGGCCGGCAGCCGGGTCGACAGCTCGTGGAACAGCCGCATCGGGTTGATCGGGTCGGCCTCGACCATGGCCTCCATCTCCATGGTCTCCCACCAGCGGGTCACCTTGGCCTCGATGTCCTCCCGCCAGGAGCGGTCCTCCTTGCGCTGCAGCCGCGGGATCAGCGCCCGCAGCGTCGCGGCTGCGTCGCCGACCAGGTTGACCTCGTAGGGGTAGCGCATCCCGATGAACTTGCCGTCGATGTCGATCTGCACCCCCCGGGCCTGGTCGAAGGCGGGCAGGAACTGGGTGTACGGGAAGCTGGATCCGATGGTCAGCAGGGTGTCGCAGTCCTTCATCAGCTCGTAGCTGGGCCGGGTGCCCAGCAGGCCGATGGACCCGGTGACGTAGGGCAGCTCGTCCGACAGCACGTCCTTGCCCAGCAGCGGCTTGGCTACCCCGGCGCCGAGCAGTTCAGCGACCTGCTCCAGCTCGGGCCGCGCGCCGCGGGCGCCCGAGCCGGCCAGGATCGCGACCTTGGCGCCGGAGTTGAGGATGTCGGCCGCGCGCGCGATGGCCTCGTCGCCGGGCACGGCGGTCGGCCAGTCGATCCCGACGCTGGAGGGCACCATCTTGAACGCGTGCGTCGGCGGGGCGTACTCCAGCTCCTGGACGTCGGAGGGGATGATGATCGCCGTCGGGGCCCGCTCGGTCAGCGCGACCCGGATGGCCCGGTCCAGGACGTTGGGCAGCTGCTCCGGGACGGTGACCATCTGGACGTACTCGCTGGCCACGTCCTTGAACAGGCTGAGCAGGTCCACTTCCTGCTGGTAAGAGCCGCCCATCGCGGACCGCGCGGTCTGCCCCACGATGGCCACGACCGGCACGTGGTCCAGCTTGGCGTCATACAGGCCATTCAGCAGGTGGATGGCGCCCGGCCCGGAGGTGGCCATGCACACCCCGACCTGGCCGGTGAACTTGGCGTAGCCGACGGCCTCGAACGCGGCCATCTCCTCGTGCCGGGCCTGGATGAACTTGGGCTGGTTGTCGGCGCGGCCCCACGCGGCCAGGATGCCGTTGATCCCGTCTCCGGGGAAGGCGAAGACCTTGTCCACGCCCCAGGTGCGCAGCCGCTCCAGCAGGTAATCGGCAACATTTGGCTTGGCCATGTGATCTGTTCCTCTCAGTCTTCCGGCCGGCCCGGCCCGGCCTTGGGATCAGGCCGGGCCGAAGGCCCCGGCGGCCAGGTGATCGGCGGCGCGGGCGGCGACGGACATGATGGTCAGGGCGGGGTTGGCGCTGCCCTGGGTGGGCAGCACGCTGCCGTCGGTGATGTACAGGTTGGGGACCGCGAAGCTCCGGCAGTTCCGGTCGACCACCCCCTGCCGCGCGTCGGCGGCCATCCGGGCGCCCCCGACCAGGTGGGCATAGCGGTCGATGGTGATCACCTCGTCGGCCCCCGCGGCGTGCAGGATCTTCTCCATGACGCCCTGGGCGGCCCGCATGAGCTGCCGGTCGTTGTCACACTGGGAATAGGCGAACTGCGCCACGGGCAGGCCGTAGCGGTCCTTCTCCCCGGCCAGGGTGACCCGGTTGTCCGGCCGGGCCAGGAACTCGCACAGCGCCCCCAGGCACGACCAGTGCACGTAGTCGCTCATGTACGCGCGCAGCCTGGCGCCCCAGTGCCCCTGCGCGGCCACGTGCTCCGCCCAGGTGATCGGCAGCGGCGACACGGTCTGGATGGAGAAGCCGCGCTTGTAGGGCTTGGCCGGGTCGGTCTCGTAGAACTCCTCGCTGCTGACCTCGGGCGGCGGGGCCTTGTACATCCGCACCTCGGCGTCGAACCGGCCGGCCGTCTGCGGCGCGCCCTGCACCATGAGGTAGCGGCCGACCTGGTCGAACTCGTTGCACAGGCCGTCCGGGAACCGCCGCGACGCCGAGTTCAGCAGCAGCCGCGGCGTCTCGATCGAGTAACCGGCGATCGCGACGACCGCCGCGCGCTGGAAGCGGGGCACCCCGCGGTGGACGTAATGCACGCCGGTGGCCCGGCCGGTCCGCTGGTCGACCTCGATCCCGGTCACCATGGCGTCGGCCCGCACCTCGGCGCCGCGGGCGAGCGCGTCCGGGATATGGGTAATCAGCGGCGATGCCTTCGCGTTGACCTTGCAGCCCTGCAGGCAGAAGCCGCGGTAGATGCAGTGCGGGCGGTTGCCGAAGCGGCCGTTGCTGATGGCGACCGGCCCGACCTTGGCCGTGATGCCCGCCGCGTAGGCGCCGCGCAGGAAGATCTCGCCATTGCCGCCGACCGGGTGCGGCCGCTGCGGATAGGAATGCGGGTCACCCCAGGGCCAGTCGTCGCCCGCCACGGGCAGCTCGCCCTCGATGTCGCGGTAGTAGGGCTCCAGGTCGTCATAGCTGATCGGCCAGTCCGCGCCCACCCCGTCGTTGGCCAGCGTCGCGAAGTCGCTCGGATGGAACCGCGGGGTGTAGCCGGCGTAGTGCACCATCGACCCGCCGACGCCGCGGCCGGAGTTGTTCGAGCCCATCGGCACCGGATCGGAGCCGTCGATGACCCGCGGGTCGGTCCAGTAGAGGTGGTGCGAGCCGGCCTCGTCGCTCACCCAGTCGGCGTCGGGGTCCCAGAACGGGCCGGCGTCCAGCCCGACTACCCGCCAGCCGCGGCGGGCCAGCCGCTGCAGCATGGTCGAGCCGCCCGCCCCGCAGCCCACCACGACCAGGTCCACCTCGTCGGAGTCGGCGAACCGCCGCATGTCACGGCGCAGCCGGTGGTTGGTCCGGCTGCCGTCGCCCGGAAGCAGCCAGGCTGACTCGTTGCGGGTCCGGACATCGGCCATCAGCCCGCCCCCCGCACCGGATCCTGGGCCGGCCTGGAGTCGGCGACCTCGAAGGGCTCCCGCTTGCCCACGCCGGCGTTCTTGTACCCGCGCGGGTAGGCGGGCCCGGGGAACCCGATCTCGTTCCAGGCCAGCGGGTGGGAGTAGAACGCGGTGCACGCGTAGCGGGTCCACAGGCTCCAGACGTGGGCGGCGTTCATCCCGTGCCAGTCGCCCGCGGCCAGGTCCTGCACGGCCTGCAGCACTGCGCCCTGGTCGGCGGCCGCGCACTGCGCGAACCCGCAGGAGAACTTGTCCCGCGCGTCGACGTCCAGGTAGTGCAGCGAGTCCCGCCAGGCCTGGCCGTCCTCGGGCATGTCGGCGTACCGCCAGCCGTCGGTCTCCTGCTCGGCCAGCCGCGCGTCGATCATGTTGACCAGCGGCACGAGCGGCTCGTCGGCCTGGCCGAGCAGCTGGTCGCACAGCGCGGTGGCGATAGCTTCCTGCGCCGGGGTGAAGAACCGGATGTCGGGCGGCATGCCGATCCGGGACAGCACGACGCCCGCGGTGACCTGATCCCAGTGCTTGGCCTGCGCCTCGACGTCGAAACCCGGAAACCGGCCGCTCACTGCTCGCGCCTGAGGACCGCGGCGAGCAGGCCCATGCCGCCGACCATGGTCACCAGCAGCGGCGCCAGCAAGGGCGGGCCCATCTCCATGTTGTAACGGGCGTTCGACCAGCCGCCCGGCTTCTGCGCGATGCCGCGGGCGTGCAGGTAGGTGCCCTGCAGCCCGTTGGCCACGATCGCAGCTGAGGCGATGGGCAGGGCCGTCTTGGCCATCCGCCGGCTGAAGAAGCCGGCCACCCCGGCCGCGGCCCCCACCGGCCCGAGCGTCACCGGGATCCACATCATCTTGTTGCCGAAACTGGCGCTGTCATGCTCGAAGAAGATCTCCGCCGCGGTGACCAGCGCGCCGGCGGCCGTCAGCGCCGAGAGGCTGCGCTCGAAGTGGCCCGTCCTGACATTGCCGATCATGCGGTCGATGCCATGCACGCCCGGCCGCGGCACGCTGTGCTGGCGCACGGCTCTCATCTCTGTCCTGTTCCTTCCGTCAGCTTCCGGTGCTCCGGCCAGCTTCCCCGCAGTCCGGCGGCCAAACGACGCCGCCACGCGGCGCCCCCATCAAACGACGCCGTCACCCCGGCCCCGTCAAACGGGCCGGCGCGGGCCGCCCACCTTGTTTGCGGCCGGCGAGGTCAGGTAGTTGGGGGAACATGACGACCCCACAAGCCGTCCGGCAGCAGCCGGACACCGCCGGCTCGCCGGTCATCGAGGACCTCGGCGCCGCGGTCTACGTCGTCCCGACGGACGCGCCCGAGGCCGACGGCACCCTGGCCTGGGACAAGACAACGCTCGTGCTGGTGACCGCCCGGGCCGGCGGCCTGGAGGGCATCGGCTGGACGTACGCGGCCGGCGCGGCCGGGTCCGTTATTACTCAGGTCTTGAAGCCCGTTGTGGTCGGCCGCCGTGCCTTCGACGTCCCCGGCGCCGCCGAGGCCATGGCGCGGTCGCTGCGGAATTTCGGCCGGGGCGGCGTCGGGGCCACGGCGCTGTCCGCCGTGGACGTGGCGCTCTGGGACCTCAAGGCGCGGCTGCTCGGGCGGTCGGTCACCGACCTGCTGGGCCGGGCGCGCGAGCACGTCCCGGTCTACGGCAGCGGCGGATTCACCACCTATGACGAGCAGCAGACCCGCGACCAGCTAGCCGGCTGGGTCGAGGGCGACCGCATTCCCCGGGTGAAGATCAAGATCGGCGAGTCCTGGGGCAGTAACGAGCGGCGCGACCTGGCCCGGGTCGCGCTCGCCCGCGAGGTGATCGGCCCGGACACCGAGCTGTACGTCGACGCCAACGGCGGTTACTCCGCCGGGCAGGCGATCCGGGTGGCGCGGGCGATGGAGGACTACGGCGTGACCTGGTTCGAGGAGCCGGTGTCGTCGCAGGACCTGGCGGGCCTGGCCGCGGTCCGCCGCCAGGTCCTTCCCGATGTCGCCGCGGGCGAGTACAGCTGGCAGCTGGCGGACTCCGCCCGGCTCATCGAGGCCGGGGCGGTGGACTGCCTGCAGCTGGACGTGACCCGGTGCGGCGGCATCACCGAGTTCCTGCGCGGTGCCGCCCTCGCCGCCGCGCACAGCCTGCAGGTCTCCGGGCACTGCGCGCCCAGCCTGCACGCGCACGTCGCCGCCGCCGTTCCCAACCTGCGGCACCTGGAGTACTTCCACGATCATCAGCGCATCGAGCGGCTGCTGTTCGACGGGGTTCTCAGCCCGGCCGGCGGCGAGCTGACCCCCGACCCCGGCCGCCCGGGCCTCGGGCTGGAGCTGCGGCACGCCGACGCCGAGCGCTACCGCACCGCTTGAGCCCGCCCCGCCGCCACCCGGACCCAGGATTCCGTGATCACTACCGTTATGAGGCGCTGACAGCCCCAAACCGGTGGTGATCATGGAGGATCCGGTTTCGGCGGGATGCAAACTGCCGGTTCCGGCGGCCCCAAACCTCGGGGACGTCTGGCCAGGCGCCTCAGGCCAGGCTGAGCACGGCGACGACGGCCAGGATGCCGGTGACGGCGTAGGCAGCGTAGTCGTTGGCCGAGCCGGTGTGCAGGGCGCGCAGCGCGCGTACGGGGAGCGGCTCGCGGATCCGGAGGTAGACCCAGGCCAGGACGGCCGCCACGGCTACGGTCGCGGCGACGGAGGCCAGTTCGGCGGGCGAGCCGTAGTCGAACGGCACGCGCAGCACCGGAATCGGGCCCGAGCCGGCCAGCACCGCGCTCGCGTACCGGGCGGGGGCTAGCAGGCCGGCGGCCGCCGGTGCCATCAGCCGCCGGAGCACCAGCGGGCCGGCCGCGCCGAAGGCCACGCAGCAGGCGCCCAGGCTCACCAGGCCGGTGAGCATCCCGGGCCGCAGCCGCTCGCGCCACTCATAGTCCTGCCCGCGGGGCCGGAAGAAGGCCAGCCAGGCCGCCCGGCCCAGCGCCGCCGCGGTGATCACCTGGGAGGCGAGCGTGAGCAGGTAGGGGATGGTCTGGTGATCCTGCTGCAGGCCCTCGTGGATCAGGCTGAGCGACACGTACCCGTTGAGCGGCGGGATCCCGGCGATGGACAGGGAGCCGAGCACGAAGGCCGCCGCGACCACGGGCATGGACCGGGCCAGGCCGCCCATCTGCGACAGGCTGGTCAGCCCGGTCCGGTGCACGACGGCCCCGGCGGCCAGGAACAGCAGCGCCTTGAACGCCGCGTGATTGACCAGGTGGTAGACGGCGCCGGCCACGCCGGCCGGGTTCCCGGCTGCGAACCCGACGACGATGATCCCGATCTGGGAGATCGTGTCGTAGGCGAGCAGCCGCTTCAGGTCGTCCTGGGCCAGGGCCATGATCGCGCCGAGCAGCGCCGAGACGATGCCGAGCGTCATCAGCAGCCCGAGCACGGGCGTGCTGCCCGTCCCGTAGACCTGGAAAACCAGGCGCGCGATGGCGACCACGCCGATGCTGTCCATGATCGCGGAGAACAGGGCGTTCACCGGGCCGGGCGCGGCGGTGTGCACGTCGGGAAGCCAGCCGTGGAAGGGCACGAGCCCGGCCTTGGTGGCGAATCCGGCCAGCATCAGGCCGAGTGCGATGGTGTCCGGGGCGGTGACGTGCCCGGCCAGCGCAAGGTGCAGCTGGGCGAAGTTCAGCGCGCCGTGCTGCGCGTACTCCAGGCCGGCCCCGATGAAGACCGCGAAGCTCGCCAGCGTGGTCAGGACCAGGAGCTTGAAGGCCGACTCCAGGGCGATCGGCCGCTCCAGGAAGAAGCCGGCCAGCCCGTAACTGGACAGCGCGGCTACCTCGAACCAGACGAAGAGGTTGATCAGGTCGGCGGTCAGCGCGGCCCCGATCACGGCGGCGATCAGCAGCTGGAACAGGCACGCGTACCCGCCCAGCTCCCGGCGGCCGAGGCCGCCGAGCTCGGACAGGGTGTACAGCAGCAGGATCCCGCCGATGATCGCCGCGGCCAGGGCGACGAGCAGCCCGAACGGGTCCGCGGCGAAGGCCACGCCCAGGACCTGGCCGTGGACCGGCGTCCAGTGACCCATGTAGTGGGCGATGACCCGGCCGCCGAAGACCGTGGGCGCCGCCAGCAGCAAGATCGCGGCGGATCCGGTCAGCGCGATAAGCGAGACGGCCACGGTCAGGCGCCGCGACACGCGCGCCAGCAGCGGCGCCGTCACGCCCCCGGCCAGCGGGATCGCGACGGGCAGCGGCAGCAGCGACGCCAGCGCCGGGATCGTCATCCGCGCAGGTCCCGCACCCGGTCGGAGTCCAGCGTGCGGTAGTGCTGGACGATCCGGACCACCACGCTGAGGAAGACGGCGGTGACGGCCACGCCGATCACGACGGCGGTCAGGCAGAAATTCTGCAGGACCGGGTCGGCGACGTTGCCGTGCACCAGGCTCTGCGTGCTCTTGCCGGGCGGCGGGTTCAGCAGCACCGGCGCGGTCGAGCCGGCCCGGTAGGCCAGCGAGATCATGAACAGGTAGGTCGATGCCTCCATCAGGGACAGCCCCATGACCATCTTGATCATGTTGCGCCGGGTGAGCACCGCGTACAGGCCGATGCAGAGCAGGGCCACTGCGGCCAGGTAGTTGACCAGGATCACGATTCCCCGCCCCCTTGGCTGGTGGTGCTGTTGCTCTCGCCGGTGCTGTTGGTCTCGTCGGGCGTCCAGTCGTGGCCCATGCCGATCAGCGCGAAGATGGCGATGGCCAGGCCGGTGCCGACCTCGATCAGCTCGCTGGCCGAGAACAGCTGGGCGATGCCGCCGGACAGGATGGTCTGCGGCGGCGCGAGCGGCAGCCAGTTCGCGCTGAACGAGCCCCTGAGCAGCAGGCCGAGCAGCTCCGTCAGGATGATCGCGGAGGCACCGGCCATCTCGATGCCCTCCAGCAGCCCCGGCCGGACCACCCCGGCGATCCGGCGGCGCCCGTAGGCGGCATAGATGAACAGGAGGACGCCGGCCAGCACGGCGCCACCGGGGAACCCGCCGCCGGGCGAGTAGCCCCAGGCCACCAGGTACAGGCCCGCAACGGCCAGGATCGGCAGGGCCATCCGGATCGCGGTTCGCGTGACGACGGTCATCGCCTCGGCCATCTCCGGCGCGGGCGTGCCCAGCGGCTCGTCGTCGGGTGTTTCCAGGGGGCGCGGATCACCGTAGGCCGGGTCATCCTGCTCGCGGCGCTCGGCCGCCCGGGCCTCCTGCTCGCCGGCGTCCGCGGGCTTGGCCGGATCGCCTTCCTGCTGCTCACGCTGCCCGGCCTGCGACTCGCCGAAGTAGCCGCGGCGCGCCTCCCGGGACCTGGTGATCACCACGACGCTGACGACGGCCGCCAGCAGCAGGAACGTCTCCCCGAAGGTGTCGAAGCCGCGGGTGCCGTAGACGATCTCGTTGACCGGCTCGGTCAGCCCCCAGCGGGGCAGCGCGACCTCCATGGCATAGCGGGCCACCTCGGGCAGCGCCGCGTGCTCGCGCGGGATGCCGGCCATCGCGATGCCGAGGGCCACCGCCAGGCCGGCCACCAGCAGCGCGCCGATCCACCGCCGGTGCTCGGGCTCATGCTCGGTGGTGTCCGGCCGGGCATGCCCTCGCCCGGCCGGCGCCGCGTCCTCCTCCGGACCCCCCGGCGCCGCAGTCATGTCCGGCCCTGCTCGGGATCGTCCGGGCCGCCATCGGCCTGCGCGGTCTCCTCCAGGTCGCCCCGGTCGACGACATCGGCCCGCGTCTTGCCGATAGCCACCAGGTACAGGACCGGCAGCGCGATAGCGCCGACCACGACCTCCGAGTGCGCGACGTCCGGCGCGCCGAGGACCACGAACAGCACCGACAGCATCGTCCCGGCCGCCGACAGGGCCATGACCGCGCCGTTCAGGTTGCGCAGCCGCACGACCAGCACCGCCGACGCCAGGACCAGGGCCAGCAGCAGGTAGTCCAGCGCCCAGAACCCGCTCACGGCCGGCCCGGCCCGTCCGCCTCGCCGGACCCGGCGGCCGGGGGCCGGCCTCCGGCCTGCTGGCCTGCCCCGGCCTGCTCACCTGCCCCGGCCTGCTCACCTGCCCCGGCCTGCTGACGGACCTGGTCAACGACCGCGCCCCGCCACATCGGCACGCCGGTCTTGTAGGCGGCCCGGGCGAGCGCGTGCGACGCGACCGGGTTCACGATCAGCAGCAGCACCGCGACCAGCAGCGCGCGGCTGCCGTAACTGCTGATGGGTCCCATGCCGACGACCAGCGCGATCAGCGCGGGCAGCGCGCCCATCGTGATGGTCTTGCTGGAGCACTGGATCCGGCTGTAGACGTCGGGCATCCGCAAGATCCCCACCGCCCCCGACAGGGAGAAGGCGAGCCCGATTGCGGCCAGCGCGATGACGATCGCGTCCCTCATAGCAACCCCCGCTCCAGATAGCGCGCCCAGATGACGGCCCCGAGATAGCTGAACGAGGCCAGCCACAGCGAGATGTCCAGGTAGATGGTGCGGCCGGCGAACGCCGAGAAGAACAGGACGGCCAGCGCCGCCTGGGTCGACATCGTATTCAGCGCGACGATGCGGTCAGTAATCGTCGGGCCGGCTGCCAGCCGGACGAACAGCAGCGCGGCAATCGCGATCTCGGTGATCGCGACGGCCAGGTAGACGTGGCTCACTGGCTACTGCCTTTCGTGAAGGCCTGCAGCCGCCGCTCCAGCGGCCCGTTGATCTTTTCCCGGACCTGCTCCGGACCGCCTTCGGGCACCTCGACGGCGTGGTACTGGAGCTGCCGGGCGCTGCGGTCGAGGTCAACCAGCTGGTTGTCCACGATGAGCGAGGTGATCAGGCCCACGGCGGTCAGGCCGCCGGCCGATTCCTGCGTCGTCGGCACGATGACCATGCCGGTGCGCAGCCGCCGCCGCAGCGCCGGATCCCAGATCAGCCGGGACAGCCTGAGGTTAGCGGCGACGATCCGGTAGCCGGACGACGCTGCGATGGCGGCGGCCGCCGCCAGCCGCCGCGGCGTCAGCAGCTGCCACGGGCCCACGACGTCGCCCAGCGGCGCCAGGGCCACCGCCACGACGATGGCGGCCCCCGCCCCGACGAGCAGCTGCTCGGCCGTGCGGGTCCAGGTCAGCAGGACCCAGACCGCGAACGCCCAGCAGAACAGGGCGATCAGCCGACGCCCCATCACCGCGAGCTCAGGCGCGTCATCATGGTCACCCTTCTCCCGCAGTTCCGTTCGCCGCGGCGGAGCAGCCCGCCTTCTCCCGGAGCGAAGCTGCATGCCTTCGGCAGTGCAGCGTGCCGTCCGGGCCGTGCGTACTCCGGCGTTGCATGGTCAGCCAGAGGCCAGCGTGGCTGGCGGTACACGCCCGCATCGCTAGCGGTCCACGCAGCTACCCCGGCCGCCGTATCCAAACGTCCCAGCCTCGTGCACACCGCTGGTGTGCTGTCTAAGCTGGGAGGACATGCCGGCTCAGGGCGCTGCGAAACAGCCTGCCCGCCGCCGCTCGCGGCCTGTGGGGAGGTTTCTGTCTCATCGCCTGGGTAGTAGCTGAGCGCAGCGGCTGTTCGGTCTGCGTCGGGCCGGCCTCAGCACCAGTCGGCGCCCGATCGGGACGGCAGCTAGTAGTGATGGATGTACCGGAGACATAGATGAGCCTGCCTGCCCGCCAACAGCAAGCCCTGGACAAGATCGACCTGGCACTTCAGTCAGCTGATCCCAAGCTGAAGTCGATGTTCGCGATCTTTACCCGACTGACGTCGCGGGAGGCCATGCCAACGACCGAGGCCATCGTGGCCAAGCTGCCGCGCCCGATGGTGATGATCTCCATCATGGTCGTCACGGTGCTGAGCGCGGTCCTGGTGAGCGTCCTCGCCGCGGGCACGGAGTGCCCGCGGCTGTCCTCGGACCAGGTGGTGGCCAGCGCCGCGGTGCGCCTGGCCGCGTGCCGGGACAGCACGGCAGCCTGGAGCAAGGGCGGCCGCTAGCGTCCCGGCGGGACCCCCTTGGGCCAGCCACCCGGTGGCCGGCGAGCCCGGTGGCCGTCACTGGCTGGCAGCCGGCCTGGCCCGCAAGTAGGAGAGCACCTGGCTGACGGCCAGCCTGGCCGACGCGATGCAGGCCGGGATCCCGATGCCGTCGTAGGCAGCTCCGCAGACGGCCAGCCCGGGCTGGGCCGCGACCCCAGCCCTGATCCGCGCCACCCGGTCCAGGTGGCCAACGCTGTACTGTGGCAGGCCGCCGCCCCAGCGGGTGACCCGCGTATCGGCCGGGGCACCGCGCACGCCGACGGCTGCCGCCAGGTCTGCGCTGGCCAGCCGGGCCAGCTCGCCGTCGTCACGCTGCAGGATGGCCTCGTCCCCCAGCCGGCCCACCGAGCAGCGAACGATCTGCAGCCCCGATGCTCCCTGGCCCAGGTGCGGCCACTTCACGGTGCTGAACGTCACCGCCTTGATCGCGCGGCCGTCCACGGCCGGCACCAGGAAGCCGCTGCCTGACGGCGGGACCGGGAATGCCGCGCCCGGGTAGGCCAGGGTGATCACGGCCATGCTCGCGTACGTGATCTCGGCCAGCGCGGCAGCGGCCGGGCCCGCACCGGGGACCCCGGCCAGCAGCCGACCCGCAGGACGGGCCGGCAGCGCCAGGATGACGGCATCGGCGGTCAGCCACCGCGGCGAGTGGGCCGAGCCGATGGTCAGCCGCCACCCGTCGGGCAGCCGGGTCAGCTCGCGGACCATGGCCGAGGTCTGGATCGCGGCGCCCGACGCGCCCGCCAGGCTCGGCGGCAACGTGCCCAGGCCGCCGGTCAGCGTCGTGAACACCGGCGGCGGCGTCGCCGCCGGACCAGCAGCCGCCGGACCCTCGGGCGCCGCTGCCGGCTGGCCAGGGTCCTGCCAGCGACGTGACCGTGCAGTTACTGACGCTGTATCAGCAGCAGATAGCTGTTCATGACGTTCACGAGACCGGTCCGTCGCTGGATCGGGGCCCGTCTCGTCCCTACGGTCTCCTGGGGCCCGGGAGTCCCGGGCATCCGGGGCAGGCGCGGGCGGAAGCAGCGAGGCCACTGCCTCGCTGAGCGCGCGGAATCGCGGGGCGGCCGCGGCCAGGGCCGGCAGGGTCGCCTCGAAGGACAGGTCCTCGCAGCGGCCGGCGTAGACGCCACCCAGCAGGGGCTCGACCAGCCGATCCACTAGCTCGGCGCCCATCCGCCCGCCGACCCGCTCGGCCACCGAGGCATCGCCGGCGTCCGCCGCATCGCCGAGCCGGGCGGCACCCGCCCCAGTCCCGGGGGCGCCCGCCCTGGTGGCGCCCGCTCCGGCGACGTCCGCACTCGCGCTGGCAGCACCGGCTCCGCCCCCGGCAGCGCTGGCTCCGCCACCGGCAGCGCTCGCCGCGGTCCCGGCCGGAAGCTCGGCGTCCCGGCGGGCCCTGGCCAGGCCTTCGTCGGACAGCAGGCCCGTGGCCGCCAGCTCCTCGAAGTCGGCGGGGACGCCCATGAACTGGCGCCTGGGCAGGGGCCGGACCTGGCCGCGCGTCCAGATGCCGGCGGAGGTGGTCCCGGGCCGCTTCAGGTCACCGGACAGGCCGAGGTCGGCGATCAGCCCGATGCCCTCTTCCCGGCGGGCCAGCAGCGCCTCCGCGCCGGCGTCGACCTGGACCCCGCCGACGTCGGAGACGGCCAGCTTGCCGCCGAGCCGCGGGGAGCCCTCCAGCACGGTGACCGTCAGGCCGGCGTCGCGCAGCAGGAACGCGGCGGTCAGGCCGGCGATGCCGCCGCCGATGATGGCGACCGACCGCCTCCGCAGCCCGTCGCCAGGCCGCCTGTCGCCAAGCTGCCCGGCCCCTTCTGCCTGTCCCCCGGCTGCCTGTCCCCCGGCTGGCTGTCCCCCGGCTGGCTGTCCCCCGGCTGGCTGGGCCGCGTCTTGCTGGCCCGTAACCGGCTGACCGGAGCCAGGCCAGCCCATGGGAGGCGTCATGCTGGCTGGCCTGTTGCGGGCGGCAGGCTGGCCCAGTCGTAGTTGTCGCCGGTCTTCCGGAGCGCGTCGCGGGTCTGGTCGTCGCAGAGCGCGCCGGTGGTCATCACCCACGTCTCGATGAAGTGCGCGAAATCCCGGAACTCGTACAGGCCAGCCAGGCCGACCTCGGTGTCGGCCGGGAGCCGCACGCCGTTGCGCCGGGCGATCTGGAGCAGCGTTTCCGGCCGGACGGTGCCCTCCAGGTGCACGTGCAGCTCGATCTTGGGGAAGGCGGGGCCAGCCTGGCCAGGAATCGGGACGGTCACGGCATCGATTATCGCCGGGTCGGGGAACCGGACGGACGGCGGGCGCGTCGGAGAACCATGAACACCAGGGTCGGGCGCCGGGCCGTAAGGCCGGCCGGCACACCCCGCCCGGAGCGGGCCGGTGGGCTGCTCCAGGGGCGGGGGATGCCAGCGGGCGTCACTGTCACTTCCTGTGCCGTGCTCCTGGCTGGGGCCGGACTGCTCATGGCCGGCTGCGCCGCCTCCCCGGCCGGGACCGCTAGCTCATCGTCGGCCGGGCATGTCGCCTCGGGCTCAGCCGGCGGCTCGCGCGCCGTCGCCACAGCTCACGCCCCGGCCGCCGCCGCCGGGCCGGTCGCGCCCGTCGCGGGCCTCCAATCCGCCGCAGGCGGGTCAGCCGCTGGCGGGCTGGCCGCCGTCCATGCGGCTCGCCTGACGCACGGCGCCCAGAGCATCATCTACACCGCCAGCCTCACGGTCCGGGTGCGTGACACCAGCCGGGCGGCGTCCAGCGCCGTCAGCGAGATCACCGCAGCGGGCGGCTATACCGCCGCGGAGCAGGCGCAGGCCAGCCGTCCCGGCGGCCAGCCGCCTCGGGTCAGCCTGACGCTCAAGGTGCCCGTGGCGAGCTACCCGGCAGCCCTGAGTCGGCTGTCCGCGCTCGGCCGGCAGACCTGGCTGAGCCAGCAGTCCAGCGACGTGACCCAGCAGGTGGCCGACGTCAACAGCCTGGTCACCTCGCAGCGGGACGCGATCGCCCAGCTCCAGGCCCTGCTGCGGCGGGCCGGCTCGGTGAGCGACCTGCTGCAGGTGCAGCAGCAGATCAGCGGTGACGAGTCCACCCTGGAGGCGCTGCAAGCCCAGCAGCGGGCGCTTGATCACGAGACGACCTACGCCACCATTTCCCTGCTCCTGCTGAGCCCGCAGCCGCATGCGGTCCTGCACAAAGCGCCGCGGCACGGCTTCGCCGCGGGACTGGCCGCCGGCTGGCGCGGACTGCGGCACGCGACGGCGCTGGTGCTGACCGCGCTGGGCGCCGTGCTCCCGTTCGCGATCGTCCTCGCGGTCCTCGGCGGCCTCGGCTACGCGGGGTGGCGGCGGATCAGCCGCCGCCGGACCCGGCCGGACCCCGCCGGCTGACGGCATGGACCAGGTCGGCGAGCCGGGCGAGCACGTCCGGGCTGGTCTCCGGCAGGACGCCATGTCCGAGGTTGAAGATGTGCCCCGGCGCGGCGGCCCCGCGCTCCAGCACCTGGCGCGCCCGCTCCTCGATGACCTCCCAGGGGGCGAGCAGGACCGACGGGTCGAGGTTGCCCTGCAGCGCCTTGCCCGGCCCGACGCGGACGGCCGCCTCGTCCAGCGGCACCCGCCAGTCGACGCCCACGACGTCCGCGTCCGCCTCGCTCATCAGGCCCAGGAGCTCGCCGGTGCCCACGCCGAAGTGGATCCGCGGCACCCCCGTCTCGCCCAGCGCCTCGAAGACCCGCCGGCTGTGCGGCAGGACCGAGCGGCGGTAGTCCTCGGGGCTGAGCGTGCCGATCCAGGAGTCGAACAGCTGCACGGCCGAGGCGCCCGCGGCCACCTGGGTCCGCAGGAAGGAGATCGTGATGTCGGCCAGCCTGCTCAGCAGGTCGTCCCACAGGGCCGGCTGGCCGTACATGAGTGACTTGGTGATCTCGAAGTTCTTCGACGGGCCGCCGTCGACGAGGTAACAGGCCAGGGTGAACGGGCCCCCCGCGAAGCCGATCAGCGGCTTTCCGTCGAGCTCGGCCACCAGGCTGGCGACCGCCTCGGTCACGAACGGGACATCGGCCGGCGTCAGCGGCCGCAGGCGGCTGACATCCGCCGCGCTGCGGACTGGCTCGTCCACGACCGGGCCGACCCCGGGCCGGATCTCGATGCCCACGCCGACCGCCCGCAGCGGGACCACGATGTCGCTGAAGAGGACGGCGGCGTCCACGTCATAGCGGCGCAGCGGCTGCAGGGTGAACTCGGTGATGAGATCGGGGGTGGAGCAGGCGTCGAGCATGGACATGCCCGCCCGGGCCTTCCGGTACTCCGGCAGCGAGCGGCCCGCCTGGCGCATGTACCAGACTGGCGTATATGGCACCGGCTCCCGGCGGCAGGCGCGGACAAACGGGGAGTCGGCTGTCGACGAGGTCACACCTCGGATGGTCTCACAGCTCCCGCCCGCGGCTGCGGCCCGGCAGCTCGGCCGCTGCCGGAGGCTCAGCCACGGCTCCGGGACGGCCATGCCGGGGGTTTCCCGTCAAAAGCCCGCATGACACGCCGCCCAAGGTCCGCAGACCTGGAGCGGTGCCGTGCCAGCATCAGTGCTGAGCCTGACTCTGCCGCCCGTGAGCTCAGGTCTCGCGGGCGGAGAGCGGCACAACGGCAAAGGAGGTTCCAGATGGCGCAGATTGTCCGGTATTGCGCGGACTGCGGCTGGGATCGGCCGTTCGAGCAGATCCATGACCTGCCCGGCGAGTGCCCGGACTGCCCCGAAGGCGACTGTGTCGAGTGGTCGTGCACCGACTGCGGGGCGGCGCTGCTGATCGGCGTCGCCTGGTTCAGCTCCCGGCCGGCGGTGGCCGCCGAGCCGCGCGGCCGGGTGGCGTGAGGATCACGCGCCCGTGCCCATCGCCCAGACGACGCTGAAGTCCACCGGGCAGCCAGCGGAAGCCGGCTCAGACGAGGCCTCTTTCCGGCTGGCCGTGGCGGACCTGGAAGCCGGGCTCGAGCAGCAGCGCGACGCCCGTCCCGAGCTGACCTTCGAGGAGGAGCCAGCCCCCCGGCGGCTGGCGCCGTACGCGGCCGCGATTGCCGCATCGGTGCTGACGGGGGACACTGAGATCGGCTGGGGCAAGTTCGTGCTGCTCTACGATCCGGCCGGCCAGGCCGGCTGGGCGGGGCAGTTCCGGATCATCGCCTACGTCCGCGCCGAGCTCGACCCCGAGATCGCGGCCGATCCGCTGATCGCCGAGGTGGGCTGGACCTGGCTGGTCGAGGCGCTGGACGCCAGGACGACGGGCTACGGGCAGACCAGCGGGACGGTGACTCGCGTGGTGACGGAGGGGTTCGGCTCGAAGCAGGATGACCCTGTATCCACCGGGTTCGAGCTGCGGGCGTCGTGGACGCCGTCGGCGCCTGGCGACGTACGGCCGGCTGTGGACGGGCACGTGGCCGCATGGTGCGATGCGCTCTGCATGGCAGCCGGACTGCCGCCGCTGGGGGTTTCCGCGCTGCGGCCGCCGGGCCGCAGGCGGCAGCAGTGAGCGGCGCCCCCGACAGCGGCGCCAGTAACAGCCCGGCCGAGCCCGACGTGGCCGCAGACCTGGCCCAGCCCGGCCCGGCCCGGCAGCCGGGCCTAGACCAGCCGGGCCTAGACCAGCTAAGTCCAGACCAGACGGGTCCAGACCAGCCGGACGGCGGGCAGCCGGACGGCGGGCAGGAAGCCGAGCGCCAGGTCGTGCCGCTCCTGGAGCCGCGTGAAGGGCTGCCGCCCCTGGTCACGACGGCCGGGGCGCTGGAGGCAGCCATCCGCGCGCTGGCGGGCGGAACCGGCCCGGTCGCCGTCGACGCCGAGCGGGCCTCGGGCTTCCGCTACGGTCACCGGGCGTTCCTGGTCCAGCTGCGGCGGCATGGCGCGGGCACCGTCCTGATCGATCCCGTCGCCTGCGCGGACCTGTCCGGCCTGGACGCCGCCCTGGCCGATACCGAGGCCGTGCTGCATGCCGCGTCGCAGGACCTCCCGTGCCTGGCCGACCTGACCTACCGCCCGCGCCAGGTCTTCGACACCGAGATGGCCGGGCGGCTGCTCGGCTATCCCCGGGTCGGGCTGGCCACCCTGGTCGAGGAGCTGCTCGGACTGCGGCTGGAGAAGACGCACTCGGCCGCCGACTGGTCCACCCGGCCGCTGCCGGAGGAATGGCTGCGCTACGCGGCCCTCGACGTCGAGGTACTCGTCGAGCTGCGTGACGTGCTCGCCCGGCAGCTCACCGAGCAGGGCAAGCTGGAGTGGGCCCGGCAGGAGTTCGCGGCGGTGCTGGCGGCCGGGCCGCCCGAGCCCAGGGCCGACCCGTGGCGGCGGACCTCCGGCATTCACCGGGTGCGCAACCGCCGGGGACTGGCCATCGTCCGGGAGCTGTGGCTGGAGCGCGACAAGATCGCCCGGCAGCGGGACCTGTCGCCGACCAAGGTGCTGCCCGACCGGGCCATCATCGAGGCCGCCCGGTCGATCCCAGCCGGCACGCAGGAGCTGGCCGGGATCGCCGGCTTCACCGGGCGCGGCGCCCGGCGCAACCTCGCTGACTGGACCGCGGCCGTCAGCCGGGCCAGGGCTCTGCCGGATCGGTCCCTGCCCGAGGCATCGGCCCCGCCGAGCGACGGGCCGCCGCCGGCCCACCGGTGGGCCGATCGGGATCCGGAGGCGGCCAGGCGGCTGACGGCGGTGCGCGCCGTCGTGGCCGCGATCGCGGACGTCAACGGCCTGCCGACCGAGAACCTGGTGCCTCCCGACGCAGTCCGGCGCCTCTCCTGGCAGCCGCCGGAGCAGCCAACACCCGCCGCCGTCAGTGCCGACCTGATCGGCTACGGCGCCCGGCCCTGGCAGGTCGGGCTGACGGCCGTGCCGATCTCCAAGGCCCTGCTGCGCATCCTCGAGAAGGGTGACGAGTGACGGCGGCCCCTCGGTCGGGTCAGGCGCTCCAGGGCAGGGCACGCAGGTCGCAGGGCATGGCCGAGCCGAGCTGGGGCTGGCCCGCGCACGGCAGCGGCCGCCCGGAGTCCGGGTAATCCGGGAAGACGTTCAGCAGGACCTCGCAGTCACAGCAGCCGCCCAGCCGCTCCAGCCGGCGCAGCAGCGCGCGGGCGCGCGGCGCCCGCTCCCCGCGCCACCGGACGGTCCACCGGTGGGTGCCATCGCAGCCGAACTCGTTGATCATCCGGAGCAGGAAGCAGCGCAGGCACTCCCGCTCACCCGGCTCGGTAAGCCGTCTCGACAGCCAGGCGACCTCGGCCTCCACCTGCTGGGCAATGTCCTCAGCCATCCGCGTTCTCCCTGGTCGTGGCGAGCTGACAGGTCCGTTTTATCGCGGGCTACTGACATTTCGCGGGCCGGCCGGGCCGGGCGGGCGACGCTGTTACGGCGTCGCCCGCCCGGCCGCTGGGAGCTGCGGGCAGGCGGCCGATCAGATCGTGGCCGACGGCCGGCCCGGGTCCGTTCCAGGCGGGTCACCGAAGGCACTGCGGACCTGGTCCTGTTCCTGGACCGACAGGTTCGAGCGGATCAGCTCCATGTCCTCGCCCTCGAATGCCTTCGCGACCGTGCCGATGGCGGCATCGGCGCTCAGCAGCACGATCGCCGAGGTTCCCGGCGTCAGGTCCCCCTTGACCGACTCGAGCATCGAGCTGTCGATGACGTCCTTCCGGAGCTTGTGCACCAGGGAGGAAACCTTGCTGCCTTCCTCGGTCACGTGCTCCTGCGCCGTGGGTGCCGTCGCGTACTGGGGCCAGCGGAGCACAGCGACGTCCAGCACATCGATAAGTTGCTGATCACCTAGCTGCTTGAGCCGGAGCACTGCGTTATCGGCCCCTTCGGTACCGGCGAACCGCCATGCCGTCATGGTTGACATCGCTGATCTCCTTCCGTCCGCGCGATCTACGGGACGAACAGCTACAGACTGGTGGCCAGCGCCGATCACGTCGTCACCCGTTCGGAGTGATTTGCGCGGGCCGCCCGCTGGACAGGATGCTGGGGGTGACAACGACGGGAGACCTGATGAGGCGCGCGGTCGTGCTGGCCGGCGGGGGCGTGGCCGGCATCGCGTGGGAGCTGGGCGTGCTGCGCGGCATCCAGGACGCCGACGCTGAGCTGGCCTCCAGCCTGATCGCGGCGGATGTCATCGTGGGCACCTCGGCCGGATCGGCCGTGGCCGCCCAGATCACCAGCGGGACCCTGCTGGAGGATCTGTACGCCGCCCAGCTCAGCCAGGCCTCCAGCGAGCTCGAGGTCGATCTCGACCTGGCCGAGCTGATGACGCGGTTCGCCACGGCGACGGCCGGGGCCACCACCGCGCAGGACATGCGCCGCCGGATCGGCGCGCTGGCGCTGGCCACCGAGACGGTCAGCGAATCGGCCCGCCGGGCCGCGATCGCCGCGCGGCTGCCCGCCCGGGCGTGGCCGGACCGGGCACTGCTGCTGACCGCCGTCGACGCGCAGACGGGCGACCCGGTCACCTTCACCCGGGAGACCGGGGTAGACCTGACCGACGCCGTCGCCGCCAGCTGCGCCGTGCCGGGCGTCTGGCCACCGGTCACCATTGCCGGGCAGCGCTACATCGACGGCGGCATGCGCTCGGCCACCAATGCCGACCTGGCGGCCGGCTGTGACCGCGTCCTGGTCATCACGCCCACGCTGGCCGAGACGCCGCCGCCCTGGGGCAGCCTGGACGACGAGATCGAGCTGCTCAAGCCGGCCGAGGCACGGGTGATCTACGCCGACGCCGCCGCCCTGGCCGCCTTCGGCACCAACCCGCTGTCCCCCGCCACCCGCGGGCCGTCCGCCCGCGCGGGACGAGAGACCGGCCGGGCCCGGGCGGCGGGCATCGCGCAGTTCTGGTCCTGACCGAGCGCCGCCCTCTCCCTAACCCGGGAAACGACCTGGGATAACGCTCGCTCTCCCCCGCTGCCGTCCGCCGGGCCAGGGCCGGCGCCGGGCGACCGTTATGGCCGGATCAGGCAGATGCCAGGATGCGACGGCCGGTCCATCGCGGCCAGCGCCGCAGGGGCGTCGTCCAGCCCGATGGTCTGGGTGACGAGCAGGCCGGGATCCAGGACGCCCGAGGTGATCAGGGCCAGCAGCCGCGAGTAGGCGTGCGCGGGCATCCCGTGGCTGCCCACGATCTCCAGCTCGTAGGCGATGACCCGGTCCATCGGCAGGGCCGGGGCCCCCAGGCCGGCCGGAAGCAGGCCGACCTGCACGTGGCGACCCCGGCGGCGCAGGCTCCGGACCGAAGCCGCGCAGGTAGCCGGGCTGCCCAGCGCGTCGATGGACAGGTGCGCGCCGCCTCCGGTCGCCTCCCGCACGGCGGCGGCGATGTCCGGCTGCCCGGCGCCGGAGTCCGCGGCGGCGCTGAGGCAGATCTCGGCTCCGCAGCGGCGAGCCAGGTCCAGCGCGGGCTCGCTGACGTCGACGGCGACCACCCGGGCTCCCGCCGCGGCGGCGATCATCACGGCCGACAGCCCGACCCCGCCGCAGCCCTGGACCGCCACCCACTGCCCGGCCCGCAGCCGGCCCTGGTCCACCACGGCCCGGTAGGCGGTGGCGAACCGGCAGCCGAGCGCGGCCGCGGCGGCATCGGGCAGCTCGTCGGGCAGCCGGACCAGGTTAACCTCGGCGGCCGGCACGACCACGAACTCGGCGAAGGACCCCCAGTACGTGAAGCCGGGCTGGGCCTGACGCTCGCACACCTGGTGGTCGCCGGCCCCGCAGGACGCGCAGCTCCCGCAGGCGCAGACGAACGGGGCCGTCACCCGGTCGCCGACCTGCCAGCCGGTGACGCCGGCGCCGAGGGCGGCGATGACGCCGGCGAACTCGTGGCCCGGCACATGCGGCAGCGTGACATCGGGATCATGCCCCATCCAGCCATGCCAGTCGCTGCGGCACAGGCCGGTCAGCCGCACCGCGATCGTCACCCCGCCGGGCGGCGGCTGCGGATCGGGCACGTCGCGCACCTGCGGCCGGCTCCCGAACTCGCCGAACACCACCGCACGCATGAGGCGCCTCCTGGCTGGTCTGGTGCAGACCAGTGTCGCTGAGGCATAAATCAGGCGCGGACCCGGTGGCGGCTGACCGACAATGGAGAGGTGATGGCGCTGGAATGGGCCCGCCTCGATACCCCGGTCGGGCCGGTGTCGGTCGGCTGCGGCGATGCCGGAGTGGCCCTGGTCCGGTTCGGGGAGCCGCCCGCGGCCGGCGGGACCCGGCCGCAGCCGGGCGCCGACGGGCGGCAGGCACTGGCCCGGGCGGCGTGCACGCAGCTCGCCGAGTACTTCGGCGGGCGGCGGCAGGATTTTGAGCTCCCGCTCGACTGGAGCGGGTTCGCCCCGCCGCAGCACCGCGTCCTGGGCCTGCTGCATGACCGCGTCGGCTACGGCCACACGGTGACCTACGGCGCGCTGGCCGGCCTGGCCGGGCTGGCGGCCAGCCGCGATGTCGTCCCGGCCCGGGCGGTCGGCAAGATCATGGGGTCAAACCCGATTCCGGTGATCGTGCCGTGCCACCGCGTGGTGGCCAGTGACGGGCTCGGCGGGTACAGTGGCGGGGCCGGCCCGGAGGTCAAGCGCTGGCTGCTTATCCTCGAGGGGGCGATCCCGCCCACCCTGGACTGGGTGCCAGCCAGCCCGGCCGACCACTGATCCTGGTCCCGCGGGTCCGGCCGGCGCCGCGTCAGCCCGGGGTCGGGTCGTGCTGCTCGACGCCAGACAGCCGCCCGCCCGCGACGTGCAGCACGTAGAAGCCGCCCTTGCGCAACGCCGGCCCGGCCGGCGGGCTGGCCCCCAGCTGCGCGCAGGCCGCTGCCGCCAGCAGCGGCAGGTTCTCGCGGTGAGCGCAGATGACGGTCGGCCGCTCCTGCGCGACCAGGGCGGCTACCTGCAGGGCCGCGGCATCGGGACCGGGTCGGGAGCCGACCGTGAACAGCGGCTCGATACCGATCGTGTGCCCGGTCATGGCCGCGAAGGGCCGGACGGTGGCCACGCAGCGCTCCGCGGCGGAGCTGATCGCCCGGCTGGCGCCGAAGCAGCGCAGCAGCAGCGCCAGGTCATCGGCGGTGGCGGCGCCGTGCGGATCAAGCGGCCGGGCCAGGTCCGCCCCTGGCCAGCTCGACCGGCTGCCGGCCGAGGCGTGCCGGAGCAGGATATAGGGGAAGGTCGTGGCCGGGCCGGTGGTGAACTCGGCCAGGATCATGACGTCACGCTCGTAGGTCAGCCGCTCGGCCGCCGCGGCCGCCGGCAGCCAGGCCAGGTCATCCACCTCGTGGCTGGGGACGAAGCTGCCCGGCGGATCGTGGCTGCGGCCGACCCAGTAGTCGACCCGCTTAGGCCGGCCGTCGACCTTGTAGCACGACGCGCTCAGCCTGCGGCCCAGGGTCACCTGCTGGCCCGTCTCCTCGGCCGCCTCGCGCACGGCCGCCAGCAGCACGTGCTCGCCCGGCTCGACCTTCCCCTTGGGGATCGTCCAGTCGCCGTACTTGGGACGATGCACCACGGCTACCTCGGGACCGTCGTGTCCCAGGCGCCAGACCACGACTCCGGCCGCGCGGATTTCCCCGGCCCCGGGCCGGTCAGCCATCGGCGGCGCGTCCCTGCCTGCTCTTGATCAGCATGGCCTGCAGGTCGTTCAGCGGGCCCCCCGACTCATCCAGGTGGTGCCGGGTCCAGGTGCCGTCGGCGGCCAGCCACCAGGACGCAGTGCGCGGGTCCATGGCCAGGTCGATCACGCCGCGCAATTCGGCCCGGTGGGCCGGCTCGGTCACCCGGACCAGGAGCTCCACCCGCCGGTCCAGGTTGCGGTGCATCAGGTCGGCACTGCCCATCCAGACGTCGCCGGGCGCCCCCTCGGCCCCGGTGCCGAAGGCATAGACCCGCGAGTGCTCCAGGAAACGGCCGACGATGCTGCGCACCCGGATCGTCTCCGACAGGCCAGGCACCCCGGGCCGCAGCGAGCAGATCCCGCGGATCCACAGGTCAATCGGGACGCCGCTTTGCGAGGCCCGGTACAGCGCATCGATCATGGCCTCGTCGATGAGCGCGTTGCACTTGAGCTGGATCCGGGACGGCTCCCCGGCCCTGGCCAGCCTGGCCTGGGCGTCGATCTGCTCAATCAGGCCGGGCCGGATCCCGGCCGGCGCGACCAGCAGCCGGTCGTACTCCGGCGGGCGGCTGTACCCGGTGAGGTGATTGAACAGATCGGTGACGTCCTCGCCGACGGTCCGGTCGGAGGTCAGCAGCCCGTAGTCCTCATACAGCCGGGCGGTCTTGGGGTGATAGTTCCCGGTCCCGATGTGGCAGAAGCGGCGCAGCGTCCCGTCGGACTGCTCGCGCACGACCAGCACCATCTTGCAGTGCGTCTTGAGGCCGACGAACCCGTAGACCACATGGCAGCCGACTTCTTCCAGCTTGCGCGCCCAGGCGATGTTGGCGCGCTCGTCGCCGCGCGCCTTGATCTCGACCACCACCACGACCTGCTTGCCGGCCTCGGCCGCGTCGATCAGCGCGTCGACGATCTCGGAGTCGCCGCTGGTGCGGTACAGGGTCTGCTTGATCGCCAGCACGCGCGGATCCGCGGCGGCGGAGACCACCAGGCGCTGCACGCTGGCGGTAAAGGAATCGTAGGGGTGGTGCACCAGGACATCATGGTCGGACAGCGTCGAGAAGACGCTCCGGTCGTGCGGCAGCGCGTTCTCCGACGGGACGAACGTCGGGTACTTCAGGTAAGGCATGTCCAGGTCCGCGATGGCCGACAGGCCGGACAGGTCCAGCGGACCGGGCAGCCGGTACACGGCCCGCTCGTCCACGGCCAGCTCGGTGACCAGCTTGTCCAGCACGTCGGCCGACATGGACTCCTCGACCTCAAGCCGGACGGCCGGCTCGAACCGGCGCCGCATGAGCTCGCGTTCCAGCGACTGCAGGAGGTTCTCGGTGACGTCCTCGTCAATCTCGAGGTCACGGATCCTGGTGATCCGGAAGGCATGGTGCTCGAGCACGTCCATGCCGACGAACAGCTCGCCGAGGTGCGCCGCGATCACGTCCTCCAGCGGGACGAACCGGTTCGGCGCGACCGTCAGGAACCTGGGCAGCAGCGGCGGGACCTTCACCCGGGCGAACAGGGTCGCCCCGCTCGCCGGGTCGGCGATCATGACCGCGAGGCTGAGCGAGAGCGTGGAAATGTAGGGAAACGGGTGCGAGGGATCGACCACGAGCGGGGTGAGCACCGGGTAGATCCGCTCCCGGAACAACTGCTGCAGGTCGGCCTGCTCCGATGCGGTGAGCTCCTTCCAGCGCAGGATCTCGATCCCCTCGCGGGCCAGGGCCGGCTGAAGGTTCTGAGTGAAGCACAGCGCGTGCCGCACCGACAGGTCCCGGGCCATCTCCAGGGTGATCCGCAGGATCTCCGATGACGGCTTGCCGGTGGCGCTCTCAACGGGCAGGCCCGTCGCCATCCGGCGTATCCGGCCGGCGACGCGGACCATGAAGAACTCGTCCAGGCCGCTGGCGAAGATCGACTCGAACCGGACCCGCTCCAGCAGCGGGATATTCGGGTCTTCCGCTAGCTCCAGTATCCGCTGGCCGAAGTGCAGCCAGCTTTCCTCGCGATCCAGGTACCGGCCCGGTGGCAGGTTGCCGGCCGGAGCGCCGTCGGCTGGCTGCGGCTGGCGGCTCCGGTCATCGGCCGACGACAGGCGGCGGACCGCCTCCTGCCCGGCGGCGGGAAGCTCGGCCCGGACGTTATCGGTCCTGCCGTTATCGGTCCTGGCGGTGCCGGCCCTCGCGGTGCCGGCCCTCGCGGTGTCGGTCCTGGCTTTCTCGGTCCTGGTCTTAGCGGCCACCGTCTTCTCGGCGACGGCGGTGTCGGCCGCGGCGGGCGCACGCGTACGCCCTGCGGTGGACCGGGCCGACTTCCCGTCCGCTGGAGACTGCCGTTTCTGCGCCACGCGCTCCCCCGTCGAATTGCCCTGGTCTCCGGTGTCCGGCTGACCCCAGCTCGGCTCCCTGCCGGGCCCAGCCGCGACCGGCTCCGCACCTGACTGGCCAACGGCCAGCCCGGTGCGCGGCTGTTTCGTACTCGTGCCCAGCTGTCGCGTACCTGACTCCCCGATACCCGACCGTTCGCCTGATTTCCCTCGCGCGGCCGGACGGCCAGCCGCCTGCCGGTCGGCCGGGTGGGCCGAGGCGGCCTGCCGGTCAGCCGGCCGGGCCGCAGCCGGTCGCTCAGCCGGATGGACGGCCGCCGCCGGGCGCTCAGCTAGGTGGGCCGCCGCGGCCTGTCGTTCCCGCTCGGCCGCCCGCGCCCGGGCGCGGGCGGCCGCCTGGGCATGCTGCCGAGCCCGCTCGCGCGCCGCCTGCTCCTCCCGCTCAGCCGCCGCGACGCGCTGGGCGACGCCACGCCTCCGGCCCGCGGTGGCGTCCGATTCCCGCCCGCTGCCGGTGCGACCAGATCCCATGTCCTTATTGTCCCCACTGATGCGCGGAAGCAAAGACACTGCCCCCGCGGCAGTTGCCATAGGCGGGGTGAATTCGGGGGTGACCCCCCCGAGTACGACGTCCGCAGGCGGGACATAACCGGCTTCGCACGCGGACCGGACATCACGCTCGCCTTGCGGATCTTGATTGGCGCGGCCAGGATCGGAAAGGGCAGCAGGAATGCTGGCGGGCGGCCCAGGTCCCGGAATGGAGACGCGGATGCGCATCGGTATCTCACTCACGGAGCCGAGCGGCCCCAAGGCGCTCACCGAGCTGACCCACCAGGTACGCCAGGCGGCCGACGACGGCTTCGCGTCCGGCTGGATCTCCAATATCTTCGGCCTGGACGCGCTCACCGCCCTGGCGGTCGCCGGCAGTCAGGTCCCCGGTATCGAGCTGGGCACCGCCGTCGTGCCGACCTACCCGCGGCACCCCGCGGTGCTGGCCCAGCAGGCGCTGACGACCGCGCTGGCCCTGCAGGGACGGCTCGCCCTGGGCATCGGGCTGTCGCACAAGATCGTTATTGAGGACATGTACGGCCATAGCTTCGACAAGCCGGCCCGGCACATGCGCGAGTACCTGACCGTCCTGCAGCCGCTGCTGCGCGGTGAGCCGGCCCACTTCGACGGGGAGACGCTGCACGCGCACATCCAGCTGTCGACGCCGCGGGTGGGCGAGGTACCGGTGCTGCTGGCCGCGCTGGCTCCGCAGATGCTGCGGCTGGCCGGCACGCAGGCGGACGGGACGGTGCTGTGGATGACCGGCCCGGCCACGGTCGCGGACTACGTGGTGCCGACCATCACCGCGGCCGCGCAGGAGGCTGGCCGGCCCAGCCCCCGGGTGGTCTGCATCCTGCCGGTGTGCGTCACCGATGACGTGGCCGCCTCGCGCGCTGCGGCCAACAAGGTCTTCGCGATCTACGGGCAGCTGCCCTCCTACCGGGCGATGCTGGACCGAGAGGGCGCGGCCGGCCCCGGCGATGTGGCTATCACCGGGCCGGAGGACACGGTGGCCGGGCAGGTCAGGGCCCTCGCGGATGCCGGCGTGACCGACTTCGTGGCCGGCGACTACTCGCGCGGCCCGGACCGGCAGCGCACCCGCGACCTGCTCAAGTCGCTGACCAGCTGAGCCGGGCAGCTGGCCGCGCCCGTCCCCCTGGCCCGTCCCCCTGGGCCCGTCCCCCTGGGCCCGTCCTGCCGCGCCCGTCCTGGCCGCTGCGGGAGCTGCTCGCCCGCGCTAGCTCAGGAGCACACGTGCCGGAACGCGGTGGCGCCGGGGCGCAGCCGGAACCGCACCTGGTGGCCGGCCCGGTCGCGGAACACCGCCTCGGCCGGCGACAGCAGCGTCATCGTGCCGGGCTGGTACGGGTTTCCCCAGCCGGCCGGCGGGTTGCCCTGGCCATCGCTGAGCGGGTGCGCGGCCTCGAAGAAGCGGTGACCGAGGCGCACCTCATCGATACCGCAGTGGGTGTACAGCCGGTAGGGCTGCGGTGACCCCGCCGCGGGCGCGGCAGACGCGGCAGGCGCGGTCACTTGCGCGGCGGGGCCGCTGCCGCACGCGGCGAGAGCGACGGCCACGACGGCACTGACCACGGGGGCACTGACCACGAGGGCGGGGGCCACGGGCGGTCCACTGAGCTGCGAGCGGTGCGGCATGGCTTACCTCAGGTCTGCGTTACGCGCGGAAGTCCTGTCACTTCGACGCGGCCCCGCGACCCGCGGTTCCGGTGCATTGCATCGGCGGTTCGGATCGGACTTGCCGGGACCAGCACAGCCCGAACCACTGTTCGATTAGCGAGCGGAGATCGTGATCTGGGGGTGGGCGGCGGGGCGGAGCCAGCGCAGGATCCTGAGCAGCTCCAGGCGTGGCAGCGAGACACAGCCGGCGGTGGCCGAGCCTGTCCCCACGTGCAGGAAGATCGCGCTGCCCCGGCCGCGAACGCGGGCGGTGTTGTAGGCGATCACGGCCGCGTAGTCGTACGCCGGCACCTGGTGCATCGGCTCGGGGCGGGCACCGGGACTGGCCGTTCGGTCGTCTACCCACTCGTTGTACCGGGGGCTGGCCGGGTCGTCGTCCCAGACGTCGTAGGAATAGGCGTGCCGGAACGGGAACGCGAATCCGGCGCCGGGCAGCACCCCGAAGAAAAAGCTGAACCCGTAGCTGCCCGACGGGGTCCGGCCGTCACCCTCCCGCTTCCGGCCGGGCCGGGCCACGCCGTTATAGCCGACCCGTGCCCGCCACGGCCCGAACACCAGGACGCGCCGGCCGCCTGACACACGGTAGGCGCGCAGCGTGGCGAACGTCGTCGAGTAGGACGCCGCGGTCACGGTGATCACCTGGCGGGGACGGGCGGCCGCCGCCGGCGCGGCGGCCGCCCGGGAGCTGGCCGCGCGGGCGGGCTGCGCGGGCAGGAAGCCAGCCAGCACCGCGAGCACGACAGCCGGGATCGCGATCAGCGCCTTCGGCCGGTTTTGCACGGGTACATACTCCCGCAATCAGGCACCGCAGCATCAGTCGTCACCGCAATCTGCCCCGGCCGGTGGCCGCGACCCGGCCCGCCAGCCCTCCGGCCCGCCAGCCCGACCTTAGGTGCTGGCCTTGGCCGCCTCCAGGCCAGCGAGCAGCTGGCGCAGCATCCGCTCCTC